>Ga0070730_10001395_pt1 | contig 23413 bp, 23 predicted proteins | sample Coa_R1_3_FD_66447 | JGI IMG/M metagenome (GOLD analysis project Ga0070730, IMG submission 66447) | Surface soil microbial communities from Centralia Pennsylvania, which are recovering from an underground coalmine fire - Coalmine... | ecosystem: Environmental > Terrestrial > Soil > Unclassified ... | reverse complement strand
CGCCCAGAACACTTCCGGTGGCTAATGTTCCGGCGATTCCGGTGGCGAACTGGCCGATGAATTTACGGCGAGAATGCATGGGAAAGCTCCTTACAGAAGGACGGGGTGTACGCTGTTATCGTAGCATTTTGGGGTCTGCCGCGCCCGCACCAATGTGCCCGTGATCAGTGCAGCCCGCTGCGATGTTGGCCTGTTAGTGCGGCATCTTGCCAAGCGGCATTCGGCGCTGAAACATTTGATAAATATGGTGCGCTTCGTGGTGCCCCATGTATTCCACCTGAAAATGCACGTCGAAATGGGGAAACTCCGGATGCCGGCCGGCGCGGTGCCATTCGGCGGGAGAAAGTTTCTCCAGGCGCTGGACGAGATGCTCGCGGCTCTGGAAAAATTCCGCCAGCGAATTCTGGGCGGGGCGCGCGACCATTTTGTCGAATTCGGTATCGCCCTCCGGGTCGTAGCGCGCGATGGGCGGATTTTCCTGCGCGAGTACCGTTTGGATGCGGCCGTCAAACACCTGCTGGACGCGCAGCAGGTGGCAGACGAGTTCTTTCAGCGACCACTTGTCGGGAACGGTTCTTTTGGCTAAGGCCGTTTCGTCGAGGCCGGCGGTAATCCGGCGGACATCCTCGGCCTGCTGGCGCAGGCACGCGATCAGCTTCTTGTGGGCTTCGTGTTTATCGGAATGCGCATGGGGTTCAGGCATGATTTAGCTCCTCGGGTGTGGTTGCGAAGATCGGACGCATCGCTTCAACTCCAGCGGCCGGCAAGCGGCGCGGCGGGCGTGGCGATCGATTGAAACCGCGGCAAGCGGATAGTATCGGTGCCCTTGACGGAAACGAGTGGAATCAGGCCGAGATCTAAAATCGCTTCGGCGGAGTCCTCAGTGAGCAGAGCTTCGGCGCACGGTTTGAGATGCGATTCACCATCAGCGCGGTAGACGTGCGCCGGCAGGCCGCTGATTTCGCTGATCTCACCGGGCCGCATGTCCCAGCCGGATTCCGAAAATGCCTCGCCCATCAGGCACGCGCACGCGAATGCCGGATTCGCCCAAAGATAATCCTCGTGATTTGGCGCGGCCGGAAATTCTTCGAAGGCGAACGTTTCCACGGGCGAAGTCTGCTTGCCGTACGGTAGGCGCAGGAGGAAGCGCGGCACGGCGAGACCTATCCAGCCGGATTGCGGAAGATGGCGCACAGCGGCCCAGGACTCGACGGCCTGTTTGTCTAAACGCCACTGACGCGGTGCCGGCGTGGCATCGAGAGAATCGCAGCCGAGCAGGCTGGTTGAGGCCGCGGCCAGTAACGGCGCTCCGGCATGGCGAGCCACGGCGGCCATACGCGCCAGCAACTGTGCATCGCCGGCGCTTTGATCGAAGGTGTAATTGCCGGCCAGCACGGACCAGGGCTCGGCGCCCGGCGCCTGATCGACCAGCAGTTCAAAGGTCGCGATCAGATCGGCTGCCAGCTCAGGCTTGGCAATGTCCACCAAAAAGATTTTGAGGTTGACGTCGGTCGGGATGCGCCGGACCAGGAAAAACAGCCCGCGCCACGCCGCTTCGAGGGCCTGAAAGTCCGGGTGATGCAAGAGGGCGCGCATCTGACCGCCGATGGCTTGATCCACCTGAGCGACGAGCTCGGGACGCTGCGGATCGGGCTTGAGCTCGACGTAGGGCGCCACGATGTCGCGCAGGAAGGTCTGAAAATCATCGAGGGCACGGGCGGGCTGCGCACTGGCGGTGCGGGCTTCCGTCGCGCTCAACGTCTGCTCGAATAATTCGCGCGCGGAGAGCCGGGAGATGTCCGGGCCAGATGGGGGCGCAGGAGCCGGAGTCTTCGCGGCGCCGGACCAGCTGCGCACTTCGGCCGCGGCGGCATCGAACGTGGCGCGGTCGTTCAAACGGTCGCGCATGTCGCGCAGGGTCTGAAAGATCTTGAGGTGTTCGTACAGGCGATCCGGGTGGAAATCGTCGAGCTCGCGAACCCGCACGGGGATGCGCGGGCCGCCGGGACCGCCCAGAGGCAGGTGCAGCTCGGGCGCCAGGCGCGCTATCACGTTCTCGAAATTGTCGCGATCAACCAGGATGGATTTACGCCCCTGGAGCCGGGCATCGAGCACACCACGATTTTCACGGCCGCTGAAATCGCCCAGGACCGCGATGCGAAACGGCATGTCCGAATCGGGAAGCTCAGTACGTTCCCTGCGATCACCTGTTTCGATTTCGTCTTTGGCGAAAGAAGGGGGACGCGGCATTACACTGCCACGTTATCGCAAGTAGGCGCGGAAATCGACAGGCCCACCTGGAACGATCCATTTTGAGAGGAGGTTTGGCAGACCTTGCAAGCCTGCCAAACCTTGGCAGAAGAAGTTACTTCGCGGGAGCAGGCGTGGTGACTGCGGTGGAAGCGGCAACCTTCTTGGAGGTCTTCTTGGTTTTCTTCATGTGCTTCTTGGAAGCCTTCGTGGTGGCCGACTTCTCCGCGGGCTTATCCGCCGTCTTGGGTGCGTTCTGTGCGGCAAAGGCCGTTCCGAGAACCATCGCGGCCCCAATCATCAATGCTGAAAGTTTGTTCATGGTTTTAGTTTCCTTTCCTTTTCTGGGGCTTTGTGCCCTCACTAGCATTGACGTGCCGGTTTGTGTACACAGGCTTAACGCGCCGTTAAAGTTCGTTAAGCCGGGCGGCTGAGGGGCCACATGCTAATCTCAGGAATATATGGGGTATTCGGAGTCGTTTTTCGCCTCGCGGTTTGGCATTACGCGCGGCGACCTCGAATCGTATCTGGCCGAGGCACTTTCCCATGGCGGCGACTACGCCGACATTTATTTCGAATATCTCTCCACCAGCCAAATCAGCATTGACGAGTCCATGGTAAAGAGCGCGGCCGAAGGCGTGTCGATGGGGGTAGGCGTACGGGTGATCGCCGGGGAGCGAACCGGCTACGCTTATAGCGACGATCTCAGTCCTGAAAAAGTCCGCAAAGCGGGGCGCGTGGCGGCCTGTATCGCGGCGGGTCCGGCGAAAATCGAGAAGACGCCGCTCGAGGAGGGCCGACAGCGCAACCTATACCCAGTGCTGACTTCGCCCAACGAGACCGCGTTCACCGAGCGCGTGGAGCTGGTGAAGCGCGCCGATGCCGCCGCACGCGGTTACGATGCGCGTATCTTTCAAGTGCAGGCCACGTACGCCGACAGCCTGCGCCATGTGATGATCGCGACTAGCGCGGGTGTTCTAAGTTTCGACCGGCAGCCCATGGCGCGGCTCAGCATCGCGGCGCTGGCCCGCCAGAATGGCGGCGCGCCGCAGCGCGGCTTTGCGGGCGGCGGCGGACGCGTCGAGCTGTCGTTCTTCCAGCAGGAGAAGACGCCAGAACATTTCGCGACGGACGCCGCGCGCCAGGCCATCGTGCAAATGGAAGCCGTGGAGGCGCCGGCGGGCGAAACCACGGTCGTGCTGGGCCCGGGCTGGCCGGGAATCCTGCTGCACGAAGCCGTGGGACATGGCCTCGAAGCCGATTTCAACCGCAAGAAAGTTTCAGCGTTCAGCGACCGCATCGGGCAACAGGTGGCGAGCCCGCTTTGTACCGTGATCGACGACGGCACGATGCGGAATCGCCGGGGCTCGCTGAACATGGACGACGAAGGCAACTCGACGCAGCGCAACGTGCTCATCGAGAAGGGCATTCTGCGCGGTTACCTACAGGACCAGCTTTCCAGCCGTATTCTGGGAGAAGCGCCCACCGGCAACGGGCGCCGCGAAAGCTACGAACACATTCCCATGCCGCGCATGACCAATACGTTCATGTTGGCGGGCGAAAGCGATCCGGCGGACATCATCCGCTCGGTAGCGAGGGGCATCTACTGCGCCAGCTTTGGCGGCGGGCAGGTGGATATCACGAGCGGCAATTTTGTTTTCTCAGCGTCCGAGAGCTACCTGATCGAGGATGGCAAGCTGACGCGGCCGGTGCGCAACGCCACGCTCATCGGCAACGGCCCCGAGGCGCTGACGCACGTCAGCATGGTTGGCAACGACCTGCAATTGGATGAAGGCATCGGCATTTGCGGCAAAGAAGGACAAAACGTGCCAGTGGGCGTCGGTATTCCCACGATCAAAATCAATCGCATGACCGTGGGAGGTACGGCTTGAGCCAGAACCATCTGCTGGAGCTGGCTGCCGAAATCGTGAAGCAGGCGCTGGCGCGCGGCGCATCCGACGCCGAGTGCACCATCTCGGAAGGCAGCAAATTTTCCACCAACGTACGTATGCGCGAAGTCGAACGACTAAAGCAAGCCGGTTCCCGTGCGACCGGGCTGCGGATTCTGATCGGCAGGCATACTGGTTCCTCGCACACCTCCGATCTCTCGGCCGAGGGGGTGAGGCGTATGGTGGCGTCGGCGCTCGAGCTGGCTTCGATTACTAGCGAGGATCCGCACGCCGACCTGCCCAATGCCGCGGAATTGGGCGCGCTCCCGCACGACCTGGGGCTCTATTGCGCGGAAGTCGAGTTCCTGGAAACGCCGGCAAGGATCGAGATGGCGCGTGCCGCCGAAGCCGCCGCGTTCGATACCGACGCGCGCATCACCAATTCCGCTGGTGCTTCGTTCGATTCGCGCCTGGGGCGGCACGTTTTCGCCAACTCGCGCGGATTTGCGGGCGAGTACCGGTCGAGTTACTGCTCGCTCGCGGCGGAGCCGGTGGCGCGCGAAGGCGATTCGATGGAACGCGACTATTGGGTTTCGACGGCGCGCGGATTTGATGGCCTCGAAACGCCGGAGCACGTGGGACGCGTAGCCGCCCAGCGCACGGTGCGGCGTCTGGGCGCGCGCAAAGTCGAAACGCAGCGCGTGCCGGTGGTGTTTGAGCCGCGCACGGCGCGCACCCTGCTCGACCATCTTTTCCAGGCCGTGCGTGGCGAGGCGATTTACCGGCAGTCATCGTTCCTGGCCGGGAAATTGGGCGAGAAGATCGCCGTCGAAGGTCTCACGGTCATCGACGATGGCACACTTCCGGGCCTCTTCGGGACGACTCCTTTTGACGATGAAGGAGTACCCAGCCGCAGGACGCCGGTCATCGAGCGCGGCGTGCTCAAGAACTACCTGCTCAACACCTACACCGCGCGGAAACTGGGCATGAAGACCACGGGCAACGCATCCAGGGGGCTTTCGGGCAACGCCGGCATCGGCCACGGCAATCTTTTTATCGAGCGCGGCGAGCGACCGCCGGCCCAGATTCTCGGCGGCATCGCCAACGGATTCTACGTGACCGAGTTGATCGGGTCCGGTGTCAACATCGTCACCGGCGATTACTCGCGCGGCGCCGCCGGCCTCTGGATTCGCAACGGCGAGCTGGCCTTTCCAGTCTCGGAAGTTACAATCGCCGGAAATTTGAATAACATGTTGATGGATATGGAAGCCATCGGCTCCGACCTTGAGTTTCGCGGCTCAGTGGCCGCCCCCACACTTCTGATTAGGGAGATGACCGTTGGCGGCCGATAACGCGAGCCCGCAAACCGAAACCAGCAAGCTCTCGATCCCCGTTCCAGTTATGGTCGGCGGCATCGTCGTCATTCTGGGGTTGAGCGCCTGGGGAGGCTACGACTACTGGCAGCGGAAGCATCCACCCGCGCCGCCGGTGCTCACCGCTGAAGCCAAGCAGTACGTCCACAATTTGCAGTTGAGCGGTGTAGAGATGAAGGCCACCGAAAGTTACATGAAGCAGCGGGTGGTCGAGATCACCGGCGATGTCACCAACAACGGACCGCGCGCCGTGAACGTGGTCGAAATCAATTGCGTGTTCTACGACCCTTATGGGCAGCTTGTGCTGCGCGAGCGCGTGACCGTCGTAGGCCGGCGAACGGGCCGGCTGGCGCCCGGCGACAAGAAAAGTTTTCGGCTCGCTTTCGACAACATCCCGGAAAGCTGGAACCAGCAACTGCCGGCGCTGGTGATCGCGCAGATCGTGTTCGGTTAGAACAAAAGCAGGCCGTTCAATGGTCCCTGGCGAGGTCACATGGGCAGCGCCGCAGCCCGGCGGCTCTGATTGCCACCGAAGCGCAATTACTTGCCGATGCAAAATGTCGAGAAGATGCGATTGAGGATGTCGTCGGCGGTGGTGGCTCCAGTGATGGCGTCGATGGGCCGCAGCGCGCCGTAGAGGTCCAGGAGCAGCATTTCGTGCGGGATATTTTCGGCGACCGCGGAGCGCGATTTGGCGAGATATTCGAGCGATTCGCGCAGAAGCTGCTCGTGGCGCAGGCTGGTGATGAAGCCGGATTCCGGCTCAGCCGCTCCGCCCGGCGCAACGGCTTCGAAGATAGCGGTGCGTAGATTTTCAATGCCCGCGCCGGTTAAAGCTGACACGGCTACGCAATTTTCCGGCAGTTCGGCGCGCGGCTGCAGGTCAGACTTGTTGGCCACGATCAAAATGCGGCCTTGAGCCTGCGCACGCCCGATCAGTTCGCGATCTTTGGCGTCGAGAGGTGCGGATCGATCCACAACCACCAGCGTGAGATCGGCATCGGCCATGGCCTGGAAACTGCGCTCGATGCCGAGCGTCTCGACCAACCCCTCGCCCTGCCTGATGCCGGCGGTGTCCACCAGCTTCACCGGTATGCCGTGGATAGCGGCGACTTCCGAAACGAGATCGCGCGTGGTGCCTGGAATCTCGGTGACGATGGCGCGATCCTGTTCGAGCAGGCGATTGAACAAACTGCTCTTGCCGACGTTGGGACGTCCCACGATGGCCAGCGTGAGGCCCGCGCGCACAATGTTGCCATAGGCGAAACTCGCGGCCAGCTTTGCGAGACCGCGCTCGACCGGCTCGAGGCGGCGTAAAATCTCGGCGGCCGGCGCCACGCTGATGTCGTCTTCGGCGAAATCGATGCCGGCTTCGAGGAGCGAAATCAGCTCCAGCAGTTGTTCCTTGAGAGGAGCGATGCGGCGGGACACCGATCCTTCCACCTGCTGTGCTGCGATACGGGCCTGATAGAGCGTGGTGGCTTCAATCAGATCGCGAACTGCTTCAGCTTGCGGCAGATCGATGCGTCCGTTGAGGTAGGCGCGCAGCGTGAACTCGCCCGGCTCGGCGGGGCGCGCACCCTCGGCCATGGCGCGCTCCACGCAATGTCGCAGCACGACGGGAGAGCCGTGGCAGGAGATTTCGATCACATCTTCGGCCGTGTAAGAGCGTGGGCGTGCGAAGAATGTGACGATCACCTGATCGATGGCGCGGCCCTCTAGGTCCGCGAGCTCGGCCAGCGAGGCCGTCCACGATTCCCAAGCGTGGTTGTGCGGAAAACGAAGGACATTGCCGGCGATGGCCACGGCGTTGGCTCCGGAGATCCGTACGACGCCCAAACCTCCGCGGCCCGGAGGAGTGGAGACGGCCACGATCGTGTCGTTCAGGTTCAATCGAGGAGATTCAATTCAGAGCGGCGGAATGCCGATTCCACGCGGTCTACGAACGTCCGCGGCCCTGGGCTCTCGAACGGCCGCGATCCCCGCCGCGCATGGGTGGGCGTCCTCCCGCGCGCTGGTATGACGGTGGCGGAGGAGGCAGTTCCGGCAAGCTGGCCATGCCCGCCGGATAAATGATCACCTGGCGGAATCCGCCGTGCCCGCTGCTTTCGCTACGCACTTCGGTCTCGTTGCGCAGCGCCAGGTGAATCACGCGGCGTTCGCGGCTATTCATCGGGTTAAACCGGAAGGGGGCGCCCGTCCGCTTCACTTTTTCAGCCGCCGTGGCAGCACTCAACCGCAGCTCTTCAATGCGCAGCGCGCGATAATCTTGGGCGTCAAAAGACAGGCGGGAGTGATCCTCGGAAGGCATGTGCAGCGCTTCCATGGTGAGGTATTCCAGGGCCAGCAGCAGCTCGGCTTTGTTGGCCAGCAGCAGGTCGACATCAGCGCCCGAAAACTTAACCACGACTTCGGGATTCTCGAAATCAGGATTGACGGATTCGCCCTCGGCAATCGCGTAGTCGACCGCGAATCCGGCTTGCCGCAGGAGGGGCTTGAGAAACGGCTCGATGCGCGGAGCTATCGAGGCAATTGAATATTTTTTCTCGCTCACCGCTTGTTCCTGCCATTCTGCTTTTTTGCCACCGGCATCGGCTGCGGCATATCCGCAATCGTTACGGTCTTATTGAAAAACACCTGTTGAGCGATGCCCACTAAATTGACAGTGAAATAGTATAACACCAGGCCACTGGCCAAGTTGTAGAAGAAGAAGCCCATTACGAGCGGCATGATTAGCATCATGCGCTGCTGGTTGGGATCGGCAGTAGTGGTGGGTGTCATCTTCTGCTGGATGAATTGCGTCACAATCATGGCAATCGGCAGGATGTGGATAGGCAGATGCTCCGGCGCCGCCAGATCCGGAACCCAGAGCCAACTCGCATGCCGCAACTCAATCGAGATGGCGAGCACTTTGTAAAACGCGATGAAGAACGGGATTTGGATCGCCATGGGCAGGCAGCCGCCCATGGGATTGGCTCCGTGCTTCTTGTAGAGCGCCATCGTCTCTTCGTTCTGCTGCTGCTTGCGCGGGTCGCGCATGCTGATTCCCTTGTATTTGTCGGCGATGGCGGCGATCTGCGGCTGCAGGGCCTGCATCTTCTTCATCGACTTCAGATTCGAGAGCTTCAAGGGGAACAGCAGGAAATTGATGATGATGGTAACGATGATGATCGCCCAGCCGTAGTTGTGCACCCAGTGGTCGTTCACATAATGCAGCCCCAGAAACAGAGGCTTAGCCAGGAAAGAGAACCACCCGAAATCCACAATGCGGACCAGTTGCGGGTTCACGCCATTCAGAATGTCGATATCTTTGGGCCCGACGAATACGGCGAAATTGCTGTGTGAATTGCCGATGCCGGCGCCGACATGCGGCTCTTCTTTCGGGTTAGCGGCGGTCGAGACCGTGTCGCTGAACGTCACCAGCTTCACCGGGCCGGCTACAGGCAAAAATGCAGCGGTGAAATACGTGTCTTCGATGCCCGCGAAAGAAAAGTTGCCCTCGGAATTGACAGGACCGTTCTTGGCCGCCTTGGCATCGTGCGTAATGAGCTTGTTATCCGTCAGATCGAAATAAATGCTGTGCTGCGCCAGCGGATTGAGAATCGAGGGGTCGCCAAAGCCACCGCGCCAGGCGATCAAGTGCGGTACGGGCGCGCCGTTTTCGATGACTTCGGTCGAAATCTGCGCGATGTAGCGGTTCTTTTCAAAGCGGAACGTTTTTCGCGCAGTGACCGCGCCCTCGGAGTACTCGTAGGTGATGCCCAGACCGTCGGAGGCGGGTTTGGCTGCGAACAATGCCGCGTTGACATCCACAGAGGGCTTCTTCTGGTCGAATACCAGCGCGAAAGGATAGCCGGCTTTAGGCACCGCAACTTCGTTGACCAGCGCGAGCGGCTTGCCGTTATCGTCGGTGTATTTCTTCAGTATCCATTGCTGCACCACCGCGCCACGGTTGGAGAACGTGATTTTATAAAGATCGGTTTCGACGGTGTAAGTCTGTTCCTGCTCGGCCGCGATCTTTTGCGCTGCGGTCAATTTTGAAGCGGCGGCTCCGGTTTTGCCTTTGGTTGTCGAATCCGCCTGCGCGGGCGTGACTGGCGGCGTCTCGGCCGGCGTTCCCTGAGTTGGAGTCGTGGTCTGCGCTTGTGCTGTCGCTGCAGGCTTCTTGGGTGGCGGCGCGGGGGTCTTGAAGAGATACGGCGTCGCGAACAGCACGACACCCATCAGAGCGAACGCCAGCAGCAGCCGCTGCTCCATGGACAGCTCTTTCTTAGGACCGGGCTGATTAGGGCTGGTTTCGTCGCTCATGGGACCAGATCTACGCCGCCTGCGCGAAAAGGATGGCAGCGCGCCAGACGTTTGACGCCCATCCAGACGCCGCGCCCGACGCCATACCGCTCGACGGCCTCGCGCATGTACTCCGAGCAGGTCGGATGGTAGCGGCAGGCCGAGGGCAGCCAGGGGGACACGAAGCGCTTATATCCGCGCAGCAAAGCGATCATGAATTGTTGCAGCGGAGAAAGAACTTCTCGACCTCGCGAATCAGGTCGGGGAGCGGCAAGTCTATGGCCGCGCGGCGCGGATTGAATACAATTTCCCACTGCGGATTTAATTGATCGAGCCGCAGGCGAACAGCCTCGCGGACACGCCTTCTGATTCGATTGCGCACCACGGCCCCCCCAAGCGACCGTGGAACCGTGAACCCCACTTTTGGACCAGAGACCGCCGCTCGGTCGACATCGGACGCCCGCGCATAGAACGCCGCGAAGAACGGGCCCGAATAGCGGGAGCCGTGGTCATACACTCGCCGGAAGTCTTTGGAGCGTAAGATACGAACACTTTTCGGGAACCCTGCGATTCGACTACCTTTCGGAGCTGACGGTGAGCTTCTTACGTCCACGGGCGCGCCGGCGAGAGATGACAGCCCGTCCATCGGCAGTCTTCATGCGCGTCAGAAAACCGTGCGTTTTGGCGCGCCGCTGTCTATTCGGTTGAAACGTTCTTTTCGGCATTTTGCTCTAAGTTCTAAGTATAGAGCACGGTGCAGGGTAGGGCAATCAACGGAAGAATGGGATCTGAGGAAAGATGCCAGTCCGACAACTTGGCGTGTGGAGGGTCAATCCTGTGTCAATTTGTCCGCACGGATGCCTCAGCGGCCCACTGTGGGCGGCGACGAGAGCATCGATAAGAACAAGCAAAGAATGACCATCCCCGCGAGAATTGTTGCCACCAACATAACCGGACCAGCCTCCTGCTGCTAACTAGTGCAATTTGTCTTCCGAATTATGGCTACGTCTGTAGCTACCTTGGTTATGGTACGTTTTCGCTATGCGGGTGGATTTTGCTTTTGGAAGAACCGGGCTGATTGTCGATCTTCCGGCAGGTTTTCGCTACCAAATTCTGGAGGCGCGCTCGGCGCGGCCGCTGGCGGACGCGGTAGCAGCGGTTGAAGCGGCGCTCGATTCGCCGATCGCTTCCCTGCCTCTGGAGACGCTTGCGCGTGGGCGCGGCAGCGCGGCGATCTCAGTGTGCGACATCACGCGACCGGCACCCAACCGACTGGTGCTGCCGCCGGTACTGACCCGTCTCGAGCGCGCCGGCATTCCGCGCGAAAAGATCACGATTCTAATCGCGACCGGCCTTCACCGGCCCGCCACCGATGCCGAGATCCGCGAGATTTGCGGTGACGAAATAGCCGGCCGCTATCCCGTGGTGAATCACAATGCCCGCGCCCTCGACGAGCACCGGCATCTGGGGACGACGGCGTCGGGGACACCGGTTTACATTGACAACCGGTTCGTTTCCGCGGATCTGCACATTACGCTAGGGTTTATCGAGCCGCACCTGATGCTGGGCTACTCGGGCGCGCGGAAGCTGATTGCCCCGGGACTGGCCGCGCAAGAGACGATCAAAGTGCTGCACAGCCCGAAGTTCATGCGCGACGCGCGCGCGGTGGAGGGTTCAATCGAGGACAACCCGCTGCACCGCGAACTGTTGGAAATCGCGCGCATGGCCCGTCACGATTTCATAGTGGACGTAGCGCTGGGCCGCGGGGCGCCGGGGTCGTCGGGTAATGCCCGGCCAATCTGCGGCGTGTTCGCCGGAGACCCAGCCTCGGCTCACAGGCGCGGAGTCGAATTCGTCTCCGAGGTGATGCTGGAAACACTCGATGAGCCGGTGGATGCCGTGATCACCACGTCGGCCGGGTACCCGCTCGATCTGACGTTTTACCAGGCCATTAAAGGCGTGACGGCAGCGTCGCACATTGTAAAACCGGGTGGAAAGATTCTACTGCTGGCGATGTGCGAAGAGGGCGCGGGCGCCCCGGAGTTCAGCCGCATGCTGCGCGAGAGCCCGTCGGACCGCGAATTTCTCAGGCAAATCGCAAATGCTCCGGTCACGATCGACCAGTGGCAGCTCGAGAAACTGGCGCTGGTGAAGGAAAAAGTGGAAGTCCTGTTCTATGTCCCGGGGCTGCCGCGCGAATACCACGCGTCGCTTTGGGGACGGGCGTTCGCCACGGCGGCGGAGGCGATTGCGGCACTCACGGCATCGCTGCCGCACGAGGCCAGGGTGGCGGTGATTCCAGAAGGACCGTACGTATTGGCACGTGCGCACGCGGAGGTGAGCGTTTCATGATGACGCGCAGAAGACTTTTGACGGCGTTACCCGCGGCAGGGCTGCTCCGCGGGCAGCAGCATGGCACAACCGACGTGACGCGCGTCCGCATCGATGCCGGCGAAGTTACTGCGCGCGTGAATCCGATGATCTTCGGACAGTTCATCGAGCATTTGGGCCGCTGCATTTACGGCGGCATTTATGAGGAAGGCTCGCCGCTCTCCGATGAGCGCGGTTTCCGTAAGGACGTGCTCGCGGCTGTGAAGCGGCTGCATCCGCCGGTTTTGCGCTGGCCGGGCGGCAATTTCGTCTCGTCCTACCACTGGGAGGACGGCATCGGTCCCAAAGACCAGCGGCCGCGACGGTTCGATACCGCGTGGTTCGCCATCGAGCCGAACCGTTTCGGCACCAACGACTGCATCGAGTATTGCCGCGCCATCGGTGCCGAGCCCTACTTCTGCATCAACCTGGGCACGGGGACCATCGAAGAAGCCGCCAACTGGGTCGAGTATTGCAACGGGACAAGCGACACGCATTACGCCAATCTGCGGCGCAAGCACGGTTACGCCGAGCCGCATAACGTGAAGTACTGGGGACTCGGAAACGAAATCTACGGCACGTGGCAGGCCGGCCACAAGAGCGCCGAGGATTACGCTAAGGTCGCGCTCGAAGCGGCCAAGATGATGAAGTGGGTGGATCCTTCGATCCATTTGATCGCGTGTGGCGCCGGTGATCCGCAATGGAACGTCACGGTGCTCGAGACGCTGGGTGCGATCGTGGATTATCTCTCGGTCCACTTTTACACCGGCAGCGACGATTATTACGAAACGCTGGCGTCGGTGGGCCGCGCCGAACACCTCCTGCGCCTGGCCGATAGCGCCATCGAGATTGCCTCGGACCGCATTCGTGGGCACGAGCCGCGCAGTGTGGAGTTTCCACTGCGCCAGAAGCGCGTTGAGATCGCTTTCGACGAGTGGAACGTCTGGTACCGGCGGCGCGACGGGCGACACCGCGAACTGAAAGCCAAGCTGGAAGAGCCGTACAACCTGCGCGACGCGCTGTGGACGGCCTCGATGCTGCATCTGTTCGAGCGCTGGGGCGACAAGGTTACCATGGCAACGCTGGCACAAATGGTGAACGTTATCGCGCCCATTCACACCAGCGAAAAGGGACTATATTTGGAGCCGAACTTTTTCCCGCTGGAACTGTATCGTGCGCACACGGGCGATCGTGTGGTGCATGCCTGGAGCGATGGCCCGGGCTACGACTCGCCGGGCACCGGGCACACACCGTATCTGGACATCTGCCCGACGCTGGCCGAGGGGCGCATGGCAATCGGCGTGGTGAACCGGCACAAAGACCTTGCGCTCGCGGCGCAATTTGAGATACTCGGCGCTAAACCGGCACGCGCAGGAAAAGTTTTCACCATCAACGGGCCATCACCCGAATCGGCAAACTCGTTTGAGCAGCCGAATGTGGTTGGCACGGCCACCCGCGACCACGGCGATTTCGGGTCTCAATTCACTTTCGAGTTCCCCGCACACTCAGTAACGCTGCTGGAATTGGCGCTGTAGCGCATGGGCCAACGCCTGGTTTTGGCGGGGGACCTGCGGCTTCTGGTTCCGCATCAATGAAAGGCCGCAGGTCTCCTCGCAAACCCGGCGAGCAGCCCTGCGCGACAGTCTTACTTGCCGGCTGCGAATCGCTTTGCGACTTCGGCCCAGTTCACCACGTTCCACCAGGCGGCGAGGTAATCGGGCCGGCGGTTCTGATACTTCAAGTAGTAGGCGTGCTCCCAGACATCGACGCCCATCACGGGAAATTTGCCTTCCATGATCGGGCTGTCCTGATTGGCCGTCGAGATGACGTCGAGTTTGCCGGAGCCGTCTTTAATCAGCCAGGCCCAGCCGGAACCGAAGCGCGTGGCGCCCGCGGCGTTCACCTTTTCCTTGAACTGATCGAAGCCGCCGAACGCGCTCTTGATTGCGTCCGCGAGCGCGCCCGAGGGCGGTCCGCCGCCTTTCGGCCCCATGATGGTCCAGAACATGGAGTGGTTGATGTGGCCGCCGCCATTGTTGCGCACGGCGGTTTTGATGTTGTCTGGAACAATAGCGCAATTATTGGCCAGTAATTCCTCGACGGTTTTGCCGGCGAGGTTAGGCGCGGATTCGAGCGCCTTGTTGAGATTCGTCACGTAGGCGTTGTGATGCTTGCCGTGATGGATCTCCATGGTCATCTTGTCGATGTGAGGCTCCAGCGCGTCAGTAGCGTACGGTAGTGGTGGCAGTGAAAATGGCATATTGCCTCCTTTGAGATAGATTCACCTGCGGCGCCGTCAATTGGCGCCACCGGCACGTTCAAAAGCGTCGGCCAGGCGGAACATGAGCTGTTCGTCAAAATGCCTGGCAAGAATTTGCATCCCGACCGGAAGACCCTCGACTGTTTTTCCGCAGGGAACGCTCATACAGGGAATGCCCGCCAGATCTCCGGTGATGGTGTAGATGTCGGAAAGATACATGGCCATCGGATCGTCTACTTTTTCACCGATCTTGAAAGCCGGAAATGGCGAGACCGGAGCTACGATGGCGTCGACCTGCGCGAAAGCGTTCGAAAAATCAAGCGCGATCAGGCTCCGCACTTTCTGCGCCTTCAGATAATAGGCATCGTAGTAACCGGAGCTGAGCACGTAGGTCCCCAGCATGATGCGGCGCTTGCACTCCGCGCCAAAACCTTCGCCGCGTGTGTTGCGGTACATATCGCTAAGCGTGTCGCTCGACCGCGAGCGGAAGGTGTAGCGCACGCCGTCGTAGCGCGCCAGGTTCGAGCTGGCTTCAGCAGTGGCGATGATATAGTAGCTTGCGATAGCGTAATCCGTGGCGGGCAGGCTGATATCCTGCACTTCGCAGCCCAGCTTCTTTAACTTGTCGATGCCTCTGCCGATCAACTCGCCCGTTTCGCTCGTCAAATGCTTTAGATACTCGCGAGGCAGCCCAAGCTTCAGGCCTTTTACGTCGCCCGTGAGATGTGCGAGATAGTCCGGAACGGGGGCTTCAGCGGAGGTGGAATCGAGCGGATCGCGCCCGGCGATGATGCCGAGCAGCCGGGCCGCGTCACGCACACTGCGGGCAAGCGGGCCAATGTGATCGAGCGAACTGGCAAACGCAGTGAGGCCATAGCGCGAGACGCGACCGTAGGTCGGAGTGACGCCGACAACGCCGCAAAAAGAAGCGGGCTGGCGAACCGAACCGCCGGTGTCGGAGCCGAGTGCCACAACGGCGGTGCCCTGCGCTACCGCCGCCGCCGAACCGCCGCTCGATCCGCCTGGAACGCGATCGAGTGCGTGCGGATTGCGCACCGGCCCGTACGCCGAATTTTCATTCGACGAGCCCATAGCAAATTCATCGCAATTGGTTTTTCCCAGGATGATGCCACCGGCGTTTTCGAGGCGCTCGATCGCAGTGGCGTCATATGGCGGAATGTAATGCTCTAGCAGCTTCGAGCCGCAGGTCGTCCGCACGCCGTTGGTGACAATCACGTCTTTCACCGCCACCGGCACACCGCCGAGCGGACCTGGATCTTCACCGCGCGCCAGCTTTTCGTCCATGCGGCGCGCCGTTCCGAGAGCGCGTTCTTCAGAAAAGGTGAGGTAGGCGTTGGTCTTCGAATTCTCAGCGGCGGCAAAGCGCAACGCTTCGGTAGTCAACTCCACGCTCGAAAATTTTCGCGCGAGCAGGCCCTCACGAACTTGATCGACGGTCAGCGAAGCAATATCCATCGGGTTGTCAGCGCTTGATCACTTCGGGAACTTTGAAATAGCTTGAGCCGGCGAGCGGCGCGTTGGCGAGCGCAACCCGGCTGCCTAGGCCTGGACGCTCGCGATCGGGACGCAACGTCGCGGTCTCCTCGGTTTCGTAAAGCACTTGCGACATGGGCTCCACTTGCGAGGTCTCGATTTCTTTCAGGCGGTCCATGTGCACCAGGATCTCGTCCAGGTCGGCCTGAAACTTGTGCACTTCAGCGTCGGTGAGCTTCAGATTGGCGAGATCGGCCACGTAACGGACTTCGTCCTCGGTGATCTTCACGCCAGTCCCCTCTTGCGCGAAGCTTTGTAAATATTGCGCAGGATCGGATCGTCGATGTCGTTAGCGTCGTCGGTATTGGGCAGGGAGCTCTGAGCGCGCTGGGGACCCAGGCGTCGGGGAGCCACGCGAAATTCGATCTCCTCGACCATGCCCGCGCCCACGCTTTCCTCAATCTTGCGCACGATCTGTCCGCGCAGCGCGAAGAGCTGCCGCTGCCAGATGGCGTCCTCCACTTCGACCACCAGGTGGGCGCGCACCAGCTTCGCGGCGCGGGAATGCGCGGCGATTTTTTTGCCCACCGCGCCGGCCCAAGCCGAGCAGACGAGAGCTTCCTGAGTGACAGTCCCTGCGGGAAGGTTCAATTTCCCGAGAACCTTGCTGGCGCGTTCCATGTTGGCCGGAAGGAATCATTCTAGCATGGGGCCTGTGCTAGACTGGTCGGCGAATTTCACCCGTTCGTAGCTTTCATGCGCGTCCGTAATCTCTCTCACATTTGCTGTTGGCTTGCGGCGCTTTCGCTGGCAGGTGCGGAAGTGGGAAGCAGCACTTACCGCGCCGAAATTCAGAAATGGCGCGAAGCGTACGAGGCCGATCTCAAGAAAGATAACGGATGGCTCACGCTTGCGGGACTTTTCTGGCTTAAGGAAGGCAGCAACACGTTCGGCACGGGCGCGGAGAACGACATCGTGCTGCCGCCAGGTTCGGCGCCTGCAAGAGCCGGTGCCTTTCGGTCTCATGAGGGAAAAACCTGGCTGGCGCTAAGCAGCGGCACCGCTTTCATGGTCAATGGGAAACCTGCAGCGGGTGAAATAGAGCTCAAGCCGGATTCGTTCGGCTCGCCCGACCGCATCACAACGCGGCGACTGCGCATGATCGTGATTCAGCGTGGCAGCCGCTTGGGCATCCGGTTATGGGACAACGACAGCGCGGTGCGCCACGAGTATCCCGGCTCGAAATGGTTTCCGGTCCAGGAACCGTTTCGCGTGACCGCGCAATTCACTTCGTACGCGCACCCGAAGATGATTCCGATTCTGAATGTTCTCGGCGATACGGAGCCAAACCCGAGTCCGGGCTATGCGACATTTGAGCTCGAAGGCAAAACGTGCCGGCTGGAACCCTTACTCGAAGGCGACGATCTGTTTTTCATCCTCAAAGACCTTACCAGCGGCAAAGAGACGTACGCCGCCGGGCGATTCCTTTACACGGGAATGCCGAAAGGAGGCAAGCTGGTCCTGGATTTCAACAAAGCGGAGAATCCTCCGTGCGCATTTACTCCATATGCGACCTGCCCGCTGCCGCCCAAACAGAATCATCTGCCGGTGGCGGTCACGGCTGGTGAGCGAAAGCCTGCCAACGGCGCCGCGTCGCACTGATCGGCCGTATGATCGTGCTGGCTTCGCAGTCCCCGCGCCGCAGTGAGCTTCTGCGGCAGGCCGGGATTCCGTTCGTGGTGAGGCCGGCGAATGTGGATGAGACGCCGCGTCCCGGCGAGGGCCCCGAAGATTATGTCAAGCGCGTGGCTCGCGATAAAGCGCTTGCGTCCGGCGCCGCCCTCGGCGAGATTGTTCTCGGCGCCGATACCGTGGTCGTCATCGGGGGCGAAATTTTCGGAAAACCCATAGATAGCCATGACGCCGCGCGCATGCTGGGCCTGCTCGCCAATCGAGAGCACCAGGTGCTGACCGGCATCTGCCTGCGGCGTGGCGCCGAAATGGTCATCGACTGCGCCAGAACGCGCGTCTGGTTCAAGCCGCTGACGCGCGAAGAAATTGCGGGGTACGTAGCGACTGGCGAGCCGAACGATAAAGCCGGCGCCTATGCGATTCAGGGGCTGGCGTCCAGGTTCATCGAGCGCATCGAAGGCTCGTATTCAAACGTGGTCGGGCTACCCATCGAGTTAGTGCAGCAGGTTCTGCACAAAATGGAAACTGGGTAGACCCTGAGCAACTCCGCGCTATGCCACAATGGCCCCAGACACTACTCGTGGCCACCGTGACTCACGCAACCAAGCCCAACGCCGGACTCCTGCGGCAGCTCGGATTTTTCAGCGCCACAGCACTGGTGATTTCCAACATGGTAGGCACCGGCATCTTCGCAACCACTGGATTCATGGCCGGTGATCTGGGCAACGCGCAATTGATTTTGTTGGCCTGGTTTGTGGGTGCAGTATTCGCGCTGTGCGGCGCTCTGAGTTATTCCGAGCTGGGGATCAATTTTCCGAGTTCGGGCGGCGAGTACGTCTATCTCACGCGCGCATTCGGACCGACGTGGGGCTTCATGACGGGCTGGGTGTCGTTCTTCGCCGGTTTTTCCGCGCCCATCGCTTTGGCGGCGCTGGCATTTGCGGATTACGTCGGCTTTTTCTTTCCCGCATTCAAGCAGGCGAACGCGCAGTTTACGATTGGTTCGGGGGCGTTCTCGCTTAAGTTCGGCGGTGCACAACTGCTGGCTTCGGCGCTGATTGGCGCATTCACAATCCTTAACTGCTTCGGTGTCGGGCGCACCGCGAAGGTGCAGAATGTGCTGACCGGAACCAAGCTGGTGGTCATCGCCTCATTCGTGATTTTCGGATTTATCGCCGGATCGGGCAGCTGGGATCACTTCTCTCAGCCCGCCGTACGCACATCGGCAGTTTCGGTCCCGGTGCAGTTTATGATCAGCCTGCTCTGGGTGATGGTTGGCTACAGCGGTTGGAATGCCGCGACCTATGTGGCTGAAGAATTGAGGCAGCCCGACCGCACGCTGCCGCTCGCGCTGGCCACCGGCACGGCGCTGGTCACCGCGCTCTATGTAGGACTGAATCTGATTTTCATTTATTCGACGCCGCTCGAGCAGATGAAAGGCGTGCTGGCAATTGGATCGCTGGCTGCCTCGAATCTGTTTGGACCCCAGGTAGCGGGCGCATTCGCGGCGCTGATGGCGATTTCGATCACATCAACTGTGAATGCCATGGTCACGATCGGCCCGCGCGTGTACTATGCCATGGCAAAAAACCGCGCGTTCTTCAAGACGGCCGCCATCGTCAATCCTAAGTGGCACACGCCGGTGGCGGCCATAGTGGCGCAGGGCATTTGCGCAATGCTCATGACGCTCACGCCGTTTCCCCAGCTTGTGATTTACATCGGTTTCAGCCTGACATTTTTTACCGTCATGTCGGTGGCGAGTTTGTTTATTTTCCGCCGCACCCGCGGATGGCAGAGGCTTGGGCCGGTAAATTTCGCGTTCCCGCTGATCCCAGCCGCTTACATTCTGGTAGGCGCGGGCATGATCGTCTATGGACTCATCTGGCAGCCGAAAGCTTCGCTAACCGCCGCCGCGACGATTGCCTTGGGGGCGGCCGTTTACCATTTCGGCCTCAGGAAGAACGCCGGCGAAGCCTAATTCGCCGCGTCCCCTCGATGCTGCTGGCGGAATTCCGCGTCGATCGGCTTGCGCCCGGCAAAGCCTTCCTGCGTTCCATGCCAGAAGCCGATGCTAGACTCACCCAGCTTCCAGCAGAGGTACACTTCGTCGCCGCGGAACAACGTGGGAAAATCGACCAGCCCGACGTCCAGATCCTTGATCAGGCAGCCGGATTCCTGAATCTTTTGGATGCTAGCCTTCAGGCGCTCGGCGCTCTGGTCCCGCCGCAGCCGGTTTTGATAGACGGCGGAGCGATCTACCAGCACGCCGCCCAGCATGATGACCCGCTGGTTGATGGCCTGGAGCGCGGTCTCTGCCTGTTCCAGTTCGGATTTCGATGAAATGGCTTCACGGATGCTCTTCTCGATTTCGGGGAGAAGGCTTTCTGCCTCCTCGAGCGTGAAGCGTCTCGACATGATTAAGAGGCTGACCGGCCTCGCGCGGTGTTAGATGCCCGACACCTGAATAGACATCGAGCGGCTGCGCGGACCGTCAAGCTCGGCCAAAATGATGCGCTGCCAGGTGCCCAGCAGCACGGTAGAGTTGCGCACTTGCAGGCAGAGACACTGGCCCAACAGCATGCCGCGCAGGTGCGAATCGGCGTTCTGGCGCTCGCAGTCGGAAAACTGCGGATTATTATGCCGCCATCCGTGTTCACGGCGGACCAATTGATCCAAGAATGACTTCACATCGTGCAACAGCGCATCCTGCCATTCGTTGATGAAGACAGCGGTGGTCGTGTGCAGCGATTGCAAATGAACCAGCCCGTCGCGGACGCCGCTTTTCCGAACGATCTCATTGATGCGATCCGTGATGTTGATGAGCTCCAGGCGCTCGCTCGTGATCCAGTCCACAACGCGGTTGAACATCTTGAATCCGCCTGGCGATGGATGCTCCGCCCCATTTCCAGGGCTCGGCTCGTGTTCCGCGAGTTTGGCTTCTCCGGTAGTCATCGACTCCCCCCTCTATGCTAGAGATCGTGCGATCCTATGCACGGTTGCAGAAAAGAGCGTAATTAACGCGTGCTTCAATTATAGCAACCAGATGAGTACTTGACGGAATGAACCGCTTTGCGGTGCTGATGGCGAGCCAGAAAACCCGGCTGCGCCTTGTCGAAGTGATCTGCGTAGTTACGGGCAAATCTTACCAGAATTCGCCAGCCGTGCGGCGCACCCGCTCGCCATGCGCGACAAGATTTTCGCGCACAGCATCCTCCTGTGGAAGCCAGTCGTCCAGTATCGCGAGATCCTGATCGAGCTCGCTCCGATTTCCGGGCGCAGCCAGCGCCACGCTCACGGCGGGATTCGCCAGGCAGAAACGATAACACTCGACCGCCGAGGGTGGCGTGAAGCCATGCGGATCTTCGGGCGTGTGCGCCAGCAGAGCTTTCCAGCGCAAACCCGTGAATGTGACAATTGGAATTCGCTTCTCGTGCACCACCGGGAACACGTCGCGCTCGGCGCCGCGATGCGCGGCATTGTAGCGAATCATCAACAGATCGAGCTTCCCCGTTTGCGCCCAGCGCGCCGCCAGTGGACGCTGATGACTAGTCAGGCCAATCAATTTCAAACATCCTTGCCGCTTCTGCTCCGCCAGATAGTCCCACGCCCCGTCGGGCGCTGTGATCTCATCCCACTCGCTCTGCGATTCCACGTAATACAGTGTGAGCACGTCGATATAAGTCGTATTCAGTTCGCGAAGCATGCAAGGCAGTTCCCGCTCGGCGTCGCGTGCGGACCGGGCCTCGAACTGGGCGGCAACAACAATCTGATCGCGCTGCTCTCCCAGGCGCGCCACCGCTCGGCTTAGCCCATCCGGATGCCCGCACCAGTTCAGATAATTCACGCCGCGTTCGATGGCGTGCTCGACGTCCTCGCTCTTCAGGTGGGTGTTGCCGCGTGTGGCGAGGCCAAGCCGGCAGACCTCGGGTAATCCGGGCGCAAGCGAAACGGTCCGCTGCATTAATTCGCGGGCGTGCTCTCGTGCAACCGCTGCCGGTATGCCTCGCGGGCGGCATCGTATGCGCGCTGCGCCTCGCCGCGCTCTTCCAGGCGAATGTGCGGGCTCTTCTGCGACCAACACTGGTCGACAGCCTTCAGGCACCACTCGGCGCTCTGGCGCGAGGCGCGAATCGGCTTCTCGTTCACCAGAACAAAAATCGGATTGGTGTGGGACGAGGGCAGAATGCGCAACGCCACCCAACTGCTGCGATCGATGTGATAGTCAAACGTCACCGGCCGCTCGGCGCCATCGGCGTCGATTTCCTGCCGCGACACCGGCTCGCCATTCACGACGAGTTCCAGCGGCACTTTGCGCGAGCTGCCGATGCGGGCGCGCTCCAGATCCCAGTAAGGCTTCTGATCGTAGGGCCGTTTGCGGACGCTCTCGTCCGGCGTATCGTTGAGCAACGCGGCGACGTTCGCCGTCACGTGCACTTTCGCCGGCGTAGCCAGTCTAACTTCGCTTGCGCCCGCGCCCATTTCCTGGCCGTTGACGCGGAAATCAATCAGATGGCTCTTGCCGTCCGAAACATAATTGCGCCCTTCGCGAATACCATCGGCCCAGTCGCGATAGTCGTGCTTCTCTCGCTGGCGCACATAGCTGCGGCCGAGCCCAACGCGCTCGCCATAAATACACGGAAAATCCGTTTCGCCGCTGATGCGCGCGCGGTAGCCGACGTTCAGCGTGTGATACCAGATGTTCAGCTCGTAGGCGTAGGGCGTGTCAACGGTCGAGATGAAATCCACCAGGTTCTGCGTGACGCCGACGATAAACTCATTCGCCCCGATACCATCGAATGGTGGGATTTCATCGGTGGGGAGTTTTTCATTCTTGAGCGCGAGCCCCCAGCCGGAATGCGCGAAGCCGGCGACAGCATTTTGCTTTTTGGCCCACTGGAAAATCGGAATGCCCCAGCTGGGCCAGTCTTCGATGCGTTTTGTGCCGGGATAGTCCTGCTCGGTGAGACCCAACAAAACGATGTGCCCCGTGTGGCTCGACGGAAAACCGGAGACCTCGACGTCGTAGCGCATCAGGTTTTCCGGAGTCGAGAGCTTGTTGTCCTTGCCCTCGAAAAACGTTTTCTGGAAATACCAGCCGGGACCCCAGCTCAGCACGCTGCCCGTCTTCAGGTCTTCGCCCAGGATGTAGCGCATCATGTCGGCCGGGTACACGCCTTCGGTGGGCTTCTCGTAATGCGCGCAGCCGGCAGCATGGATGTGATGGTCGCCCGAATACCAGCCCGCCTTCGCCGGGTCGATCCAGCGTTCGAGGTGAAATACCAGATCCATAGGCTGCTCGCCCACGTGAATGCGCTGTGTCTTCCTGCGATATTCCGGGCCGCGCGTGTATTCGACTGAATAGTCGCCAGGCGGCAGCAAAAGATAATCGCCGTTGGCCCGATAGACCTGCGGCTGGAACGCGAGATCCGGAGCCAGCCGCTTGGCCTGCGACGGATAGACACGATTTTCGGTATCGCGCACCAAGAACGAAGCGGTGGTCGGACGGTCGTCGGTATCGAGAACGCGCAGCGTTACTTTCGTCGCGGGCCGCGCGTTGAAGAGCAGATCCACCTGGCTGCGGAATCCCAGATCCTGTGTGCCCTGCCCCACATTAAATTCGAGTCTCGCCTCGCGCTTGCCGCCGTCACGCGAGAAAAGCTGCAGAATACGGTACTCGACTTCCAGACCCGAAAGCCGCGGCCGCATGGGCTGCTTGTCGAACATGCGAATATCGAGCCAGCGGCGCGAGACGGCGTAGCTATCGCTGCCGGCCAGCATGCCCGCGTTTGGGCTTTCGG
>Ga0070730_10001394_pt1 | contig 23414 bp, 17 predicted proteins | sample Coa_R1_3_FD_66447 | JGI IMG/M metagenome (GOLD analysis project Ga0070730, IMG submission 66447) | Surface soil microbial communities from Centralia Pennsylvania, which are recovering from an underground coalmine fire - Coalmine... | ecosystem: Environmental > Terrestrial > Soil > Unclassified ... | reverse complement strand
TGCTCAGCCGAATGGGAGGGATGAACGACCTCGATCCCATCCAGGGGAATGTGTGCTGCTACCTGATCGAGTAATGCGGTGGTGTAAAGGGTAAATCCAGACTCGCGGCGTCCTGGGTGAGCAATAAGCGTAACACCCCCCGCTTGATGTGCGCTATCGATGGCCTCGGCCATATCTGCCATGATCGAGCGAAAGCCAGCATCGGTAATCAGCGCCAGTGCTTCTTGCAGGCTTTGCGTATAGCCATGATTCTGGAGGAGCTGCGCATTATCGATTGGCCGCACGAGATCACCCTGTTGCTCGGCCAGCACTTCTGCCTGACGCGGAAACTCGTAGCCACGCCGCCGGAGTTCTTCATAGACGGCACGGGTATTCTCAAGCTGGCGATTGACCGTTTTTTGTAGCAGGCGCCCAAACTCTGCATCAGCAGGTTTAATGCCATAACAGAGGACGTGACCCATCTTTCCTTCCCATTCGGTTGTCACTTCGACGCCTGGCAGTACAGGGATACCGATCTGACGGCCAAGCTCTTGCATTTCTTCGATGCGATCCAGACGGTCATGGTCAGTCACCGAGACTAAGGCAAAGCGCTGCTCAGCAAGATAAGAAAAGAGTTCCCTGGGCTGCCAGTGACCATCGCTATAGATAGTGTGCATGTGCAGGTCTATAGAGGCATTGCTGGCAATTTGAATAGGTTCCAATCAAATACTCCTCAGTCCTTTTTGGTCCCATTAACCCATCAGTAATACTAACGTATGGCACTCTAGTGTTCAACAGTATAGCATACTAGCCAGCCTCTATACCAATATGGGATGTGATATACTGAGGCTATGGAACACTTATGGGCGCCCTGGCGCATGGCCTATATTAACGAGGGTGATAAAGATGAAGGGTGTATCTTCTGCACCCAACCGGCTGCGGGGCGAGATGAGGACTACTATATCCTCTATCGAAGTCAGCATTGTTTTGTCATGCTGAATATCTACCCCTATAATAATGGGCATTTGATGATAGCTCCGTATCAGCATGTTCCCAGCATCGAGGAGTTAGATGTGCCCACGCTGAGTGATCTTATGGGGACTGCGCAACGTTGCCTGCGCGCCTTTCATCTTGCAATGCAGCCACATGGCTTTAATATGGGTATTAATCAGGGCAAGGTTGCCGGGGCAGGGATTGCCGATCATGTGCATTTCCATATTGTGCCCCGCTGGAACGGCGACACCAATTTTATGCCGGTGCTGGCTGATGTTAAGGTGATGCCCGATTACCTCCGCAATACATATCACCAGTTGCGCCAGGCGCTGAAGTCAATTGAAGGCAACCTTCCGCCTCATCAGCAAACCTAAGAAGGGTGGCTGAGCGCCAGCGCGAAGAGGCGCCCCCTGATTTTCCCTCACCTCTCCTCTGGTGTCCCTCTGCTGGGCAGGGGACAGAATTGCTGCACTCTCCTGCTGAACCGTTTTTCCTACTCTGTTACCTGTCTTGCGCCTCAGCCGTGTATAATTAGGAGCAAGGATACAGATGACCTTGAGGACCACTTTACCCAGCGCGGCGGGGAGTCCTAGCCATCTCTGGCAGCAGGTGAGAACCGCATGTTTTTGGCTGCCCCAGCGAGGGGCGTGTACAATGAACAGGAGGAGCGCGGTTCCCCAATTCCATCAGAGAATTGGGGAGCCGCGCGCAATGTGCTATGGGCAATGATCGCTCACGACCCCCAATGGAGCGCGGCTTCGCACGCTCCTCCCGACCAGAAGATGGGACACGCCCTGACCCTGCAAGGCCACGAACACCGACGCCTTTTCAGGATGCTGATGACTCGGCCATATCCACCAGGGGTGGGGGGGGAGGGCTGTTTAAGAGTCCATTTCCTCTGCAATCCGGCGCTCCGGTCAGTCGGCGGATGCAGGAGCGCCTGCCTCTTGAAGATGATCCGATTGAGGATGCTGGGCTAGATTCCTTCTCCCCACCGCTGCGTCAGCGTGGTGATGGACCAGACGCTTCTGAGGTCAGGGCTTCAAGACGCTCACCCTTACACCCTCCTGCTGACGAAGGAGCCTATGCTGAGGGCGACGATGGCTTCTCTGTGCCGCCGCGACGCGGGCGTGATAAAGAGGAGGAGCCTCGCCCTTCCTGGCGCGGGCGGCGAGATCGGGGGAAGAGAATGGATGGAGCGCCCCCCGGAAGAGCGGGCATACCGGCGGGTCGTGAAACGTCGCGTCGTTCACGCAGGGTTGCCTTGAAGGTGGTACTATCCCTGTTTCTGCTGGCGTCCTGCTCAACGACTTCGTTTGCTGTGGCGAAGTTCTATCGCTTGTATGCCTTCGCCGCGAGCGTCACAGGGAAAGCGCTGCCCAATGTGGGCACGACCAAGAATAATGTCCAACCCACCGCACTGCCAGATAATTTGAGTGGCGTGAATGCGTTTAATATCCTCTTGCTTGGCAGCGACAACGATGCCAAATTTCAAAGCGGCTCCGTGCTGACTCAGACCGACATTGTGGTGCGCATCGATCTGGCGAATCATAAAGTGACAATGGTCTCTATTCCCCGCGATCTCTGGATTCCCAGCGACACAGGGCACTGCTGCTATAAGCTAGATGAAATCTCTGGCAATGAAACCTATGGCCCAGGCGATCCAAAACTTAATGGCTTTGCCCATACACAGGCGACGATTGAGGATGATTTCGGCATCCCCATCAGCGCCTTTGCCTGGGTCGGACTGAGTGGCTTTGTCAAGGTGATTGATACCCTGGGTGGTGTAGATGTCGATGTGCTGCATCCTATTGTCGATGACGCCTATCCCAAGGATCTTGATCCCAATGGCGATCCACATGCGTATCAGCGTCTCTACATTCCGGCTGGCCCCCAGCATCTGGATGGAGCGACGGCGTTGGATTATGTGCGCTCGCGCCATTCTGATCTGACGGGTGATTTTGGGCGCTCGGCGCGTCAGCAATCGGTCCTGATTGCCTTAAAGAAAAAGCTGGATGTTGGAACCATTTTTAACAATCTAGATGGCTTGGCGCAAGACTTGACAGGCAGTGTCATCACGAGCCTATCCATTCCTCAGGTGCTTTCGCTTGCAAACTTTGCCAGAGGGCTGAAATCCTCTGATTTTGTCCAGGTCGTGCTGAGCGCGCCAACCTATGGTACGGAGACTCAGGTCGATGGCAAAGATGTGATTCTGCCAAATACAGGAGCAATTGGGGATGAGGTCAGGGCAATCTTTAACGATACGGCTCCTCCCCAGGTGAACCTGCACGCGATTACCGCGACGGATACGCAAGCGGTCACAGCAGAAGGCGCCCGCATCCTGATCGAGAATGGGAGCCAGGTGAGCGGGGTTGCAGCGAAACTCCAGGCGGTTCTGAAGAGCGAGGGATTCAACGTAGTGCAGGCCACAAACGCTGACCGAAACGACTATCAGACGACTAGAATTGAGCAGTTCAGTCCTCAGTTAAGTGCAGCGCCTAAATTTAATGGGACATGTCAAGTGCTGAGCAAAATGCTCGGAGTGATTTCCCAGGTGGTGTTTAACCAGTCTTCACCAGTAGGGAGCGATGTGGTCATTATTATTGGCAACGACATTGCTTCTCAGATATAGCAACAATCCTAAACGCTGGTGGAGACCCATTTGAAGAGTGCGGCCAGGGCAATCCATTAAGAAGGAGATCGCCCTGGCCGCACTCTTTGGGTCTGACGTGAGAGGCGTCTGCTTTGGATGGCAGAAAAGGGAGCTGCCATTAAAAATGCAAGCGCTCGCCATCAGCCGGAAAGAAAATAGAGCCAGCAAATGCTTCGGCAACTTCCCTCCGCGCCTCATCAACATTCCAGCCATCGTAGAGTCCCAGGTGAACGAGGGCCAACGCCCTGGCGTTGGCGTTCTGCGCGAGCTGCCCGGCCTGCCCGGCGGTCATATGCCCCACGCGCTCAGCCAGGGAGCTCTTGCTATTGAGATAGGTGCATTCTAAAATCAACAGATCGCAGTTTTGGGCGAAGGTCTCCAGGTTTCTGGTTGGTTTGGTGTCGCTGGAATAGACTACCGTCCAGGCGCGCTTGGCGCCGCGCGGGAAGCTCAGCCGCAAACCGGCAGTTGGAATGCTGTGCTGGACAGGGGTAAAGGCAAAGGCAATGTCTCCGATAGGCGGACAGATGCCGTCCCCTTCCAGTCGGTGTATACTCACGTCGTAGGAAAGTGGCAAAGGAATCTCAAACGCAAAGGCGCGAAGCAGATCATTCACCACTTCCAGCGTTTCGGGCAGTGCCCAGAGGCGCAGGGGGGCGCGTCTTCCGGCGAGGCGAAGGCATTCCAGGAGCGATGGCAGACCACCAAGGTGATCGATATGCGCATGGGTGATGAATAGATCGGTAATTGCATCCGGGGGGATATTGGTCTTGAGCAGCGCCTGGTAGACGATGGCTCCGCAATCTACAAGCATGCCGATGCTTCCATCGGCGATGACGAGCGAGGTATAGCCGCGATCAGCGGTGGGTATGGCTGCTGAAGTGCCCAGGAATGTCACGTCTGGCATAGGCTTTGTTTCCTTTGCATTCCTCACAAATGTCCGGGTTGCCGTCTGAGGCGCGTTGCTGTTGCAGGCGCTTTCTGCTCTGAGGACTCTATCATAGATGCCTGACTGTGGGCAAGGAGCGCACTGGTATCTGGCTACGAGGTGTCAACCCAGGTCTTCTTTCATGGCAGGCGCCTCCGAGGGCGACTTGAGGAAAATGATAAAGGGGTGATCAGCCGATGCTGCAAAAGGTGAGCGGCGCTATTCTGGCCGGTGGGCAGAGTCGACGGATGGGCCGTGATAAAGCTGCGCTGCTGATCCAGGGAGAACCTTTGCTTGCGCGCACGGTGAGATTGGTGCGCGCCGTTACCCCAGATGTAGCGATTATTGGGCCACCTGCGCTGGGCGTACTGGCGCCTGATGTTCCTATTATCGCTGATCGATGGCCCAACCAGGGGCCGCTTGGCGGCATGGCAACTGCCTTTCAATCTCTTTCTGGCAGGGTGTTGCTGGTTGTTGGCTGCGACATGCCCTTTCTGAACCCCAACCTGTTGCGCTATCTAATAACGTTGGTGCCTGGATACGATGCCGTTGTCGTGCGCATAGATGGGCAGGCGCATCCGCTGCATGCGGTCTATCAACCCTCTTGCCTGTCGATCCTGAAAGAGCAGCTTGCTGCTGGCGATCTGCGGGTGCAGCGCTTCCTGGCGCGGCTTCAGGTACGTTGGGTGGAGAGCCTGGAGCTTGATGCCCTTGATCCGCACCATCGCTCTCCATTTAACGTGAATACGCCGGAACAGTGGAAGCGCGCGCTCCAGATGCTTTCTGAACCGGCTTGAGGCGCAGTAGATCGCTCCTTTGCGCTTTTTAGAAACCACCGGAGGAAGGCATTGCTCAAGATTGAGGCGCTCACCGATGATTAGGGAGCGGGCAGGAGACCCCATTGGAAGAGGCCGAACGAGCGATGCGCCAATGGCGCGCCATCTGATGGACGGAAAACGAAGAGGTGTTGGCGCATCAACATACGAGCGACGATGATGCGCCGCTCTGGTGTTTCGGCCAGGAGCCAGGCGGATGCCGACTTTGGGCGTACTCCTGCGGCCAGCATCGAAGGATGGGCCTGAAGGATACGTGTATCATTTGCTGGGACGGCGTGCAACGAGGAGCAGAGACGACAGATACCCCTCGCGCTGCGGCAGGTTGAGCAGATGGGCTGGTTACATATCTGGCAAAGGATAGTGTGGCGCTGACAGTGATGCTGTCCACAGGCTGCACAGACGGCTTGATGTTGCACGCAGAAGGATTTGCCATCAACATGACAGGTCACGCTGTGGCTGGGGCAGTGCCGCCGTCCGCAGGCGTGACAGGTGATCAGATGCTCTGCGGCGCAATGGATGCTGTTGCACGTGGCGCAGGGACTGGCGCAGGAGGGGCAGAATGGTTGTCTATCGATGCTACAGATCAACGTATGGCTTGAGCAGGTAGCTCGCCCGCAGGCGTGGCAGTTGGTCAGACCCTTTGGACAGGCCAGTTGATTGCACACGTTGCAAGGAAGGGCATGCTTGCGGCAGAGCGGATGGCCGTGACTGGCGCAACGGACAGCGCAGCCCGCCCCGACTGTTTGTTGGCATTCGTGGCAGGTCAGGGTATGCGCCGGGCAGTGGGAGCGACCGCATTGCGCGCAGGGCTTGAGGCAGGTTGGGCAAAAACGCCCGGTGCAGCCTGGTGTAGCGCAGCTCTGAAGGTGGATAGTGCAGTAGTAGCGGCGGCACTGAGGATCGGCGCAGCGAGATGCGCAGTTGGTACAAGTAATCTCGCCACAGGTGCGGCAGCGTACCTGATCTTTGGCGCAAGTGGCTTCTTTGCAGCGGGCGCAGCGCACCACGCAATTGATGCAGATGGGGGTCTGGTCAATATGGCAGGCCAGGGTATGCGTTGGGCAACTGGAGCGTCCACAGGTAGCGCAGGTGCGTGCGCAGGTGACACACATGGTGCGCTGGGAGACAGAGCAGCGCAGTTGATGATCCTGGCAGGCATGGTGTCCACAATCTTCTGCCTCCGTCAGACAATCGTCGCAGACCCCGGCGCTATCGACAGAGCAGGCTCCAAGTGGATGTTCGGTGCAGCGGCCCCGTCGGCAACTCGCGCATAGCTGGGCGCATGCCTGGCAGACGAGATGGGGCGTGCGGTCACAATAGCAGACCTGGGTCATTGAGCCACCGCAGGTAGCGCAGGTTGGCAGATGCGTGGTTCCACTGAGTGGGTCTACATCAAGCGTGAGGGGGAGCGCAGGTGATGGATGCGCTGGGCGGTCTGCGCTGATGTGGAAGGTATAGCGGTGCAGCGGGCGGAAGATGGTAATGGCTTCCAGGAGGCTGGTGCGGACGATGAGGCGGTAACGCTCGCGGGCCATGTCCAGCTTGCGCTCTTTTTCTGCCCCCTGCTGCTGGCGAAGTAGCAGCAAGCGCTGCTGTTCTGCGAGAAGCTGAGCGGATTCCTCTTCGCTCACGGTAGCGGTTTCGTCGCTTTCTGTCTCTGGCAGCGCAGCGGGGATGGCGGCGGCATAAAAGGCCCGGATACGCGCGAGTTCTTCATCCAGATGACGTGAAATGGTCGTTTCGATGGCCTGGGCGCGTTGGCGGACCATCGGCTGTACCGCATCGAAGGCCAGGCGCAAAGCGCTGGCCTCATCGATGGGAGCAAAGAGAGACTCGTTGGGGCGTCCTGCCTTGAGCGGTCGATGTAGCAATTTGGCAAATGTGTCGCCATCAATCTCCAGGCGCCCGGTCGCCTGATCGACGCTGACCTCAAAGAGCTGCTCAACTTTTTCGTCCGTCAGGTAAGTCGCCTTCATCAGAAATTGGGTCAGCGGCGCATAGCCAGCAGCGGCGGCCACACCCTCTGCCTTGCAGCCGGGTGTTGGCAAAGGGCAGGGGAACTGCGCCGGGGGCGTCGGCTCACGACTAATTAGCATAACTGTTGCTGCCTGCGCACGTTTGCGCAGGACATCAATCAGCCGATTTAACAGATTGCCGCCAATGGTGACTAATTCAGCTTCGGGATAGTCGGCCTGGGTATCGCGTTGGAAGGTGAAGACCAGGTGTTTCTGGTTGGCAAAGATGCGCTGGGCATCGGGAGGAAGAGTTGCCTGATAGATCTCACGGGTAATCTCCTCTGGTGTCGCGCCAATGGCTCGGAGGCTATCCAGGACAAAGCTGCGTAGTTGTATCTGGTTAATTGGCATAGGGCCCAGACCGTTCCTTAGCCTTCAAAGATGTCGTTAATTGCGGCGGCGCCCCGCATCGATTGCTCAAAGTCGCTGCGCGCCTGAGCCAGTTTGCCGCCGATTCTGGCGAGCGCACTGGCCTGCGTCGCAGGATCAGGATGTTTCAGCCAGAGTTCCCAGAGTTCACGCTCAAAGTTAAAGCTCTCGTCCATCTCATCCAGCACCATGCCTAATTCACCTACCTCCAGTTCAAAGAGCCGCAGGTATTGGCGATAGAGGTGCAGAAGCTGCTCGGCATAGGCGCCCTGTGAGACGAGCGAGTAGATGGCTACATCATGCAATTGCCCCAGGCGATGGACCCGCCCGATGCGCTGCTCTAGGCGGGTGGGATCCCAGGGGATGTCGTAGTTGATGACCAGATGGCAGAATTGCAGGTTGAGGCTTTCTTCGACAGGTCGCCCAGCCAGCAGCACGCCGCGCTTGCTCTGGCGAAATTGCTTGAGCGCCTCGCGCCGGTCGCGCTCCTGAAGGTAGAGCGCCACATCAATGGGCGGCTGCGAGAGCAGCAGAAAGCTATGGAGCCGCTGGGCGGTTGCCGGATGCTCAACGTAGACAATCACTCGATCATCGAGGCTGCGGATAAGATCGCGCAAGGCAATCTCTTTCGCGTCGATGCCTGGTTTGCGCACAGCTTCCAACACCTGTTGCCAGTGTGGCTGCTCATGCAGCGTCTGGCGCGCCTCCACAAAGTCTCGTACCGCTTGCCTGCCGATGCAAGCCGCCTGGAGCAAAGGACGATAGGTGCTGATGCGCTCCCAGGCATTGGCGAGATGCCCATCGGCGCAATCCAGGCGAATGGCTTGTTCGACGAGGGCATAGCAGCGCCGCTCATCTTCTTGCATCACCAGAGGCCGCAGGGCCATCTCGCGTTTCTGCGGGAAGCGGATAGTACTGTCGCGCCGCCGATTACGGATCATCACCTCGGCCAGCACGGTTTTGAGTTCCTGGCGCTGAAGAGCTTTATCGGGAGCGCGGCTATCGGCGTAACGCTGCAAGAAATCCTGGCGGCTGCGGAACTGACCGGGCCGGACGAGCGTTACCAGCGAGAAGAGTTCGCCCAGATGCGCCCGAATAGGGGTGGCGGTCAGCAGCAGGAGGTATTTACGCTGAAGGCTGTTGACGAAGTGCCAGGCCGCGTTGGGATCACCTGATTTTTTGTAGAGCCGATGGGCTTCGTCAACGATGATCAGATCAAACGTTTTGCCGATAAAATAGTCTTTGCGTTTGGGCTGGCGCGCGGTATCCATGCTGATGATAATGCGTTCGGATGGCTGCCATTTGCGTTTCGAGTCGTAGATTGTAAAATGCTCGTTGATTTTTTCACGCATCTCTTGCTGCCATTGGTCGGTAGCGCCAGGGCGCACAAGGACGAGGACCGTTCTGGCTAGTCCACGCACGAGCAGTTCTTTGAGAACCATGCCGGCCTCAATAGTCTTGCCCAGCCCTACCTCGTCGGCAAAGATGCCATTGCCGCGCATTTCGCGCAGCATTTTCAGCACGGCGTTGTGCTGATGGGCGTAGGTGTCGATATTAAGGGCATCCAGAGCGATCAGGCCATCCTCGAAGCCGCGATCCAGGGCCAGGCGCTCACCCTCGGCGCGCAGAAGCAAGAGCTTGAGCGGCGCTGTTGTTGGCAGGCGAAGACGGCTGAGGACCGGATGATTTTCGATGCGGTCTTGCTCAAAGTTGGTGGAGCGCAGCTCGACGGAGCGGTGGGAAATGATAGCCTGGGGTGGTTGGTCTGCCAGGCCATCGCGGTGCGCGCCACAGATTGGGCAGAAGCGCGCCCCGAGCCTGGTGAGTGTTCCGCACGTTACGCACACCTGATCGAGCGCCCGCAGAGCTTCTAGTAGTGCATCCATCCCAGCATAGCGCTGGGATGGATCGGGCGCGGTAGCCCGGCGCAGCAGCGCGCTGAGCGCGGGGCTGATGGCTCCCTGTGGGCCAACCAGAGGCGCGCCTGCTGGAAAGCTATCGATGGTGTGACCTGTGAGCAGATAGATGAGCGTTGCGCCCAGGCCAAAGACATCGGTCCGCTCGCTGACTCGTTGTCCTTGCTCCGGGGCAGCAAAGCCAGGAGTGCCCAGGCGCAGAGAGGGCGCATCAGCCGCGCCGCTCTGCAATGTTCGCGCTGAGCCGAAGTCTACCAGGAACAAGCGGCCATCAGCGATACGCAGGATGTTCTGAGGCTTGAGGTCGGCATAGATGAAGCGAACGCCGTCGACATCTGGTCGGTGGAGAGAAGCCAGCGCCTCGGCCAGATCGATGGCCCAGGCCAGGGCTGTTTTCTCTGAGACACAGGAAGCGCCATTGCCGATCAGTGCATCAAGCGTCTGCCCATCCAGATAATCGAGGACGAGATAGAGGGCATGGTTGGCCTCAAAATGCTCACCCAGGCGAGGCAGCGCGCGATGTTTGCGGCGCAGCAAGACCTCAATCTCGCTTTGCCACTGCACGCGGGTCTCGGCATCGTTGCCAGAGGTAGGGATGTAGACTTTGATCGCCCATGTTTTCCCGACGATGCGCCGATCAGTGGCCTGATAGATGGTCGCTTGCCCGCCTGTGGCAATCTGCCGCTCTACCTGATAGCGTCCGCCCAACAATTGCCCAACGCTTAACACGCTACTCACGTTGCCCTCCCACACCCTCGTTTGTGGAATCTTGCAGCTACTCCCAGGCCAGCAAGCGCCAGGTGCTTCATGGTTGACCCTCCAGCAGACAGATGCTCCCCTGGCGGGCGCCAATGACGCACCAAGCGCCAGCGACGGCTGGCGAGGCGAACACAGATACGCCTAGCGCAAGCTGAGATTCTATCTTACCAGTATCGGCATCAAGCAGCAAGATGGCGCCTTCGGTATCAACGATAAGGAGAGAGGCTCCACAGAGGACTGGAGATGCGGCAAGCTGACCGGGCGTTCTGGTGGTCCAGATGCGGTTGCCTCCATTACGACTGAGCGCAAAGACGAGACCCTCCTGTCCGGCGGCAAAGGCGCGGTCTCTGGTCAGGATAGGGGAGGCGCTGATCGGCATGCCGAGAGATCGCTGCCAGAGTCGCTCGCCAGTCCGCAGATCGAGCAGTGCCACGCTTCCATCTAGAGCCGCAATGAGCGCCTGCCCGTTGTGGCAGGCTGGAGTGGCGCGGACCGGCCCGGAAGCCTGAAAGGTCCAGCGCAGTTTGCCGCTGGCTATTTCCAGGCTCTTTATCTGCCCTGGGCCATTGGCTGCAATGAGCAGGTTGCTCAGCAGGGCTGGTGAGGCATAGAAGGGACTTCCGTCAAAATGCTCCCAGACGGTTTCCCCGTTGTTGGGATTGAGCGCCGCGATGCGCCCGGCCTGTGTGGCGCTGATAATCAAGCCAGCCCCGGCAGCCACCGAGGCAAAGATTTTGCCCCGTAGCGGGACGCGCCAGCGCGCTGCTCCGCCTTGGCTTTGCACAGCGTGCATGGTTCCATCATCGTCACCAAGGAAGATGGTATCCCCATGCAGGGTTGGCGTGCTGCGTAACGATGCGCCCGCTTGATAGCGCCAGAGTTCGCGGTGCGCCTGCCCATCGAGGGCGTAGAGATACCCATCCCGCGAAGCGGCGTAGATGCAACCATTCTGGATAATTGGGGAGCCATCGATGGCAGCCTGTGTCTGCAAAGTCCACGCCTGCTTGAGTGGCGGACGGAGCGCTGCATTGGCGACGCCTGCGCGCGCAGCATTGCCTCGAAAGCTCGACCAGTTCTGGGGTGGCTGGGGGGCTGCCTGCATAGCAAGCGGTTTTCCGCAGGCCCGACAGTAGGTAGCTGTGGGAAGGTTCTCCGCCTGGCAGTGTGGACAGGCAGCGGATGGCTGGGTGGTGGGGAGATTGCGTAAATCATCCAGCATAGCGCGAGCCGAAGGGAAGCGATCTTCTGCGAGAACGCGCGTGGCATGCAGCAGAATGGCCTCCATCTCTGCTGATACCTGAGGATTCGCGTCGCGGACTGGCGGGAAGCTTACCCCGTTGCGCCATTGCAGGTTGATGTCTACAATGTTGAGCAATTGGGGGTCATTGCCGGTGAGGGCGAAATAGAGCGTGCCCCCCAGGGCATACAGGTCAGAGCGTGGCTCGGTGCGCCCGGCCTTTTGCTCTGGCGGCAAATAGCCCCAGGTGCCCATTTTCATGGTATCTCGTCGCCCAGCTTCGTAGCGCCGGGCGATGCCAAAATCTACGAGAATGGCGTTTCCCTCTGGAGTGATGATCACGTTATCGGGCTTGATGTCGCGGTGGATGATGGGTGGTTGCTGACTATGCAAATAGACCAGGGCATCGCAGAGATCGATGCCCCAGCGCCTGACATCGTTCTCTGAGGCCGGGCCTTGCTGCTCAATTCTATCCTGAAGTGCCTGGCCTTCGATGAGGTCTGAGACCAGATAATGCGTTCCGTTCTCGCTGAAGGCGTCCCAGCACGCGGGCAGGTTTGGGTGGCGAAGCTCTGCTAGAAACGCGGCCTCACGCTGAAAGAGTGCCTCATCAAGATCGGGATCGGGGCGCAATTGTTTGATGACACACGGTTGTTGGCCGCGACGGGTGTCGCGGGCGCGGAAGATCAAACCCATGCCGCCGCGATCAGAGAGCGGCAAGACATCGGTATACCGTCCGCTACACAGGCTGAGTGTTGGCGAAGGTGGCGCCTGTAGCGATGGCCCGCTCGTGCCTGGAACTGTGGCTGGGATGTTGGCTGGTGGAGCGCCGACAACGGATGCGCCACACTTCACACAAAAGCGGGCGGTTACTGGGGCGATATAGCCACAACCAGGGCAATAGACGTGGGAGAGATTTGAGGCTTGCATTGGTGGGTCCAGACTGCTGCGCACATGCGCCAGATTAGGAAAGACTGAGCAAAACAGCACAGCTATAGTATAGCGTGGCGCTGAGCGGCTGTAAAGGCCGGAAAAAGGCATGGAGGGGAGCGCGGGCCAGCGAAATAGCTGGCCGGAGGATGGCCTCAGCCCGCAAAATCTTCGGTGAGCCAGAGACGCCCAGATGCATTTTCTACGTAGATGCCAATGCCGGTTCGGCTGAAATGGGTATTCAAGATGTTTTTGCGGTGCCCGTCGTTGGGGGGCTTTTCAGCCATCATGCTATTGAAGAGCCACATGACTTTTTGCCAGTCGCTGCCGATGCCTGACCAGCCTATGTTCTCCCCTTGCCAGGTGAATTTGACGCCTGCGGCGGCCATGCGGGATGCTGGCGTTGTGCCAGGCGGAACGAAATGGCTCATCCCATAGCAGGTCATAGCCGCGCTATGGACGAGCGCCTCGCCATGAATGAGTGGATCAATGCTGAGCGCTGCGACGCCTGCGCTGGCGCGCGCCTGGTTGACAACATCCAGCAGGCGTGCCTCGACATCGGTATCTTCGTGTCCTGGAACTGGTGGGCACGAATGGCTGGAGCCAGGGGGCAAGGGAGATGGTGTCGGCGCCAGCGGGACATCCCCCGCGCTGGAGACAAAAGCGCAGGCGCCATCCTGACGATCTTGAAGCCAGGCAACGACTTCATCCGATTGGGCTGCGGTAATCGCGCGTTTCTGCACAAGCCCGCCCAATGAGGCCACCGCGCGCGTCATAATATCCTGCCAGGCTGCGCAGTTTAGCGCGTAGATGTGCAGCGCGGCAAAGGGCGGATTCCCATGCTGTACCTGCTGGTCAATGTCGGACTGGCTGACGCTGAAGGCGTAAAAGATCGCTGCGCGTATCCCGCTGGTACAAGATGTATCAGGCGCGTCTGGGGGGAGATTACAAATATGATCGATTAATGCCCGTATGGTCTGCTGATCGGTTCCGGTTCCCGGCTGATAAGAGGGCTGATCGAGTCCCACCGAATTGGCGATTGGTCGTGCGCCCAGGCCGCATGAGAGCGTCACGGCCAGGAGGGTGAGGCCAGTTGCCAGGACAAAGCTGCGCCGATGGCGTGTGATGTGCCAGGAAGTCTTTAAAGATTGCAGCATGCTTTGCGCCTTTGGCACTCTTCCCTCCTCCAGTGAGGTCTGGCTTTTTATCTAGATCGTCTATCTTGCGGGCCGGTAGTGGTCTGCTCCTCTACTGAACCTTCCGCCTACACGTTCGGGCCGTCCCCTGGCGTGTTTTCCCCCAGGCAGGATACCATGTTGCTGCGCGATTGTTTGACCTTGAGAGCCTGAGCAGTACTTCTATCCTAGCCTGGTCAGGAGAGGAGTGGTTGAGGTGTTTAGCGGATGAGCATGTGGTCATAGCCCATCGTCGCAGGGCACAAAAAGAACCGTCCAGAACAGCAGCATTGTTGCTCTGCTCTGGGCGTTCTCTGTGTGTGATTGGTCTCTCTTTATTGAAGGACCGGCAGTTGCTTGCCGCCAATCCCCGTTGCGCGCGTGCGCCCGCTGCTAACGGGGCCAAGCTGTCCAGCGCCAGGATAGATGAGCTTTGCTTCCTGTTCTGGGAGCAGGCTGGCAACCTCTTGCAGTACAGCATCCAGGAACTCGCCTTCGGGCACGGTCTTGACGACCTCACCCTTGCGGAAGATGACGCCGCGTCCGCGACCACCAGCCAGGCCAACATCGGCATCGCGGGATTCACCTGGGCCGTTCACAACGCAGCCCATCACCGCCACATGGATGGGGGTCTGCACTTTCGCCAGCCGCCGCTCGACCTCGTTGGCGATCTCGATCAGATCGATCTCCACGCGCCCACAGGAGGGGCAAGAGACGAACGTGACGCCGCGCTGGCGCAGGTCGAGGGAACGCAGAATCTCATAGGCCACCGGAATCTCTTCTTCCGGCTCGGCGGTCAGAGAGACACGGATGGTATCGCCGATGCCCTCAGCCAGCAAGAGGCCCAGGCCGACGGCAGACTTGACGGCGCCAGTCACCAGCGTGCCTGCTTCGGTGATGCCCAGGTGCAGCGGATAATCGCAGCGCGCGGCGATGCGGCGGTAGGCTTCTACGGCAGTCAGCACGTTGGAGGATTTGAGGGAGATTTTGAACTCGTGGTAGTTTTCCTCTTCGCACCAGCTTGCATACTCCAGAGCTTTATCGACCATGCGCCCAGCTAACTGCTCGCGCTCTTGACGGCGCTGCTCTGCGGGGTCTGTGCGCTCTAGCACGCCATCGTCACGCAGGCGTACCTGGATGCGCTTCATCTCCTGGCCGCGCTGATCGAGGGCATCAATGGAGCCGGAGTTGACACCGATGCGCATGGCGATGCTGTGCGCTTTGCATGCCGCCAGCACCTCGCGGAAAGAGTCGCGCCCGCCAACGAGATTGCCAGGATTGATGCGGATGCAATCAACGCCTTGCGCAATCGCCTCAAGGGCCAGATGATGGTTATAGTGAATATCAGCGATCAAGGGAATAGAGGTACGGCGCTTGATCTCGCCAAGTGCGGCGGCGTCAGTCTTTTCAGGGACGGCCACACGCACCAGTTCGCAGCCAACATCCTGGAGGCGATGAATCTGCGCTACGGTACTCTCTGCATCGCGGGTATAGGTTGTCGTCATTGATTGAACGGCAATCGGGGCATCGCCCCCGATGGGGACGTTCCCCACATGAATTTGCCGAGTTTTACGCCGCATTCAAGCAACTCCTTATTATGCTCTGACTCGCCCAGAAGGCTGGTCCAGAGACGCTCGTTCTTGTCCTCAGGTTCTTCCAGAAACTCATCGCTGGCTAATCCAGGTACCAATGTCATTCCAGGTGATGATCACTACAAGCAGAAGTAATACCGCCATTCCTACCAGATGGATGAGTCCTTCGTGGCGTGGATTGAGCCGCTTGCCGCGTCGAACCACTTCCAAGCCAAGCAGCGCCAGGCGACCGCCATCCAGGGCAGGGAAGGGCAGGATATTAACGATTGCAAGATTCAGACTCAGAAACGCCGTCAGGTTGAGTATTGGGAACCACCCAAGCTGTGGGATGAGGCTGGCGGCCTCGCCAGTAAAGTGAACAATGCCCGCTGGCCCCGCTACCTGATGGATATTGAACGCGCCGTCTACCAGATTGCGAATCAGGTCAGCAAATCCGCCAAGCATGACACCCGCTTGCTGCACGGCCAGCCCTGGGATTTGGGTGATGGGATAGTGGCGTGTAGCGACGGTGGTGTTGCCAAAGACAATACCTAACGGTCCCTGACCCGTGATGGCGTTGCCTTGAGCATCCTTAATCGTAGCTCCCTGGGCATTGTTGCAGGCGATGTTGCTCAAGTCGCCCGTTCTGGCGTCAATGATGTTGGTTTGGGAACTGCCATGAGTATCCTGGAAGACCACCCGCACAGGGACGCTGCTGGCTCCCTTCGGCGCAGCGTTAATATCGTTCTGGACGAACTGAACAACATCTGTCTCCAGAATGGTGTCTTGCCCATCTACGCTGACAATTTTATCGCCTGGTTGTATGCCTGCCTGGGCAGCGGGCGAGCCAGCGCACACCGACTGGATGACCGGGCTATAGCCGCTCTGTCCGCCCGCGTAGGCCAGCCCAAAAAGGAGAAATGCCAGGATCACATTCATGGTGACGCCAGCCACCAGCACAATGGCTCGCCGCCAGGCAGGTTTTGCGGCGAAGCTGCGTGGGTCATAATTGCCTGTATCGTCAGTCGTTTCACCATTTTCCCCAGGCATGCGCACAAAGCCGCCTAGTGGAATCCAGTTGAGCGAGTAGATCGTCTCGCCCCTTTTGATACCAAAGATGCGCGGCGGAAAGCCAAAGCCAAACTCTTCAACGCGGATGCCGGACCATTTGGCGGTTAGGAAGTGCCCCAACTCGTGGACGAAGACAAGCAGGCCAAAGACCGGAATTGCGGCTAAGAGATACCAACCACTCATTATTTCACTCCCAAATCAGTGCCGACCACCAATTCGCGGCATGTCCGCTGTGCCCAGGCACACACGCTCAGAATCTCATCAAGATCAGGATTGGCGATGGGGGTATGACGCTCCAAGACGCGCTCAATCAATTCAGCAATGTGTGGGAAGGAGATTTGACCGTCCAAAAAGAGCGCAACGGCCTCTTCATCAGCTCCTACCAGTACGGATGGATAGGTGCCACCACGCACGGCTGCCTCGCGGGCGAGCCGGAAGCAGGGGAAGTGCTGGGGGGCCAGCGCCTCAAAATGTAAGACGCCGACCTCCGGCCAACTCAATGGTCGCACCAGACCAGCGCCAGCGTTGTTAAGTCGATAGGGGGCGCCGAGCGCAATCTGAATCGGCAGGTGCATGGAGGGCAGGCTGGCCTGCATTTTGATCGAGCCATCAATATACTCAACCATTGAATGGATGATGCTCTGTGGATGAATGACGACCTCTATCTGGTCATACGGAATGCCAAAGAGCCAGTGCGCTTCAATGACTTCCAGCCCTTTGTTCATTAGGGTTGCCGAGTCAATCGTGATCTTCGGCCCCATGCGCCAGGTGGGATGCGCCAGCGCCTGCTCTACCGTCACCTGGCGTTGTTGCTCCGGGGGGGTATTCCTGAAGGGGCCACCGGATGCAGTGAGAATCAGTTTGGCAACTGCGTCGCGTGATTCGCCGCGCAGACATTGCCAGATGGCGCTGTGTTCGCTATCTACTGGCAGGATGTCTACGCCAGCCGATTCGGCGCTAGCTGCGACGAGATGGCCTGCCATGACCAGCGTCTCTTTGTTGGCGAGGGCGATAGTTTTCCCTGCGCGAATCGCTGCCAGCGTGGGGCGCAGGCCGATCAACCCGGAGGTTGCCGCTACCAGCATATCAACATCGCCATAGGTAGCAACTGCTTCTAACCCTTCAACACCTTGCAGGGCTTGTGGGAGGTATTGTCTGACCAGGGCCTCACCGTCGAGGGTATCGGCTGTACAGGCGACCAGGGCTGGATGAAACTCCTTGACCTGCTCGGCCAGCAACTCGACGTTATTGCGGGCTGCCAGAGCCACAACAGTGAAATGCTGAGGGAAGCTGCGCACGACATCCAACGTCTGCCGCCCAATGGAACCCGTACTGCCAAGCACGGCAATTCTCCTGGGAAAAGCTGGCTTCGCTGGGGTGTTCCCTGCCTCTGATGAAGAAGATGGCCGTTGCAGCGTCATTGATTCTATTCTTGCCCCCTGCTCTTTCTCGCTGGCGATCCAGGCCGATGACCGACTTATTTTAAGGGAAATGTTGTCCCTTTAAAATTATAGCACAGGGCTGCTGTGTTAGTTGCTTGCTCGCCGCCGCAGCCTCTGGGGGAGGTATATGCTCTCGACAGAGGAATGTGATTACATCATTCATAGATGACCTGTTGCTAGGAGTTTCTCAGCAGCCTACAATTGAACGCTGGCCCCGGCTCAGGGAAGCGTCTGGGGAAATGCCCAGGAAACGTAGAGATAGACGACCATTACCGCAAAGAGTTGGCTATCGATGCGGTCAAGAATGCCTCCATGACCAGGAATCAAGCGACCACTATCTTTGACATGGGTCTGGCGTTTGATGAGCGATTCTGCCAGATCTCCTACCTGCCCGGCAGCGCTGATGAGCAGACCCAGAATAATCGCGTGGTAGAAGGGAATATTCAGAGGTCGGGTGGTCAGCAGTGTAACGCCTATGCCACCAATAATACCGCCGATGACGCCCTCCCAGGTTTTGCTGGGGCTGACCAGGGTCGCTAGTTTGTGCCGTCCCAGAAACCTTCCTGTAAAGAAGGCGACTGTATCGAATGCCCAGACGCCGACCAATATCACCAGCACCCACCAGAAGCCAGTCCCAGGGCCGATCTGGTTGCCGCGCAGGCGCTGGAAAAAGCTGAGCGGCCAGCCGATATAGAACGGCACAGCCATCGTTAGCGACCAATCGACGAGCGAGCCATCCAGTGTCTGACGCACTACCAACAGCCAGGTAAAAGTCAGGAGCAGCAGGATGCTAATCCCCCCTTCAACCAGAAGTACACGCCATGCTGGCATGAGCGCTGCGACCAGGAAATCGAGGCTAAGCGCCAGGCTGAAGAGACTGAGGGGGGTCTTGCCCTCGCCGGTGAGCATATGGTGCATTTCATAGGAGGCCAGCCCAATGATAATAACCAGACCAGCAAAGAGAACCAAGCCGCCCCCCCAGAGGAGGCCCAAGATGATGGGAATGCCAACAATGGCAGTCATTACCCGCAACACCAGCGAGCGCTTCCATTGGCGATTGGCAGCGTTTGGGTCGGGTGTTTCCACTGGTGGTGGAGGAGTTGACTGCTTCATCACTTTTCCTCGATAGCGGTTAGGGGTCTTTTCAGCCGCCTGCGCCTGGCAGATGCTGCTCAGCGAATGCTGCCCGATTGCCCTAAGGCGACTGGTTCCTGTTCTTCGGCTGGCGCCACCTTGCCAAAGCGGCGCTGGCGCTGGCTATAAGCGTTGAGGGCGTCCAGGAAATCTTCACGGGTAAAGTCGGGCCAGAAGGTTTCTGTAGCGAAGTATTCGCTATAAGCTGCCTGCCAGATTAAGAAGTTGCTGAGGCGCATTTCGCTGGCAGTGCGAATGACCAGATCAGGGTCAGGTAGGTCTTTGGTGTAAAGGTATTTGCTGATGACCTCTTCGGTAATCAACTCAGGCGTCAAGCCATCGGCAACGATCTTGCGGACAGCATCAACCAGTTCTGTCCGCCCGCCATAGTTAAAGCAGACATTGAAGTGCAGCTTGGTATTCTGCTTGGTGATCTCGATAGCCCGCAAGATGGCTTGCTGAAGGTCAGGGGCAAGGCCCTCTAGCCGACCGATATGGCGCAGACGCACACCATTCCGGTTCAGCCGATCCACATCAGACTGGAGAACCTCCCAGACGAGGCGCATTAACCCGCTCACCTCATCTTGAGGACGATCCCAATTCTCGGTCGAGAAAGCGTACACACTCAGCATGGGGATATGCTCATCTGTGGCGCACTCGACGACGCGGCGCAGTGCATCAACTCCCGCTTTGTGACCGAACGATCGTGGCAAATGACGCTTGGTTGCCCAGCGCCCATTGCCATCCATAATGATGGCAACATGTTGGGGTGTCACCAGTCGCTGTGAGGAAGCTGTCTGCTCTTTAGGCAGATGTTTGTTGGCCCCATTCCGGGGGCCAAGAAAATCAAAGAGTTTTGAGATTGCCAGTGCCATGTGCGTGCAACTATCCTCCTGCCTGCGCTTCAGACCTCCATAATTTCAGTCTCTTTCGCGTGGCCGACTTTGTCCATCTCGTCAATATAGCGATCAGTGAGCTTCTGGAGGCGATCAGTGCCTCGCTTCAACTCATCCTCGGAGATTTCTTTTTGCTTTTCCTGGGCGCGCAGACGATCATGCCCATCTCGCCGACAATTGCGCACAGCTACCTTGCCTTCATCCACCTTTTTATGGATCATCTTGACCATGTCGCGGCGGCGTTCTTCAGTCAAAGGGGGGATCATGAGGCGGAGCATCTGACCATCGTTCGTGGGATTCAGCCCCAGATCGGATTTCAAGATCGCTTTTTCTATGTCACCTAGCGCCTTACGGTCCCAAGGTTGGATCGTCAGGGTACGTGCGTCTGTGGCATGGATAGTGGCAAGTTGATTCAATGGTGTCGGGGTGTTGTAGTAATCGACTTTCAATCCTTCGACCAGGGAAGGGCTGGCCCGGCCAGTACGCACCGTTGCAATCTCGCGTTGCAGCGCCTCGACAGCCATTTTCATTCGGTGTTCAACATCGCTGAAAAGATCTGCGGGCATAGGCGCCTCTCTTTCTAGGGGTATTGAACCTGGGGTAGTGAATCTTTCTCTGGCCTGAGTATCGTATTGCTCTCGTTCAGAGCGTTCCAGCAGTGATGAATTATCGGTTGGCTGCTCTACCACTTGATCGGCGATTCGGGATCCCCTACCAGGGTGCCACGATGTTCTCCACTGACAATGGCTTCAATGCTGCCTGGCTCGTTCAGGTTAAACACGATGATTGGCAGGTGGTTGTCTTTGCACAGCGAAATAGCCGTGCTGTCCATCACCTGCACACCCATATTGAGCGCTTGCATATAGTTGAGTGCGGTAAACCTGTGTGCGTTGGGGTTGCGCATCGGATCGGTATCATAGACCCCATCTACTTTGGTTGCTTTCAGCAATATCTGGCAATTGAGTTCCACCGCGCGTAGGGCCGCCGCCGTATCCGTCGTAAAGTAGGGGTTGCCAGTTCCGGCAGCCAGAATGACGAGTCGTCCCTTTTCAAGATGCCGGGTGGCGCGACGCCGGATGAACGGCTCAGCGACGGATGGCATCTCGATGCCAGTCTGCACTCGTGTAATTAATCCGATCTGTTCCAGGGCATCTTGCAGCGCCAGGGCGTTAATGACGGTGGCGAGCATGCCCATATAGTCGGCAGTGGCACGGTCCATACCACGATGGGCAGCGCTTTGGCCGCGCCAGATATTACCGCCGCCAACGACGATAGCGATCTCTACTCCGAGCGCCTGCACTCTTTGAATCTCGGTGGCAATACGCTGCACCACGACTGGAGCGATGCCGTAGCCTTGATCACCCATCAGCGCCTCTCCGCTGAGCTTCAGCAAGATACGCTGAAAGGCCGGTTCTCTTTCGGCCATAGTTCCTCCGCAGGACCAGGAGCGGAACACGAGGCTCTCCTGCTGTTCTCCGCTCCTGCCGTGCGCTTATTCGCCTAGCTTGAAGCGCGCAAAGCGACGGACGACGATGTTCTCGCCGGTCTTGCGAATCAGATCATTCACCAGATCAGCGATTTTGACCTTCTCATCTTTGAACCAGGGCTGGGTCATCAGTGCCATCGACTCCAGTTCCTTGCGCGTCTTGCCTTCAGCGACCTCAGCGGGTATCTCTTCCAGCATAATATACTTCGGGTCTAGCGCTGCAACCTGGAGAGCCAGTTCGTTTCCGAGATTGCGGAACTCCTCATTGCGCGAGACAAAATCAGTACTGCAATTCAGTTCGAGCAGCGCACCCAGATTTCCGGCAAAGTGCGTATACGCAGCAACGTATCCCTGGCGGGTCTCGCGGTCCTGACCCGCAATCTTCTCAGCGCGCTTCTTACCTTTCTCCTCCAATGCCTTGACGGCATCTTCAAAGCTCCTGGCGTCTTCCAATGCCTTTTTACAATCCAGCGGACCAGCTCCAGTTGTCTCACGCAGCCGCTGAATATCTTTGACGGTATATTCCATGCTTCTTCGCACCCCTCTGCCCACTCCAGCCATCTCATCTGTGGCTGGAGTGGGCGTTCTGAACATGAAACGATGTGGGGCAGGCAAAAGTATCATGCCCCAAAATATTTCCCAGCAGCACTGCTGGGTGTTGTCACAAAGAGAGGGCGCCTTCCATCAGCCCAGGAGCGGACGAGGTCGGACACCCTGCTCAAATACCCAGGATGGGTTTAGTGGGCCTCCTCGGAAACCAACTCTGGCTCTGGAGACGCAGTTTCAGATGTGACCATACGCTGTACTTCTAAAGACTCTGGCGCGGCGCCCTCTTCTTCTGCGGCTGGCTCCTGATCTTTCTGCTGGGCTTCAAGCTGGCGGCGGCCTTCCAGCGCAGCATCGGCAATTTTGGTGCAGAGCAAACGTACTGCGCGGATGGCGTCATCATTCGCAGGAATGGGATAATCCATCTCATCTGGATCGCAGTTGGTATCCGCCAGAGAGATCACTGGAATCTCCAGACGACGAGCCTCTAGCACAGCGGTATGTTCTTTACGGGTGTCTACGACAAACAGCGCAGATGGCAGTCGGCGCATGTCTTTGATGCCACCCAGCGTCCGCTCCAGTCGATTCATTTGCTCTTCAAGATGCTGCGCTTCTTTCTTTGGCAGGCGCTCAAATTCACCACGCTCTTTGCGGCCTTGCAGGTCTTTCAGGTAGCGGATGCGTATTTGAATGGTTTGGAAATTGGTGAGCATCCCACCGAGCCAGCGCTGGTTCACATAAAACATCCCGCAGCGCTGCGCTTCCTGCTCCACTGCTTCCTGCGCCTGCTTTTTCGTGCCAACAAAGAGGATGCTCTCCCCCTCGGCAGTCAGAGCCGCGACAAATTTGTAGGCTTCGTTCAGGCGACTGACGGTCTGCTGGAGATCGATGATATGAATACCATTGCGCTCCGCAAAGATGAAGGGTTTCATCTTTGGGTTCCAGCGGCGTGTCTGATGCCCAAAGTGGACGCCAGCCTCTAAGAGTTGTTTCATTGAAACGATATTAGCCAACGACGGGCCTCCTTAGTAAACCTCCACTCCCTGTTTCCCGTTGGGGAATCCCTATGGTAGCTTCCGCCGAGAGGGTTTTGCTCTCCAGCCGTTTTTGAGCCTGGCATGGAGTGTATACCAACCGGCAGAGGAAAGACGAACTATCAGCGGTCAGGAACCCGATGGTTAGGGAGCGTGCGTAATAAGCGGGGGCATAGCCCCCGTGCCCTGAAGTATAACACAGCGCCGCGTGGCCTGCAACTTTGCTCGGCCTTGTGAACCTTGTCAAGGGGGGAAAGCGTCAGCGCGCTGACGCTTTCTGTGTGGAAGAAGGAGCTATGTCGCCCCCTCTTCCTGGGTACTTACTTCCTATATCAGAGCCAGCGATTGCAGCATGGGCATAAACGCTGTCTGGTTTGGCTCCTTGTAGCCGTCAAGCGGAGCAACTTCGCGCACCTCAAAGATACTATTGTTATGGACGGTTAC
>Ga0070730_10001393_pt1 | contig 23414 bp, 16 predicted proteins | sample Coa_R1_3_FD_66447 | JGI IMG/M metagenome (GOLD analysis project Ga0070730, IMG submission 66447) | Surface soil microbial communities from Centralia Pennsylvania, which are recovering from an underground coalmine fire - Coalmine... | ecosystem: Environmental > Terrestrial > Soil > Unclassified ... | reverse complement strand
AGGCGCTCGAGCAGGTTCAGCTTTGCATTGGCGTGCCGGCGCATCCTATTGCTCACGAAAAACGTCACGCTGGTTACATTCTGAATACTCTCCTCGGCGGGGGCATGAGTTCGCGCCTGTTCCAGAACATTCGTGAGCGCCAGGGCCTGGCCTATTCCATCTACAGCGACCTCAATCCCTATCGCGACACTGGATGCCTGGCTGTCTATGCCGGAACCTCGTTAGCTTCGGCGGCGAAAGTCGTGCAATCGGTCGTCAGTGAATTCCGTAAGCTCAAAACTGAGCCAGTGACTGAAGAAGAATTGAACCGTTCTAAGGCACAACTGAAGGGCAGCCTGATGCTCTCCTTGGAGTCAAGCACGTCCCGCATGTCCAACCTCGCCCGTCAGGAAATGTATTTCGACCGCTTCTACGATTTAGACGAACTGATTCAGCGAATCGAAGCCGTCACCTCTGACGATCTGGCCAGCTTGGCAAACGAGTATTTCAAGACCGAAGACGTCGCCGTAACCGCCCTCGGAAATCTCAACGGTCTCAAGCTCACCCGCGACCAGTTGGCTTGCTAGCAGTTCCTCTGTGCACCCCTGTGTACCCTGTGGTTGAGGGCGTTCCTTTGTAACTTCCTGCCGCCCGGTACATCCCATCTGTGCCCGCAGGAACAAACCTGCCCATTGGCCCAAGGAGAATCTATGAAAACGCTTTTCAGCAGTCTGACGCTGGTGTGTGTGCTGGCAACTTCCATGGCCGTCTTTAGCCAAGATCAAATGAGCCAGGACAACATGAAGAAGGACGACGCCAAGCACGACACGATGAAGAAAGATCAAATGAAGAAGGATACGAAGGCCGCCAAAGCGAAGAAAGATCACATGAAGAAGGACGACATGAAGCAGGACAAGATGAAGAAAGACGAAATGAAAAAAGACGAGATGAAGAACAACTGATGGTAGCGCCGGCGTCTCGCCGGCTGTGGCGGGGGCGTCCCGCCCCCACACCCACTCGACCCTGCAGCTACTCGTTTTCCCGATACATTTCCGCCGCCACCTCCAGTTCCGTACGCCCAAGGCTGGCACTCTGCAAGTACTTCCTCATGCACCGCACGCACGCAACGTACCCTTCCCGCTCCGCCTCCTTCGCTGTCAGAGTTCGAACCGTTTCTTTATTGTGAATGTAATCGCAGCCAGCAATATGAAATTCCTTCGCTCCCGCCGAGACCACAACCTCCATATCAGGCGGAATCCCATGCTCCGGTTGCGCATGCTCCGACCGCAATGGATGCGGAACCGTCCGCGAGCTCGCCACCCGTAACCCGCCGGCCATAAGAAGGACCGCTGCCAGCGGGATGAGCCATGAGGACCACGTCGCCCAACCGCTCCGAACCTGCGAACCTCGCGCCAGCTTTCGTTCCAGCCTCCTTCCAAATCCCGCCGGAACTTCAATCATCCGCTCATCGCCATACAGCCGGATCACGTTGCGCGTTCCTTCCAGCACCGACCGGCACTTCGCGCACGTGCGCAAGTGTTCGTCCATAGCCGAACGCAGGCCGGCATCGACCTCGCCTTCCAGGTAATTCGAAATCTCCTGCCACACGCGTTCGCAGTTCACAGATTCCCGGTTCACCATGGCTTGCTTCCCTTCTCGAAGGGCAGCCGGCTGAACCAGCCTTGTTCCCACCCTCCCGCCAGCAGGTCGCGCAGCATCAGGCGCGCCCGCAGCAGTCTTGTTTTTACCGAAGCGACCGAAATTCCCAGGGCTTCGGCGGTTTCCTGAATATTCAGCTGCTCCATATCTCGCAGCACAAAAACTTCCCGATACTTGCGATCCAGCGAGGCCAGAGCCTGCGCCAGTCTCTGGCGGACTTCCTTCCGCTCTAACGCTTCCGAGGGGATTTCCCGCCAATCAGCGAAATCTCTCGGGGTATAATCGTTCTCCTCCTCCCCGCGATCATCGATGGATTCCATCTTCGCCCGTCGCTCCCTGCGCCGCCGCATCAACGCCTCATTCACCGTGATCTGAATCAGCCAAGTGCTGAACCGCGCCTCCGCTCGAAATTGCCGGATGTTCGCCAATGCTTTCAGCATGGCCTCCTGCGCCGCATCCTCCGCATCGGCCGGATCACGCAGGATTGCCAGTGCCGCCGCATAGACTCGCTTTTCATACGGCCGGACGAGTTCGTAAAACAGCTCGCTCTGTCCGCGTTGCACCTGAACAATCAGTTCCTGCTCGCGCGCGCTTGCCGACATCGGGTTGTTCAAGATCACGTTTGGTTCGGCCATTCGCCCGCCGCGTCAGTACTCTGGATCTTTCTTCCAACCCGTCAACATTGAAACGAAATTATTCCAGCCATGAATCACCACCATGACCAGATGGCCGAATACAAAAGCCAGCATTAGCCACATAATCCCGAAGTGGAGCAGACGCGCCCAGTGAAATCCACCCATTAGCCACGCCAGCCACGAGAACTGCACCGGCTTCCAGATGGCAATTCCAGTCAGGACAGACAGGACTCCCAGAACGATCACGGTCGTGTAGGCATGCTTCTGCAGAGGGTTATAGGCCTCCCGGGCTTCCGGTTTTGGCCCGAAAAAGAAATAGTGCCTCACCATCGGCCAGATGCCAGGCAGATCGCGTCGCGTGAACAGAACCTGCCGGTAATTTCCGCTGAATATCTGATATGCGAGATAAACCACTCCTGTCGCGATGTAAATCCACATGAATGTCAGGTGCCACTGCAATGCGCCACCCAGCCATCCGCCAATCGCCAACGACTTGGGCCAGTTCAGCAGATCTTTCTGTGGAATCTTCGCTCCGAAGCTGGGAAACGCCCGAAAAATCTGCAGCCCGCTCCCCACCATGACAAAGAGAGAAACCGCATTCACCAAATGGCAAATCCGCACAACAAGAGGATGCTCATAGGCCGCCCGCCCAATGACCTCGGTCTCGTCGCCCCGCGTTCGAGTGATTTCAACTACTGTGCTGCCCATGTGCCCGGCTCCAGTATTGTGGAATGATGATTGTTGAATGAAGGCACGTCCGCCGGCGGTTTTCATTCAACAATCAAAAATCAAAAATCAACAATTTCTTCAGACGCCATAAAACCCCGAATACCCCTGATCTTCCCAATATCCGACCTTCTCGAGCACATTCGTAACTTTCAATTCCGTCAGATATTTCGCCTGCTTGTACCCAATCTTTGTGGGAATGTTCAGCCGCAGGGGCGCACCGTGCTCGCGGGTGAGCGGCCGATCGTACATCTCATAGCAGAGCAACGTCTGCGGATGTAAAGCCGTCGCCATGTCGAGCGATTCATAATAGTCATCCGAGCAAGCGACTGTGACGAACCCTGATGATGTGTCAGCCCCGATCATGGCCAGGAAATCCGATAGCCGAGCTCCGCCAAAACGGCCGATTACATCCCATCCTTCCACGCATACATGCCTCGTATTCTGCCGCACCCGTTGGAGGCTCTGAATCTGCGCCAGCCGGTACTCGCCAGGCTTCTTTACAGATCCGCTCACGCTCAGCTTCCAATTCTCCAGGTCCACGCCAGGATCATCGACGTCGTAGTCATTGATCGGAAACTTCTCGAAAGGGACAACTTCGGAATCAGAAAAGGTCGGCGCCGCATGTCCCCTGCGAAACATTCGTGCCGACGCCCAATCGCTGAACTCCAGCCCTTTCTTCAGAAGTGACTCCTGCCACTTCGGAATCGCAAAAGCCCCCAACACGACGACGGGTGCCAGCTTCAACAACTCCCTGCGTGACACTCGCGCCAGTTTCCGTTCGTCCGTTTTCGCCATGTTAGCGGTTTCTGGGCGAGCCGATGATTGCTCCACCCCCACGGTACCCTGCTTCGCCTCCGACTTGGTGCCTGACTCAGGTCGTTGCGTTACCTGAGGGTCCGGATTTCTCTTCTCTGGCTCCATTCTCGACTGACTCCTCCCAGCTTTCCTATATGGGATTCAGATGTTCCCACAAAGTTGCGGCACGGCAAAGAGGATACACATAGTTTTCTTCCGAGGGGGCACGCCTTGTTCTGGTTTTTCTTCACGCTTCCGGGCATACTAATGCCCAAGTCTTCTGGCCTGACAAGGTCATGCGTATGCTCGAACTTAAGCCCCTGCCTCCGCCAACTGAGCGTCCCCCGAAACAGGGCCTTCGCACTGTGCAGAAGCAACAACGCATGATGGTAGTTGCCCTTGCCCTGCTTGTCTCTGCATTGGTATTCGTGTTGTACCGAGATAGAGATTTCTGGTTCCCGGACGTCCAGGAAGCGGACAACGAGCTAGCCCAACCTGCATCGGCGCAAGGAGAATCGGTACAGCGTTCAAGCCCTGTTCCAGCAAAACCGAGAACGCGAACGCGCAAGTTGCCAGAGACCGTAAAGAAGATTCCCCAAAGTGCTCCGCCAACGGAACCGGTCAGCATCACGAACAGAACCGTGTTGCCGCCCCTGGAAATCGAAGTGGTGGCGGGAAACAATCATCGCATCGTCCGTCCTGGTACGAATTCAGTCAGGGTCGAACTGCTGGAAGAGTCGCAGCAGAGTTCGACGGTCTCCGATGAAGGGGTCTCGGGAAAGGACGAAACCGCGGCTGGCGCGACCAGGAATGCAGCGGAGCGGGCGGAAGTGTCCACAGAAACGACTGACATTGTGACTCACGCCGTGCCGCCCGGTTATCCAGTCCTTGCCCGTCAAATGAAAGTGCAAGGTTCGGTAGTCCTGCAAGCTCTGATCGGGCGGGACGGAGTTATTCAAGATTTGCGAGTTCTTGGCGGACCGCCAATTCTTGCAAACGCCGCGCAAGAAGCAGTTCGCCAGTGGCACTTTAAACCTCACTATAGCGATGGCGAGACAGTCGAAACACAAGCCCGGATCACGGTGAACTTTATGATCTCCACGAATTAGATTTTTCCGACGGGCCGCTTGAAAGCTTCGCCGCAGGTTCGTTCCGTTCCTCCGTCAACCCAAGAAAAATCGCCCCCAAAAATAACGAGCGCCCTGGAACTCTTTCGAGTCCAAGGCGCCCGGGCAGCCCTCCCCCAGAACTGCTCACCAACGAAAATATGCCGAGTGCAGCTTTCTGCCTATGGCACTTTCGGGCCATCCCCGCCACCAAAGTGCCACTTCCCCTATGTTGTTGAATTCGTGACTCTTCTATTGGCTACCGATCGCTTCATGCAACGCCGGTTTACTTGAAGTTCTGTGAATTTTTGCCGATGAGTGCCATGCGAGTGGAATCTCCGCCAAAATCATGCCCCCTTTCGACGACTCCGAAATCTGGCGCGGTCTTTTCGAAGATTTGCCGATTGGATGCTGTGTTCTCGACACCCATAAACGAATCATTTTGTGGAGTGTCGGCGCAGAACGAATCACGGGACACCTTCGCCATGAAGTGGTGGGGCACTCCTGTGTCGGTGAAACGCTGCTGCATTGCGATCAACCAGGCTGCGAGTTTTGCAGCGAACAGTGCCCGCTGGCAAAGGCGATGAAGATGTCACAACCTGCCGAAGCTCTTGCCTTTCTCCACCACAAGTCTGGCCATGAGGTCCCCGTGCAGGTTCACGCTGTTCCGGTTCACAACTCGCGCGGCGCGATCATCGGGGCGGTCGAGACGTTTGACCGCCATCTCTCGACGAAGTTCAGCCATCGCGCCGACCTTCCAGGCTCAATTGATGAAGTCACTGGTATTGCCAGCCGCGCCGCGATGCAGTCTCATCTTCGCCACGCGTTCTCCGCCTTCAGCGACACCCAAGTGCCATTCGGCCTCCTGTGCCTCCGGCTCGTAGGCCTTGATCGCTTCCGCGCGTCTTTCGGACATGAGGCAGGTGATTCATTGTTGCGTCTGGCCGCCCGCACTCTCGAAGGCTCGTTGTGGAACACAGATTTCGCGGGACGCTGGGCCGAGGATCAATTCCTGGTTATTTTGAACGGCTGCCGCGAAGATGCGCTCCCTCCCGTTCGCGAACACCTCCGCCGCATGCTCGCCAACGATTCGATCGAGTGGTGGGGAGAACGGCGTTCGTTGCCGGTTGGCATTGGGCAAGCCACCGTTCAGCCGGGAGACACTCTTGAAACCCTGCTCGCGCGCGCTCAAACATCGCTGGATTCCGCCTGCCATGGACGAACCTCCGCGGCCGGACGCAATCCTTCCTCTGGGAGTTCGTAATGTTTGCCATTATCGGCATTCTCATTGTCTTTGGATGTGTGGTCGCCGGATATCTGATGGAACACGGCAACCTGCGCGTCCTGATTCAGCCCGCTGAACTCGTGATCATTGGCGGCGCCGCCCTGGGAACGGTCTTAGTCGCCAACCCGCTGCATATCATCAAACAAATCGCGACCGGAATTGGCGGCGTTTTTGGCAGCTCCAAATTCGGGAAACAAACCTACATCGAAAGCCTGAAAATGATGTATGACCTCTTTAACAAGGCCCGTAAAGATGGCTTGATGGCCCTGGAAGCCGACGTGGAAGACCCCGAAAAAAGTGCCGTTTTTTCCAAAAACCCGACGTTCTTGAAAAACCACCATGTTTGCAATTTCGTTTGCGACTCGCTGCGCATGGCCATCACCGGCGTGGATGCTTTCGACCTTGATCAGATGCTCGATCTCGATATGGAAGTGCACCACCACGATGCATCTCAGCCCACCGCTGCCCTCAGCACCATGGCCGATTCCCTCCCCGGTCTCGGGATCGTAGCAGCAGTGTTGGGGGTTGTGATCACAATGGGCGCCCTCGGCGGGCCGCCTGAGGAAATCGGTCACAAAGTCGCGGCGGCTCTGGTCGGCACATTTCTCGGCATCTTGCTTTGCTACGGCCTCATCGGCCCCATCGCCGCCAACATGAGCAAAGTGGCTGAGGACGAACACGCGTTCCTTTACGTACTGCGAGTGCTGATGGTCTCCTTTCTAAAAGGGTCAGCCCCCATCATGGCGGTGGAAGTCGCTCGGCGGGCCATCCCCGGTCACGTGCGCCCCTCTTTTAAAGAGCTTGAACAAGCGTGCCGGGGCGGAGGCGCGGCCGCCGCTGCCGCTTCAGCCTGATCTGCGAGGTGATCCGCTCTATGGACAAAACGCGCCCCATCATCATCGTTAGAAAAAAAAGCGGACACGGGGGCCATCATGGTGGCGCGTGGAAAGTCGCCTACGCGGATTTCGTCACCGCGATGATGGCGCTGTTCATCGTCCTCTGGCTGCTCAACAGCAGCAAACAGGTCCAGGAAGCGGTGGGCGGATATTTCAAAGATCCCACCGGAACCTCCAGGAAGGTCGGCTCCAACATGCAGGGAGCGGGGGAAAACTTCGTGCTCACCCGCGACAACATGCCCAAGCTCAAAGAACAACTGCAGCAGACCATGCGGCAAATGTCGGATTTCGAGAAACTGAAAAGCCACATAGAGATGACCGTAACGGCAGAGGGCCTTCGCATCGAACTTTCGGAATCAGCCAGCGGCACGTTCTTCGACACCGGTGGTTCCAAACTGAAACCAGATGGCGCCGATCTCCTGATCGCTCTCGCGCAGGAACTCACCAAACTTCCCAACACGCTTTCTATCGAAGGTCACACCGACTCCGCCCCCTATTCCCCTTCGGCTGTGTATGGCAATTGGGAACTCTCCGCCGATCGCGCCAATGCAGCCCGCCGAGTCATGCAGGCCAATGGAATCCGTGCTGATCAGATCACTCAGGTTCGCGGCTTCGCCGATCAGCGTCTGCGCAAACCCGATGCTCCTCTTGACCCCTCCAATCGACGCATCTCACTCATCGTGCAATACATTCAGAAGAACCCTGATGACGAGAGTGCAGTTCCCTCGGCGGAAGACAAAGAACAAATTGGACAACAGAAGCACCCCGGTTAAGTCTCCGATAGAAAACAGATTGCGGCGTCCAAGGCGCACAATCACCATGACCAACGTTTGACCCGAGCCTTGCGCTGTGCCAAACTTCTTTGTTTGGCTATGTCCCGCAGTTCCTTCATGGCGATTTCCTCTCTCGTTCGGGCCTTCTATTTTCCCGGGCTCGTTGCAATTCTGTTTGGTTCCGTTGCTGCTGGACAGTCTCCCCCCGGAACCATGGCGCCGGGGTTACTCAACCAACCAACCTCCATGGTCAAAGTCACTTACGAAACGGCTCCCGGCACGGCCGTGCTGATCTTCCACCTCTTCGCTGAACGTGAGGGAAAGCATTTAGATCGTCAGGCTTTAGTGAGGCTGGTAGGTCAAACGGGGCAGATGGATGTTTGGGAAACTACCGACGGCAATTCTGATGCGCTCTTTACAAATATCAACGTCGGGAAAAACTATGACATCGAAATTAATGCAGTAGGTTTCCTCAGCGCTCATCAGAAAGCCAGCGTAATGAGTGCGATTCACCCATACGAATATTCCATCGTGCTGCACCGGGACCCCGAGGCTGTCAATCTCGATATCGACACCCGCGCGATGTCTCCCAAAGCAAGAAAAGAAGAACGACGAGCGATTTCGCTGTTAAAGGCGGGCAATCTCGTACAGGCTCAAAAGCAGTTGGATACGGCGTTCAAACTCGCGCCTACAAGTCCTGACCTGAATTTCTTGATGGGCTATTTCTATTATCAAAAGAGAGATCTCGATCAGGCCGGAACATACCTCGGCACGGCGGCAACTCTGAATCCTCATAACGCTCAGGCATTGACTCTTCTCGGCAGAACCCGGATCGAGCGTCAGGACTATCCCGCCGCCAGATCCGCATTGGAGCAGGCAATCCTCGCCGACGCAGAGAATTGGATCCCTCACAGCTTGCTTGCCGACGCTTATCTTCATCAGAACACCTACGACAAGGCTCGGGATGAAGCGCAGGTCGCGATCGCGAAGGGCAAGAACGCAGCCGGATCTGCTCAACTTGTGCTCGGGCAAGCATTGCTCGGGCTCGGCAAAAGAGACGAAGGCATCCAAGCTCTGAACACTTTCCTGCAGCAGTCTCCTCAGAACCCAATGACCGGGCAGGTCCGTGGGCTGATCGACTGGGTTCAACAACAACCACTGCCATCCCAGGGCTCCGAAAATACGACGACGGCGGCGGCTCGTATCCCAACTCTGGATGCCACAGCAGCTCTTCCGGCTCCCGGATTGACCGTAAAGCCCTGGCAGCCGCCGTCCCTCGATGATGTAAAACCTGTCGTCAACCCCTCGGTCGATTGTCCGACCGGCCAAGTGATCGTTGAATCCGGCATGCGCGTGCAGGAGTTGGTGGACGATGTCGCCCGATTTGCCGCACTCGAGGATCTGTTCCATCAATCCCTCGATAACTTCGGAGTGCCCATTCGCAGCGAGACCCGCAAGTACGACTATGTCGCCTCTATCTCAGAACCCGAATCCGGTTATCTCGCTGTCGATGAATATCGGACCGACAAGTTTGACTTCTCCGGCTATCCGGACGGAATCGCTAGCACCGGCTTCGCTGCACTGGCACTGGTCTTCCATCCACACATGCGCGACAACTTCGATATGACCTGTGAGGGGCTGGGGGACTGGCACGGACAGGCCACTTGGCTGGTGCACTTCCAGCAGCGTCCCGATCGCCCCAGCCGCATGCATAGCTACAAGCTCGGCAGTCAGACCTATCCTGTCCCACTAAAGGGCCGCGCTTGGATCACTCCCGACAAGTTCCAAATCGTTCATATCGAAGCCGAGATGGTGCACCCCATACCTGAGATTCAGTTGGTCAGCGAACATCAGGTTGTGGACTACGGCCCAGTCCCTTTTGAAAAGAAGAACACAACTCTATGGCTGCCCAAGACTGCTGAGATCTACTTCGATTTCCGCAAACGCCGCTATTACCGCCGCCACAGTTTTGATCACTACATGCTTTACTCGGTGGACATGCAGGAAAAACGGAAGGAACCCGTCGCAAAAGAAACGACTGAGTAACCCGATTTAATCCTCCACCGGTTGAGTACTTCCTCCGTCCCCTCTTGAAATAACTTTACAATCGCGCGCACTCGGATTCGGCAATTCGAGTTATATAATCGCCGATTGATTTTCCCTCAGGAGCCCACCATGCGGAAGTCTGCGCGGCCTTTCTGTTCTCTTCTCTTGTTTCTAATTTCCATGCCTGCTCTCTGGTCCCAGGAAAAAGTCGATCTTGAAACCATCACGCGCATTCGTTACGAAGGCTTCCACAACTCCAAGGTGATGGAGTACGCTTCCGGCCTCATGGACTCGATTGGCGAACGCCTCACCGGATCACCCAATATGAAGCGGGCCAATGAGTGGACACGCGACCAACTTACTGCCATGGGCCTGAGCAATGCGCACCTGGAGTCTTGGGGGCCGTTTGGCCGCGGATGGGCCAATCAATATGTCAACGCTCGTATGACCGCGCCCGATATCGTTCCTCTCATCGTCTACGCTAAAGCCTGGACTCCCGGCACCAACGGCGTCATCACCGGCAAATGCATTCGCGCGAATATCGAAGATAAAAAAGACTTCGACAAATACCGCGGCAAGCTCTCTGGAATGATCGTAATCTTCGGGCCCGATGCGGAAGTCAAGCCGATCACGGAATTACCGTATAAGCGTCTGGGCGACGACGATCTCGCCAAAATCGGCGAATATCAGATCCCTGGCGAGCGCCCACCCTTCCGAATCTCTGAAATGCTGCGCCGTCGCCAGTTCATCAAGGACTTGAATCAGTTCTTTGCCGACGAAAAGGTTCTTGCGGTCGTCGATCACAGCCGCGGCAATTCCGGCGGAGGCACTGTCTTCGTCCAATCCGGCGGCTCTTACAAACCAGGTGAAACCACGACTGTCCCTCAACTCACCATGGCCTCTGAGCACTGGAGCCGCATCGCTCGGCTGCTCGATCAGAAGAAAGATGTCACGCTCGAACTAAATGTCACCAATACTTTCTACGATGACGATCCCATGCAGTACGACACCGTCGCCGAGATTCCCGGCACCGACAAGAAGGATGAAATCGTGATGCTCGGTGCCCATCTGGACTCGTGGCACTCAGGCACCGGAGCCACAGACAACGGAGCAGGAAGCGTAGTCATGATGGAAGCAGTGCGCATCTTGAAAGCCCTTGATATCAAGCCACGCCGCACGATTCGCATCGGGCTATGGAGCGGAGAAGAAGAAGGACTGCTCGGTTCACAGGGCTATGTCGAGCAGCATTTTGGCTCGCGTCCACGAATGGAAGATCCGGCAATGAAAGACGTACCTACTCTGCTGCGCCGCGATGCTGGCCCAGTCACAGTAAAGCCCGAGCAGGCGAAGGTCTCTGCCTACTTCAACGTCGACAATGGTACGGGAAAAATTCGCGGTGTCTACCTCCAGGAAAACGAGGCAGTCGCGCCGATCTTTGAAGCCTGGATGCATCCTTTCAAAGATCTTGGGATGACAACACTCACCATGCGCAACACCGGCGGCACCGATCATCTCTCCTTTGATGCGGTCGGCATTCCCGGATTCCAGTTCATTCAGGATCCAGTCGAGTACGAAACTCGTACCCACCACTCCAACATGGACGTCTATGACCGGCTCCAGGCGGAGGATCTCAAGCAGATTTCCGTCATCGTCGCGAGCTTCGTCTATGAGGCCGCGATGCGCGATCAGATGCTACCGCGCAAACCCATCGAGAAGCCGCTGCCGCGAGAGCAATAAGGGAGGAACCACGATGCGTTCAAGGAGCACAGGGTCCTCTGTAAACTCGTGCGCACTCTGGCAGCCTAACTTCTAACTTAGCATTGCGTCCTCGCGCGCCCGATTTTCAATCTTCAGCAGCCGCTTTACACTTGATCGCCAAGAGGTCTTCAACTTCGTGCTCACCTTTCAACCGATCGGCTATGTTTGTAGCCCCTATAAAAATACGAAAGAGGTGCCTAGAGGACTCGGCGCCAAACATAATGCGGAAGGGACTCTCGAAATCCTGCCTCAATTCGAAGCTGGCCTCACCGATATTGAGGGCTTCTCCCATTTAATTGTTCTATGGGTCTTCGATCGTTCCGAAGGGTTTGAATTGCTGGGCACGCCGCCCTCTGACAACCAAGCCCATGGTGTTTTTGCCACTCGTTCTCCGAGACGTCCTAACCCCATCGGGCTAACTGTTGTCGAACTCCTCGCGCGCGAAGGCAGATCGTTGCGAATTCGGGGAGTTGATATGCTGGATGGCACACCCATCCTGGATCTAAAACCCTACTTGTCAAGTATTCCAATCGAGAAACTCCGCCGTGGGTGGCTCGCTGCAGCGGAAGCGCGCGGGAAGTCCTGAAGAATCGTCCCTCCAGTTTGATTTTTTCTGCTTGTCATGGGGGAGCGTGGCAGCATTTCTTCCGGCCCGGACGCGCAAACTCGCCAGCCGGGTCGCCAACCGTAAAGCCGCAGAAATCATCTGAACTGAGTGGTTGTCATTAGAGGCAGCTATGATCGGGATGTTCATACTTTACGATCGCACGGAGGGAAAGGAGCCTTTCGGATGCGGATAGCTCAAGTTGCGCCACTTTATGAGAGCGTTCCACCCGGACTTTATGGAGGAACTGAGCGTGTAGTTTCCTGGCTGACGGAAGCACTCGTCAAAGCCGGGCATGAAGTCACCTTATTCGCCAGTGGAGACTCTGTCACCAGTGCTCTATTGGTGCCTTGCTGCAAGAGCGCTCTTCGACTGGATCCCGACTCCATCGATCACCTGGCTCATCATGTATTAATGATCGAAACCGTTTTCCAGCAGGCGGACTCCTTCGATCTCATCCACTTTCATACTGACTACCTGCATTTTCCTTACGCCAGGCGGGAACAGATCCCTTGCCTCACCACTCTCCATGGCCGTCTCGACATTCCTGATCTAGTTCCGATCTACCGGGAATTCCGGGATCTTCCCCTCGTCTCAATTTCTGATGCGCAACGCAAACCCTTGCCTTGGGTCAACTGGGTTGGAACCGTGTACCACGGGATGCCGCAAGACTCTCTCGTCCCGACGCTAACCGCGGGGCACTACCTCGCCTTCCTCGGACGAGTGTCGCCCGAAAAGGGTCTTGATCGCGCTATCGAAATCGCAATTCGATCCGGAATGCCATTGAAGGTCGCCGCCAAGGTGGATCGCGCCGATCAGGACTATTACGAGTCCAGGATCAAGCCCATGCTGCAAAATTCGCTGATTGAGTTTGTAGGCGAAATCGGGAACTCTGAAAAATCCGAATTCCTCGGCAATGCTGCGGCGCTCTTGTTCCCTGTTGACTGGCCAGAGCCCTTCGGCGTCGTCATGATTGAAGCCATGGCCTGTGGAACTCCCGTCATAGCCTGCCCGCTAGGATCCGTGCCCGAAGTGGTTCGTCCTGGCATTAGCGGTATCCTCATAAAGGACGTTAACGAAGGCGTCCAGGCTGTAAGGCGCATCGGCGAGATTGATCGCAGTCGGGTCCGCCATCATTTCGAGCTGAATTTCACCGACGAACTCATGGCTAGCAACTACCTCAATATTTATCAGCAACTGGTAGACTCAAAACCGGCCTCACTCCAGGTCGAAAAGGAAGTGCTGAGTTGGATGGAAGGGGAATCGCAGACACCCAGTACTACATAGCGACCACCGCTTCCCCGGTGGACGATCGCGCACGCGTACTCAAGTACGGCAGGGTGTTCTTTGTTTTCGACCGTCTCGGAGATGTTCAGACTGCGGGCTTAGCCGAAGAAGGACTTTTTTTTGACGGCACACGCCATCTTTCTGAGCTATCGCTCCACCTATGGAATGCGCGGCCGCTCTTGTTGAGCTCGACTGTGGCCGCTAATAACTTCCTGTTTACGGCTGATGCCTCTAACCTCGACGTCTTCCGCGGCGGCGATATAGCGTTTCACCGCGGCGTCCTGCATTTGGTGCGCTCCAGGTTCCTATGGCGAAATTCGTGCTTTGAAAAGCTCCTTTTCGTAAATCACAGTCTTGAAGATATCGACATCCCGGTTCGGATTGGCTTTGATGCCGATTTCGCCGATGTCTTCGAGGTGCGAGGCACCGCCCGTGAGCGGCGTGGCCGTCGCCTCGAAGACCGCGTTGAAGGCAATTCAGTCACCTTGTCCTACGAGGGACTCGACCGCGTTTTGCGTGAAACCTCGATCAAGAGCGACGTAATCCCCCAGCGCGCCTCGGGGTCTAGATTCGAATTTGAACTCGCTCTTCATCCCAAAGAGAAGGCGACAATTGAGCTGGAAATCGCCTGCAACAACGAGACCTCCCGCGATTTCGTGGGCTACACCGAGGCCTTCTCCCAAGCCAGCTTTGAGTTGGCGGCGCTCGGAAAGTCCTTCCCCGAGGTTACGAGTTCCAATTCCCGCTTCAGTGACTGGATCGCCCGGTCTACTTCCGACCTGGAAATGATGATCGCCGGCAATCCCGAAACGAATTATCCCTACGCCGGCGTTCCCTGGTTCAGCACCGTCTTCGGCCGCGACGGCATCATTACTGCCCTCCAGACTCTTTGGTTGAATCCCGATATCGCAAAAGGAGTCCTCGAGTTCCTGGCGGCTTCCCAGGCCGACAAGTCCGATCAAGTTGCCGATTCCGAACCGGGCAAAATCCTGCACGAATTGCGTCAGACTGAAATGGCTCTTCTTGGGGAAGTCCCCTTCCGCCGCTACTACGGCAGTGTCGACGCGACGCCTCTGTTCATCATGCTCGCCGGCGCCTATTTCGACCGAACGGCTAACCTCCCCTTCTTGAAGGGACTATGGCCTCACATTGAACGAGCACTGCAATGGATCGATAAATACGGAGATGTGGACGGCGATGGTTTCGTGGAGTACGCCCGCCACTCCAGCAAGGGCCTAGTGCAACAGGGGTGGAAAGATTCTCACGACTCGGTTTTTCATGCCGATGGCAAGATTGCTGAGGCACCCATTGCATTGTGCGAAGTACAAGGCTATGTGTACGCAGCCAAGGTCGCAGCCGCTAGAATGACGCGGGCGCTCGGCAATGTTGACCATTGCTGCGACCTCGAGCTCCAGGCCGAAGGTTTGCGCACCCGCTTCGAAACTCAATTCTGGTGCGACGACTTGAGCACCTACGCATTGGCTCTTGATGGCCGCAAACAACCTTGTCGCGTCCGCACTTCGAATCCGGGACACGCGCTATATACCGGTATTGCCTCGACGGAACATGCCCGCCGGATCTCCCAGTCTCTGATGAGCGCCGATTTTTTCACCGGATGGGGAATTCGCACCGTCGCCCACTCCGAGGTCCGCTACAATCCCCTCTCTTATCACAATGGATCGGTCTGGCCTCACGACAATTCCATCATCGCGAACGGAATGGCCAAGTTTGGATACAAGAAATTAGCCGGCCAGGTTCTGCTCGCCCTTCTTGATCTCAGCGGTGAAGTGGACCTTCACCGTCTCCCGGAGTTGTTCTGTGGCCTGAAACGACGGAACTCAGAAGGGCCAACGCTCTATCCCGTTGCCTGCTCGCCGCAAGCTTGGGCTGCCGCGGCGCCATTCTTTATTCTCGAGGGTTGCCTCGGCATTTCCGTAAAAGCTGAACAAGGTCGCATTCTGTTTGATCGACCTTTCCTGCCCGAAGGAATTCCACAGCTTTCAATCCGCAATCTTCGCTGCGGAGAAGCATCCGTCGACCTGCTCCTGGAGCGCAGAGGAGACGCAGTCTTGGTACACTGCGAGAGCAAACTCGAAGATATTGAGGTCGTGACGATTACGTCCTGACACGCATTCCCTAAAAGCGGGTGTGATACTTCCCATCCACAGAGATTCCGCCCAGTTGATCTCGCGCGGTGCTGACCGACCATCTCTTGTTGATCTGGTACTCTCCCTGCACGACTTCGCTTCCAGGCTGCGAAACGTCGGTGGAGAACGAGAAAAGCAGGTTCTTGGTAACCCGCTGCTGGATCGCGATTCGAGCGGACGGATTTTGGTTATTTCCGCCCAAAGTCGGATCGATCTGTAAACTCGAGATTCCCGCCAGCTTCTGCACGCTGCTGCTGAGCTGCCCCGCGACCTGCGACGCAATCATCGAATCTGTACTTTGGCTGCTTGCGGCCTGTTCCTCGGTTGTCTTCCCACGCGCAATCAGGTTGATGATGTCGGCAGTCGCCAAGGGCGGATCCGACACATATTGCGTTGTCAATTTGTCCAGAGGGCCGCGTAGATTCAGCGTCAGATTGTACTGCTCCACAATGGTTCCGACCGACACATTCAATACCGGATGCGTTTCGTTCGGATCGTCAAATGTAATCACTCCCCGTTGCAGCTGATATCGCAAATTACGATAGAACAATTCGCCGGAAGCTAGAGTCGTGCGTCCGGTGATCACCGGAGTTCCCGCTGTACCCCGCACCTGCAACGAAACCTGGCCGGCAATGCTGACCTGTGAACTGACTGCATTCAAATTTTCTCCGGACTCCACGCTGAGAGCCAAGTGTACAGTGTCGGCAAATCCGGGCGGCGACGGTGCAGCATTCCCCGTGCTGAACTGATCGCCGAATTTTGTGAGATCGAAGTCCGGTGTGAACGAAAGATTATCAATCAGTACACGGCCATTCAGAGCTGACGCTTGCAGGTTGCCGCTAAGCGCCAGATTCGCATCCAGCAGCGACCGCAGGCCTTCTGGATACCGGAGCCGCATCCCCTGGCCTTTCAGCGCGAGATTAAACGCCACTGTCGGCTTATACGTAACTGATCCCCCAATCGACACCGGACCGCCTCCGACCTGCGCCGTCATATTCGTAACGTTCACACGGTCCTTATTGACGTTTACAGTGCCGTTGAGTTTCTCCACTCCCACCGGAGCATCGGTCGTCGTCACCGCCACGTTCTTAAACTGCACGTCGCCCTGAACCTCTTTACCCGAAGATCGCACGTCAAGCCCAACGAGTCCCGAACTCTGCACGTCGGGCGAAAACAGCTGAGCAATGCGGAGGTCCACCGATCCCTGTGCAGTCAACGTCGGCGTCCCTCCGTTGCCGATCGGGAGACGCCCTTGAGCCGTCAGTTGCGTGTCGGTTCCCTTGAGCACGAGCGGCTGTAATGTCACCACCGACTTTGCATAATCCACGCGAATCGGTTGCGCGATCCCCAGATTCACCTGTTTGTATTCCGCTTGGAGCACCGGAATGGTGAGATGACCCTCCATTCTGGTTTTGTCTCGGAGTGGTCCCTTCAGAGTAATGTGCACCTCGGTCTGCCCTTGAAAACCTTCTGGAATGCTCGGCGCGTACGTCGCCAACAGTGCGCCGAGTGGCACCGTGCCAGTATCGATGGCGACATCACCCTCGTAATCGCCGCTAAGGGCAACGTTCGCGCGCGCATGAATCGCTGCTTGCGTCACCTTTGTGTTCAGATCTAGATTCGCGTGGTGTTGCGCGACCCGCAGTTCCGCATCGAATCCGGAAATCGAATTCTGCTTGAACTGAAGTTGCGGCAACTTGATGCTTGCTGAGAGTTGCGGATCATCAACCGTGCCTTCCCCATTTACAAAAGCGCTGATCGTCCCATCCACGCCCAGGTTTTTTTGCTGCACGGTCTGCAGCCTCTGCAACACCACAGCTGGCGCCTTCAGTTGTATTTTGTATGCCTTCGTTTTCGGCGTGTACGACAAATCCGCATCGACCGCACCAGCCGCGGCCGATACGTTCACAGTTGAGACCACGGTTCCGTTTTGCGCGTCAAATTTCGCTGCCAGGTTCCGGATCGGCTCGCCGTACATGCGTGCATTCGTAACCTGCGCCGACCCAGATCCCACCGGCTCCAGTTGGGAACCGCGCAATGAGATGTTTGCGGAAAGAACACCGGAGATCGGATACTGCTGCCTTGCCAGGCTCTGCAAGTCCGCCAACTGCATCTGATGCACTTCCAGATTGGCCCTGACCGGATTCGATGCCTCGTACGCCCAATTTCTAAGTCCAACGTTAGCGCTGAGAATCACTTGCCCTCGGTGTGGGTTCACCATCGCCAGGTTATCCACGGCAACGCCCGAGGAATTCGCATGCAGGGTCACCTTCGCGCTTGTCCACTCGCTGCCTTCAATGCCTAAATTCTGAGCATCCAACTGCGCCGAAACCGTCGGCTTCTTCATCGTCCCCTGCACGACCGCATTCAAAGTTGCGGCACCGGAAACCGCCGGCGGAGCGCTTTGCGTCGTGCTAAACGAGGATGCGAGCAATGCAAGCTGGTGTAAGTCGTCGGCCTTCACGTTCACCTGCAGATTCGACCTGTTACTGATCGCCCCCTGCGCTGTCACTGTCGCGGAGGGAAACCGGAAGGCAGTGTCGTGCACCTCCACGGTCTGCCGCGGGCCGTCGTAGTTGACATGTACCGCTCCCGTCACTGGAATCTGCCTTGCCGACGGCTGCGATACGCTGCTCGCCACGGCCTTCACATACAAATCTGACTGCGCTCGCAGATTGCTGATGCTGCCTTTCCACGTTGCATTCGCTGTTCCCCGCAGCGTTCCTGAAAGGACCGCAGCCTGGTTCTGCTGTCGGCCCATCGCGCTTTGTAAGGCTTTCAATGAGATGTTCTGCAACGCGACTCGTGCGCTCGTCTCCGGAGTGGCATCAAGATGCTTCATCGCGGCTACTGCCGTGATGTGTCCGCCAAATGTATCGAGATTCAGATCTCTCAATTCCAGATTCCCGTCGGCCAGCCGATACTTCCCTTGCAGTTTTTGAATCTCGACTCGCCGGCCCGACGCAACCGCTGAAAGAAGATTGCTCTCCAGGTCTCCGTCCAGCGACACAGCCTGAAGCATCGGCTCGTTCCCAACCGCCTGGTAGTGCAGCTTCCCATTCAGTAGCACATCCCCGGCCGGAGATACCGATGGAGACATCCCCGCGAAATCCTGCGTGTGGATCTGAATCCGGTAATCCCCATCCCCCACGGGATTCGAATAATTAGAAACGTTCGCATGCAACGACACCTCAGATTCGCCCACCTTCAGAATCATCGATCCCAGCTCAAACCGGTCTGATGTCGCGCTAAATTGCAGGTTCAAGCGATGGGGGAGAGGTTTGTATTGCGCATAGCGCAAATGCCCATCGTCATACGAAAGATCGCCGACGTACTTTTTGTGCCAAGGTTCGAAATGAATGCTCGTACCCAGGTTATAGAGATCGGCATCGACCGGAATTTTGCGGTCCTTGTAATACACCTCTCCATTCGTAATCTGCACATGCCGCACCCCAAGATCGAACACGCTGGTCTGGCTGCTGCTCTGGCTTGGCGGCGCGGTCGGAAGATTATTCTTGCCCTGCTTGTCGACCCCCACGTGCACCACAGGATGATCAATCAAGAGCTGACTCAGTGCCACGTCGTGATGTAGCGCAGAAATGATTTTTAGGCTGACGGTAAGCTTGTCGGCGTGGAGCAACGGCGGCTGCGCGAGATCCTCCGTGCCCCGCATCGTAATGTTGTAAAGGTGAGCCGTGAGTGTAGAAAGTTGAAAATCAAGTCCCCCGATTTCGCTTTTGCCGCCGGTAGCCTCGTCCGCCTGCTCGATGATCTTGTGGATCGCAAACCGTTGAAAGCGACTCGTACGCAGGTAAAGCAATCCACCCACCACAGCCACGATCACCACAGCTACTAAGATTCCGGCGATCCATCCAATTGTTCTTTTAATGCTCATGATGTCCCTAAAACGCCTGACCCACGGTAATGTAGTACTGCCAGGGCGTAATCCCGGGCACCGGATTCAGATTGCGTCCGACATCGAACCGTATCGGCCCAATCGGCGTCGCGTAACGCAATCCGAATCCCACCGTGTTCGTGTAGTTATCGACAAAGTTCGGCAGATTAATCGCGCTGTAAACATTCCCTCCATCGTAAAAAACCACTCCACCCAAGGCCTTCATTACATACAAGGGAAATCGAACTTCGGAATTCAGGATAAAAAGCTGGCGCCCTCCGACCGGTACGGTGATGTTCACGCATCCGCTCTGCCCCTGCAGCACGTTACAGAAAGGAACCAGACGCTGTGGGCCCGCTTCATCAATCGGAAAACTGCGCAAAGAGGTACCACCACCGGAAAAGAACAACTGGCTGGTCGGAACAAAACTGCCGGAGAATGACTTCGCTAGTCCCAGACGAATACTATTGGCGAACACGATCGACGAAACCGGCTTGTAATACGCATATTGCCCGAACAGCTTGGCGAAATTTGCGCTTGACCCAAATGCGGTTGGCGTAATCCCCAGATTGATCGTTCCGTATGATCCTTTATGAGCGTCGAGCGGTTTATCCCGCGTGTCGCGGATCAACGTCCCCGCCACCGTCGAGAGCCGCACGTTCCGATCTTGGTTCAACACCAAGTCAGGAACCAGAATGTGCGAGAGATCGGTTTTATTGAAGTCATACCGCAGCTGCAGTCGCGTGTTGCTCTTCCGGCTGATCAGCCGTTCTAACTGAAACGACACATCGCCAAGACCGGCCGTAAACAGCGGATTCTCACTATTCCGCTCGATCGAGAAACTAGTCAGCGATTGCCACTGCGATCCAATAAAATGCGGCTGACCGTAAGTAGCCAGCATCCTCTGGTCCAGCCGCGACAACAGCAACGATGCGCTCGCCGTCTCTGCCAACCCGCGCACGTTTCGTCTCGTATATTCAATGAGCCCGCGTGGACTCGCAAATGTGGATTGGCTCGGCGCGATCTGATAGCCCTTCAATCCGATCGATCCGCCGCCCCCGGGTAACGCCACCGTTCCTGTCGGAATGTTCCCTCCGCGATGGGACACTTCAAATCCAAGTCCATACGTGAGTTCGTTCCGCTTCGCCTCATGCACTTTGACCAGCGCCATCTCCTCGCCCTGATCGGTAATCGGCTTTCGCGGTCCCACGCTCGACCAGTCAAAAATGTTCAAGTCGTACAGCCGGCTCTCTCCCTCCAGCATTTGTGCACGTTTCATCGGTGTTTCCGGCGGGATCTGGGTTGTCTTTGTCATCAGGGAGAGCCGCGTTTGTTTCTGCCCCAGGTACAAAACATCACTCACCCGCACGAGTTGGTTCTCGTTGATTGCGTACGTGACATACACGCGATGATCTTGACCGAACATGTAGTCGACCGTCGGCTTCACCTCGATGTTTAGAAACCCTCGGTTTAGATAAGTAGCCTGAATGCGGTTACGATCGTCTGCCATTTTCCTCGGCGAGAACGGCATCCCGGCACGCAGCTGAAATCCTTTCGGAGCCGTCAATTGCGCATTCGGGACATGACGGTTTCCGGCAACCTCCACATCCTCGATCAAGGTTTGCTGCCCTTCTTCGATCTCGAACACCACATCCACTTTCGGCTCGCGGTCAACTGTCCTCGGCTTGACCTTCACCTCTTCGTATCCTCGATCCCGATATAGGGCCTCGAGATTCGAAGCACTCTGCTTCAGCAACTTTTCGCTCACACTCCCATGCGTCCAGATGTGCGACTTCTTGACCGCAACCTGGTCCATCAACTCCTTCTCCGGTAACCTGTAATTTCCATGGAACAAAACCCGATCCACCTTGTGCCTTTTTCCTTTATCGATCCGGTATACGACCAGGATTTCGTCTGGCTTCTTCTCATAATTCGTCGTCACCTTCACATCAAAGAAACCCTTTTTCTGAAAATAGTCGATCAAGTTTCGCTGGCCTTCTTCCACCAGATCCCGATCGATGGTTCCCTCCGAATAGATCGGGATCAGCTTCTTCATCGTCCGCTCAGCAAGAAACGGAATCACCGTCAGCCGCGCACCTTCAGTCCGCACGTCGATTACCGGGCCTACCCGGACTGTGAACGAAACCTCCACTCGATTACTTTCAGCGATATATTTCGGCGGGTTCTCCTCAACCTTGCTCGCCAGCCGGTGCTGCTTCGCCAGCGTCTTTTTCATGAGCGTGGTCGCTGCGTTCACCCGCTCCGGTGTGTAAGCCTTCCCCGCTTTCAGCAATCCACCCGAAAGCCTGGCCCTCAACGAACGCACGGCATGCTGCAATCGTCTACTCTCTGCTTGATCCGGGCCTTCAATCTGCACGGATGAAATCTTCGCCTGCTTCCCCATCTGCGCGACGAAGTTCACGCTGACCACTTGATGTTGGTCATCAATGTTCGGCTCGGCATGAATGGTGGACTGAAAGTACCCGTTGTGATGCAGGAAATCCCTCAACGCATTAACAGCAACCGGAATGCGCGAGGGATCCCACGGATCTTCGTCCGGCAGATTCACGACTTGTAGAAGTCGCGTATAAGGAAAGTACTTCGCTGTCCCGGGGAAATCGACCAGGCCCAGATAGTACGCCGGTTCCAGCAGGAAGCTGACACGGAGCCCAGCCACCTCGGGGTCCACGTTGACGCTTACCTTTTCGAAGTTCCCCGCTTTTTGAAGGGCAGCCGAACTCTCTTCAATTTTCTTCTGCGAATAGGGTTCGCCGGCTTTCAGCGTGACAACCGGCCATAGCCCCGTCAGATCGCGATGAGGATTTGCAATCAGCCCCACCGCACTCACATTCTGCCCCTCATACGCAGCCTGCGGAGCTTTCGGTGCCAGTTGCGCACACGCGAATCTCGCGCTCAGCAAACAAAAGATGAATACCCATCGCGCCATAAAAAAACACCGAACCTGACTTCAAGCACGGTGTGCTGTCCTGAGTGGGACCCGCCAATCAGGCGCGCTCGCGCGTGCCGAGATGTGATGCGATTGATTTGGCGGAAGTTGTCGCTGTGGGCGTGCAAGCTCGCGTACCCGAGCATTTTTCCAAACCCGTTGATCCTTAAAGGAAGGATGGTATGATCCCTCGCGGCAGGGATACGGCCATGAATCAGGTTGACATGTGGCTTTCTTTCGGGAGGCCACCAAAGGCAAATCACCTCGGCCTTTCCAGAAAACTCCCATGAAACGTAAATCTATCTCGCGCCGGACGCTGGGCTCGGCCTTGGTTTTCGCACTGCTGGTTTCACCCATCAGCGTGCACCCACAGCAGGCAACTGACACGCCGATTTACCTGGATCCTAAGCAGCCCATTGAAGTTCGAGTTGAGGATCTGATGAGCCGCATGACTTTGAAGGAAAAGGTTGGTCAGCTCAATCTGCCGTGTGTGTACGTTGATCAACTTGGTAAAAGCATTCCCGAGAAAAAGGAGGCCTGCAAACGCTTCGCAGCAGGCACCTATACCGACGAAATCGGCCCCGGTTCTGGATTCTTCACCCTGGCTGACACGATCCTGCATGAAGGCGTTCAGGAGCAGGTTGACTATTTTAATGCACTGCAGAAGATCGCCACGACCGAAACCCGCCTGAAAATTCCTCTCCTTGAGGATGAAGAAGGCACGCATGGAGGGATGTTTGCAGGTGCGACAGTTTTTCCCGAAGGGCTTGCTCTCGGCAGCACGTTTGATTTGCCGCTCATCCAGTCGGTGTACGGCGCAGCTGCGCGTGAATCGCGAGCGGTTGGCATCCATGTGCTTTCTACTCTGGTTCT
>Ga0070730_10001392_pt1 | contig 23418 bp, 16 predicted proteins | sample Coa_R1_3_FD_66447 | JGI IMG/M metagenome (GOLD analysis project Ga0070730, IMG submission 66447) | Surface soil microbial communities from Centralia Pennsylvania, which are recovering from an underground coalmine fire - Coalmine... | ecosystem: Environmental > Terrestrial > Soil > Unclassified ... | reverse complement strand
CTTGGTATTCGCAGCGTCCGGCCTTTACCTCAACTTCGAATTGGCCGAGTTTGTATCGGCCATCGGGCATGCCGGTGGCGCTGATGGCGTCGGTGATCAGGATGGCGCGCTCGGCTCCCTTGGCTTTGAGAAAGAGCTTCACCATGCTCGGATCAGTGTGGACGCCGTCGGCGATGATGTCGGCGGTGAGTCGATCGTCGCTGAGCACCGCACCCAGAATGCCAGGTTCGCGGTGGTCGAGAGGACGCATGGCATTGAAGGTGTGCGTAGCATGATCGGCCCCGGCGGCGATGCCTTGGTTGGCTTCGCTATAAGTGGCATTGGAATGGCCGATGCTGGAATGCACCCCAAGCTTCTTGGCGAACCGGATGGTTTCAATCGCGCCGGGCAGCTCAGGAGCGATGGTCACGACGCGTAAGGTTCCGCCGGATGCCTGCCAGTACCGTTCAAAGCTTTGCGGTGATGGTTGTACCAGGTGTTCAGGTGGATGTACGCCCCGCTTGGCATGGCTGAGGAATGGCCCTTCCAGGTGAATCCCCAGTGGACGAGGGCCCTTATGCTCTTGGCGAGAAATCCTTTTGCCCAGGTTTTCCAGCGCTCTCAGGATGCGATCTTCGGGCGCAGTGACTGTGGTGGGCAGATAACTGGTGACGCCGTGGCGGGCCATGTGGCTTTCGATTGCAGCCAGCGCAGCAGGATCGGTTTCCATAACATCATGGCCGGAGCCGCCATGCACATGGACGTCAATGAATCCCGGCGTGAGAATGCAGTCGGGAAAATCAAAATGTTTCGCATCCAGAGGCACTTCGGTGTTTCGGCGTGAATCCACGGCGAGAATTCGCCCATCTTCGATTACGACGACAGGCGATTCGATGCACTCCAGCGGAGTGAAGAGACGGGCTGCGGTAATTACTATTTTTCTGTCCAAAATACTTCCCAATTACGGTCGCACATCCCGTCGCAAATACAATACCAGCCGGTTTCCGGGACGCAGATCGTAAGAATGAAAACGCCGGTATTGAGTTCCCATGGTCTTCTCGATCTCTTCCGACTGGGCTTCCAGAGCAACAATAATCGGCTCCTGCGTAGGAACGATTGTTCCAAAGTAGCCGGAATTGGGATAGTCCCGCAGATACCAGGGCAAGGGCCAGTGCTCCGGCGACATGATGGTTATGCCGATGCTCTTTCCGGCAGGGTTGCGGGATGCGACGGCTTCAATCTCGTCAACCATATCCAGAAAATCCCGGCGGGTATGGGCATAGACATACGGAATGGAGTCGTTGTCGTAGCTGAAGAAGCTGAGATCAATCGCCTGATAGGAACAAGCGGCCACAGCTACCAGCAGAGTGAGCACAGCCGAAACCCGCAGCAACGGCGACTTTTCTCTGGCGCCAAGGTCAAACCATTGGCCTAGGACGTAGCCTGCCATAATGATGATCGGCAGCAGGAGGTTCATGGCCAGCCAAGGTGTCTTGTAAGGGAGCAGAGAGTATGCGGCCGTGATTCCAAGCGCCCAGAATGCCGTGAATACTGCAAAACGCGAGCGGGCCTGATAGAGAGCCACAACAATCCCCAGCCCGCCCAATATCATGGAGGGGGATTCTTCCTTCATAAGCCAGTTCAGGTAGGTAGACCAGGGACTCAAATATTGAGTTATGCCGGTTTTACCCCAATATCCGAAAGTGCGGACGGAATCGATGATTCCCTTGGGAAAATTCGTAAAAAAGGACGAATAGAAAAGGATATACACGGTCGCAAAGAGCGCCCCTGCTGCAATCCACTGCCGGCTCCTTGTCTTGGAACTTGCATCTGTGTTTTGCTTCGCCTGCGACACGGTAGCTTTCGATGTGCGAGATTTCCCTTCATCTGAGCTTGGCGCAAACCTCCCTCGTAAAGTCATATAGAGACGGGTGCAAAGGAGCGCCAGCAAGAGAACCACCACGGTGATGATGTAAGTCTCCTTGGTGGCGAACAGCAAAGCGGCAGAGACCGAGGCCAGCATCAAATAGAGCGGACGCGCTGTCTCCCGGAAGCACATCACGGCCGCAACCAGGGCCAGGGTGAAAAACACAAACAGAATTTCATGAATAAAATAGCGGGAAAAAAAGACAAACCCCGGAGAGACCGCTGTCAGCAGGGCCGCCGCGAGCGAGCCAACCGTGCCGATAAAACGGCGGAAATAGAAGATCAGCCACACCATGCCTATTCCGAAAAGGGCCGGAACCAGCCGGATGGCAAATGTGCTCAGCCCGTATTTGCCGTACAAGACGCTGTTGAGCGTGGTGGTAAGCAATCCAAAGTAGTAGAGCGTGGGGCCGTGGTAGTTGGCCGGGTCATAATGGTAGAAACCCCGGCGAAACAGGCTGGCCATAAAAAGCCCATTCACTCCCTCATCATGGTGAAGCGGTTTCTCGGTCAGGTAGAGAAGACGCAGCAGGGCAGCGCCCACCACGATTGCGGCGCAGGCTACACGCCAGTATTTCAGCGATAAATCCGGTGCTTCCTGCGCTTTCTTGATCTTTTTTGCAGATGTCGGTTTCGCCTGCGGCTTCATTTTGCACGCTCAACTTTGTACAGTTGATATTCGCCAATCTGCGACATCAGCGGATAGCACGACCAGAATTTTTGGTTGATCGGCATGAAGGTGCGCTCCTGTGGACCTATCAGAGCGTAGTCAACATGGTATCTCTGCAGCAGGGCCTCTGCGTCCGGGCCTCCTGAAAAGATATTTCGAATATCATTTTCCCGCTGCGAGGAGTCTAAGCCGCGCGACCAGATCCATCCAGGAAAGCCGAGCAACGAGCGCCTGCCCGTCAGAAAGACCGGAGAATCAAAAGCGGGTGCATGAAGCACCACAGCCTGCGGGGGCGCCACCTGTTCGATCAGCCTAGCGGTGGCGATTCCATCGTTATTGAATTCCCGGAATTCGGTGACCTGGGTGATGACCCGCAAGACATCCAGACCACCGGAAAGCAGAAGTGTCGCCAATAGACCCACGGCCATCCAACGCAGCTTGGACTTTTGCCTGAACCAATGTGCCAGGAGATAGGCCACCAGTGGAATGGAGGCGATGTACCAGTAGAAGAGGACTTTGATGTTGTCCCAGATCCAGGGAGCGAGCTTCATCACGTTGGGAACAATAAAGAACAAGGAAAAGGGAAGGTAAAACATTAGCAGCCGCCGGGGCATTTTATATCCGGACTGCTGCCAGAAAATAGCCGCCATCAAAAGGGGAATGAAGAGCCCGGTATTCACGAGCCAGAAGCCGAGCGCATTATGATCTCCCCGGTCCCATCCAAATTGCCATCCAAGATATTTTTGTGCGTTGATGCCGGTGCTATGCGAGAGCCAAAAGACCTCCGGCAGGGCAACTAGCAGCGCAACCCCAAAGAAGACTAGCCAATCTCGCCAGAAAGACCTGAACAACACCACCAGACCAGCGGCAGCGCCGAGTACGACGATAAAGGTATGAGCGTGAATGAGCGGCAGCAGCCCGGCACATGCTCCCGTAGTCGCCATGGACCAACGACAATCAGATATCGGTGCGGATTCTTCCCGACCTTGATGGGGTTGAATTGGCGAATCAGAGAACGAAGAGTCCAGACACAACCACCATTGATAAAAAATGAGAACCGCCAGCGGCAGTCCCAGCAAGATGCTGCGTTGTGGCACAAAAAGCGTAGTCAGGGAATTGCCCCAACGAAAAATGCCACTACTCATAATGGTGTAATCGTGAGGCAGATGTCCCAGCAACGAAAACAATCCGCTCTCGCTGTTGTGGAGGTCGTCGAAAATCAGGCACCATCCCAGGCCTCCATTGAAAACCGTAAGCAGCGGAGCGATGAACCCTGCCACGCGGCTATGGGTGATGGCAAGCGTCCAGCGGTGCATGAGGCCCAGGATGGAGAGAGCTAATACCATGCCCTGCAACCACATGGCGCGCCCTACGGTGACTCCCGCCTTTACCAGCATTGCGCTGAGAAAGTCGGAAAGGAACGGATAAGTAAAGCGCACGCCGGCATAAGTGGGATCTTCTGGAGGGAAATTATGACCGTAGGCAAAGCTGGAAATTACTTGCAGGTGCAGCGGTAAGTCGCCAAGATTGTTGGCCAATCCAGTGTAAATTCCATCAGGCCGCTCGAAGACCGCGCGCGCAAATACCAACCCCAACAGCACTGCCATGAACAGATAAAAAGCGAAGCACCCGGTAGTAATCCAACGGGGATGGTTCACGGCTCCCAAAACCGACCTGGCTGCCACGCGGGTTTCATTCAAGATGCGTTCGCGATACCAGCGATTCAGCAGAAGCAGATATGGCGACAGGAGGCAGCCGGCCGACAGAACAATCGTGGTTCCATTCAATCCCAGAAATGACGCAAGTACAAAACCAATCGTTGCCATGAGGGCCAAGCCTGTACAGGCACCCATGCACAACCGGGCCGCAAAGTGCTCCTGCCGGGCATAGACAAAGGTCAGTGCCACCCCGCCCAGCGTCGCAATGATCAGTAGAGTGCAGGCAGCGAACATGCGGAGTCAGAATACCAGCCTGAAAACCAAGCTACTAGCTGCTGGCCAGATTGCCCCATTATTTCTGCTGAGAGCCGAATGGGTGGACAGATTCCGGATAAAGTTGAACAGGCGGATCCTCTAAGGCCGAAGACCCGGTGATTGCAGTTTTCCGGGCGTACAACCACCGGGCCGGTCGACAGGGTTACCCTTAAGCGTGGAAGTATATTGTTTAGTGAACCGATTAATCAAATGTATTGAATCGTTTTATGAAAAGTATTACTCTTCTTGGCAGAGATTTTACGGGGCCTTGAGTTGCGTTGCTTCCCGAGCCGGCTAAACTTCTGCGCCGTAAGTCCAAATTGAATCAGCGGCACATCCCTGCACTCCGGGCGCCCAGCGGTGTTGCTGTCTAACTCTCTATCCAGAGAAGTCATGCGCTAGTAACCCATAAGGAGATCTCCGATGAGACGCGTATTGATCATTACGCTGTGCATTGCTGCAGTTTTATGCATAGCGTCGCTTGCAGCTTCCGCTCAGTCCATTCCTACATGGGCCCCTAATACGGCTTATGCCACTGGGGCCCTGGTGGTCTTTCAGGGCACGGAATATAAGTGCATTCAGGGGCATACCTCGCAGGTTGGCTGGGAGCCCGCCAACGTTCCGGCATTATGGGGACCGGTAGGTCCGGCTCCCTCACCCAGTCCCACGCCTAACCCAACACCGACTCCAACACCCAAACCGACCCCCACGCCCACACCAAAGCCAACTCCAACGCCAACGCCTACTCCTACCCCTAAACCCAGCCCGACGCCTTCGCCAACACCAACGCCGAATCCCACGCCTGCACCTTCTCCGACTCCCACGCCGGCCCCCGGTCCAGGGAATGGAAGAATCCTGGTGGGCTATTGGCACAACTTTGACAACGGAACCGGATTCATTCAGCTCCGCAACGTGCCGCCTGCTTATGACGTGATCAACGTCGCGTTTGCAGACGCCTCGGGAGCAAATATCTCCTTCACGCCGTTCTCTGAAACGCCAGCCCAGTTCGCCTCGGACGTCGCCTTCCTTCATGGCCAGGGCAAGAAAGTTCTGATCTCCATCGGTGGAGCCAATGAGACGGTCACCTTGAATAGTTCGGGGGACGTGACCACCTTTGTCAACAGTGTGGCCGCGGCCATCCGGCAGTTCGGCTTTGATGGCGTTGATATTGATTTCGAAAATGCCTCTCTGCAATTGAATGCCGGCGACACCAACATCGGCAACCCAACCACGCCGGCGGTGGTCAATCTGATCTCCGCGCTCCGGCAGCTCCACAATCAGTTCGGGGCCAATTTCATGATCACCTTTGCTCCGGAGACCTTCTTCGCGCAATTGGCTTTCCAGTTTTATGGCCCGGGGCCATTCAACGGACAAGATCCACGCGCAGGAGCGCAGTTGGCGGTCATCAACAACATTCGCGATATTCTCACCTACGTCTGGCCCCAGGATTACCAGTCCGGCCCGATCAAGGCGCTGGATGGAAACTCCTATACTTCGGGCAACCCTGATTTTCCGGTGGCCATGACTGAGTTGCTGGTCCACGGCTTTCCTGTGGCCAACAACGCGGGAACCTTCGCCGGACTCCGGCCAGACCAGGTGCTGATTGGCGTACCGGCAAATCCGCAGGCTGCGGGGAGCGGTTTTCTCTCCGATTCACAGCTTGAAGCGGCCTTCACTTATCTGAGAAGCGGCACGTCGTTCGGTGGAAGTTACGTACTACAAACCCCGGCTGGGTATGCGAACCTTCGCGGGTTCATGACCTGGTCGATCAACTGGGACAACTTTGGAGGGTTGCAGTTCTCAAGCGGGCTGAGAACCTATCTGACTTCGTTGCCCCCGATAAAGTAAGCAGCAAGATGTTCCTGTGCTTTCATCCGGGCAGAGCACAAACCGAAGTTCTTAAAATTACAGGAGGATTTTGATGAAGCGAAGTTATTTGTTTGTGCTAAGCCTGGTGATCGTTACCGTTTTCTGCTTGGCCCCCGTTGCAGCCTCGGCCCAGACCGTTCCCAACTGGGCTCCCAACACCGCTTATTCGATAGGCGCACTGGTCATGTTCAATGGCCAGGAATTCAAATGCATTCAGGCCCATACTTCACAGGTAGGTTGGGAGCCGCCCAACGTGCCGGCATTATGGCAACCGGTGAGCGGCACTCCGGCCCCCACACCGACGCCGACACCAGCGCCCACGCCTACACCAACTCCTAAACCCAGTCCTACGCCGACTCCAAAACCAACACCCACTCCGACTCCTACACCAAGTGGTGGTTGTTTCTCTCCCTGGAGTGCTACGCAGGTTTACACCGCCGGCATGACCGCCAGCCTCAACGGCATCAACTATACGGCCAACTTCTGGACGCAGAATCAGAGTCCGGCAACCAACAATGGTGGACCGGGCAGCGGTCAGCCTTGGACATCGAACGGCCCCTGCGGATCGCCCGGACCGACGCCGACGCCAACCCCCACGCCCAACCCGACTCCTACACCTAATCCGACTCCAACCCCGACTCCAACCCCAACTCCGAAGCCAACACCTACACCCACGCCAACGCCAAACCCGACTCCGAATCCAAATCCAGGCAGTCTGCCGAAACATCTGTTGACGGGCTATTGGCAGGACTTCAACAACGGCGCGCAATGTCTCCGCATCAGTGATGTGCCCACGACGTACGACATCATCGCGGTGGCTTTTGCCAACTCCACGGCAACTCCGGGAGCGGTGGATTTCACCGTCGACTCCGGTTTGTCCGCCTGCATCTCGGGTGGTTACACGGCCGCGCAGTTTACCTCAGACATCACGGCGGCACACGGGCGCGGGCAGAAGGTAATTATCTCGGTAGGCGGTGCGAACGGCGCTATCAGCGTGTCGGATTCTACCGCGGCATCGAATTTTGCCAACAGCGTCGCCTCGTTGATGACCACCTTCGGCTTCGATGGTGTCGATATTGATCTCGAAAACGGCCTCAACCCAACCGCGATGGCCGCCGCGCTCAAGCAATTGGCCTCCATGAAACCAGGCCTGATCATCACCCTGGCCCCACAGACCGTTGATATGCAGTCAACTGCGGGCAGTTACTTCCAGTTGGCTCTAAACATCCAGAACATCCTCACCATCGTCAATATGCAGTATTACAACTCCGGCACCATGCTTGGCTGCGACAGTGGTATCTATGCCGAGGGAACGGAAAACTTTGAAACAGCCCTGGCTTGCATCCAATTGCAGAACGGTCTGCGGCCGGACCAGGTTGGGCTTGGACTTCCCGCGCAGGCCAGCGCGGCCGGGGGAGGCGTCGTAGATCCCTCGGTTGTGGTGGCGTCTCTCAACTGCCTGGCAAGGGGCACAAGTTGCAGTACGTTTGTACCGTCCTTAACGTGGCCCACGATTCGCGGTGCGATGACCTGGTCCATCAATTGGGACGCATCCAACGGCTTCAATTTTGCCAACAAGGTCAAAGCCGGACTGGCCACTTTGCCGTGAGGTAGAGTGGTTGCATTTCACATGCTGAAATGGCTTTTCCAGAAAGCTCCAGGGCGGCTACCAGCCGCCCTGGAGCAATCAAAGGTCTCGATACCCTGGATTTTGATCACCCCAGGTTTCAATACCAGCTCTCGAAACCCATGAGCTGCTGAAAGGAAAGTGCGTAAAAGTGCTGGAAAGGCTTTTAATTTTTTCCTTTGCATGATTTACTTGGCAGCGCTAGTGATGTGACCGCCAAAGAGCTCTGTTTTCCGCTAAACTTTAGTCGCCGCAAAAGGCCGCTCGGACAAGGGATTTAGTCCTGGCGGAGGGCTGATTAGAAAAAGGACTTTTCAACCGGTCAAAGTAATTGTTTTTATAAGGTTCGGGGAAGGAACTTTAGCCATGCAATCCCCTCTTCGCCTGTTGGTTTTGTTCGTAACCTTTTCTCTGTGCGCCTGCTGCTGGACCGACGCATGCAGCGCCGTTCAACGTACCTCATTCGACTTAGCGGGAGCCGCCCCGGCGTTTCCAGTGCGCGCGCTCGACGGCGTTCCTGCGCCCTCGTTGGGCTCAGAAACCGCCATTCCTGGTCCGTTGCGCTCTTTTTTGCGCATGGCCGGCATCAGCCAGAAGGCCACGGCGGAAGAAACGCTTCCCTTGCTGGCCAACGAGGTCAATCTTCGCGGTTACTTCCACGGCCGTCCAACTGAGTTTCTGATTTTGTTGATGCGCTACCTGCAGCAAGCCCGGGAATTGGTGGCACTCGCCGGCCCACAAAAGCTTATCAGCGTTTCGAATTGCGAAGACGCAAAACCTCTCCTGGCAATTCTTGGCTACAGGCTTCGTCATCCCTGTGGAGCAGAGACCTCCGTGCAGACTGCCGATCCGGAAAAGGCCTTCCTAACCATTGATTCCGGGTTCCCGCTGTCAGATCTCGAAGAATCGCTTCGCGCCGGCAAGCCGTTTACTTTGTCCTTCGCCTCTTCTCAGGTGCCGGTGCTCTTTGCGCCCAGCGATTGGGCGACGAGCAACAACTCTTCCCAGGATGTACTCGATTCTCTTTTGCATAACCCTGCCCTCGCCCGGCTCTACAGCGCGCTTTCTCGTGTAGATACAGAAACAGCAGTTGCCCTGCGGCAATCTCCCGGACTGCGGAAGCTGGTTCCCTTGGCGCCTGTTTTTGATTTCTATGGCAGTCATATATATATCCGCTCTGGAAGGGTCCTGGTGCCTGGCGGCTCCGCGGCTGAGCCTGCCTGGAAAGAACTGGTAGGGGCCGCGCCGGATTCACCCGGCGAGTTCGTGACCCGGTTACTCGCCAAAGACGATGGGTGGCTGGCTGCCCTGTTTGACGCGCTCTCGCGCGTGGGCCAAACCCAGCAGACCTATTTCACCCAGTCCGGACGCTTGAAACATTTCTACGAAGCTTTGAGAGGAAAGGGCAATGGTCCAGGGCCGGCCCGTCCGGTATACCGGGCCAATCCCGGACTTGCGATTCTGGTGACACGCCTGGAGTTAGAGCCTAACGGCCAGCCGCATGTTCCCGGTGATCTGGAAACATGGAAGGCGTTCTTTCGCAACGGAGGCGAATCCCACCAGGGCCGGGATTGGGCCAAGCGTACCGGCAATTGGAGCAGCCCCGATCAACTGGTGGAAGGTCTGCTGGCTTTCTCCCGTGATCCCACCGAATATGGGCCGCTGCAAGCCTACTTCATGGTGAGTGAAATCGACCGCAGGCGCACTGCCGAACACAGGCTGCAACTTGAAACCGTCCGCCTGCTGGTCAATAGGTTTGCGCGATTCGGCGATCAGTATCCGATTTTTTCTGAGTTTAATGGTTTGAACGACGCCTCCATCACCGGCTTTCTTAAGGCGGCAGAGGCCCTCGATAGCATCTCCGCCCCCGCCTTGAAGGCCAACGCTGTAGGTATTTTTCAGGCCAATGTGGGGCTCTGGCAGATCCTGGCCCGGCAGGGGCAGATTGCCGATTCGAATTTGAATGAGTCATGGCAGCAGGTAGTTACGCCTTTCACCCGGATAACCTCGGCCGCTCAACTCTTTGAGACCGGCAGAAGCTCGCTCGGTAAGCTTTTGCAGGCGGCAGGCGGAAGCCCCACACTCTCCCAGGAAGAAGTCGCAGACCTGCTGGCGGGACCGAACGTAGCTGACCCAGAAGCCCAGCAGGTGCGACAAATTCTGGCGGACAGAATTCGGTTGGTCCTTGAAGCTCAGCGCCTTCTTTCCCTCGACACCATGTTTGCGCTGGCCGATGGCCTCGATCAAATGGCGCAGGGCAAGGCAGTTGGCGATAAGCTGCTCCCGCTGGCTTCGGAACTGAAAGAGTTCGAGATGCCGCGCTCCATGTTCACCGCCGCGGAAAGAATTCAGTTTGAGCATGACCCCTCCGATGTCCGCCATGCCACGTTGCAAACCCGCACGAATCTGATCAGGGTCATCAAGTCGGGCACTCCCAAGGAATTGGCCGTGGCCCGAGGCCAGCTTGCCCCCTTCCTTAGAGACACGCTCGTGGGATTGAATTACGCATACTATGCGCCGCCCGGAGCTCAAATGCTCCTCAACAATGCGGTCTTCGTTCGCTCCCATGACTACACTGGAGGATTCGGTTCCTCCGGAGCCATGCCTTGGAAGATTCCCAGTCTGATGGACCGTGGCTTTGCCGCCGGCCGAGGGACACATCTGGCGGGCTCTCTCGCCGATCTTCCCTACATTCTGGCGTTAGTGGAGCAGGACTTCATTGTTCCCGAGAACGTCCAGTCGCTGATCTGGCAGGATTTTGTGCCCACTCTTTTGGCCGACGCTGTGGTTCACAGGTGGTGGGGCGTCACTCGAAATGAACTGCATGCTGTCTCGCTCTATCAGCGCACCGGTGAAGAGATTCTGGCGGCTGCCGCGAAAGACCAGGAGTTGCGCGCCAAGGCCATGCATGTACTCGCAGAGCGCATTCTTCCGCAGAGGGTGAATCGCATCGAGAAAACCATCGCCGAGGGACGCCTGGACGACCTGCATCCCCAGATGACGCCCGCCGATACCTTCTACCTGGCAGTTGAGTTTCGTCAAAAGTTTCCCCAGGATGCAGGCCATTGGGGCAGCGCCTCCAGCGAGTTGGAAGAACTCTTGCGGCAGCATCCTGACGAGACCAACTGGCAACGGTTGTCTCAGGATTTTGGCGTGCCGCATCCTGGATTAGCGCATAGTTACGCCCGCGAGCTGATCAACGTAAATCTGTTTCACAGCTTCCAGGGCTACTCCAGCCGCCTGCTGGCTGAGTCCTGGGACTCCAACAATTTATACTGGGCGCGCCTGGCCGATGAACTCGGCTATCCACCTGTGATGTTGAATCGCCTGGTGCCGGAGTTGACCCGCAGGATGGTTGAGAAAGTCGCTGCGACCAACCTGGAAGACTGGCCGGCGATCTTCCGGGCCATGCAGGAGACAGGCCAGGAGTTTCGTACAGGTAAGATCGGCGCACTGCCAAAGCGGCGCGCCGGTGGCACACAGTAAACCAATTCGCAGGAAACTATGGCAAAACATTGCTTGTTATTTTTCTTGATTGCTTGGGCTAACCTCATCGGTTCTTCTACACAGTCCTCCAGCGCTGTTGCCGCTGCTGGGCAACCGGCAAACGCGGCGCAGGAGCCCCAACAGGGCAAGAGCGTCTTTCGCGTCGACGTCGACCTGGTGCAAGTGAACGTGGCCGTGACCGATGGGCATGGTCATTACTTAACCGGCCTTCGCCCTTCCAACTTCGTCGTATCGGAAGATGGTATCGCTGAAAAGATTGCCACCTTCGCAGAAGGAAACGAACCGCAGGTGATGGCCGATGTCGCTCAGGGATCCGAGAATCGCAACCCGGGTTCCGAGGGAACGCCCGGATCAGTCGCCAGTTCAATTCTTTCCGGCGCCAATGTCTTCATCCTCTTCGATACCAGCAACTACATGTACCGGGGATTCGCGATTGCGCAGGACGCGATTGCGGACTTTGTCCGGTCGCTGGACAGCCCCGAGCGGGTCGCGTTTTATGCCTACAGCCGCGATCTATATCGAGGCGCTTCGCTCACTGCCGACCGTTCGCAGGTTTTGCGCGGCGTGCGCTCCACCGTCGCAGGAGATGAGCCCGCGCTCTACAACGCCCTCCTGCTGACCCTGAAGGACGCAGCCCAGGTTTCCGGCAGAAAAGTAATCGTGGTCTTCTCCAATGGTCCAGACCGGGCCAGCATGGTTACACCCGAAGACATCGGAGAACTGGCCCAGTCGCAAGGAATCCCCATCTACGTAATCAGCACGCGCGAAGCCAAGCAGGACCCCGTCTCCACCACCGTTTTCCAGCGCATGAGCGCCGCCACTGGTGGCGAGGCCTTTTTTGCCAAGAGTTGGAGAGACCAACAGCGGGCCTTCGCCGCAATTCGGCGGGACGTAGGGCACCTCTATACGTTTACCTACTATCCGCAACCAAATTCCAACCGCGGCTGGCGCACCATCAAGGTGAAGCTGGTAGGTGAAGCCACGAAAAAATACCACGTCCGCACGCGCAGCGGTTATCGTCCGCGACCCGCGCATGATCCAGGTTCAGCAACAAACCAGTAAGGCCTCTCGGGAGAATTTGGTAATTGGGTAAATTGGCAAGTGAGTAATTGAAAATCAAGACGAAGTCCTTGCTTGCATGGTTGATCAGTGGTATCCGTGTAAATCAGTGGTAGGTCAGATTTTTCAGCGCTGATCCGCGTTCATCAGCGGCAAAAAGGTTTCAGGTTGGGTTGAGCAGCAATGCCGGAACTACCGGATATCGTTGTCTACATTGAAGCGCTGGAGCGCCGTATTCTCGGCCACGTTCTCCAGCGCATCCAAATCGCCGGACCATTCCTGCTTCGAACCGCCAACCCGCCCATGGAAGCAATCCAACAACAGAAGGTAACCGCGCTACGGCGCGTCGGCAAGCGAATCGCCATCGGATTTGATAATGACCTGTGGCTGGTCTTTCACCTGATGATCGCCGGACGGCTGCACTGGAGCGACCGGCGCAAAGTTCCCGACGGACGCCGAACTCTGGCGGCTTTAGATTTTGATTCCGGCACCCTTACGCTCACCGAAGCAGGCGCAAAGAAACGCGCCTCGCTCCATCTGCTGAAAGGCGAAGCCGATTTAACTAAACTCGATCCCGGAGGCATCGATGTGCTCTCCGCCAGTCTCGATCAATTCAGCGTGGCACTCACCGCATCCAACCACACCCTGAAGCGCGCGCTCACCGATCCCCGCATCTTCAGTGGAATCGGCAACGCCTATTCCGACGAAGTCCTCTATCATGCCATGCTATCGCCGGTCGCACTCACTCAACGCCTGAATCCCCTGGAGATCAGCCGGCTCTACCAGGCGACGCGCAGCACTCTTACCAATTGGACCCAGACCCTGCGCACCGAGGCGGACGACAAGTTCCCGGAAAAAGTCACGGCCTTTCGTGAACAGATGGCCGTCCACGGCCGCTACGGACAACCCTGCCCACGCTGCGGCACAAAGATCCAACGCATCCGCTACGCCTCCAATGAAACCAACTACTGTGTGCAATGCCAGACCGGAGGAAGACTCCTGGCCGACCGCGGACTGAGCCGCCTGCTGCGCCAGGATTGGCCCAAGTCCCTTGAAGAGATGGAGGAGAGAAAGTCTGGCATTTCTTGAAAGCTGGTGAACTTCGAGGCTTTGACAGCTACAGAACATAACTATAGTGGCCAAGATAACCCCGTGTCGCGCCCCGCATGGCTCGTCAACAGACCTAAAAGATTCACCAAGGTTGTAACGGTTGACTTTGGACGATCACTATTCAATGTAGAAATGAAGTCTAAGGAAACCAAAATGGATAAGTTTCGAGGTCTAACAGGAGTTCTTCTCGCGTTTCTGGTAAGTATGGCTGCTGCACAGACTGTAGTAGTTGAAAGCAATCCGTCAGCCGAAGGTTTGTCACAACTCAGGTCGAGAGGTCAACGCAATTTAGTTGCGGCAAACATTTTCGTTAATCCCGCAACTCCTCTCAGCTTGCACGAGTTCAAATCCAACACTTCAGCTACTTGGCAGTCCCAACCAATGGCATTTTCAAATATATTTCAATGGCTCCAACCTATGGCAATTGATAATCCTCTTCCAGAGTGTCCTGCTGGAGACGGCACATCATGCTTGTGCCCATATGGACCGAATCCAAATGGACCTGGTTGTTTGTGCCCACCGTCGCGTCCCACATGTCCCACTCCAAGCCTCGCGATGGTTCGGGATGGAATCGAAAGCCAGTACCGCCACGCAGCATTGAAGATTACCTTTTTTCATTTTTATATTGTAGAGGCATAGCGCAAGGGGCTCCCGCAGTTGGGAGTGAGCGGACCCACTCCCGGATCAAGGCCAACCCTTCCTGATGGACCACGCTGCGGCCGATCTGCGGCATCATCTCTTTTGGACGAACCGATTCCATGCGCGCAACCAAGATGGACTCCTCGGGCTTTCCCGGCACCAGATCGTAGACCAGGTTGCCGATTCTGCCGGCGGAGTTCGGGCTCTTGCACAGCCCCAACGAGCTCAAGCCTGCCGACGTCAGTCGCAGATCGAATCCTGTATAGCCTGCGCCGGCTCCCGGCTGATGGCAGTGAGCGCAGTTGTTATCGAGATAGGCGCGGGCGCGATCTTCGAGCGTTCCGCTCTGGGGCTCATCCCATTTCGCCGCCTTGGGTGCGGCCTGCGGCTGTGGAGATCCCTGCAGATAGCCCGCTTGTGTCCACCGAACCAATTGATTGGAGACGCCATCGGCGTACACGTAGTCTTTGTTCAGGTTGCGCGCTTTGGGGCCTATGGGAAGCATGACGCGTGCATTTTCATGGCACTGCTTGCACTCGTTCGCGTTGGGAATGAAGTAGGTGAATGCATGCTTCTGCCCTGAAGTGTCCGCGTAGCTGACGGGAACCGGGTCGGCCACCAGATCGAGCCTGGCGTCGGTTTGGTTTTCGTTCCACACGTAGGGCAGTCCGACCCATCCGTTCTTGGCGTGAACCAGCAGGCGGGTTTCAATCAATCTCTCTTTACTGCCATCCGCGGGGAAAGCAAAGCTCTTGGCGAGGACGGCCCCAACTGGAAAATCGAATACACCGTCATCGCGATACTTGGCCGACGTTCCCGGCGGCATCCAGACAAAGCGGTGTTTGGCGGCATAGTCGGAAAATAGTGGTGTGATGAGATCGTAAGGCAAGACGCCCTGATTCGGCTGTAAGGCCCCGTTGAGGCTCGAAAATAGGTGCCACTCGGAGAGTTTCTGGGGAAACGGCTCTTCGACAAAAGACCTCACCGGAGCCGACTTCGTGTGGCAGCCAACAAGAAAAACAAGAAGATAGATAAGCGCCAGACAGGCACAGATTTTGAAAGTGCAAACCGTTCGCATGGCCGGTTTATGCGGAAGCGGCTTCATAAAATAAATACCACGATGTCCTCTGAAATCGTTATTCGTTCACAAGTTTTTCTCACCGCTCTGGCCAATGCGGCGACAGAGTCTTTGTGAAACCAGCGTTCCTGACCCGCTTGAAACAACAGTCAAAATCCGCGCGCATCCGCGTACATCCGCGGTGAGTTTTTGGGTTCGCCTTTTTCGCGTCCTTTGCGGTGAGGATTGCTATTGTCCGCCCGTTGACCCTCCGGCCGCAGCCGGCAGTTGCGGGACTGCTACGGCCTCCAGAGCGGGCAGCGAGCATTGATACGTTTTCAAGTTGTTCGCGCGATGTTTGAAGCCGTTGCCGCTGTCAAAATTCAGGAACGTGAATGTGCCGTTGTTAGCGAGGCAGATCTGTGCTGGATTCGTGCCGTGATTGGCGGCGCGGAGGACCGGATCAACCACGCCATCATAGAGCACATCGGGCAGCGGCCCGCCCAGCACTGTGCTCAGGGCCTTCACGTCGTCCTTGGTCAAGTCGGGCGACTTGCCACCGCCGGAAATCTCGTTGTCATGCAGGTAAACCTGCTCGGTGAAACGGCGGTAGCGCGCGTCCTTGATCTCGCCCAGGGTGGGGTTGTAGGCGATCACATAGACGTTGGTGGTCTTGTTGTCGTGGATCTTATTCTGAAAAACCTCCACGTTGTTGATAGCCATGATGTACATGCCCGTTCCTGCCGGCAGGTAATAAACGTTCCCTATGCTCTTGGGCGCAAAGTTGGCGATGTTGTTGTCATAAATCTGATTGCGAAAGACACGCACATATTGTCCGCCTTGCTTCGGCAAGGTTGGCAGGTTGAACACGCCCAATCCGCCGGTGTTGTTGGTCGCAATGTTATCGTAGACATCCACGTGCTTGGAGTTCTCCACCTCGAATCCATCTACGTTGTACTCTGCACGATTGCGGCGCATTACCACATACTCGGACTGCCCAATGTAGAAGCCCGTATCCACCGCGCCCTTGGCGACGGAGTCTTCAACCAGCACGTTCTTGCATTCCGTGGGATAGATCGCATAAGGACCGTTGCCGGTGTTCGCTCCACGGGTCCACTCCACGCGCACGCGCCGTATGGTGATGTTGTTCCCGCCCTGGACGGTCAAACCGTCTCCGGCGGTATCTTCGATGGCCACATCTTCAATCACAAAGTCATTGGCCTTCACCAGCAGACCTGATCCGCCCTCTTTCTGCCCGGCAAACGACAGGATGCTCTTGTCCATGCCTTTGCCGCGGATGGTCACCTTGTCGGCGGAAAGCGACAGTGTGCGGTCGAGATGGAACTTGCCCTCGGGAACTATGATTACGTCACCCGCCTTGGCCTTGATCAACTGCTCCTGCAGTTGTTTCTGAAAATTAACCGGCGACGATGGATTGCAGGAGGCAAGTCCGGCGAGCACCAGACCGGCTAACGGCAAAAGAACGGGCAGCCTCTTCATACTCTGTATCTTCATGTTCGGCCTTCGGTGAACTTGATTAAGTCCAGATATTGAGGAGCCCCTGTGTCCCTTGTCGGCAAGCCTTTGGCTGGGGCTTTTTCAGCAGAAAGCATTGTATAGGGACAACGCCGATTGCATTTGCTGATCTTAATTAAAAAATTCGCCATGCAAATAAGACTTATGGTTCATCGGTACTGGTATTGATGACTGGTTTAGCGGCCTGGAGACCTTGCAGAAGAAGCAAGCCTATACCGGTCAGGATCTGGACATCGGCAGCATTAAAGATCCCAGTCCGCAAGCCTCCTACGCCGAGATTCAGAAAATCGATCACCGCGCCATGATTGAATACACGGTCGATCAGATTGCCGAGGCCGCCGCCGATAATGAAGGAAAGCGCGACCACCTGGATCGCATGCAAGTGGCGCGCCGTGGCGACGAACAACAATAGCCCAGCCAGGCCCAATCCAGTGAATATGGTAAAAATCCAGAAACGGCCAGCGTCTGACATGTTGGAGCCGGCGCTCAGAAACGCCCCTGGATTTTCAACATATTGCAACCGCAAAAGGCCGCTCCAATAGGAGGTCGGCGATACGGCCAGGTAATGTTTGGCCGTTACCTTGGCCACCTGATCGCACCCTACACAAGGGAGCAAAACAAAACAAACTAATAGTAGCCGCCGAAGCCGCGTCATATATCTATCCATGCTCCCTTTCCGTAAAGCGTAATCATAAATCAAAGCGTGTGGCGGCAATTAATCTTTGGCAGTAGTACTCCAAGGGGCGGCTGCGTTAGAATTCTCCCGCTATGGAACAACACGAGCTATTTGCGCCGCCCGCCGAATTCAGCAAGTCGGCCTCAATTAAAACGATTCAGCAGTATGAGGAGATGTACAAGCAGGCCCAGCAGAATCCCGAGCAATTCTGGGGAGAACAAGCCAAGGCGGTGCATTGGTTTATGCCCTGGTCCAAGGTTATGGACTGGTCGAACCCGCCTTTTTCCAGGTGGTTCGTAGGCGCCAAGACCAACGTGGCCTACAACTGTCTGGACCGGCACCTCACCTCCTGGAGGCGCAACAAAGCTGCCATCATCTGGGAAGGCGAGAATTTTGAGCAGCGCACTCTCACCTACCAGGAGCTGTATCGCAAGGTCTGCAAGTTTGCCAACGCGCTGAAAGAGCTGGGGCTCAAGACCGGAAGCAAGGCCATCATCTACATGCCTATGGTTCCGGAAGCGGCCGTCGCTATGCTGGCCTGCGCCCGACTGGGGGTCACGCATTCCGTGGTCTTTGGCGGGTTCTCGGCTGAAGCCCTCAAGACGCGCATTCAAGACCTGGAGGCAGAAGTCGTCATCACCGCTAACGGCGGCCTGCGCCGGGGCAAAGAAGTCCCGCTCAAGCAGAATGTAGATGACGCGGTCAAAGAATGTCCCACGGTGAAGAACGTAGTGGTCTACAAGCGGCAGGAGATTGCCACCGAGATGAAGCTGGGGCGCGACCACTGGTGGGACGATCTGACCACCGGGCGTCCTGAGGTATGCCCGGCTGAACACCTGGATAGCGAGCATCCTCTTTACGTTCTCTATACCTCTGGTACTACGGGAAAACCCAAAGGCGTTGTCCACTCCACAGGCGGATATCTTACCCAGGTGCTGGCAACGATGAATTGGGTTTTCGATATGCGCGATGACGACATCTACTGGTGTACCGCCGATATCGGCTGGGTTACGGGCCATTCGTATGTTGTGTTTGGACCATTAGCTGCCGGAGCAACTGCCCTCATGTATGAGGGTGCTCCCGACTGGCCCAAACCGGACCGCTTCTGGCGGCTGATCGAGAAATACCGCGTAACAACCTTTTATACGTCGCCGACGGCCATCCGCTCGTTTATCCGCCAGGGCGACCAATGGCCTGAGGGGCGCGATCTTTCCTCCCTGCGATTGCTGGGTTCGGTGGGCGAGCCGATCAATCCCACGGCCTGGAAGTGGTATCACAAGGTCATCGGCAAAGAACGCTGCCCCATCGTGGACACGTGGTGGCAGACTGAAACCGGAGCCATCATGATCTCGCCCATACCGGGAGCAACGCCCGCCAAGCCCGGCTCGGCGACGCGCCCGCTGCCCGGTGTCTCACTTGAGATCGTGGATGACAAAGGCACTCCCATTCAAGGCGCAGGCAAAGGCTTCCTGGTTCTGACCAAACCCTGGCCTTCCATGCTGCGCACGCTCTACAAAGATCCGGAGCGGTTCAAGGAAAACTATTGGTCACGCTATCCCGGCATCTACTTCACCGGAGACGCCGCCACGCGCGATGAGGACGGCTACATCTGGGTTCTGGGCCGCGTAGACGACGTAATCAACGTCGCCGGACATCGCCTGAGCACCATGGAAGTCGAATCGTCGCTGGTGCGGCACAAATCCGTTGCCGAAGCTGCAGTGGTAGGCGCTCCTCATGAACTGAAGGGCCAGGCCATCCACGCCTTTGTCACCTTGAAAGCCACAGAAAAAGAGAGCGAAGCCCTCTATGACGCCCTGCGCGAGTGGGTGGCCCAGGAGATCGGTGCCCTGGCCCGTCCGGAGAAAATTCACTTCGTGGCCGCGCTGCCCAAGACCCGCAGCGGCAAGATCATGCGCCGCCTGCTGCGCGAGATCGTCACCACCAAGTCGGTGGCCGGCGATACATCGACGTTGGAAGACTTCAATGTGATTCTCCAACTGAGCGCCCAGGGCAAAGAAGAAGAGGAGATACTGGGGGAAAAGAAGTGAGAATTTGTAATTGATAATTTGATTTAAAAAGTTAAAGACCAGGGTATTTTTATCGACCAGCAATTGCTCCAAATCGTCAATTCAGCCGCACCCACCACCATTGACGGCGTGATTGCCATAATGCAGAACATTGACGACCTTCTGCCAGGAGATGACGGCCTTAAGTGGTTCAACCTGCTTTATTTGTTCGTGACCAAAGAAGTCCGCGACCATCCGCCTGCGCAGGGTTTTGCCGATCCGGTGTGGCTCACTCGGCTCGACGTGGTTTTTGCAAATTTCTACTTTAGAGCAATTGCCAGTTTTTTGAACCAAGCCCAAACACCGAGTTCATGGCAGGCGCTCTTCGAGGCGAGACACCGACCAGATATCGATCGCATACAATTTGCTTTGGCCGGCATGAATGCCCATATCAATCACGATCTGTCGCTGGCCCTACTGCAGACAGACGACGAGCTGCATCTGGTTCCTACCCTCAACAGTCCGGAGCATGGCGACTACGAGCACGTCAATGACCTGCTCGAAGCGGTATTGCCGCAAGCGCTTCAATTCCTGGCCACGGGGATCCTTGGCGAGCTTGCCCAGGACACCGGGAAGATAGGCAGGCTCCTGGCCATTTGGGATGTGCGTGTCGCCCGCGATCTGGCCTGGGACTTCGCCGATCACCTGCGAAACTTGAGTGGCCTTGCCCGCGAGTTTGCCTTGAAGATGCAGGACAAATTCACGGGGGCGATTGGGCGGACATTATTGCTTGCCATTTCAACCTGAACAGTCTTTGTAAGTTACGGATAAATAATGGGTTGAAAACTAAATCATAACGATAGAATATATGCTCGTTCCGCCCAAAGAGGCTCAATCCCGTTTTGTTGCATTTGGACGTTCCAACAGTTCACTTCAATATAAGAATACAATAAAGATTGCAAAAATTATTTCAATATTGTATTCATAATACGATTCATTTTTAGGAGTCACCGATATGGCTAATACCGACACTCGCACAACCACAGTGCGCCTTCCACGGCCTGTCTACGACGAGGCCCAGAGTCTGGTGGAAAAACAAAAAAAGCAATTGCGAGGAAAGACCAGCCTGAACGACTTCTTCGTTGCAGCGATCAAGGCTTATCTCAAGCTGCATCACCGCCGCAGGATCGATGCTGCGTTTGCAGGTATGGCAGAAGACGCGAGTTACCAAAAAGAAGCCACATTGCTTGCGGAAGAATTTGGACAGAGTGATTGGGAAGCTCTTCAATTAGCGGACGCTGACTTGAAAGGAGAACTTCCTCAGCATGACACAAGTTCTTCGCGGTGATTTATTCATGGCCCACCTTGACCTCCATGAAGGCTCGGAACAGGGTGGAACCAGACCGGTCGTTGTAGTGAGCCGCGATGCTCTCAATCAGGCCAGTCCGGTAGTCGTGATTGTCCCTATTACCGATGCTGCAAATAAGAAAAAGATCTATCCGAGTCACGTAAAAGTCGCGGCCGGCAAAGGGGGCCTCACACTTGAATCGATTGTGGTGTGTGAGCAAGTCAGGGCCATCAGCAAGACACGTCTTCGAAGGCCCTTGGGAAGATTTGAAAGGCCCATCATGACAAGCATTGAGGCTGCGATCAAAATAACACTCGATCTGTCTTGATCATGAATGGGCTTTCCCGGAGACTCAAAGATAAACGATGCTTTAGATCACTCCCTCACCAATCCTTGTCAGCGACGGCGTTCTTTCGAGATGCCTCCGGTGTATTTCATCCACGTCGAGGACCATGATGAAATGCGCATAGGAATTCGTTATCTGTTGTCTGGATTATTGATTCAGCACAGCCGGGGGCGGCTGTGCTCCACGTTCTAGCGGTAGGCTTCGTCCAGCAACTCCACTACATGCTTTACCGGGAGGTTGATTCCTCGCATCTCGGCGCCAGCACGGAGCTGGATCATGCAGCCTACGTTGGCTGTGACCAGCATGGTGGCCGAAGCAGCAACTGAACTCACGTCATCCATCTTGGCCTCCAGCACCTTCATGGAAAGCTCGTTCTGGACTATGTTGTAGACTCCGGCGCTGCCGCAACACTGGTCGGCGTGGGGAATTTCAATCACCTGGCAGCCGATGGCCTTGAGCAGGTCGCGGGGAGCCGACCGTATGCGCTGCGCGTTGGCCAAGTGACAGGGATCCTGGTAGATCACGGCCTGCGAGATCTTCTTGGTGGGCGTACGCAAGCCAATCTTGGCCAGGTACTCGGTGATGTCTTTCACCTTGGCCACGAATTCTTTGGCGCGTCCGGCAAACTCCGGATCGTGCTCCAGGAGATCGTGATACTCCTTCAAGTTTGATCCGCAACCGGCGGCGTTGGTCACGATGGCGTCATAATCCCCGTTGAGGAAAACTTTGATGTTGTTGCGCGCCAGCTCTCGCGCTTGATCTCTGAAGCCGGCATGGGCGTGGAGAGCGCCGCAGCACCCCTGCCCTGCGGGAATATGCACCTCGATGCCATTCTGCACCAGCGTGTTTACAGTGGCGTGGTTGAGATGGGAAAAGGCCACGTTGTTGATGCATCCGGCGAGAAACGCCACTTTGCCGCGACGCTCACCTGCGGCAGAAAATGTCTTTCCAATTTCGCCGAAGAAAAATTCCTTATCAATGGTGGGCGCCAGCCGGTCGAGATCGGCCACGCCCAGCAACTTGAGCACGCCCAGCTTCCGCAGGGCGGTCTGCGCGCCCGAGCGCTGGTAAAAGCGGACCAGTTTGGCCATGAAACTCAGCAATCCCAAATTGCGCAACACTTTTCCGTAGAAGAAGCCGCGCAGCATGCGGGCCTTCAGCGGACGACGGTACTTCTGCTCGATCTGGGCGCGGGCACGCTCCACAATTCTGCCGTACTGTACGCCTGAAGGGCAGGCGGTCTCGCAGGCCAAGCAGCCCAGACAGCGGTCAATATGAGTCACGAAAGAGTCGCCAACCCCAAGCTTCCCTTCATTGACCTGTAAGACCTGATAGATACGTCCGCGCGGGGAATCCATTTCCAGACCCAGCGTCTTGTAGGTTGGGCAATGGTTCAGGCAAAGGCCGCAATGTACGCAGGTGGAGATCAGCTCCCAACTTGGCTGGTCCGGGCCAACGGCAACTGACTGGAACTGCTCAGACAATGAATCTCCCCCGGTTCAGGATCTTCCTAGGATCCATGGCCTGCTTGACTGCTCGCATCATGGTCAGATCGGAGGGCGAACTGCCCCATACGTCGAAGTGGCCCTTGGCTTCCTTCGGACAATGCCTGACGACGGCAGATGATCCCGCGGGCAGCAACGAGCGAAGCGCCGAGGCGCAATTGGCATATTCCATGGCAGAGGGTGGACCGACTGCGAGCGGAATGAATCCCATGATCAGATTACCCGAGACGGCGCGTCCCAACATGGCGGGGACAAAGTTGTAGTCGGGCGCAACCCGTTCCAGCGCCTGAATCGCGGGGCCGGCATTTTGAATGCTCACGTGGACGTAAATCACCAGGGCGTTGCGGTGGCGCCCAAGAATGCTGTACTCAAAGTGGGAGACCCACGACCAATATTGCTCTTCATCGCTGCCTTCCAACTCGCGTGAGACTCGATCACCCAACTCCCGCCGATAGCGGCCCAGCACATTGTCGCTGCCGGTGGCGCGCAATGCTATATGCCAATCGCTGGAGGGGAGGCCAACCGGTTGCGACGGAGCATATTCATCGGGATCGCGAGGAGTGGGTGGATGGCTTAGATACTCGG
>Ga0070730_10001391_pt1 | contig 23427 bp, 19 predicted proteins | sample Coa_R1_3_FD_66447 | JGI IMG/M metagenome (GOLD analysis project Ga0070730, IMG submission 66447) | Surface soil microbial communities from Centralia Pennsylvania, which are recovering from an underground coalmine fire - Coalmine... | ecosystem: Environmental > Terrestrial > Soil > Unclassified ... | reverse complement strand
GTAACCGCCAAGCTCGAACACCGCCAGCACATTGCCCGGCGCCAGGCCGTCACGCGCACCGCGGTTGATGACGACCACCTGATACTGTCCGATGACGGTGACGCCATCGGATACGGCCATGATTCGGCCGTTGACTTTCACCTTGGGCGAGCTGGGAATGAAATCCAGAGGCACATCGGCGCCGCCGGCGAACAGCTTGTCGCCCGGCTCCGTTTCGCGGCCGGATTCCGTCATGATGAGTGTGGCAGGATCGCCGCCCCGGGTGACGTGGCCGGAGCCGGTGAAGATGCCATCGTAGCCGACGATTCGGTTGTCGTCGGGGTCGCGCAGCGGATCACCCACCCGGACTATGTTGTAGTGCGTGCCCGCCTCGGCGGGCGACTGGAATCCGCGAGCGTACAGCGTGTCGCCGTTCGAGATGACAATGTGGCTGTCGCGCGTCGCAAAGACGTAGGGCGCGCTCTTGATCTGTTCGTTCGCCAGCACCGACGGTTTGGACATGAAGGCGGCGACGGTGGCATAGGGAATGGTGGTGACCGCCGATTCGAGCGGCTCACTGCGGACCCGCGGCAACACGCGGGCGGAGTCGCCGCGTTCCATCGTGCCGCGCTGCAGCGTAACCCGCGGTTGGCCGTTGATGTAAACCAGACGGAGCGTGTCGCCGGGATAGATCAGGTGCGGGTTTTGGATCTGCTTGTTCACCTGCCAGATCTCGGGCCAGAACCACGGATCGCGAAGAAATACCTTCGCAATCCCCCATAACGTATCGCCGCGCTTGACCGTGTAGCTATCCGGAGCGTTGGGCGCGAGGACCGGCGCCCGGTTGGATGCCTCGCCGGACAACGCTGATGCGGACGGACCCGCATCGACGGCGGCCTCCATGGCGGTCCGATCGTCGCCCACGACCGCCCCTTCTTCCACGCTCGGTTCGGACGTTGCCAGCGGAATCGGCGCCGTGATCGGTCGCTCCGTGCGGCAGCCCGCCACCAGTGACACGGCAAGGGTCAAGGCAAGTATGTGATGGCCATGCATTCGTTATCGCTCCCTGGAGTCACCCGTGAGGCTATGGTGCCGGGCTGGCTGATATACTGCCCATCCGGCGCCAAAGAACTGGGACGTATCGCCCGTTTTCGCCGCTCAACCGCACCGTGTGCGCGCGCCTTTTGGGCAATAAGTTAAGCAGGGCGGAACTTTAACAACATTCATCGGCCAAAAACACGACATCGCTCTCATAATCCCATGACCAAGCTGGCAATTTTGGAGTATCCGGACCCCCGTCTCAGGAAGACCGCACAGAGCGTGGAATCGGTCGATGACGCAGTGCGGCAACTGGTGGCCGATCTCTTGGAGACCATGTATGCCGCCAAGGGCGTGGGTCTGGCCGCCACCCAAGTCGACGTGCACCGGCGCGTCATCGTCTTGGACGTGAGTGAAGAGCGGAACCAACCCATGGTGTTCATCAACCCCGAACTCTTGAAGGCCGAAGGGCGCGGTCCCGGCGAAGAGGGCTGCTTGTCGGTGCCCGATGTCTTCGACAAGGTGCAGCGCGCCACACACATCCGCGTCCGCGCTTTGGGGCGCGATGGGGATCCCTTCGAACTCGATGCGGAGGGACTTCTGGCCGTTTGCATCCAGCATGAGATGGATCATCTCGAGGGCAAACTGTTCGTAGACTATCTCTCGGAACTCAAGCGTCAGCTCATCAGGCGGCGCCTGGAAAAAGAGCGAAAACAGCGCTTGGCCGGCCGCGACAACCATGCTTCGGCGCGCGGCGTGGCGATGCCCGGCTCCTCCAGACCGGCTCTTTGAACAACTCCCAGAAGTCCTTGAGGCTGGGTTTCGCCGGCACCCCGCAGTTTTCCGTCGCTGCGCTAGATGCGTTGTTGCGCTCGCGGCACCGTGTGCTGGCCGTGCTCACGCAACCTGACCGGCCGGCAGGCCGAGGCCAAAGCCTGAACGTGAGTCCCGTGAAGCGGCGTGCCATTGAGACGGGACTCGAGGTGCTGCAGCCGACCAGCTTGAAGACGCCCGAAGCCGCTGCGACCTTGGGCCGCCTGCAGCTGGATGCCCTCGTGGTGGTGGCGTACGGAATGATCCTGCCGGAGGCCGTGCTCGCCTTGCCGAAACTCGGCTGCTTCAACATCCATGCCTCGCTTTTGCCGCGATGGCGCGGCGCGGCGCCCGTTCAGCGCGCACTGCTGGCGGGAGACGCCGCGACCGGCGTCACGATCATGCGCATGGAAGCCGGTCTCGACACCGGCCCGGTGCTTGCGGCGCGCGAAGTCCGGATCGATGATCGGGACACCGCCGGAAGCCTGCATGACCGGCTCGCCCCGCTCGGCGGCGAGCTGTTGGTTGAAACCTTGGACGCGATCGCCGCCGGCTGCGCGCGCGAGCAGGCGCAGTCACCATCCGGCATCACCTATGCCGCGAAAATAACCAAGGCCGAAGCACTGATCGACTGGCGCGAGCCGGCCGGCAGCATCCTGCGGCGGGTGCGCGCCTTCAATCCTTGGCCGGTTGCCGAGACCAGAATGAATGGGGCACAGCTTCGCATATGGGACGCGGAGCTGGTTTCCGGCGCTCCCGCGAGCGCGGCCGGCACCGCGGCAGTGACGCCGAGCCTTGCCGCCGCCGCGCTGCCCGGCAGCGTTCTCGCCGCCTCGGGCGCCGGCATCGACGTGGCGTGCGGTCGCGGCGTGTTGCGGCTGCTGCGGCTGCAGCTGGCCGGACGCAAACCTCTGGCGGTGCCGGAATTCCTCAAGTCGCAGCGGGTTGCGCTCTCAAGTTTCGCGAGCTCATGAGAAACTCCGGCGCAGGCGCGCGCTGCGTCGCCGCTCACGCAGTGGCGCGGATCTTATGCGAGGGAATCACCCTCGATGCGGCCTTGCGCGATGCTCTGGCCGCCGCACCGCCGGACCTGGGACCCGCGGTTCGTTCCTTGAGCTACGGAGCGGTGCGCGGGTATTACCGCCATGAGGCTATATTGGGCCGGTTGTTGTCGCAACCCGTCCGGTCGCTCGATCCGCTCGTGAGAGCACTGATGTCGGTGGCGCTATTCGAGTTGGAGGATGCGCGTACGCCCGAGTATGCGGTGGTCGACGCCGCGGTGAAGGCCGCCAAGGCAACCGATGCCGCGAGGGCAAGCGGCCTCGTCAACGCGGTGCTGCGGCGCTATCTGCGCGAGCGCAAGGCGGTGGATGCGGAGATCGCGCGCAATCCCGTTCTCCGGCATGCATCGCCGATCTGGCTCGCCGACCGCTTCCGCGCCGATTGGCCGGTACGGTGGACGCAATTGCTGGCGGCAGGCGATGCGCAGGCGCCGATGTGGTTGCGGGCGGACCGCCGCCGCACCACCACCGAGGTCTATTTACAGCAGCTGCGGGAAGCGGGCCTCGGAGGCCGCGCGGAATCCCGCGTGCCGGGGGCGATCGCGCTCGACGCGCCCTGCGACGTACATGATCTGCCGGGGTTCGAAGAGGGCGCGGTCTCGGTGCAGGATCTGGGTGCGCAGTGCGTCGCGTTTGCCCTGGATCTTGCCTCCGGTCAGAAAGTCCTCGACGCCTGCGCCGCACCGGGCGGCAAGACGGCGTTGATCGCCGAACGCGAGCCGGCCCTCGCGCGCCTCGTCGCACTCGACATCGATCCACAGCGCTTGACCCGCGTCCGGGAGAACCTCGAGCGCGGCGGCCTGCGCGCGGAACTCGTGTCGGGCGATGCCGGTTCGCCCGGCGATTGGTGGGACGGGGTGCCGTTCGACCGCATCCTGCTGGACGCGCCGTGCTCGGCGCTCGGTGTGATCAGGCGCCATCCGGACATCAGGTTGCGCAAGTCCCCTTCCGAAATCGACAAGCTGCCGCTGCTGCAGGCACGCTTGCTCGCGGCATCGTGGCGCATGCTGGCGCGCGGCGGCCGCCTGGTATACGCGACCTGCACCGTGACCCGGAGCGAGAATCGCGATGTGATTGCGGCCTTTCTTGCCGGGACTCCCGATGCCGGCATCATTGCGCCGGAAAGTTGGCCGGGCTGGCCGGGATTCGGCGAGGGCGATGGATTCGGCCGGCAGATCCTTCCCGGCGAGGCGGGCGCCGACGGGTTCTATTATGCTGCCCTGCTGAAGCATTGAACGCGACCAAGCAATGAATGCCGCGCCATCCAAACACGCAGAGTCGAAACGAGCCGGCCCGGTCCGGCGCTGCGCTGCGCTCTTGATCGCGGCCTCAATGATCGCGGAAATTCCATATGCCATTCCGGCATACGCAGAGGGACTCGAAGGGCGCTTCGAAGTCCGATCCGCCGATCTCGAACTCAAGGACGGCGTATACCATCTAAATGCACGGATCGATCTGCCGGTGGGCGACGCGGTGCGGCACGGCTTGGCCGAAGGCGTGCCGCTCGGCCTCGAACTGGACATCGATATCGAGCGCGTCCGGCAGCTGTTGCCCAACTCGCGGGTGGCGGAATTGACCCAGCATTATCTTCTGCAATACAACGCCGTCAGCGCACGCTTCATCCTGCGCAACGACAACAGCGGCCAGCAAGAGTCCCTGGGTACGATCGACGCGGCGCTCGAACAGCTGTCCGAGATTCGCGGCCTGCCGGTGCTCGACAAGTCCTTGATCGCAGCCGACCGCCGATACGAAGCCAATGTTCGCGCGAAAGTCGATTACGGGACCGTACCGTTCACGCTGCGCGTGGTGATGTTCTGGGTCAACGAATGGCATCGCGAGAGCGATTGGTACACATGGACCTTGCAGCCCTGATCCGCAAGTACGGCTCGACCGTGATGGGCACCATCGGGGTCGCGCTGTGGCTGGTCGCGCTGTACATGCTGGGTTCCACGACCCAGAACTCCGCCAAGTTCGAAAATTGGATGCCATGGATACTGCTCATCAATATCTCGGGCATGCTCACGCTGTTCGTGCTGCTGGCGACCAAGCTCACGCGTCTGGTGCGCGACTACCGCAAGCACATCCCGGGGTCGCGGCTAAAAGGCCGCACCGTCGCGATCTTCAGCGCCCTCGCGGTTGCGCCCATTCTCATCGTTTATTACTTCTCGCTGCAGTTCCTGAATCGCGGCATCGACAGCTGGTTCGAGATCGAGGTCAGCCAGGGACTGAAGGACACGCGGGAATTGTCGCATGCGGCGCTCGAAGTCCGGGTGCGCGAATTTCTTCAGCACACGCAGGTCGTCGCGCACGAGCTGTCGCCCCTGTCCGATTTCGAGCTGATCGGTACGTTGGACCGGGAGCGGCGCGAAAGCACCGCCTTGGAGTTCACGGTCGTGGGTGCGCAGACGCGGATCATCGCGACCAGTTCCGATCGCCCGATGGACATGCTGCCCGTTCCGGCGACCGACGAAATGATGCTCCAGGTGCGGCGCGGCAGACCCTACGTGAGCCTGGATACCGACTCGGTCGGCGGCTACGTCATCCGCGCAGCATCGCCGCTCGAGGCCAGCGGCGGTTCCGGCGCACGAGTCCTGATCGCGCTGTACCCGGTGCCGCAACAGCTCTCGCAGCTCGCGGACACCGTGCAGCGGTCGTATACCCAGTATGCGAATTTGGTCCAACTGCGCGGGCCTCTCAAATCGACCTACGTGCTCATCTTGTCGTTCGTGGTCTTGATGTCGTTGATAGCCGCCGTCTACGGCGCCTTCTTCGCCGCGCAGCGCCTGGTGCAGCCGGTGCAGGATCTGATCGCCGGGACGCGCGCGGTCGCCAAGGGCAACTACGATACCAAGCTGCCGCTGCCGTCGCGGGATGAGCTCGGGTTCCTGGTGACGTCCTTCAACGACATGACCAAGCGCTTGGGGCGCGCGCGCGAGGAGACGCGCCGCAGCCAGCAAGCGGTGGAGGCGGAGCGGGCGGGTCTCGCGGTCATTCTGGCCCGCTTGTCGACGGGAGTGGTGTCTCTGGAGCCGGATCTGACGGTGCGCACGGCGAACCAGGCGGCGAGTGCCATCCTGGGCGTCGACCTGGAAGCGGCGGTCGGCTCGAGATTCGACGAAGCCATCAGCGACGGCACGCTCTTCACCCAGTTCATAGGCAGCGTGAAGCCGCGGCTCGGCGCCGAGCAATCGGACTGGCGCGAGCAGATCGAACTCTTGTCCGAATCCGGCAAGCGTGTGCTCGTGTGCGCATGTACCGCGCTGCCCAACGACATCGGGGGTGCCTCCGGCGTCGTGCTGGTATTCGACGACATCACCACCCTCCTGCAGGCGCAGCGCGACGCCGCGTGGGGCGAGGTGGCCCGCCGGCTGGCGCATGAGATCAAGAATCCGCTGACCCCGATCCAGCTCTCGGCCGAGCGGATCCAGCGCAAATTTTCGGGCAGCATGAATGCGGACGACGCACAGGTTCTGGAGCGCGCCACCCACACCATCGTCGCCCAGGTGGAAGCGATGAAGCAGATGGTCAATGCCTTCAGCGAATATGCGCGTGCGCCCGACATGCATTTTTCCCGCTTCGATCTCAATCAGCTCATCACCGAAGTCGTCGACCTGTACCGCGTCCAGGCGAGCGGGGTCGAAATGAAGCTCCTGCTCGCGGCCAACCTGCCTGCGATCTCCGCGGACCGTATCCGGCTGCGCCAGATTCTGAACAATCTGGTGACCAATTCGCTCGAGGCGCTCGAGGGGCGGACCCAAGCCCGCGTGGAAATCGAAACTCATGTCGCCGAAGATGGTCCGAGACAAGTGGTGGAAATCGTTGTCACCGACAACGGGCCGGGGTTTCAGCGCGATCTGATCGGTACGGTGTTCGATCCTTATGTCACCAGCAAGCCCAAGGGCACCGGATTGGGCCTCGCGATCGTCAAGAAAATCGTGGAAGAACACGGCGGACGCATTGAAGCGGATAATCAGCGCATGGGCGGAGCCCGGGTACGGATCGTATTGCCGTTGGGCGAAACCGCGCGGTCGACGGGTGGCCGCGAACCGCGAAAAGGCGAACACAGGAGAGAACGGGTATGACCGCTGCGAGAATATTGGTTGTAGACGACGAGGCGGATATCCGCGGCCTCTTGAAGGAGATCTTGTCCGAAGAGGGGTATGAAGTCGAGGTCGCGGCGGATGCCGGGCAGGCCCGCTCGGCGCGAACCGTTCAGGTGCCCGATCTGGTACTTCTCGACATCTGGATGCCGGACACCGACGGGATCACGCTGCTGCGCGAGTGGTCGGTGACGGATGGTTATGACTGTCCGGTGGTCATGATGTCGGGGCACGGCACGGTCGAGACCGCGGTCGAGGCGACCCGCCTGGGTGCATTCGATTTCGTCGAAAAGCCGCTGTCGCTCACCAAGCTCCTCCGGACGGTCGAGCGCGCACTGGACGCCGGGCGCCGGAAACGGCTGTCCGAACGGACTCAGGGATCGAGCTTGGCGGTGCCGATCGGCAAGAGCAAAGCGACTCAGGCGCTGCGCGAGCAAATACAAAACGCGGCGCCGAGCGTGTCCCCGGTGCTTCTCCTCGGCGAACTGGGATCCGGCCGCGAGGCGTATGCACGATACCTGCATTCCTTGAGCGCGCGCGCGGCGAAGCCTTTCCTCATGGTGGTCTCGGCCAGCGTGAGCGGCGATCCCGCCACGGCGCTGTTCGGCGCGGAGCGCGACGGAAGAGTCGAGCCGGGGGCTTTCGAGCAGGCGGCCGGCGGCACGTTGTTCCTGAGCGCCCTGGAGGATTTGAGCAGCGAGGCGCAGCGCGCGCTGGTGGGCGCGATCGAGCAAAACGGCTACACCCGGGTGGGCGGCCGCGAGCGGTTGCCGCTCAATGTGCGATGGATCAGTTCGGCCCAGGAAGGCTTCGAATCGCGCGCCGCGCCGGAGCCCTTCAGGCGCGATCTTCTGGCACATCTCAATGTAATCACGCTGCGCGTACCGCCGCTTCGTGAATACGCCGAGGACGTACCGGATCTCCTGCGTTTCTACGTGGACCGGCTGGTCGACGAGCAGCATCTGCCGCTGCGCCGTTTCAGCGTCGCCGCGCAGAACCGGCTGCGCAACTATCCGTGGCCCGGAAACGTGGGTGAGCTCAAGAACCTGGTGCAGCGGGTGCTCATCCTGGGTCAGGGTGAGGAGATCCGGCTCGAGGAAATCGAACGGGAACTGGCCGTCAAGATGTCCAACGACGAGCCTTTGGTCAAACAGGACCTCCTGGCGTTGCCGCTGCGTGAAGCGCGCGAACAGTTCGAGCGCGCCTACCTGCAGCAGCAACTTCTGCTGTGCAACGGCAAGGTGGGCCAGCTGGCCAAGCGGGTGGGTATGGAGCGCACCCATTTGTACCGTAAGTTGCGGGCATTAGGCGTCGATTTTCGCCAATTGGGCGACGATTAGGTAAGGCGATCAGGTAAGGCGATTGAGCGCGGCAATCAGGTGAGGCGATCAGGCAAGGCGATTGGGCGAGGCGATCAGGTAAGGCGATTGGGCAAGGCGATCACGCCCCAAGCCCCACGCCTGCCGGCTAGTCGCCGACGCGAATCACCAGCACGTCCACATCGGCCTTGCGCAGAAGAGCCCGCAGCCTGTTAAGTTCGTCCAGCTTGGAGATGGGACCGATGCGGATGCGATGCCAGGTGTCGTTGTCGACGGACACCTTCTGTACCTTGGATTCCACGCCCTGCAGGGCGAGCTGCGCACGCACTCGGTCCGCATCGGCGAAATTCTTGTACGAGCCTGCCTGCAGCACGTAGGTGCCGCGGCGCGTTTCCGGCACCCCGCGAATATCGGGTTTCACATCCTTGTCTTTCTCCGGCACCACCACTTCGAACTTGGGCAGCATGCTGTAAAAATCATAGGATTTGGCCGGTTCTTCCGGTACGCCGGATTCCGCCGCTTCGGCGTCGGGGGCTTCCGCCGCGCGCTCCGCACTCCCATGGGATTTCTTCTTGCCGGCCTTCGCCAATTGAACGGCCGGGGAGTCGCTGTGGCGATCCTTCAAATAAACGACGCCCGCGACCGCCAATCCCAGAGCAAGGCCGAACAGCACTCCCAGCCATCCCGAAAATCCGCCGGCCGGCTTGCGTCTGGCCTTGTAGTCCCGCGCCATCCGGTCACATGGTGTCGGGCGCGGAAACGCCCAACAATCCGAGGCCGTTGCGGATCACGATTTGAGCGGCGAACGCCAGGTTGAGACGCGCATCGCGCAGTTCGCCGTCGTCCACGATGAACTGGTGGGCGCTGTAATAGGTGTGGAAATCGTTCGCGAGGTCGCGCAGATAGTGCACCAGAGTATGCGGCGCGCGCTGAACCGCAGATTGCCGGACGATTTCGGGGTAGGCCACGAGACGCTTGATCAACACCGCTTCCTGAGGTTCGACCAATCGTCCGAGCGAGGCCGAGCCGCGCGCGGCGTCATGAGCGATGGCACGATCCTCGAGCTGCCGCTTCACGCTCGCGACCCGGGCATGCGCGTACTGGATGTAGTACACCGGGTTGTCGTTGGAGCGCGCCTTCGCCAGTTCCAAATCGAAGTCCAGGTGCTGATCGTTGCTGCGCATGACGTAGAACAGGCGGGCGGCATCGTTGCCGACCTCCCTGCGCAGATCGCGCAGGGTCACGAATTCGCCCGATCGAGTCGACATCTGGGCTTTCTCGCCGCCGCGGAACAGCGACACGAACTGCACCAGCCGAACCTCGAAACACTCGGGCGGCCCGCCGAGCGCGATGAGGCCTGCGCGCAAACGTGTGATGTACCCGTGATGATCGGCGCCCCAGACATACAGCAGATGTTCGAAGCCGCGCTCCCGCTTGTTGAGTATGAATGCGATATCGGACGCAAAGTATGTCTTGATGCCGTTGTCGCGCACCATCACCCGGTCCTTCTCGTCGCCGTACTCCGTACTCTTGAACCAGAGGGCGCCATCCTTGCGGTAGGCGTGACCCGCCTTCTCGAGCGCCTGCACGGCGCGGTCGACGGCACCGCTGTCGCTCAGGCTGCGCTCCGAATACCAGGAGTCGAAGGTCACGCCGAACTCCGCGAGGTCCTCGCGGATGTCGCTCAAGATGCCGCCGAGCGCGAGGTCGAGTACGCGGCGGAATGCGCTCTCCCCGATCAGCTGCCGCGCCCGGACGATCACCGCGTCGATGTAAACGTCCTTATCGCCGCCTGCGGGTTCATCCGGCGGCAGGGAGCCGAATACGGCCTCGGCTCCGTGGCGCAGCGAGGTTCCCGCGGTGCGGTGCAGCTCCGCCGCGATGGCGACGATGTAATCGCCCCGGTAGCCGTTTGCGGGAAACGCGAAGCGCTCGCCGCATTGCTCGAGATAGCGCAGCCACGTGCTGACCGCCAGGATCTCCATCTGGCGTCCGGCATCATTGATGTAGTATTCGCGCGCCACCTTGTACCCCACCGCCTCGAGCAGATTGGCCACGGTGGCCCCGAACGCCGCATGGCGCCCGTGGCCGACATGCAGGGGCCCGGTCGGGTTCGCGGATACGAATTCCACCAGCACGGAATGACCCCGGCCGAACTGCGATTTCCCGTACGCGGCACCCTCCGTCAGGACGCGGCCGATCTCGCTGCGATACGCAGCCTCATTCACGAAGAAGTTGATGAAGCCGGCCCCGGCGATCTCGACCTTGGCGATGTTCTCGTGGGAGGGGATGCCGGCCAGCAGCGCCTGCGCGAGTTTGCGCGGGTTCTGGCGGGTGGCTTTCGCAAGCTGCATTGCGATGTTGCTGGCGAAATCGCCGTGCCGCGGGTCGCGGGTGCGCTCGATCTCGACGTCGGAATTCCGCGCCGAGGAAGGCAGCAGATCATCGGGCAGCGTTGCGAGCGCTTGGCGCAGCAATTTCTCGATCAGGGTTTTCAAGACAGATCCGTAGGGGTTGCGAATGGAACGGGTCGGCAGTTTAGCAAGGCGCGGGCCGCGTGCGCGGCGTTCAAGATCTCAGTCGACTTCCAGGGGATCCACGTCGATGGACCATCGCAACCCGGCGGGCCCGGGGAGGGCGTCGACCAGCGGCAACCAGCGGGCGAGAAAGCGCTGCAGGGGGGGCCGCGCCGCGGCTTCGATCAGCAGATGCGCGCGGAAGTGATCGGCGCGCCGGGCCATGAGGGCGGCGGCCGGCCCGAGGATCTTCACCCCGGGTTCGTTGCAGGCGCGGCCGCCGTCGGCGGCGGAGCGCAAGAAGGCGTCGAGACCGGTCGTGTCCTTCGACTCCGCGCGCAGCAGCGCGAGGCGCGAATAGGGCGGCCACGCGGCCTCGCGCCGCTCTTCCAGGGCGCTCGCCGCGAATCCTTCATATCCTTCGGTGATGAGCCGCATGAGGAGCGGATGTTGCGGAAACCCGGTTTGGATCAGCACCTCGCCCGGGCGCGCTGCCCTGCCCGCGCGGCCCGCGACCTGCGTGATGGTCTGAGCCAGGCGTTCGGTGGCCCGAAAGTCGCTGGCAAACAGGCCCTGGTCCGCATCCAGGATCACGACCAGGCCGACTTCGGGAAAGTGGTGGCCCTTGGTGAGCATTTGCGTGCCGATCAGAATTCGCGCCTCGCCGCGCTGAACGCGCTCGAGGACCGCTTCCATGGCGCCCCTCCCGGCCGCGGTATCCCGGTCCAATCGGGCCAGCGGCGCGTCGGGGAAAAGCCGCGCCAGAGTCTCCTCGACGCGCTCCGTTCCCTGTCCCACCGGATTCAACGGCTGGCCGCAGCTGCCGCACGCTCTGGGCACGGGCGCGTGCGCGCCGCAGTGATGACAGCGCAATTGCGCGGCGCGCCGATGCAAGGTCATTCGTGCGTCGCAATGGGCGCAGGGCGCCACCCAACCGCAGGCGTTGCAGAAGAGCGAGGGCGCGTAGCCGCGCCGGTTCAAAAACACGATGACCTGGCCGCCTGCCGTCAGATGGCGTCCGATCGCCTGCATCGCGGGCTGCGAGAGGCCCTGATCGCTTGCGTGCCTGCGCAAGTCCACCAATACCATGCGCGGCGCTTGCGCAGCGCCGGGACGCTGCGGCAGGAGGTGTTTTGCATAGCGCCCCTGTGCCGCGTTTTCCAGGGTTTCGAGAGAGGGTGTGGCCGAACCCAAGATGATGGGCACCTGCGCTCGTTGGGCCCGCCACACGGCAAGGTCACGGGCCGAATAGCGAAATCCTTCGTGCTGCTTGTACGAGGAGTCGTGTTCCTCGTCCACGACGATCAAGGCCAGTCGGGGCAGGGCCGAAAAGACCGCGGAGCGTGTACCGATCACGATCCTGGCCCGGCCGGTATAAGCGGCCCGCCAGGCCGTACGGCGTTCGGTCCCGGTGAGCGCCGAATGCAGCACGGCGATGCCGGCGGCGGCGAAGCGGCGACGGAAGCGGTCCACCAACTGAGGGGTCAACGCGATCTCGGGCACCAGCACCAATGCCTGGCCGCCCCGGGCTATGCCGTCGGCGATGACGCGCAGATAGACTTCGGTCTTGCCGCTGCCCGTGACGCCGTAGAGCAGATGAGCTGCGTAGCGCCCGAACGACGCGGTGATCGCGTCGATTACCTTGGTTTGCGCGTCCGTGGGCGAGACATCGCCGGAATTGAGCACGACAGGCGCGGATTCCGGCGCCGCGTCGATCGCCGCACGCCTCGAAATGACCCATCCGCGCTGCGCCAGTGTCTTGAGATGTTCCCGCTTGAAGGCATCCGCCACCTCGTCCGCCGTGGCGTGCGCCCGTTGCGCAAGCCACTGGAGCAGAGCGCGCTGGCGTGGAGCGCGGCGGCTGGTGGGTGATGCCAATTCTCGTGTCCCCGCCTCGCTCACGCTCCAGAGATCTGCCGTGCCATCCACCGCCTGGCCCATGCGCAAGGCCGCGGGCAGCGCCGCCGCGATGACCTCGCCCAGCGGATGATGGTAATAATCAGCCGCGAAGCGCAGCAGGTCGAGCGTCACGGGATCGAACACCGGCTCATCATCGAGCAGTTCCGCCGCGGGTTTGAGCTTTGCGGCGGAAATCGCGGAAGCGTCCGCGAGGCCGACCAGCACGCCGATCAGCTGCCGCCTGCCGAAGGGCACGCGTACGCGGATGCCGGGCTTGGCAATTCTGCCGGCATCGTCGGCCGGCGGTAGATAGTCGAATACACGGCGCAGAGGAGTGTCGAGCGCAACCTGTAGGATCAAGCCGATCCCTTTGCCCACAAATCCTGTGGATAAGTCTGTTGAGAAGCGGGGATCATTTGCCCTAAGTCCCCGTTCCGTTTCGGGTATCAATCAATTTGCCCAAAATCTGCTCGAAATTGAATTGATCATATATAAATCAGTCGGTTACGTGCCCCTCTGAATATGGCGCCGAGATGTCGGTTGCAAATATTGCAATCCGGACTTCGACGATGTGCGTAAGTTGCTGATCTTGCGCCCCGCGAATCTGCGAGCGGCCCCCACGCGCGGGGACTGCGCGCCGTCAACCGTCGCTGCGGTCAGGCGTTTATACAGCGTATGGAAAAGATCGTCGACGACGGCAGGTCGAGAGGACGCGATATGCCGCGCTTTGATACGCTTACCCGTGCTTGGATGGTCTGGGATGTTCCGGCTCCAGCACGCAGGGGAGCGGTTCTGGATCAAACGCAGGAACTCGATCGATTTTTGGCCGAAATCGAGCGCCGGGCATTTCGCATGGCGCAGGTGGCGCTACGCGATCCGGATGATGCGCTCGACGTGGTGCAGGATGCGATGCTCAAGCTCGCCCGCAGCTACGCCGCTCGGCCGAGCGCGGAATGGCGGCCTCTGTTCTATCGCATCCTGGAAAACGGGATCCGGGACTTGCAGCGGCGCAGGACGGTACGCAAGAAATTCATGGTGTGGCTGCCGGGAACCAACGAGGACCCGGACAATCAGGCACAGGATCCGCTCGATAACGTTGCGGACGGCGGGCCGGACGCGCCCGAACTCCTGATGCGGGGCCAAGCCATGGAGAAGCTCGAAGTGTCGTTGCGCGAACTTCCGGCGCGGCAGCGCGAGGCATTCATGCTGCGCAACTTCGAGGGCTTGGACGTGGCCGATACGGCGGCCGCCATGGGCTGCTCGGAAGGCAGCGTGAAAACGCATTATTCGCGTGCAGTCCACGCGCTGCGCGAACGACTGGGTGAGGTATGGTAATGACGGAGCACACACCGGATGCGGGGCGAAGCGCGTTTGAGGCGCGCAGCCGCGAGCTGTTCCAGGAAAGCGTCGACGCAATCGACATGCGCTTGCGTTCGCGTCTCACACAGGCGCGTCATGCGGCGTTGGATGCGACCGCTCCGGCTACGCGCCGGCCGTGGCTGCTGCGTATCGGCACCTGGGCCCCGGCGGGGGGACTGACCGCCGCGGCACTGCTCGGCGCGGTTCTTTGGTTCGGCTTCCAGTCGGGCAATCACGGCTCGACGGCCGCCGACGGCCAGCCGGCGTTGGAGGATTTGGATATCGTCGCATCGACCGATGAAGGCGCGGGCGACACTCTCGAGATGTTGCAGAACGATCTCGATTTTTATGATTTCTCGGACAAAGCGGCGAGTTCCGGGCCGGCCGCTTAAGTGAGACCCGCTTGAAGGCGGTGCGGTACTGGTTGACGTTGGGAGTGGCCGTATGCGCGGCCGCGATTGCGGGACAGCCGCCTTCGCGACCGGCAGCCCCACCCGATGGCGCGCGCACTGCTGCGCCGCCCGCCGATCCGGCCGCCGATTCGCCGGACGCCGATTCGCCGGCCGCCGATTCGCCGGCCGCCGATTCCTCGGGCGTCGCCGCGCCGGGCGCTGCTTCGCCGCAGGCTGCTGCGCCCGACGATGATTTCATCGAGTTTTTGGGCGCGGATGACGTCGAAGATGCTGCTCTATGGGCGTTTTTGAACAAGTCGGCGCAGCGTAAGGACGCGGCTCCCACAACGTCGCCGCAGGATGCCAAGCAATGAGCCGAGCAATGATCAGAGCCGTTTTTTTCAGTGTGTGTCTCGCGGCCGCGGCGGCTGATGCGGCGTTTGCGCAAGCCCCGCCGACCACCGCGCCCGCCGAAGCCCAAGCCTGGCAGTCCTTGTCGCCCGAGCAGCAACATCTGCTGCAAAACTACCGGGACAAGTGGAATAGCCTGCCTCCGGAGCGGCAGGAGGCGCTGGCCAAGGGGAGCCAACGCTGGCTTTCCATGACGCCGGAACAGCGGTCGAACGCGCAGCAGCGCTTCAGCCAATGGCGTTCGATGCCGCCCGAGCAGCGCCAGGAGCTGCGTAATCGCTGGCAACAGTTCAAGAGCCTGCCGCCGGAACAGCAGCAGCGCGTGCGCCGGTCCTTCCAGCGCTTTCGCCAAATGCCGCCGGAACAACGCCGCGAATTGCGCAACCAGTGGCGGCAAATGAGTCCGGAGCAACGCCGCCGCGTCCTCGGGCAGCCGGCGCCGCGAGGCCGCTAGGGTGGCGATCTATCATTTGACCGCAAACGTGATCTCCCGGGCGCGAGGCCAGAGCATGGTCGCGGCGGCGGCCTATCGTCTGGGCGCGACTTTGCGCGACCAACGGTATGGCGTCACGCACAACTATGTCGGCAAGCGAGGCGTCATCCACTCGCAGATCATGGCACCCGCGGCGGCACCGCATTGGGTGCACGATCGGGAGGCGCTGTGGAACAGGGTGGAGGCGGGAGAATCCCGTAAGGATTCCCAGCTTGCCCGCCTGATCGAAGTCGGTCTGCCGATCGAGCTTTCCGCCGATGAACGGGTGGCCCTGGTGCGCGACTACGTTGCCGAGGAGTTCGTCGCGAAGGGAATGATCGCGGATTTCTGCGTTCGCGGCGATCCGAACAATCCCCACGCCCACATTTTGCTGACCTTGCGCGCTTTGACCGCAACGGGCTTCGGGCCCAAGGAGCGGCGCTGGAACGGAAAGCCGGTGCTGCTCGAGTGGCGATGCGCCTGGGCGGAGCGGGTCAACGAGCACCTGGCGCGGGCAGGACATGCGGCGCGCGTCGACCATCGCACTCTTGCGGCTCAGCAGGTCGAATTGATCCCTGAACGCCGGGTCGGCATCGGACGCGCGCGCGCAGCGGCACGAGCGCTGCCCGCGCATCTGGAGGAGCGCATCGCAGAGCAGCAGCGCATCGCGAAGACCAATACCGAGACCATCCTCGAGGATCCGTCGGTGGCGCTGCGCGCCCTGACGCGCCAGCGCCCTGCTTTCACACGCCAGGAACTCGTTCAGTATCTTCGGGCGCGAACGCAGAACGCGGCGGAGCTCGATGCTGTTTTGACCGCCGTATTTCAATCCAGCGAGCTGGTGGCCTTGCGTGCCGAGGGCGGCGAGGAGCGTTTCACGTCGCAAGACATGATCGAGGCGGAGAAATCGCTGCTGCGCCGGACCGCATCGATGGCGGCCCGGCGGGGGCACGGCGTCCCCTTGGATCGGCAAAACATCTTGTCGGCGCAGCGCATGCTGCGCGATTCCGCGCGGCAGGCGTTCATGTGCCTCGTGAGCGAGGGCGACGTCAAGGCGCTTGCCGTTGCCAGCGGCTGCAAGGCCGCAATCCTGGCGGCGGCCGCACAGGCGTGGGGCGAACAAGGATTGGCGGTCCGGGGCGTCGCGCCTTCACGGCGGGCAGCCGGCGCGTTGCAGGCAGCCTCCGGAATTGGATCTCAGAGCTTTGCGGCCTTCGAGGAAGAGTGGCAGTCGGAATCCGAGATGTCCCGCGAAACGGTGCTGTTGCTCGACGGCGCGGAACTGCTCGGACTCAAGCAGCTGGAGCGCTTTCTGGCGGTCGCGGACCGCGCTCGAGCCAAGGCCGTGAGCGTAGGCGATTTCGATCAACTGCGCGCCGCGCGGGCGGAGTCCCCGTTCCGGGACTTGATGCGCAATATTCCGGATAGTGTGGAGGTGTCTCATGATTGCTGAACTGCCGCGCCCCTGGGGCGCGATGGCCGCGGGACTTCTGCTGGTCGGGTGCGCGGCCGCAACCGTAAAACAGCAACCCGCGGCGGCCGCGCGCGATGATCGCGCCTGCGTGACCGGAACGAGAATTTCAAGCAGCGAACCGTGCGCGTCGCCCGGCCGCGTCTACAGCGACAGGGACATCCAGAATACGGGAGCCACGACGGCCGCCGAGGCGCTGCGGCTTCTGGATCCCTCGATCACGATCAGTCGATAGGCGGGATCCGCCGGCCGGCGGGCAGGGCGCTGCCCTACCCGGCCGCCTTGACGGCCTGAATCAGCTGGCTCACGGCCGCCTGGGCATCGCCGTAGAGCATGCGTGTTTGGTCGAGCACGAACAGCGCATTGTCGATCCCGGAGAAACCCTGGCCCTGGCCGCGTTTGATCACGATCACGTTCTTCGCTTTGTCCGCGTTCAAGATGGGCATGCCGAAAATCGGGCTTCCCTTGTTGGTGCGGGCATCCGGATTGACCACGTCGTTGGCGCCGATGATGAGGCCCACGTCGGCGGTTTCGAATTCGGCGTTGATCTCATCGAGATCGGAGATCAAATCATAGGGCACGCCGGCTTCCGCCAGCAGCACGTTCATGTGGCCCGGCATGCGGCCCGCGACCGGGTGGATGGCGAATCGCACCTTCACCCCATGATCGATCAGCAGCTGCGTGAGCTCCCACACCTTGTGCTGAGCCTGAGCGACCGCCAACCCATATCCCGGGACGACGATGATCTTCTGCGAATACGCCATCATGACGCCGGCGTCCGATGCCTCGATGGCTTTTTGAGAGCCGGTGACGCCGGCCGCCGCCGCGGAGGAGGTCTCGCCGAAGTTCGCGAACAGAACATTCCCCAATGAGCGGTTCATGGCTTTGGCCATGAGCTGCGTCAGCAAGGTGCCTGCCGCGCCCACCACCGTACCGGCGATGATCATGGCGGCATTGTCGAGCACGAAGCCTTCGAATCCCACGGCGAGGCCGGTGAGCGCGTTGTACAGCGAAATCACCACCGGCATGTCCGCGCCGCCGATGGGCAGCGTCATCGCGACTCCCAGGACCAAGGCCGCGGCAAAGAACGCGGAAACGGCCGCCGTGCCGTCGTTGATCCCCGAGACCACCGTGGCCCCGAGGCCGACCGCGATCAGCAGGATCGCGAGATTCAAGAATTTCTGACCGCCGAAGCGGATGGACTTCGTGATCAGGCCCTGCAGTTTGGCAAAGGCGATCAAGCTGCCGCTGAAGGAAACGGCGCCGATGAAGCCGCCGACCGTGGCCATGGTCAGATGCACCAAATTATGCTCGTTGCCGCTGTACAGCTCGACGGCGGCAATCGCCGCCGCCGCGCCGCCGCCCATGCCGTTGTACAGGGCGATCATCTGCGGCATGTCGGTCATGGCGACGCGTTTGCCGCTGATCCAGGCGATCGCCCCGCCCACGGCGATGGCGCCCGCGACGAGAGCCAAGTTGAAGGTGGAAGCGCCGATGAAAACGAAAACCAGCGTCGCGAGAGTTGCGAGCAGCATGCCGAGTCCGGCCCAACGGACTCCGCTGACCGCGGTTACCGGAGAGCTCATGCGCTTCAGCCCCAGAATGAACAGCGCGGCAGCGATCAGATAAGACAGCTGGGTCAGCGTTTGAATGGTCGTTGCGGACGGCACGGCTAGTGCCCCGACTTCTTCGCAGCCGATTTCTTGCCGGCCGTGACGAACATCTGAAGCATGCGCTCGGTCACCACGTAGCCGCCGACTGCGTTTCCGGCCGCCAACACCACCCCGATGAAACCGATCACGCGCAGCAGCGTGTCATCGGCGGCCGCCAGTGCGACCATTGCACCGACCAGCACGATTCCATGCACGAAGTTCGATCCCGACATGAGCGGCGTGTGCAGGATGACCGGCACCCGCGAAATCACTTCGTAGCCCGTGAAAGCCGCCAGCATGAAAATATAAAGCGCAATGACTCCGTCGATCATGCCGGCCCCTCCATCGCCTTGCGGGTCGCCTCGTGCTTGATCTGGCCGCCGTGCGTGAGCACGGCGCCCGCAAACACTTCGTCGTTCCAGTCGATCGCAAGTTCGCCCTTGACCAGAGCGGGTTTCAGTAGATTGAACAAGTTGCGCGAATACATTTCGCTGGCATGGTACGGCAGCGATGCCGGCAAATTCACGGGCCCCAAGATCGTCACTCCGGCGTGCAGCACGGTTTCACCCGCGCGCGTCAGTTCGCAGTTTCCGCCCTGCTCGGCGGCGATGTCGACGATGACCGATCCCGCCTTCATGCGCTCGACTGCCGCGCGTCCGATGATGCGCGGCGCCGCGCGGCCCGGAACCGACGCCGTGCTGATGACCGCGTCGCTTGCCGCGATGCGTGCATCGAGCACTTCCTGCTGCTTGAGCTTTTCCTCCGCCGTCAGCTCGCGGGCGTACCCGCCCGTGCCCTCCGCGGACACGCCGGTCTCGACGAACTTGGCGCCGAGGGATTTCACCTGGTCCTTGGTCGCGCTGCGCACGTCGTACGCTTCGACGACGGCGCCCAGGCGCCGCGCGGTGGCAATCGCCTGCAGCCCCGCGACCCCGGCGCCGATCACCAGCACCGAGGCGGGGCGGATGGTGCCGGCCGCGGTGGTGAGCATGGGGAGGAATTTCTCGAGGGTGTTGGCGGCGATGAGTACGGCCTTGTAGCCCGCGACGGACGCTTGCGAGGAGAGCGCGTCCATCGATTGCGCGCGCGATATGCGCGGCACCAGTTCCATCGAAAAGCTGGTGATCCGGCGGTCCTTCAAGGCCCTGACCAGATCGGGCCTGGCGTAGGCCTGCATGAATCCGAGGACCAGGGCCCCTTCGTTCAGCTCATTGACTTCGGCGAGGCTTGGCGGCTGTACTTTCAGCAGCACCTGCGCGGTCCTCAAGATGGCCGAAGAATCGCCGATCTCGGCGTCCGCGTAGGCGGCATCGGGAAAATGCGCCGCGTCCCCGGCGCCGCGTTCCAGTAGAACGCGTGCGCCCAGAGCGGTAAGTTTGGCCGCTATTTCCGGGACGACAGCGACGCGAGTTTCATTCGCAACGGTCTCCTTCAGGACACCGATAACGACGGCCATGAACCATATCTCCCTAAACATTGAATTATGGCATAAGAGTCGACTATCTTTAGCATTGTGTCGACCCCAACTACCATTGTCGTGAAGTCGCGGATCGAAGACAAGCCTCCGTCGCTCGATTGGGCCGATGACTTCGCGGTCGCTCGTTACGGCCACCCTCTGTCCCAGCAGATCTTGAGGACCGACATCTCGGGCATGCCGCTCGAGTGGGTTGATTACCGCGAAGCGGCGCGCCTCTATCACACCGAACAGGTGGCCTATACCTGCGGAACGCTGCTGTACCGGCTCTTCGGAGGCACCTGCGCGAGAACCGGATTGCGCACCATCGTCGACGTCAATTCGATCATCGCGACGCACGGACATACCGGAAACCCCGGCAATCTGCGCGGAGCCGGCTATACGCCGCCGCTCAATAATCAAACCTTGTTCCGGCGCGACGCCTATCTGTGCCTGTACTGCGGGGCGCGCTTTGCCTACAGCCTGTTGTCGCGAGATCACGTGACGCCGTTCAGCCGCGGCGGCCTCGATACCTGGAGCAACGTCGTGTCCGCCTGCCGCCGCTGCAACAATGCCAAGGCATCCCGCACGCCCGAGCAGTCCGGCATGCATCTCCTCGCGGTGCCCTTTACGCCGACTTATGCGGAGTACATCTTTCTCAAAGGGCGGCGGGTCCTGGCGGACCAAATGGAGTACTTGGTCGCACACTTTCCCCGCTCCAGTCCGCTGCACGAGCGGATGCAACGCTGGCCGATGTGAGCGCAGAGGCGGCGGGCGGTCTCGCGGACGGCCGCCCCGCGGATGGCGCATCGGGCGGGGTTGCGCCATCTTGCTCCCCCGCTGCCGCCCCGCGTTCCGGCCTCGTCTACCACATCGACGCCAGCTATTTCATCTTTCGGGCCTACCACTCCATGCCGCCGGACATGATGGACGGCGACGGCAACGCGACTCACGCGTTGTACGGTTTCGCGCGTTTCCTGTCGGATCTGCTCGAGCAGGTCAAGCCCGAGCGCATTGGCGTCGCCTTCGATCAACGCCTGCGCGGCGAGACGACGTTCCGCAAGGGCATTTTTCCCGCGTACAAAGCCAATCGTGAAGCGCCGCCGGCCGATCTGGAGCGGCAATTGGCGCTGTGCCGCGAATTTTGCCGTCACATGGGCCTGGCCGAGTTCGCGAGCGCCGAATACGAGGCCGACGACATCATCGGTACCTTGGCGGCGCGCGCCCGCGCCGCGGGCTTGCGCAACGTCGTCGTCACGCGCGACAAGGACCTGTCGCAATTGATTCGCGCCGGCGACGTGTTCTGGGACTACAGCGGCAATGCGCGCTACGGCTACGATCAAATCGGCGCGCGCTTCGGCGTGATTCCAGAATTGATCGCGGATTTCCTGGCCCTCACGGGTGATTCGGTCGACAACATCCCGGGAGTGCCAGGCGTCGGCAAGAAGACCGCTGCGGGATTGTTCGCGATTTTCGGCTCGCTGGATGAGTTATACGCAAATCTCGAGCACCTGCCCGGTATGAAGTTGCGGGGAGCCGCGACACTGGCCGCCAAGCTCGTCGCCCACAAGGAGACCGCCTATCTCGCCCGCCGCCTCACGGGCATCGTCTGCGACATTCCGCTCGAATGTTCGCTGGATGAATTGAAACCGCGGGCGCCGGACGCGGTTCGCCTCGAGGCGTTCTTCGACACCCATGGCTTCGGCAATCTGCTGCGCCAGCAAGCGCGGCGTATCGCGGCCGTACGGACAACCGTCTAAACTGACCCGCTATTCAAACAAGGCGGGGGTGCAGGGCTGTGGCAGAGAAAGACATTCAATCCGTGTTGCGCGAGGACCGGGTGTTTCCGCCGTCCGAGCAATTCAAGGAGCACGCCCTGCTGCAGGCCAAGGAACTGGCCGCCCTCCACAAGAAGGCGGCCGAGGATTACGTTGGGTTCTGGGCGGATCTTGCGGTGTCCGACATTCGCTGGCACCACCCGTTTTCCGTGCCGCTCGACGACACGGGCGCGCCCAATTACCGGTGGTTCCTGGGCGGGCGCTTGAACGTCTCCTACAACTGCCTGGATGTGCATCTCGGCATCGCCGCCGAAAAGGTTGCAATCATTTTCGAGGGCGAACCCGGGGACGTGCGCAAGCTGACGTACGCCGAACTGCACGCGCAAGTCTGCCGGTTCGCGAACGCGCTCAAGGCCATGGGCGTCAACAAGGGCGACCGCGTGGTCATCTACATGCCGCTGATCCCGGAAGCCGTGATCGCGATGCAGGCGTGCGCCCGCATCGGCGCGGTTCATTCGGTAGTATTCGGCGGCTTCTCCGCGAACGCGGTCAAGGAGCGCATCGAAGATGCCGGCGCCCGGCTCGTAATCACGGCGGACGGCGGTTGGCGCGGCGGCCATGCCGTCGATCTCAAACGGGCCGTGGACAAGTCCCTTGCCGAGGGCTGCCCCACCGTGCAGAACGTCATCGTGTATCACCGCACGGGCAGCGGCTGCGACATGCAAGCCGGACGCGACGTGTGGTGGCACGAGGCCGTCGCGGGCCAACCCTCCGCGTGCGAACCGGAGTGGGTGGACGCGGAACACCCGTTGTTCCTGCTCTATACCTCCGGTTCCACCGGGAGACCGAAAGGCATCCAACACGCGAGCGCCGGGTATCTGCTCAATGCCAAATTGAGCACTCGGTGGACTTTCGACGTGAAGGACACCGATGTGTTCTGGTGCACCGCGGACGTGGGCTGGATCACCGGGCACACCTACGTCGCGTATGGCCCTCTGGCGGCGGGCTGCACGCTGGTGATGTACGAGGGTGCACCGATGTTCCCGGACGGCGGGCGCTTCTGGAACATCTGTCAAACGCACGGCGTCAGCATTTTCTATACCGCCCCCACCGCGATCCGCGCACTCATGAAGCTCGGCGATGAAGTTCCCGCGCGATACGACCTGCGCAGGCTGCGGCTGCTCGGCAGTGTGGGAGAACCGATCAACCCGGAAGCATGGATGTGGTATCACCGGGTCATCGGCAAGAAGCGCTGCCCCATCGTCGATACCTGGTGGCAGACGGAAACCGGCGCCGTCATGATGACGCCGATACCGGGCGTTACGCCCACCAAGCCCGGGTCCTGCGCCAAACCGCTCCCCGGGATTTTTGCCGACATCGTCGACGAGGAAGGCCGCCCCGTCAAAAAGGCGGGTGCCGGCGGCTACCTCGTCATCAAGCGGCCCTGGCCGTCGATGCTGCGCACGATTTGGGGGGACAACGATCGATATCTCAAGACTTATTGGGAGAAATTCGATGACCGCTACTACGTAGCGGGCGATTCCGCCCACCGCGACGCCGACGGTTATTACTGGATCATGGGCCGCGTCGACGATGTACTGAACGTAGCCGGGCATCGCCTCGGCACCATGGAGATCGAGTCCGCCCTGGTCGCGCATCCGCAGGTGGCCGAGGCCGCCGTCGTCGGGAAGCCGCACGACATCAAGGGCGAGTC
>Ga0070730_10001385_pt1 | contig 23464 bp, 21 predicted proteins | sample Coa_R1_3_FD_66447 | JGI IMG/M metagenome (GOLD analysis project Ga0070730, IMG submission 66447) | Surface soil microbial communities from Centralia Pennsylvania, which are recovering from an underground coalmine fire - Coalmine... | ecosystem: Environmental > Terrestrial > Soil > Unclassified ... | reverse complement strand
ATGGCGCTGCTCGCGATCAGTGGCACGCCCGCCTTGGCGAGTGCCGCGGCGGCGGCCGGCGAAGCGGCGTTCTTGGCGATCAGCCGGCAGCGACGCGGCACCAGGGCCTTCAGCAGCCGGCCGACGGCGGTGGCCGGATTGTCGCCGAGCAGCCGGGCCTCGATCGTGACCAAGGGCGCCGTGACCGGCAGATGGGCGATGAAGCCGGGATCGACCGTCGGCAACTCGAACGCGACGGCACGGAACAGCGACGAGACCATCATGGTGACGTCGGTCAGCCGGGCCCGCGCCGTGTCGCGGCTCAATTCGCGGATCTCCACGACCAGCCGCTTCTTGCCGGGGCCGCCGAGCGTGCGGGCGACATTCAGCCAATGTTCGGCATCGCGCCGGAGCGTGAGGGTGGCGAGCCGTACCGGCGTCAGGATCAGGTCGGTGCGGTCCTGCTTCAGTTCGGCCAGCACACGCTCCGCGGCGCCGGTCAGCAGCAGCAGCTCGGTCTGCGGGACATATTCGAAATGGCCGAGCGCCTGCAGCGTCGATTGCGCCCCTTCGAGATCCGCCGGCAGCCGCGTCAGCACGATCGGTGCTGGATGGTTGGTATCGGTCCTGACGGTCTGGAACAGCACCTCGGCCGTCGTCAGCTTGGCGCGCATCGCCTTGACGGCGGCATCTTCGAGCCGCTTGCGCTCGCGCGTCAGCCGGGCCTCGAGCGCATTGACGATGGCGTTTTCCGGCATCACGTCCTCGAGCTCGACCTCGACGGTCGTGGCGAAGCCGGTCACGTCGGTTTCGGCCATCTCCGGGAATTCGCCGACCAGCTTTTCCCGGATTTCGGTCGCGATCGTGCGCGCCTTGAATTGCGCCTCGGACTCGTCCAGCTCGGTAAAGCAGACGAGAAATCCGTCGTCGGCGGTTCGGCTGAACACGTCGGTGGCACTCAGGTGCTTGCGCAGGATGTTTTCGGCCGCCTGAAACGACCGCTCCGCCACGGCGGGCCAGCGCTCGCCCAGTGCCGCGCGGACCTCGGCCAGCCCGACCATCTGGACCTTGCCGGCGACCACGGTGCCTTGCTTGCCGGCGCCGTGCAGCGCCCGCCGCACGGCCTGCTCGAAGCTCTTGTCGACCGGCGTTTCCGTGCGCTCGATCAGCATCATCACGCGATAGGGCCTGCCGTCCGGCTGCGGAATGGTCGTCACCACGATCTCGCCCGGCAGCACATCGCCCTTGCGATAGCGCAGCCGGACGGACATCCGGCAGGTCATCTCGTCGCCCAGCGCCAGCTGCCGCTCGACCGTCGGCCGGTCTGCCGGATCGAGGATCTCGGTGTACGGCTTGCCGATCAGGTCGAACACGCTCCAGCCGAACTGGCGGGTGACGGCCGTGTTGACCATGGCGAAGCGGCCGTGGTCGTCGATCACGCCCAGCGCCTGGTCGAGCACGCCGAAGACCGAGGCGAGCAGCCGCTGGGTCGTCTCCCGCTCCGACTCCGCCCGCTTGCGCGCGGTGACGTCCCGGCCCATCCGCACGAAATGGGTCGGCGTGCCGGCCGCGGACAGGATGGCGATGGTGCTGATCTGCATCCAGTGCAGCTTGCCGGCCTTGGTCGTCGCCTGCGTCTCGATCTCGACCGGCTGGCCGGACCGGGCGGCATCGCGCATCTGGTCGATCAGATGCGGCAAGGCCTCTGCGGGATAAAGCATGCCCAGGCGCTGCCCGATCAATTCCTTGGCGGTATAGCCCGACACGCCCTCGACCGCATCGTTGGCATGCTGGATGATCGGACCGCCGGGGGCGTCGAGCTCGGCATTGGTGATGAGGATGGTCTCTTTGGCCTTCGCGACGAAGGTCCGAAGAAGCGACAGGAGCTCGGGATCCGATAACGCCTTGCCAGCCATTTCTTCCCTTTCGACCGAAGGCGCCGACGGTGAGACGGCGGTCTCGAATTCGCGGCTTCGAAACGACGATGGCAGACTATAGGAGGGCGCTTATTAATTCATCGGAAAGATGAATTTTCGAAGGAATTCGCCTCAGGCGTGTCCGGACTCGATCGACAGCATGCGGGCGTCGATGCCCAGCCGCCCGATCGCGCGTTCCCACTTCGTGTCGTGGATCTCGTCGAACACGATCGCCTCGTCGGCCGGCGCGTGCAGCCAGCTGTTGGCCTGGATCTCGACATCGAGCTGGCCGGGGCCCCAGCCGGCATAGCCCAGCGCCAGCAGCGTCTGGCGCGGGCCGGTGCCGTGGCCGATGGCGCGCAGGATGTCGAGCGTCGCGGTCAAGGCCAAGTCGTGGCCGACGACCAGCGTGCCCTCCTCGACGTAGTCGCAGCTATGCAGCACGAAGCCGCGCGCGGTTTCGACCGGGCCGCCGAAATGCACCTTGGTCGGCTTCAGCTCGGTGTCGGCCTCGACCGACAGATGCTCCATCAGCTCGGGCACGGTCAGGCTGTCGAGCGTCTTGTTGATGACCAGGCCCATGGCGCCGTCCGAGGTATGGGCGCAGAGATAGATCACCGACTTATGGAAGCGGATGTCGCGCATCTGCGGCATGGCGATGAGCAGCTGCCCCGTGAGGTAGCCGGTGGCCGGCGCCTCGGGGCTCGCTTGCTTGGTCGTCGTCGGGATGGCGGTGCGTCGCATCCTTAAACAGATAACCCCGCACCCCCACGCTCGCAAGCGGCAAGGGCGGCGATGGCCGGATCGCGACAAGTTGAACCTGGACTCGTGCGTCGTTGCGGTAGAAGAAGGGCATCATGATTTCACGGTTCTTGCCCTCCCTCTTCGCCCTGGCACTGCTCGTCTGCGGTTCGGCCCGGGCGGAGGATTACGCGTCGGATTGGGGGCGCACCGACCAGGGCGCCGCCCGTCTGGTCGTCTCTCCCGCCAAGGACGGGGCGTTGCGCCTCGGTCTCGATTTCCAGCTCCAGCCCGGCTGGAAGATCTACTGGCGCTCGCCCGGCGACGCCGGCCTGCCGCCGTCGGTCGACTGGACCGGGTCGGAGAATGCCGCGGTCGGCGATTTCGCCTGGCCCGTGCCCGACCGGTTCGAGCTGCTCGGGCTCGAAACCTTCGGCTACGAGGGCGAGACCGTGCTGCCGGCGGCGGTCACGGTGCCGCATCCGGGCGAACCGGTCCATTTGAAGGCGGCGGTCGAGTTCCTCACCTGCCGCGAGCTGTGCGTGCCGAACGACGTGACGCTCGATCTGGCCCTGCCGGCCGGGCTCGAAGGCCCTGGTCCCTATGGCGAGCTCATCGACAGCTACCAGACGCGGGTGCCGGGCGACGGCAGCGCCGGCGGCCTGACCATCGAGGCGGCGTCGGTCGGCGGCGCCGGCAAATCGGCCCGGCTCGACCTCGCCCTGCGGGCGACGCCGGCCATCGGCCGTCCCGACGCGATCGTCGAGGGCGCGTCACCCGTCGTGTTCGGGCCGCCGACCATGGCCTCGGGCGGCCTCGAGACCCATCTGGTTCTGCCGGTGCTCGACGGCGCCGACGCGCTCGCCAAGCTGGTGGGCAAGCCGCTGACCGTCACGGTGATCGACCGGACGGCACCGGCGGAGCAGCCGCGCGCCGCGACCGTCACCCTCCCGGCCGTGCCGCTGGCCGACACCGGCCCGGGGATCGCCGATCTGCTGCTGGTGCTGGCGATTGCGGTGCTGGGCGGCTTCATCCTCAATTTCATGCCCTGCGTCCTGCCGGTGCTGTCGATCAAGCTCCTGGCGCTGATCGGCGAGGCGGGGCAGGGGCGGCAGCGCCTGCGCGCCAGCTTCCTCGCGACCGCAGCCGGGATCCTTGCCTCATTTCTCGTCATGGCAGCGGCGCTGGTCGCGGCGAAGTCGGCCGGCCTGTCGGTCGGTTGGGGCGTGCAGTTCCAGGAGCCGGTGTTCCTGGCGGCGCTCGCGGCCCTCGTCACCTTGTTCGCCTGCAATCTCATGGGCTGGTTCGAGATCCAGCTGCCCTGGTGGCTCGCCGGCCGGCTGCAGGGCGGCGGCGGGTCGCTCGCCGGCAGCTTCCTCTCCGGCGCCTTCGCGACCCTGCTGGCGACCCCTTGCTCAGCACCGTTCCTGGGCACCGCCGTGGGCTTCGCGCTCGCCAGCGGCCCGGCGGACATCTTCATCATCTTCGCCTGCCTCGGCATCGGCCTGTCGCTGCCCTACCTGGTCGTGGCGGCGGTGCCGGCGCTCGCGCGCTTCCTGCCGCGTCCGGGTCGCTGGATGCTGACCCTGCGTCGGATCCTGGGCCTGCTCCTCGCGGGAACCGCGCTCTGGCTCGTCTGGGTGCTGAGTGAGCAGGCCGGTGTCGTTGCCGCCGGCGCGGTCGCGGCCCTGGGCCTGGCGGCGACGCTGGCGCTGGCGCTCGGCCATCGGCTGCCGCGGCTCGGCCGCGTGCCGGCCCTCGCTTCCGCTCTGCTGCTCGTCGGCATGCTGGCGCCGCCGGCCTTCCTGGTCCGGTCCGGAGCCGCGGCGGCGCTCGATGCCGGCTGGGCGCGGTTCGACCAGGCGGCGATCGCGCCCGCCGTCGCCAAGGGGCAGGTCGTGTTCGTCGACGTCACCGCCAGCTGGTGCCTGACCTGCCAGGTCAACGAGCGGCTGGTGCTGGACAAGCCCGACGTGAAGGCGTCGCTGAGCGCCAGCGACGTCGTCGCCATGCGCGCCGACTGGACGCGGCCCGATCCGGCCATCGCCGATTTCCTGAAGCGCTACGGCCGCTACGGCATCCCGTTCAACGTGGTCTACGGACCCGGCGCACCCGACGGTCTGCCGCTGTCGGAGGTGCTGACCACGGATGCGGTCGAGGCGGCTCTCGCCAAGGCCAAGGGTGGCGCCAAATCCTGAACGCGTGATTTTGTCAGGCGCCGCGGCTAAGGTCGCGGGCGCGCAGCCCTGTTCTGCCCATTACATCCAGCAAAGAGGACCCACGAGCCATGACGATCAAGGTCGGTGAGAAGATCCCGTCGGTGAAGCTCAAGTACATGACGGTCGACGGCCCGAAAGACGCCCTGTCGGACGAGCTGTTCGCCGGCAAGAAGGCCGTGCTGTTCGCACTGCCCGGCGCCTTCACGCCCACTTGCTCGGCCAAGCATGTGCCGAGCTTCGTGAATAATTTCGATGCGCTCAAGGCCAAGGGCGTCGAGCTGATCGCCTGCCTGTCGGTCAACGACGCCTTCGTCATGGGCGCGTGGAGCCGGGATCAGAAGGCCGAGGACAAGGTCGTGATGCTGGCCGACGGCAATGCCGATTTCACCAAGGCCGTCGGGCTCGACGCCGATTATTCGGCCTATGGCATGGGCACGCGCTCGCAGCGCTACGCCATGCTGCTCGACAACGGCGTCGTGAAGGTGCTGAACGTCGAGAAGCCGGGCGCCTTCGAGGTCTCGAACGCCGAGACCATCCTGGCGGCCCTCTAAGCTAACCGCTCCTGCGACCCTCACCCTCTCGGCTCACGCGGGTCCCTCCCTCTCCCGCTTGCGGGAGAGGGTTGGGGTGAGGGTGCTTCAAGCGGATGAGGTCAGACGGCGGCCTTCGCCCGCGCCGCCTCGCGCGCCTCGACGACGCCCTGGCGGGCCAGCGCGTCGGCACGCTCGTTCTCGGGATGGCCGGCATGGCCCTTGACCCAGATCCATTCGATCTGATGGCCCTTCAAGGCCTCTTCGAGCGCCAGCCACAGATCGATGTTCTTCACCGGCTTCTTGTCGGCCGTTTTCCAGCCGTTGCGCTTCCAGCCGTGGATGAAGCGCGTGATGCCGTCCTTCAGATACTGGCTGTCCGTGTGCAGCTTAACGAGGGCCGGCCGCTTGAGCGCGCCCAGCGCCTGCACCGCGGCGGTCATCTCCATCCGGTTGTTGGTCGTCGGCATCTCGCCGCCATGCAGTTCCTTCTCGACGGCGCCGTAGCGCAGGATGGCGCCCCAGCCGCCGGGGCCGGGGTTGCCGCTGCAGGCCCCGTCCGTGAAGATCTCGACGGTCGGCAATTCACTAGAGTCCATAATCTTCCGCGTGGCTGATCGTTCTGTGGAAACGCATTTTCTGCAGATATTCGCGCGGGTCCTTGGGCCTGACCAAGGCACCCGGCTGCTGGTTCAGCCAGTCATAGAGCCTGGTCAGGAGAAAGCGAAGCGCGCTGCCGCGGGCCAGTACCGGCAAGGCCAGCCGTTCGGCCTCGCTCAAGGGGCGGCGCGCCTGATAGGCCTGGACCAATGCCGCCGCCTTGGCCGGGTTGAACCGGGCCTCGTCGTCGAAGCTCCAGGCGTTGAGGCAGATCGCCAGGTCGTAGGCCAGGAACTCGGTGCAGGCGAAATAGAAATCGATGACGCCCGACACCGCTTCGTTGCGGAAGAACACATTGTCCGGGAACAGGTCGGCGTGGCAGACGCCGATCGGCAGGTCGCGGGGCCAGGCGGCCTCGAGATCCGCCAGCTCGTCCGCGAGCTCAGCGGCGAGCCCGGGCGCCACCTCATCGGCCCGCTCCCTTGTCGCCTCGACCAGGCGGCGCCAGCCCGGCAGCGCCAGGTCGTTGCTGCGCCGCATCGGGAAATCGGCCCCGGCCAGATGGAAGCGCGCGAGCGCGTCGCCGACGCCGGCGCAGTGGAACGGCTCGACCGTGCGCGGCCACAGGCCCTCGAGGAAGCTGATCAGCACCGCCGGACGCCCGCACAGCCGGCGGAGCGCGGCACCGTCGCGCGCCTTGATCGGCGTCGGGCAGACGAAGCCGCGCGCGGCCAGATGCTCCATCAGGCCCAGGAAGAACGGCAGGTCCTGCTCCTTCACGCGCTTCTCGTAGAGCGTCAGGATGAAGCTCGCCTGCTCGGTCTGGATCAGGTAGTTGGAATTCTCCACCCCCTCGGCGATGCCTTTGCAGGACAAGACTGCGCCGAGGTCATACTCGGCGACGAAGCGGGTCAGTTCACCGTCCGAGACATCGGTATAAACGGCCATAGTGCGCGTGGGGCTCCAGGGAGGCGTCGGAAGTCAGCGCCGGATCCGATCCGGGCGAGGGGCGCCATTGAACGGCATCCGGGGGCGGTTGAACAAGGCCGAACTCTACGGGCGGCCGCCCGTGCCCTTGTGCGGACCGGCGTCGCCCCCTACAATCCCGCCCGCTTCTCCTCATGGTGCATCTCGCACCGACCGGCCGGTCCACCCACGACAGCCCAACGCGATCTAGGTCATCCATGCCCGTTCAGTCTTCCATCCGCCGCACGCTTGCGCGACGCCTGGCGCCTCTCGCGCTGATCATCGCCGTCGGGGGCGCACTTTCCGGCTGCAGCTGGTTTCGCGGCGATTATGACGACGGCAAATGCCCGGTCGTCGCCATTCCCGACGATCTGTCCCATGTGACCCAGTTCAAGGGGCCGGGCACCGACTTCGCCAATGCGACGGTGACGGCGCTGCTGACCGACATCAAGGGCGGCTGCACCTTCGACAAGGGCGGCGTCACGGTCGACATGAACGTCTCGCTGGTGGCACGGCTGGGCCCGGCGGCGACCGACCGCAATGCCGACTTCGCCTATTTCGTCGCGATCCTGAACCAGGACGGCAAGATCGTGGCGAAGCAGCTGTTCCCGGCGCCGATCGCCTTCGCCGAGGGCCAGTCGCGCCGCGGCTCGATCGAATCGATCACCCAGCGCATCCCGCTCCAGGATTACCACGACGCCGGCAAATATCGCGTCGAGGTCGGCTTCCAGCTGAGCCAGGAGGAACTGACCTACAATCGCGGCGGCCACTGACCCTTATGGCGATTTCGGCGGCGGTCGCCGCCGGATCGCCCGCCGCGCCCCGCGGGCCAGCGACTTCAGGCGCCGGCGGATGCTGAGCCCGTCGAGCGGGTCGCGCTCGGGCTCGAGCACCACGCCGATCTCGGTAATGCGGTCGCCGTCGAGGTCGCGCACGACCAGGTCGACCAGCCCCAGATGCACCCGGTCGCCGACGACCGGCGACCGGCCGATGCGCTGGCGCAGGAACACGCCGACGGGCTTCGCCCGGTCGCCGAGCGTGGCCGGCAGGCCGTAAAGATCGACGACGGTTGCCATCGGCACCGCCGGATCGAGCACGAAATCGCCCAGCGCCGAGTCGCTGAGCGGCCCGGCCCGCTCGGCGAACAGGCGGTTCAGCACCTCCATCGTCTCGGGCGGCGTCAGCGCCAGCACCACGTCGTTCGGGTGCAGCCGGTCCAGCTGGGCCCGGTTCATGACCACGCCGTCGCGCAGCACCGCGATCAGCCGGGTGCGCCGGGGCAGCGGTAATTGCTCGAACGACCGGTCGAGCGCCGGCGCTCCCGACGGCACGCGATAGGCCGAGATCTCGCGCGAGCCGGCGGCCGCGATCTCCAGGTCGAGCCGTTGGCCGCGATGCTTGTCGCCCGGCACTTCCAGCCGCAGCCAGCGCGCGGCCGGCGCCACGGTCCAGCCCTGCAGCACGAGCGAGGCGAGCACGACCAGGAAGGCGACGTGGAAATAGGTCTCCGACTGGGGCAGGCGGGCGAGCGTCGGTATCATGGCGAGGAAGATCGGCACGGCGCCGCGCAATCCCACCCAGGCGATGAACAGGCGCTCCTGGATGCGGAAGCGGAACGGCGTCAGGCAGATCCAGACCGCGATCGGCCGGGCGACCAGGATCAGCACCAGCGCCACGCCCAGTGCTGCCGGCGCCTGGGGCAGCAGATGGTGCGGCGTCACCAGCAGCCCCAGCATGATGAACAGCACCAGCTGGCTCAGCCACGCCATGCCCTCGTGGAAGCGCAGGATGGTCTGGCTCGATTTCAGCCGGCTGTTGCCGGCGATCAGCCCGGCCAGATAGACCGCGAGGAAGCCCGATCCGTCGATCATCTGCGTGCCGGCGAAGATGCAGAGCGCCGTCGCCATGGCCAGGATCGGCTGCAGTCCGCCGGCGAGCGTCAGGCGGTTGACCAGCTGCACCAGGACCATGCCGCCGGCGATGCCGATCGCCGCACCCAGCACCGCCTCGCGCGCCAGATAGACCAGCAGGTCGAGGAACGGCCTGCCGTCGTGGCCGGACGCAAGCGTGACCAGGGTCGTGGTCAGGAACACGGCGAATGGATCGTTGAAGCCGGCCTCGGTCTCGAGCGTGGCGGCGACGCGCTGGCTGATCTCGCGCCCGCGCTGGTGCAGCAGCAGGAACACGGCCGCGGCATCGGTCGAGGACACGATCGCGCCGATCAGCATGCCCTCGGTCCAGCCCAGATGCAGCAGGAAGACCGCGGCGCAGCCGGCGATGGTGGCGGTGATGGCGACGCCGACGCTGGCGAGCACGACCGAGGGGCCGAGCGCCAGCTTGAACACGCGCCGGCGGGTATGCAGGCCGCCGTCGAACAGAATGAGGGCAAGGGCGGCGCTGCCGATCAGATAGGCCGCACCCGTCGACGAGAAATGCAGGCCGAGCCCGTCGACGCCCGCAACCATGCCGAGTGCCAGGAAGGCCAGCAGCAAGGGTGCTCCGACCCGGCTCGACAGCACGCCGGCGACGATGCCGGCCAGCAGCAGGAGCGAGCCGATGAACACGAGCTGATGGGCCTGCTCCATGTGCCTCTCTTTCCCTTCAGTAAATCCCTTGGCCGTTTGAATCTTACGAAAGCAAATCGGGCATCAGCGTGGCATGGACAAGGCAATCTGCGAACGGTTGGTTTCGCTTTTGCCGCGATTGGCTTCGCGGTGTGTCGGATGAGATACCCATTCGTCATTCCCGCCTCCGCGGGAACGACGAAAAAGTAGAGGACAGCCTAAGCTTAGAGATACGGCAGCATCAGCCGCGCGGCCGCGTCGCGCAGGCGCCAGGGCAAGGGGCGCTTGATCAGGCGGCGGGCGCTCAGGCGCCGCCGCTGGTTGCGGATCATGAATTCGTCAAGCCGGGCCGCCAGGTCGGCGTCGTAGATCTCCATGTTCAGCTCGAAATTCAGGCGGAAGCTGCGCATGTCCCAGTTCGAGCTGCCGATCAGGCACCACAGCCCGTCGACCGTCATCAGCTTGGAATGCTCGAACGGCGGCGGGCTGCGCCAGATCTTGGCGCCGGTCGCGGCCAGCGGCCCGACCTGGGCGCGGAAGGCCCAGTCGACGACCCGATGGTCACTCTTCTGCGGCACAATGACGTCGACGCGGACACCGCGCATGGCGGCGAGGCCGAGGGCGGTCAGCATGCGGTCGTCGGGCAGGAAATAGGGCGTCATGATGCGGACCGACCGCTCGGCGCAGGCGATCGCCTGCAGCGCCAGGTATTCGATCTTTTCCAGGTCCTGGTCCGGGCCCGACGTCACGACGCGGGCGACCATGGCGCCGACCGGGTCGGGGGTCGGGAACCAGGCATCGCCGGCCAGCGTCTCGCCGGTGGTGAAGACCCAATCCTCGGCGAAGGCGTCGGTCAGCTGGGTGACGACCGGCCCCTCGATCCGGAAATGCATGTCGCGCACCAGCCCGTCCGGCCCGCTGCCCGCCGGATTGGCGCCATTGACCAGATTTTCATCGGCGATGTTGAGGCCGCCGGTGAAGCCCAGGCGGCCGTCGATGCACAGGATCTTCTTATGGGTCCTGAGATTGATGAACGGCATGCGCCAGGGCAGGTGGGAATGCAGGAAGCGGGCGACCGGCACGCCGGCGCGCTTCAGGCGGCGATAGGTGCTGGCCAGGAAATAGCCGCTGCCGACGCCGTCGATCAGCACGCGCACGGCCACGCCGCGGCGATGGGCGGCGGCCAGCGCCTCGATCACCGCCCGGCCGGCGTCATCCGCCAGGAAGATATAGCTGGAAAGCGCGATGCTGGTGCGGGCCTGGCCGATCGCCTCGATCATGGCGGGATAGGCCTCGTCGCCGTTGCGCAGGATCGCGACCCGGTTGCCGCCCTCGGCCGGTCGGCGGGTGAGGCGCCGGGCGGTGCGGTCGAGCGGCCCCAGATGGTCCGTGCGCTCGATCTGCGGCTCCAGATGGCCGCCTGAGCCGCGCCAGGGGCGCCGGGCGCGCAGGCGATGGGCGCGCCGGGTCACGCGGTTGATGCCGAACACCAGATAGAGCAGCGAGCCCAGCACCGGGGCGAGCCAGGCGATGCCGATCCAGCCGATCGAGCCGCCGATGTCGCGCTTGCGCAGCAGCACATGCAGCGTGACGGCGACCGCCAGCAGCAGATGCGCCTCGGCGAGCACCCGTCCGCCGGCATGGCCGAGATATTCCAGCACGGGGCGCGCCGCCTCCCTTCGAGAGCCGATTCCGGTCGACCGTTCCCTTATGCCATGATCCGCAAAAGAAAACCGCCCCGAGGCGTCGGCCCCGGAGCGGTTTCGAACGACAGCGACCCTCGGGGGGCCGGTTCAGTGCAGCCGCTGCGGCAGCTCTTCGATCGCCTGATCGATCAGCGCGGAACCGCGCTGCTGGTCCAGGCTCTCCTTGAGCAGCTGCCGGGTCGTCTCGACGGCCACGTCGACCGCGACATGACGCACCTCGGCCAGCGCTTTGGCTTCGGCCTGGGCGATCTTGTCCATGGTCGAGGCCTCGCGACGCTTCAGCGCCGCTTCGAGCTCGGCTTCCGCCTCGCGACCGATACGCTCGGCATCTTCCTTGGCACGGGTAACGATGCTCTGCGCCTCGGCGAGCGCGTCACGCTGCTTGCGCTGATACTCGGCGAGCGTCGCCTCGGCCTCGGCGCGCAGGCGCTTGGCTTCCTCGATCTCCGCCTTGATCCGCGCCGCCCGGGCATCGAGCCCGGAGACGATGCCGGGAGCGGCCTTCTTGATCAGGACCGCGACCGCCACCACGAAGGCAAGCGCGATCCAGAACTCGACGTCGTGGAACAATTCCATCACGCGCGGCCCTTCATCACTTGGTCGACGGTGGCGCCGATGCGGGCCTCGTCCACCGCGTCGCCGATCAGGCGGGAGGTGGCGGCACGGGCCGCCTCGACGGCGATCGTGCGGACGTTGGCCAGCGCCTCGGCCTTGGCCGATGCGATCCGGCTCTCGGCCGCGGCGGTCTTCTCGGCGAGTGCGGCCACGGCCGCGTGCTGGCGCTTGGCCGCGATCGCGGCCAACCGGTCCTTGGTCTCGTTGACCGTGGCGTTGGCCTGGGCGCGCGCGTCGGTCAGTGCCCGCTCATAGGCCTGGATGACGATATCGATCTCGGCCTTGAGCTTGGTCGCCCGGTCGAGGTCGCCGTCGATCTGATCCTTGCGGCGCTCGATGGCGGCGCCGACACGCGGCAGGGCCACCTTGGCCATCAGGAAGAAAAGGACGACAAACGTGATCGCCAGCCAGATGAGCTGCGGCGAAAACGATGTCGGGTCGAGTTGCGGCATGGCGGGCGCTCCGGAAATCCAGGTTCGTCCATCGGACAGGCCGGACGGCGCGAACGCCGTCCGACCGTCTCAGATGCTTAGGCGAAGAGGATCAGGAACGCGATCAGCAGGGCGAACAGAGCCACGGCTTCCGTCAACGCGAAGCCCAGGATGCCGACGCCGAACACCTGGTTGCGCGACGCCGGGTTCCGGGCGATCGAGCTGATCAGGGTGGCGAAGATGTTGCCGATGCCGACGCCGACGCCCATCAGGGCGATGACGGCGAGGCCTGCACCGATATACCGAGCGGCTTGAACGTCCATTTTAAGTCCTCTTGCGCAACTGTTTGTCATGAAACCGGCGCCGGTGGGGCTTGTTTGGCCACCGACGCCGATTGTGGGTCTCAAGGAAGCGAGGAGCGAGGCTTAGTGAAGCTCGATCGCGTCCTTGAGATAGAGGCAGGTCAGGATCGTGAAGACATAGGCCTGCAGGACCGCAACCAGGAACTCGAACAGGATGAGGGCGATGTTCACCGCGAACGGCAGCACGCCGAACAGGCCGAGCGCCACGGTGAAGGTGCCGAACACGAACAGCATCGTGTGGCCCGCCATCATGTTGGCGAACAGTCGGATGGACAGGCTGACCGGACGCGAGAGATACGACAGGATCTCGATCGGCACGATCAGCGGCGCCATCGCGACGGGCGCGCCATGGGGGAAGAAGAAGCCGAAGAAATGGAAGCCGTGACGGGCGAGCGCGATCAGCGTCACGGTGATGAACACCATGGCCGCGAGGGCGAAGGTCACGATGATGTGGCTGGTGAAGGTGAAGCTGTACGGGATCATGCCCAGCAGATTGCCGAACAGCACGAACATGAAGATCGTGAAGACCCACGGGAAATACTTCATGCCGGCGGTGCCGGCATTCTCATGCACCATGTTGGCGATGAACTCGTAGGCGAGTTCCGTCATCGACTGCCAGCGGCCCGGCACTAGCGCCGACTTGGCGCTGCCCAGTACCAGGAAGGCGGTGATCGCCACGACCGCGATGCACATCAGCAGCGAGGAATTGGTGAAGGACGCGTCATAGCCGGCGATATGAATATCGGCCAGACGCTCGATCTTGAACTGTTCGAGCGGACTTTCAGCCACGATACTGCTCGCCTTTGTTGATCAGAATCATTCCCGCCCCTCTTTGTCCGGTGGGCGATAGCCCGCCGCCAGACCCAGACCGTTGACCGCGCGATAGACATTCATGATGCCGGCCGCGGAGCCCAGAAAGAAAAACACGATCATCAGCCACGGCCGCGTGCCGAGCCACCGATCCAGCAGCCAGCCAGCCCCCATGGCGACGACCAACGCCGCCACCAGCTCGACACCGATCCGCATCGCCATGCTGAGGAAACGGCCCGTGGACTCGTCCCGGTTGCCGTCCCCCTCCGTTCGATTCTGTCGACGGCTGCGCGCTTCCGCTATTCGCGCCGCCAACCCTTCGAGCGGGTCGGGCTTGTCAGATTCAGGCATAGAGCCACTAGCCTTTCGGCCAAAAAGACGCGGCGGAACATAGGTGCTGCCAAAACCGGCTGTCAAGGCGAAACGCCGCAGGCCGCCGCATGGCCGGAACGCGCGGGCGCTGCTCGGTTTTCTCCCGGTTTGGGCCGCCCCGGATCAGGCGCTCTGCCGCAGCCGGTCGGCCGTCGACAGCTCGACCGAGACCAGTTGCGAAACGCCCTTCTCGGCCATGGTCACGCCATAGAGCCGGTCCATCCGCGCCATCGATACGCGGTGATGGGTAATGATGAGGAAGCGCGTGCCCGTGCGCTGGCCGATCTCGCGCACCAGCGTGATGAAGCGCTCGACATTGGCGTCGTCGAGCGGGGCGTCGACCTCGTCCAGCACGCAGATCGGCGCCGGATTGGTCAGGAACACGGCGAAGACCAGGGCCAGCGCCGTCAGCGCCCGCTCGCCGCCCGAGAGCAGCGACAGCACCTGCAGCTTCTTGCCCGGCGGGCTCGCCATGATCTCGAGCCCTGCCTGCAGCGGGTCGGTCTCGTGCTGCACCAGTTCCAGGTACGCCCGGCCGCCGCCGAACAGGCGCACGAACAGGTCCTGAAAATGGGCGTTCACCGCATCGAACGCCTGGGTCAGCCGCTCGCGCCCCTCGCGGTTCAATTGCTGGATCGCCTGGCGCAGGCGCGCGATCGCGGCGGTCAGGTCGGCCGACTCCCGGCGGATCGTCTCCAGCTCCTCGCTGAGCTGCGCCATCTCGGTCTCGGCCATCAGATTGACCGGACCGATGGCCTCGCGCTCGCGCTTCAGCCGGTCGAACCGCGCCTCCAGTTCGGCCGGGGTCTCCTCGCCCGGCTGTTCCGGGATCTCGGCGAGCGCCGGCAGCTGCGCCGGCAGGTTCTCGAACACGTCTTGGATGCGCTGGGTGGCGTTGCCCAGCGCCTCGGTCGCCTGTTCGAACCCGGCCTCGGCGCGGACCCGGTCCTCGCGCGCCTCGCCCAGAGCGCGGGTCGCGGCATCGAACGCGCGCTCGGCGTCGCTTGCGGCATTTTCCGACTGGCGCAAGCTGGCGGCGATCGTCTCGGCCGCCTCGCGGGCCTCGGCGATCCGGTCTTCCAATTCCAGGCGCTCGGCGGCCAGCTCCTCCGGCCGGATCGCCAGCTGCTCGACCTCGGCCTCGAGCGTGGTGCGCCGGGTATCGAGCTCGGCCTGCTGTGCTGCGGCACCTTCCTGGCGGTCGACCCAGGCGCGCGCCTCGATCTCGATCGAGGCCAGGCGGTTGCGCCGGTTCTGCGCGTCGCGCACCAGACGGTCGAGCTCGCGCTGCTGCAGGCTCTCCTCGGCACGCAGCCGCCCGACCTCGGCACGCAGCCGCTCGACCTCCTGCCGGTCGAGCGCCGGATCGGGCAGCGCCTGGCGCTCCTTCTCGGCCTCTTCGGTCTGGGCGTCGCTCTCGACCAGTTCCTGGGCCAGGCGCGTCTTGGCCTCGGTCGCGGCCTGGTGGCGCGCGGCGGCGGCATTGGCCTGGGCGACCAGGTTGGCCTCGGCCGTGCGTGCGGTCGCGATGCGCTGGGTGGCGCTGCGCACCGCCTCGCGCGCGGCGCGGTCCTGCGCCTGGGCGGCCTCGACCGCTTGGGCCGCGCGGCGATGGGCTTCCTGCAGGCGGGCGAGCTCGCCGGCGGCGGCTTCCCGCTCGGCCTCGAGCTCGCTCAGATGGTTGCGCTGGGCGAGGCGGGTCGCGGCGGCGCTGGGCGCGCCGGCGGCGATGGTGAGCCCGTCCCAGCGCCAGACCGCGCCATCACGGGTCGCGAGCCGCTGGCCCGGCGCCAGGTCCGGCTGCAGCCGCCGGCCGGTCTCGGCATCGGCGACGAGCCCGATGCGCTTCAGGCGGCGGGCGAGGGCGGCCGGCGCCTCGACGAAGCTGTCGAAGCCCTGGACGCCGTCGGGCAGGGGGGCGACCGGGCCGGCCTCGTCCGGCAATGCGGCCCAATGGATCGCGGCATTGGCATCGAGCGCCGCCGACAGGTCGTCGCCCAGCGCTGCACCCAGCGCCTTTTCCAGGCCCTTGCCGACGCGGACCTGGTCCAGCACGGGGGCGAAGCCCTTGGCGGTGCCGGAGGCGACGACGGCGCGCAACCCGTCGATTTCCGCCTTCAGCTTGACCGTCTGGCGCTCGGCGCTCTGGACCGGCCCACGCGCCTCGGCCTCGACGGCCTGGGTCGCCTCGATGGCGGCCTCCGCCGCTTCCGCCGTCTCGCGCGCCACGGCCAGCGCCTCCTCGGCCTCGGCGACCGTGGCGGCGGCCTCGGCCAGGCGCTCCGGACCGATGGCGAGCAGGTCGAGCTCGCGCGTCTTCGCATCCGCCTCGGCCCATTGGCGCTTCAGGCGCAGCCGGCGCTCCTCGATCGTCGCGATGCGGCGAACGAGGGCCGCCCGTTCCGCCTCGCGCGCCGCGGCACGGGCCGTCGCTTGGCTGAGGCCCGCCTCGGCCAGGCTGACCGCGTTCTTGGCGGCGAACACCAGCTCGGATGCGGTCTGCTGCTCGTCTGCCTCGCCCTCCTGCTGGGCCGTGAGGCCGTCGCGCTCGCCATGGAGCCGCGCGAGCGCCGAATCGGCCTCGGCCGCCAGCCGCTTCTCGCGCTGGATATCCTGGTCGAGCAGCGCCAGGCGCTGCTGATTGTCGCGCAGCGCCTGGGCGACCCGGGTGGTCTCGGCCGCGAGCGCCGCCAGCCCGGCGGCCAGGCGCTCGACCTGATGGCGCGCGTCGGCGGCGGCCTGGCGCAGGCCGGGCAGGGCCTCCTGGGCCTCGATGCGCAGCGCCTGGGCGCCCTCCGCCGCCTCGGCGCCGGCGGCGACGCGCGCCTCGGCCTCGGCCAGGCGGCGGCTGGCGGTCGCGAGGCGCGTGGTCTGATCGCACCAGGCGCGGTGCAGCACCAGCGCCTCGGCCTTGCGGATCTGGTCGGACAGCCGGCGATAGCGCTCGGCCTGGCGCGCCTGCTTCCGGAGCCGCTCGATCTGGGTGTCGAGCGACTGCGCCACGTCCTCGAGCCGGGTGAGATTGGTTTCGGCGGCGCCGAGCTTCAGCTCCGCCTCGTGCCGGCGCGCCTGCAGGCCGCCGATGCCGGCCGCTTCCTCGAGCAGCAGCCGACGCTCGTTCGGCTTGGCATTGATCAGCCAGCCGATCCGGCCCTGGCCGACGAGTGCGGAGGAGCCGGCGCCGGACGAGGCGTCGGCGAACAGCAGCTGGACGTCCTTGGCCCGTGTCTCGCGGGCGTTGACCCGATAGGTCGAGCCCTTGCCGCGATCGATGCGGCGCTCGATCTCCAGCTCGTCATTGTCGTTGAGCAGGGCCGGCGCGGTCCGGTCGCTATTATCGAGCCGGACCGAGACCGAGGCGACGTTGCGCGCTGGCTTCGACGTGGTGCCGCCGAAGATGACGTCGTCCATGTCGCCGCCGCGCAGCCGTCGGGCGGAGGTCTCGCCCATGACCCATTGCAGCGCCTCGACCAGGTTCGACTTGCCGCAGCCGTTAGGGCCGACGATGCCGGTCAGCCCCGCCTCGATCAGGAGCTCGGTCTGGTCGACGAACGACTTGAAGCCGCTAAGGCGGAGCTTGGTGAACTGCAAGTCGGACCAGACCCTCCCCGATCGATCAGGAGGCGGCGTTGAGCAGCTTCTGGAACTCGTCGTATTCCTTGAAGCCGGTCGACATCGACCCGTTGATGAAGAAGGTCGGCGTCGAATCGACGCCGGCGTCGTCGCCGGTCTGACGATTGGTCACGACCAGTGCGGAGAGCTTGGTATCGGCGAGGCAGCTCTTGACCTGCGCCTCGGACACGCCGCCGATCTTGGTGAGCTTGGTCAATTCGCTCACGGCCTGATCGGCGTCGGGCCGATACCAGGCGCGCTGCTGGGCATAGAACACGTCGAGGAAGCCGTAGAACCGGTCCGGGCCGCCGCAATGGGCGACGACATGGGCCTTGAGCGCCACCGGATCGAACGGGAAATCGCGGAAGACCCAGCGCACCTTGCCGGTATCGATCCAATCCTTCTTCACCTGCGGGAAGGTCTTCACCGAGAAATCGGCGCAGTGCGGGCAGGTGAGCGAGGCATATTCGATGACCGTGATCTTCGCATCGGCCTTGCCCAAGACCACGTCGTCCGGACGGATCGCGGCCGGTGCCGCGGCAACCTCGACCACGGGGGTCGTGGGCGCGGCGGCCTCGGCCTGGGCAAACGCGGCGAACAAGGCCAGCGCGATCAATAGAATGCGGTGCATCAAAGTCTCCAACACTAGATATAGAAGTTATCGAGATTCCTTGCGGGGCGCAAGCGGCCGTGCGGCCGGTCGGGGCTGGTCGCCGAGCACGGCCTGGCCCCAGCGTTCGAGGGCCGCCTTCAGCGCCGGATCGGTGATGCCGTCGAGGCTGCGGTGCAGCGCGTCGGTCTCGGCGGCGGCGAGCGGGCGCGGCGGCTTCGGCGCGGGCAGGGGCGCGTTCGGCAGCGGGCCTTGTGTCAATTTCAGATGGGCCACGGCCCGATAGCCGAAGAAGCCGTTGATCCGTTCGATGATCTGGGGCTCGCGGTGGCGCACTTCGGGCGCGGCGGCCGAGACGACCTTGAGATGGAGCGTGCCGTCGACGCGCTCGCCCTTGCCGAAGCTCAGTTTGATCGGCAGGGTGTCGCGCGCCAGGTCCTCGCCGACCACGGCGGTCCAGCCGAGAATCATCTCGGCCTCGGCCAGCCCGCGCCGGCCGAGCACCGGGGCGGCGACCTTCGACACACTGTTCGCGATCGATTTCATGGCTTGGATCTCATGCCGCCCGATTCCCACCCGTCCGTGATTGTTTCACCGGCTGCCGACGCCGCCGATCTGGCCGGCGCCATGCTCGCCTGGTACGACCGGCACCGCCGGGTGCTGCCCTGGCGCGCCGAGCCGGGTCGGGGGTCGGACCCCTACGCCATCTGGCTGAGCGAGATTATGCTGCAGCAGACCACCGTCGCAACGGTTGGACCATACTTCCGCGACTTCCTGTCGCGCTGGCCGACGGTGGCGGACCTGGCGGCGGCGGATCTCGACCAGGTGCTGCACGCCTGGCAGGGGCTCGGATATTATGCCCGTGCGCGCAATCTTCATGCCTGCGCCAAGGTTGTGGCCGAACAGCATGGCGGAAGATTCCCGGATACCGAGGCCGGGCTGCTGACTCTGCCCGGCATCGGCGCCTATACCGCCGCCGCCATCGCAGCCATCGCGTTCGACCGGCCGGCGACCGTGCTCGACGGCAATATCGAGCGCGTCATGGCCCGGCTGTTCCATGTCGAGGTGCCGCTGCCCGATGCGAAGCCGCTCCTGCGCGCCCATGCCGCGGCACTCACGCCGCGCCGCCGCCCGGGCGACTATGCCCAGGCGGTGATGGATCTGGGGGCGACCATCTGCACGCCGCGCAAGCCGCGCTGCATGCTGTGCCCCTGGGCGCGGGCCTGCACCGCCCATCGCCTGGACGATGCCGAGCGGCTGCCGCTGAAGCGGGCCAAGGCGGCGCGGCCGACGCGCCATGGCGTCGCCTTCTGGGTCCTGCGCGACGACGGCGCGATCCTGATCCGCAAGCGCGCGGCCAAGGGGCTGCTCGGTGGCCTGATGGAATTGCCGTCGACGCCCTGGGTCGAGACGCGCTGGGGCGCGGCCGAGGCGCTGGCCCATGCGCCGGTCGATGCGGACTGGCGCCTGATCGAGGGCTCGGTCGGCCATACCTTCACCCATTTTCACCTGGAGCTGTCGATCCTGGTCGGCCGGGTGGGCGGCAGCACTGCCGCCGAGGGCACCTGGGTCAGGCCGGACCGGCTCGGCGACCATGCGCTGCCGACGGTGATGAAGAAGCTGGTCAAGCACGCGCTCGCCGCGCTCAGGCCGCCGCCGGGCCCCTGAAGGCGGCCGCGGCCTCCAACATCCAGCCGCGGAAGGCCGCGACCAGCGGCCGCTCGAGTGCCATCGGTGGGAACACGAGGTAATAGGCGAAGTCGGCTACGATCGTATCGGGGAAGGGCCGGACCAGCCGGCCGCTCTCCAGGTCGTCGGCGCAGAGCACGCTGGTGCCGAGTGCCACACCCTGGCCCATGGCGGCGGCGGTCAGGCTCATGTGGGTATAGGTGAAGCGCGGGCCCTGGTGCGCGTCGATATGATGGATGCCGCGCGTGCCGAGCCACGCGCTCCATTCCAGCTCATGCAGGCCCGGATGCGGCTCGTCGTGCAGCAGCGTGTGATGCTCCAGGTCCTCGAGCCGGTCGAGCGGCCGCGATCCTTCGAGCAGCCGCGGGCTGCATACGGGAAAGACCTCCTCGCGAAACAGGAAGTCGCAGATGAGGCCCGGATATTTGCCGGTGCCGAAGCGGATGGCGACGTCGACGTCATCGTCCTTGAAGGTCGCGAGCTTGTCGTCGGCAAGCGTGCGCACCGCGATCTCGGGATGAAGGCGGCCGAACGCGCCCAGCCGCGGGATCAGCCAGCGCGCGGCGAAGCTCGGCATGGTGGTGACGGTGAGGACCGCCCCGCCGCTCTGGCGGGCGAGATCCCGGGTCGCGCCGGCGATCTCGTCCAGCAAATGGCCGATGCGCTTGCCGTAGCGCTGGCCGGCATCGGTCAGGAGCACGCCGCGGGGCTGCCGGCGGAACAGCTTCAGGCCTAGATGATCTTCAAGCGTCTTGATCTGCTGGCTGATGGCGCCCGCGGTCACGTGCAGCTCCTCGGCGGCCTTGAGGAAGCTTAGATGGCGAGCGGCCGCCTCGAAGGCGCGCAAGGCGTTGAGCGGGGGCAGGCGACGCGTCAAGGCGGGCTCCATGACTTAGCTGAGCTAAGCCATGATAACAGAAACTCTGGTTTGTCGCGCGGGGTTGCGACACCGATATTTCAGTCATGGACGTTTCTCAGTCACGGGAGAAGATCATGACGAGACTCACGATGACCGCCGGCAATTGCGCGCCGCTGCCGCACGGCAAGACCGGCCAGGGCCATTCGCTGTCGGATCTGGTGACCCGACTGTTCGATGCCATCGGCACCTGGAGCGAGCGCTCGGCCCAGCGCCGCGCCCTGGCCGCGGTGAGCGACCATGTCCTGCACGACATCGGCATCAGCCGGCTCGACGTCGAAGGCGAGATCGACAAGCCGTTCTGGCGCCAGTAGCGGCGCATCCAGCGATAGGGCTTGCCGGGCGCAGATACCTGGGGTGGAATAAGGCCGCGGCGCCATGTGGGGCGCCGGGAGACCAGGGCCGATGTTCCAAAGGTGCCTTCTCGCCTGTCTGTGCGGGGTGCTGCTGTCGGCCGCGGCCGTAGCGGCCCCCGTGCGACTGGTCAGCGGCCCCGATTACGTGCCCTTCGCCGATCCGTCGCTGCCGTCGGGCGGCCTGGCCGGTGCCCTGGTGCAGGCCGCGTTCGCGGCAACCGGGCTGACGGTCGAGCCGGTCCAGTTCGAGCCCTGGAAGCGGGCCTATGCCGACGCCCTCGCCGGCGAGTTCGACGCCGCCTTTCCCTTTGTCCAGTCGGCCCAGCGCGAGACCGAGATGCTGTTCTCGGACGCGATCTACGACATCGTGATGGTCGCCTTGTTCCGGGCCGACAGCGGCCATGATTACGCGACACCCAGCAGCCTCGCGGGCTTGAGCCTGTGCCTGCCGCTCGGCTATGCGCCGGCGGCGCCGCTGGCCGGGCTGATCGAGGCCGAGGCGATCCATGTCGAGCATCCGGCCAGCCCCGACCTGTGCCTGAAGCAATTGGCCGAGGGCCGCGTCGACGTCTATGTCGGCGCCGACGATCTGATCGACCAGCGGGTCGCGGCGCTGTTCGGAACCGCCTCGCCGTTCCGGCGCGGGCGGACGCCGGTCTACCACCAGTCGCTCTACCTGCTGGCCGCCCGCGCCAGCCACGGCTCGGCCGATCTCGTCCGCCGCTTCAACGAAGGACTGGCGTCGCTCCGCGCCGACGGCCGCTATGACGAGATCGTCCGGCACCAGCTGCAGGCGGCCGGCGGCTAACAACTGCCCTCAGTGCTGGGTCAGGCGCAGCTCGATGCGGCGGTTGCGGCGTCGGGCATCGTCGCTGTTGGCCTTGTCGAGCGGCTGCCATTCGCCGAAGCCGGCGGCGGCCAGATGCTCGGACGGAATGCCCTGGTCGATCAGGAAGCGGATGACCGATACCGCGCGCGCGGTCGACAATTCCCAGTTCGACGGGAACTGGGCCGTGGCGATCGGCCGGTTGTCGGTATGGCCGTCGACTTCCAGGATCCAGTTGATGTTGTCCGGAATGCCGCCCGAGATCTGCTTCAAGGCGCTCACGACCGGCTCGAGCTGCTTGCGCGCACCGGGCTCGAGATTGGCCATGCCCGGGTCGAACAGCACTTCGGACTGGAATACGAACCGGTCGCCGACCACGCGGATGTCCGGCCGGTCGCCCAGGATCTGCTTCAGCCGGCCGAAGAACTCGGAGCGGTATTTCGCCAGCTCCTCGACCTTGGACGCGAGCGCTATGTTCAGCTTGTTGCCGAGATCGGCGAGCTGCGCCTGCTGATCCTTGTTCTGCGCCTGGGCCAGGTCGAGCGCCTTGGACAATTCCTCGAGCTGCTTGCGCAGCGCATCGACATTGGCATTCAAGGTCGCGATGGTCACGTCGCCGGCCGACAGCTTGTCGCGCGCCTGGGCCAGCTCTTGGGCCTGGGCCTGGGCATCGGCGGCCGCCTGGGCGAGCTTGGCGGCGAGCGCGTCCTTGTCGCGCGTCGCCTGCTGCGCCTGGGCGCCGAGCGTCGCGACATTGAGGCGGAGGTCGTCGCTCGCGCGCTTCTCCAGCGACAACATTTCGGTGAGCTCGTTCAACTGCTGGGTCAGCTTCTTGATCGCGAGATCCCGGTCGCTGACCGCGCCCGACAGGTAGAACTGCCCGACGGTGAAGACCAGCAGGATGAAGATGATCACCATCAGCAGCTGGGCGAGCGCGTCGACGAAGCCCGGCCAGATGTTGATGGAGGAGGGGCGCGACCGCCGCGACAGCGCCATGTCTCAGCGCCCGTTGTCTTCGGCGAGCGCCGCGATCGTCCGGGCCAAGAGGCGGATCTCGGTGCGGATCTCCGACACGGTCGCCTCGCGGGCGGCGTCCATCTCGGTCACCAGCTTGGCGACATGCTGGTCGAGATTGCGCAGATAGCCGCGGGTGACGTCGTCGAGGCCGCCGGCACCGCGCGGCCCGTCGGCAAGCTTGGCCAGGATCGGCTTCATGTCGGACTGGGTCTCGGCGAAGCGCAGCAGCACGCCCTGCTCGGTGCGCATCTGCTCCGTCATCAGCGACATCCGCTCGCCCAGCTGCTGCAGGCCCATGTTGGCCGAGACGCGGCTTTCCTCGCCGCGCGCCATGATGCGCTGCAGATTGTCGAGGCTGTCGGCGGTCTGCTCCAGCAGGGCCTGGATGAAGGCCGGCACCGACTGCTCGCCGCCGTCGCCCGCCACGCCGGCGCCGCCGATCCGGGTCAGGCCCGAGAGCCATTCCTCGAGATCGTTGAAGAAGCGGTTATGGGCCTGGCCCGCCTGCAGATCGAGAAAGCCCAGGACGAGCGAACCCGCAAGGCCGAACAGCGACGAGCTGAACGCGGTCGCCATGCCGTTCAACGGCGCCTGCAGGCTGCCCTTGAGGTCGGCCATCGCCTGGCC
>Ga0070730_10001384_pt1 | contig 23471 bp, 7 predicted proteins | sample Coa_R1_3_FD_66447 | JGI IMG/M metagenome (GOLD analysis project Ga0070730, IMG submission 66447) | Surface soil microbial communities from Centralia Pennsylvania, which are recovering from an underground coalmine fire - Coalmine... | ecosystem: Environmental > Terrestrial > Soil > Unclassified ... | reverse complement strand
TTTGAGCCGCGACCCGTGGTTTGTAGCGCCCGGCCAGCCCAAAAATGCCCACCTTGTGATGGTATATACCAGCATGAGATATGTCTTGCCATAAGGCAGTATGGTAATCACATAAACGCAACAAGGCTGGAGTTCATGAATCACCGAGGACTCCAGCCATACATTATGTTGAAACTCTCCTCTTGGGACTTTCACGCTCTATGACCCTCTCGCTTGGATAGCGGCACGACCAGTCCGCCAAAAGACTCATTGAATCGCGGGCTGACTAGAGCGCGAAGCGGCCTTTGGAAGCACGGCGCGTCCAACGCAGTCAAACCGGCTTAGACTGGGGGCAGGCGACGGAGAGGATGTTCACTTTGCGAAGGACACCAAATAAAGCCGAGCTAGCGCCCCTCAAGGCTGCAAACGCCCAGCCTCCTGATCTCGACTCGGCGTCGGTTCCCGACACACTCGCGGCGCTCCATGTCAACTCCGACATCGGGCTCACGCATGCGGAGGTGGACGTCCGCCGCAAGGAGCACGGCTACAACGAGGTGGCCGAGAAAAAAGGGCACGCAGTCCTCAAATTCCTCCGGAAATTCTGGGGAATCTCGGCATGGATGCTCGAACTGATCATGGTTCTGTCAGCCGTGCTCGGAAAATATTCGGACCTCGTCATGGTGAGCATGTTGCTGGTTATCAACGCCGTGTTGGGTTTTATGCAGGAGCACCGGGCCGCCGGTGTCGTTGAGGCACTGCGACGCCGGTTGCAGGTCAGAGCGCGCGTCCGACGCGATTCGAACTGGCAGGTTATTTCCGCACGGGAGTTGGTCCCTGGCGATATCGTTCGTGTGCGACCCGGTGACATCATCCCGGCGGACGTGAAAATCCTCACGGGAACGTTGACCGTGGACCAGTCGGCGCTCACCGGCGAATCGAGGGACGCGCACAAGAAGCCCGGCGAAGTACTTTCGTCTGGGTCCGTCGTCCGCCAAGGCGAAGGCAACGGCGTGGTCATGCTGATCGGAGCGAAGACCTATTTTGGCCGCACCACGGAACTCGTACAGCAGGCGCGACCGCAACTTCACATCGAAGCGGTAGTGACCAAGGTCGTCCGCTGGCTCTTTGTCATCGTCGGCGTGTTGCTGGGCGTGGTGGTCATCCTGTCGCTGATTCGCGGCGCGCCACTCCTAGAGATGGTTCCGCTCATGCTCGTGCTACTGATGAGCGCAGTGCCAGTCGCCCTCCCAGTCATGTTCACAATCAGCATGGCTGTCGGGTCGAGGGATTTGGCCAAGCACGGCGTGCTAGTCACCCGCCTTAGCGCCGCAGAGGATGCCGCAACGATGGACGTGCTCTGCGTGGACAAGACCGGCACCATCACGATGAACCAATTGGCCGTCACTGAAGTGATCCCTCTGGAGCACGCGACGGAAGCCGACGTGCTGTTAGCCGGCACGCTCGCGTCGCAGGAAGCGAACCAGGATCCGATTGACCTCGCGTTCTTGGCCGCGGCAAGAGAGCGGCATATCTTGGACAGCCTTCCCAAGATCACGCCCGTGTCCTTCGCACCGTTCGATGCGAACAACCGGCGGACGGAAGCCGTGGTTGAGCAGAACGGGCAGCGGTTGCTGGTGATGAAAGGGGCCGTGCGCACCATCGCCGAGGCCTGTGGACTCCATTCCCTGGCAATTGACGCATTGGAAGCGCGCGTCAGCGCGTCGGCCGCAAAGGGTTATCGGATGCTGGCGGTGGCGCGAGGCCCGGAAATGGGCGTCCTAGCCTTGGTGGGGTTGGTGTCGTTGTATGATCCGCCACGACCAGAGGCCAGGCAACTCATCGCCGCACTCCACGACCGCGGGGTGGCGGTCAAGATGCTCACGGGTGACGCGCTGGCGGTGGCACGCGAAATCGCGAGCGGCGTGGGGTTGACCAGCATCCGCCGCATGGCGGAACTAAAGGCCGCGAGCGCGCAGGCTGGCAACCGGGCGGGTGATCTTTTCACGGGCGCCGACGGTTTTGCGGAGGTATTTCCAGAAGACAAATATATCGTGGTAAAGAACCTGCAGGCCGCCGGGCATGTCACGGGCATGACGGGGGACGGGGTCAACGATGCGCCGGCGCTCCGTCAGGCCGAAGTCGGCATCGCCGTCAGTACCGCGACCGACGTGGCCAAGGGCGCCGCGAGCGTCGTGCTGACCGAACCAGGGTTGACGAACATTGTGGCGCTTGTCGAGCAGGGGAGGATGATCTATCAGCGCATCCTGACGTGGATCATCAACAAAATCAGCCGGACCATTCTGAAGGCGGCCTTCGTAGCCATCGCATACGTGGTGACCGGCAAGTTCGTGGTCTCCGCCTTTGCGATGCTCCTCCTGACCTTTATAACGGACTTCGCCAAGATCTCCCTGGCTACCGACCACGTGCGGTCGTCCAGGAAACCCGAGACGTGGGACATCGGAGGCTTCATCACGGTGTCCGTGGTTTTGGGCGTTGCGATGGTCGCGGAAACGCTATTGTTCTTGAGGATCGGCTGGTCGCATTTCGGTTTGGCCACCAACGACAATTCCCTCTACACCTTCAGCTTCCTGATGCTGCTCTACTTTGCAGTATTCTCCGTAGTCTCCGCGCGTGAGCGCCGCGCGTTCTGGTCGACGATGCCCAGCAAGGCCCTGATGGCCGCCCTCCTGACGGATGCGCTCACCGGTACCATCCTGACGCGCGTGGGCCTTCCAGGACTCATGCCATTGCCGTGGCCGCAGACACTCGCGATTTTCGGCTATGCTATGGTTTCGTGCCTGGTCGTGAACGACGCCATAAAGGTCGCGATGATCAAGTGGCGCGTACCCACTGCCGCCGCTTAACGGCCGCCCATGTTCAAAGATTATGGTAGACAGCAAGCTATGGAAGCAGTACTCGTCGAAATATTTATTGAGGGCAATTTTCGTTTATCCTCAGTGACAAATCACCTTCGTACCGGACGCTTTGCGGAACCAACAGATTCCGCGAAGATAACGTAACTTGAAAGAGCTACGTATGTTTGGCGCAGCAATTGCGTGCCACACGCATACCAAATTGATTTTGCGACGTCCAACAAAAAGGTAGCGGACCACCGGAGACCATGCTATGCGCATTTGGATGAGAAGCCTTGTATCTCTATTTGTCATCACAGGCACAGGCTATTTGCTGGACAGGCTCTTGCGACACGAAGGAGTGTCGCGCCGAGATTTACTTGTCTTTTCGGACGTTCTAGTGGGAATTGTGGCTGCCTTCCTGATTCACATCTTGACCCTGCACGAGGAACAGAAAAGAAGGTTTGTTGAACAAAGGCTCAAGGTGATAGCCGAAATGAATCACCACATTAGAAACGCCTTGCAGGTAATCGCCTACCAGTCCTATGTGCGACAGGAAGAGCCGGTTGCAGAAATCGGTCAGGCAGTCACCCGAATTACGTGGGCATTGCAGGAGGTGCTGCCCCAGATCCCGGACTTATCCAGCCATCTCACAAATGAAGATCCCCTCTCACAAGCAGGCAGGCAGCAGCCCCACTGAGGGGATCGACCAATCACCCCACCATGCAAGCTCGCAACGCTTATCTGAGACGCATCTAAGGGGAGTGTCGAATCGTGCCCGATACAGACAGCCTTTCTCCCGAGAAGAGGTGAGGCTGATCTTCCCGCGAGGATCGTTTTGCCAAAGCTATGGTCACGGTGGAAGAATACGCGCCACCGAGTAGCGCAGATTCGCGATTCGGTGCATTGATGAAATCCGTCTCTTTGTGCGTAGTTGATATCTACCGATCGTCTCAAATTTCTAAGCACCCTGTAAGCATCGCAAGCAGCATGATCGCGAATTGTTATCTTCTTCATTGTTGTGTCGATTCTCCTTTTCGTATGAGTGTCCGTTCGGAAAAGCGGGGCAGGCTCAATATTTTGAATGGTTTCCGTATTTTCTGGCCTTTCTCAATGCGCGTTCTAATCAGGCTCTAGCTAGTGTTTGCTAGCCTATCGTACGCTGGTAGACTGGCCGAGAGCATACTCCGAGAATCGGAGCAGTGCAAGAACTTCAGAAAAAAATAGGAAATCGCATCCGATCACTCCGGTCAAAACATGGCTGGTCACAGGAGGAGTTCGCGGACCGCTGCAAGATTCATCGCGGGCACATGGGGCAGATTGAGCGCGGGGAGAAAAATCTGAGCATCCAGACTCTCGTCAAGGTGGGAAAAGGTCTTGAAATGACAGTTTCGGCCCTCCTTAAAGGCGTCGTCTGATTTTCTCGGTTCTCTGCCGCTCCTCATATATAGAGGAGAAACTGGATAGCGCCCAGATTCCCTCAGTTTCCGATCAAAGGCAAGTTCCCGCAGAACGGAGTACCGCCGCAACGTGGCCCCGGCACGGTGAAAGTATTCGGTCCAGAACTTCTGGAGGCTTTGCCAATATGCCGTGGATTTCCCCGCGCCATCGACGCCGAGGATATACACCTCAATCCCCTGAAGCATTGCGGGAGCGCCCATCACCAATTGCTTCCCAAGGGCAGAAGCCGACACCGACTGGCCCGATTCCAGATCGAGGTCGCGGGTGTGATGCCGCATGTCGGAGAAGATGACGAGCACCTTGCGGCTCGACCTCCGATTCTGATTGGTAGCACGGCAAGAATGGGACTATAGCAAACAAGCCTGCTGGCATGTTACGCCTAGAACATTTGATTCGACTTCGCCGCGCAATTAGCGTCTTGGACAAATGGCTGAGTGATCTACGGTTTCCTAACAGCCCTTCGCACGAGGTACCAGCTAGACGGTTCAGAAACGGGCCTATGGAAAGCGCTAAAGCTGGGAGTCGCTGCAAACAGGATCCGGTCTCGGCTCAGTCTAATTTCTCGTTTCTTGTCGACTGTAGGCAATTTTGTAGCTGTAAAACCTCAAAGAACTCTACAGATCAACAAATCTCGATTCAAGCAGACCACCTAGATTCACCGCAAAGTACCACATATCAGATTATTGTTAGGACGCTTGGCTTGGGCCCAGTGGGTCGGGTCACTTCGCTTGCCTGCATGCGTTTAGGATCCAACAATTTGCCAATGACCTGATTTGTCTTTGTCGTGTTTTCTGTATATGAATTTGTGCCTGCAAAAACTGGAGAGAACCACAGCATTCCCTGAATCGCCATAAATTCTTGAGGGCAATATTCCGCCGGGTTAACATGGCGGAACCCTTGGTGAGGAACGTCGTAGCTTCCCGTCGAGGAGGTCAGATGAAGGTGACGGTACGGCGATGACCGTCTTGCCTGATCGGTAAGAATGTGTCTCATGCTATCGATCAATGGTCAGGGCAATGCCGCGATGGTCGTGCCCGTGATCCATCCCATAATCGCCAGGCGACAAACCGATGGGATTTTTCTGGCTAACAGACCGCGGCATCAATGTAATGGAGTTGTTGTCGATCACAGTCAATTTCCGCTTCGATACCGTATGGAACGATAAACATCGGATCGGTATGGCCGAAGTCCATTTGCGTCACCAAGGGCAATGACTCCAGCCCCAGTTCTCGGCAGACATCGAGCAAGGCGGTGTCATAGGCACTAAAGCTGGATTCTTCGCCATAGGGCCGTCCAAACAGAATTCCGCGAACGGCTTGGAGCGCACCTGTCGCAGCGATCGACCGAAGAATACGAACAACAGCGCTTGGAGAGATGGTTTCCTCGGACAGTTCAAGGAACAGGATGCTTTCCCGCCAAACTGATAGATCAGGCCACACTGGACTCCCCCTGAGCCAGTCAATCACCTCAAGGCACCCACCCATCAACCTGCCTCGGTGTATTCCATCTCCCTGAAGCCAGCGCCAACCCGAACAAGAATGAAGCCTACGTCGCTGACTTTGGAGTTCTGGTTGGGCCCAATCGAGACGCTCATAAGTCCACCCATCCACATTCGGCACAATCTGACCAACAGGTTCCCTGGAAAATAGAATGCGGCGAACGGACGAAGCCATGTACGGGAACAAGCCTCCGTTTTCACCAAAGCCAGCCATGATTGATGGTCCGTAGAAAGATACCAAACCCGCTTTAAAGCAAGCGAAGTGGGTAACAGTTGAATCGGAGTAACCCAAGAAGACCTTCGGGTTATCGCGGATTACCGCGAGATCAAGGAAGGGCAGGAGGCGAATCGAATCATCACCCCCGATCGTCGATACGATCCCTCGAATGCCAGGGTCGGTGAAAGCTTCCATCAAGTCGGATGCGCGTGCCTCCGGGTGCGAAGTTAACCAAGTCGCGTCCGCCATCCGTGTGACGGCCTTCGACCACCTTCACTCCCAGGGACTCCTCCATCTGACGCTTCCCGGCTTGATAGCGATGTGGAAAGAGGCTCGGACCTCCCCACGACAGTGAGAGTGCAGCAATACGATCGCCAGGGCGGAGTACGGAAGGTTTGATCATAATGCATAGTCTATCCTGCACAATTCGCGGCGAAAGTCACAAAGGTTTTCCGAAGCTCGGCAACAGACGCACGACGAAGAGCAGCCACACTCACCGTTTTCATCGTGACGCTGTTGAATCGAATCGTCGCCTACGCTGAGCAGGATCGTTCTCGCAGAAGGAGGGAGATATTCCACGGGAGCAGTTCGTCAATGCGGTTGATGGGATGATCGGCGATGCCTGTCAGTACCTCGCGCAGATATGCTCTGGATCCAGGCCATTGAGTTTTGCTGTGCCGATCAAGCTATAGATAGTGGCGGCCCGCTCCCCTCCGGCATCAGACCGTGCCAAGCGGCCGCCGCTCGCCGAGCCCGCTGCCACCGACCAGGAACTGAGTCCGGGAGACCGCGTCGCGGGATTGGGCGACTTTGGAACTCCATTTGAAATCTGAAAGGAAGAATGTCATGAAAAATTGTTCCATCGTTCCACGGACTTCCCCTCAAAGAGCTGTGAAGCCTTTTTCCAGACCTGAATCGCTACTTTTCTTCCTAGCGCTCTTCCGACGAGGTCGCCGCCTATGAAATGAATTCCGCAAAGCCGTCGGGACAAACCGGCTTGATCGGCTGCGGCGCTGAATGTGGGCCAACCAAGAGTGAGTTGCGTTCGGGGCGTGAGACCCGGCTCGATCTTGGATGCGCCGATTTCAAAGTGAACTGAGTCGCCAAAATCGTCTTTCCCTGTGAATTGTTTCAGTATTTCAGCAGCGGCGGCGCTGAAGGTGCTGTGGCCGGATACAAACTCCGGAAAGGGAGGTGTCGCGGCCATAACAGTTGGCTGGTAAGGCTGCCACTCCCCTCCCTGAATGGTTTGTGTGCCTTTAAAGCGGCCTCCCCAGGCTTGCACGGGCTGAGTCGCAAATAGAAAGTGAATAGCACTGACTGGCCGGACAGAATCAAACGCGCGTTTTGCGTCCCACGCCGCAACGCTCGAGTCAAGCATGGCATTCGTAAGAGCGAAGAACATTTTGACATCGTCGTCGAGGGTATGATGGTCGCGGATAGAAACAAACTGACCAAACAAACACCAATGTCCCGGTGGGGTTTCAGACGCGGGACCGTCAGCCCAGTACTCCGCTATCATCTTCTGCTCATCGGTGAGTTCCGCACTCATGCGGAGAAGATCACGGGCCTCGTCGATGAACTGTTCCTTATTCTGACTGAACGAGGGCGGCCCTACCGCTGGCCGGAATTGTGATCCTGAAGTTAGAGCAAAAGGAATGACCAATCCCCAATGTGGAGTGAGATATTTTTGGACTAGAAATCTGCCGGAAAGGCCGCCATCCGGAATCGGGGTTTTTAGCGGCTGCCAGCGGTCGATCTTGTAAAGATGGTTGGGATCGTTCAACGGAAGGTAGCCGGTGTAGTCGGAGTACGCGCCCGGATGCAGGTCGCCCAACTGATTTGATCCATCATGATGACGAAACTTAAGCACCGCTGACGCAGCCAGGTTGCCGACTCCGCTGGGAGTGTTGGAATCCATTCGTGCATCGGATGGATCATAGCCGAAATCGGCCATGATCGCGTCATATCTGGGGGTCTCCGCGGGAAACAGATCGGTAAGGCACCGGTACGCGGCAAAACTGATTGCCTTCTCTTTGTTAGCTTGAGATCGCTCGCGAACCGGGCGCTTCGACTGGCTATTGGAAATTGACGCTGCGGCCACGGGGTCGTACGCCGTCCACGCATCGTACATGCAAGTGTGTGTAACGGCCAATGCCCGGGCCACAATCGTTGGTCCAGGATGCCGGTATCGAATTGTTTGCAGTAAGGCATTATTCCACCGAACAACAGCATTTTCCTGCGCAAAGCCGGTGATGGTGGTGCTGACGAGAATCCAAAAAACGGCGAAGAAGCGCGCCTTGAATGAAGCTCGATAGCTATTTTTCAATTTTCCATTCGGCATTTATTGCGCTCCAGTAGTAAAGCTGGTTGAGAAGCCAAAAAAGCCGGTCAAACTCTGCCCGATCAGATCGGTAATGCCATTGCTGAGCCGGACTTGGTAACTGGTATTTGGCAGCAGCAGCGAGCTTGGCGTAAATCTTGCGCTCTGCCCATCGGTAGAAACAACGATGGTTCCAGGGATGGCGTTCCCACCAGAAGGAACCAACTGGAAAGTGTCTGCGGCTACTGTGAGCGCATCGACTCTCTTGCTGAAGTTCACTTGGACTACGGTATTGGTTAATACTCCGGTAGTTCTATCCGATGGGGCCACTGACAACACTTGCGGCCGGGTCAAGTCGGCTCCAGGTCCAGTAGTAAATGTAGTAGTAGTTGTTGCCGCTAATACATTGCCGCTCAGGTCTTGTACCCCAGTCACGGTCAACGTGTATTGTGTGTTGGCGGCTAGCGGCACTGCTGGAGTCAATATTAAAGTGGTTTGTCCGTTGGTCAGCGTCGGGACTACCGTGATCGGGCTACCGGCGGTAGTGACAGTTACCTGACTGAGACTTGTGCTTTCAATAGCTTTGTCGAACCGCACTACCACCTGAGAATTGATGGGAATTCCACTCAATTGGTCGGGCGGGCTTACGCCAACGACGTTTGGCGAAGTAGCATCCACGGCAGTTCCAGTCGTGAAGTTAGCGCTGCCGAAGAAGAAGCAGAAGAAGCCCGCGCATGTTGCTGAGTTTCCGGCCAGGTCTGTCATGCCACCGATAGAGATGGTGTAGTTATGGTTCGGTGTTAGTTGTCCGCCGTTTGGCACGAAGCTGACAATCAGCCCATCCACGCTGAGGCTGGCGGTTCCAGTCACCTGCTGTCCTGCGGAATTGTCACTCACCTGCAGGCTACTGCCATTCACTGAGCTCGGATCGAGCACTGCATTCGAGCGGGCAATGATTTGGGTATTCACCGGCACATTGGTGGATCCATCGAGCGGGTCGGCTACCGTTACAACTGGTTGCACCGTCGTTGGTCCTGAGCCGGTTGCAAATTGCGTGGTCTTACCAATTACGGGGTTGCCAGCCAGGTCTTCAACACCCGCGATGCTAACCGTCATTTGCGTGTTATCAGGCAGCGCATGAAGAGGAGTAAATATCACTTCCTGATTGTTATTGCTGAAGCTGATGCTGGTTGGAATCAGTGTTTGTCCACCGCTGCTCACCTGTATTGTGCCGGCGGTTGCAGTCAGCGGGTTGACAGGTTCACTAAACTTCACGTGAATATCGGCATTTACCGGCACTGCCACCGATCCATCGGGAGGTGACATCGAGGTAACAACCGGGGGTACGTTATCGATCTGATCCGTGGTGGTGAATGTAAATGAATTATTGAAGTTAAATCCTTCCGACAATCCATTGATACCCTGGATGTCAGTGGTTGTCTGGAAAGAGTAAATACCATTGGAAGCGAGCGGCGCTGTGGGCACAAATCGGACCAACGTTCCGCTTGGGTCAAGGCTTATAGTTCCAGCCACGAATTGGCCTGTATTAAGGCTCTGCAACAGTACGCTGTTGGTGTTTACGGTAGTGGGATTGAGTGGCTCATTGTATTGAACCTCTACCACCACATTTCGCGGAGTGAAAACCGGATTGAAAAATGTCGCTCGAGAAGGGCTCTGGTTGATGACTGCCGGCGGAACAGTGCTGGTATCCGCCACAGTCCGGAACGACCCCTGGTAGCCGTTCACCGGATTACCATCTGTCTCCAATGCAGTGCTGTCGAGCGACACGCCAATCAGGGCGTTGTTAATCCAAGGATTGGCTGGAACAAACTCAAGAGTCTGTCCACTATCTTTGACCGACACCGTGCCTAGCGCCAGGATTCCGTTCTGCGACACATGAAATGCCGCCGCGGCAGTAGCTGGGTCCAGCGGCTCATTCACAAACAGAGCCACGCTGCTATTCAATGGCACATTTGAAGCGCCATTTCCCGGGCGCTGGCCGATCACCGAGGCGTGGCTGGTATCGAATGCTGACCCCGTTGTGAACTGGCTGCGGAAGGGTGGAGCTGAGTTGCCGGAAAGGTCCTGCACGCTACTGCTGGTCACAACCGTAACCACACTCGAAGGAGGCAGGGTTCCTGCATTGAGCATTACCGTTCGGTTATCGGCTGAGATGGTGACTCCCGCATTCAGCGGCACGCTACTACCAGAGAGCAACCCGAAAGTACTGCTGTTGACGGTGGTAGGATTCAATGACTTCGAGAATGTCAACACCACGGTAGCGTTCAATCCAACATTGATGGATCCGTCAGCCGGCGTGACCGCCACGACCTGGGGTGCGGTCGTGTCCGCGATAGCTGTCGTCGTAAACGAACTGGAGAAGAAGTTCGCGCTGTTCCCGACCAGGTTAAGCAGTGAGCCCAGTACGCGCACGCTGATCGTGCTGTTTCCCGGCAGCGGGTTCAAGGGAGTGAAGGTGACGGTGGAACCATTGACCGCATAGCTGCCTGCGACCTCGGCGAAGAAGAAGTTTGGACCGGTGACACCTATGTTGATCGAGCTGCTGTTGACGGTTGTCGAATCGACTGCCCCGGTGAAGGTGAGCACGACTGTGGAATTGACAGCTACACCTGTGGCTCCGTTTGCAGGATTTACTGACCGGACTTGAAGCGGACTCTGGTCAGGCGTGGTCGAGCTGCTGGTAACAAAGCTGCTGGTAAATGAAGTTGCCGGGTTGCCGGCAGCATCGGCAAAACCGCCAACGACAATGGAATACGTGGTGCTCGCGGCGAGTAAGCTGGATGGAGTAAAGGTCAGGATTTTGCGATCGTTGCTTACTCCAATTACTCCGGCAACGGTTCCTCCACCGGAGGAAACAGCAATCGCGTTTGCGCCTACACTCAGTGGCTCTACTGGTTCGTTGAGCGCCACAACGACGTGAGCGTTAACTGGCACGCCGCCGCTTCCATTTTGAGGGCTTACCGCAACTACCTGCGGGCCTGCTGCTTGCACGCCGGTTCCAGTGGTGAAGCCGGCGGAGAAGCCTCCAAGGCTCAAACCAGAAAGGTCTGTAATCCCATTGCTGAGGTTAATTCGGTAAGTAGTGGAAGGCACGAGCGATGCTGTGGGTGTTAACACGGCGCTCTGTCTGTCTGCCGACACCGTCACTGTCGCGGCGATTGGATTTCCCTGGGGCGGGACCATTTGGAAAGTTGTCTGATTGACGGTCAACTGATCCACGCGCTTGTTAAATTGCACTTGAGCTACGGCATTCGTCGGTACCGCCACCGCGCCGTCTGCCGGACTTACCGACACCACCTGAGGCCTGATGAAGTCGGCCCCTGCTCCAGTGGTAAATCCGGCAGTCACGGTACCCGCCATGGCATTGCCGCTCGCATCCTGAATCCCAGTTACGGTCACGACATATTGGGTATTGGCGCTCAGCGGCACTGCCGGGGTCAAGATCAATGTCTGTTGGCCATCCGTGGTTGTGGGAACAATGACAACCGGATTGCCCGCACTGTTCAAGGTGACCTGCCCGATACTTGATCCGTCGATCGGTTTGTTGAACCGCACTACAACTTGTGCGTTGATGGGCACTCCCGTCAGTTGATCTGCCGGGCTTATCCCTACGACTGTGGGCAAGGTTGTATCGCTTGCCGCACTCGTATTGAAGCCGGCGCTACCGAAGAAGAAGCAGAAGAATCCGGCGCAGCTTGCCGGGTTCCCGGCAAGGTCGGTCATGCTTCCAACAAATATGGTGTAACCGCGACTTACGGCCAGAGGCGCATTGGGAACAAAGCTGATCGTTCTTCCATCGGCGGCCAGTGAAGCTGTACCAGCCACGTGATCGCGGGTTAGTCCATCAACTAGCTGGACGCTGTTCCCGCTGAGCGAACTGGGATCGATGAGCGTATCGGACTGGAGAATGATCCGGGTATTCACCGGGACCTCATTCGCACCGTCGACCGGATCAAGCACACGCACGACCGGCTGGACCGTTGCAACACCGTTGCCCGTCGTAAACTGCGTGGTCCTCGCCACCACAGCATTACCCGCAACATCTTGAACGCCGGCAACTGTGATCGTCATCTGGGTGCTCGCAGGAAGCGGTTCCTGGGGCGCCAATATCACGTCTTGGTTGTTGTTGCTGAAGCTTATGCCGCTTATGGTCACCACTCGTCCGGCTCCACTGACCTGAATGGTCCCGGCTGTCGCGGTTAGCGGATTGATGGGCTTGTTAAAGCGCAAGTGAATATCGGCATTCCCGGGTACCGCAACTGAGCCATCCGGTGGCGAGATTGCGCTCACGACTGGAGGCGTCGTATCAGCGGAGTCCCCTGTGTTGAATGAGATGGAGCTGTTAAAGCTGAAACCCTGCGTGAGGCCATTCAAACCCTGGATGCCGTTGGTGGTCTGGAAGAAGTAATTTGTATTGGCTGACAGCGGTATCGTGGGGATAAAACGCACCAGCGTTCCAGTTGAATCCAAGGTAACTGTCCCAGCTACAAGCCCGTTAAAGCCGTCGAGCAAGACTGTATTGATATTTACGCTATTGGGGTCGAGAGGTTCGTTGTACTGGAACTCCAATACCGCATTGGTGGGCACTACAGTTGGATTGAAAAAGGTTCCGGCAAGAATGCTGGTTGCGATAACGTCGGGAGAAATGTTGGCGGTGTCTGCGGCCGTCCGGAAGGAGCCTTGATAGCTGTTGACTGGAACACCATCAGCGTCAATCGCCGTGTTATCAAGGAACACCTGCACCAATGCGTTGTTTTGCCAAGGCACAGTTGGGGCGAATTGAATCGCCTGCCCGTTGTCGCTTACGGTCACTGTGCCTTGAACAACCGATCCGTTTTGGGAAGCATGTATGGCATTGAGCACAGTCGCAGGATTCAAGGGTTTGGTCACAAACAGTACGATGCTGCTGTTCAACGCAACACCTGACGCCCCGTTGCCAGGTCTTTGGTTGGCCACGGATGCCTGATTACGATCAAGACCTGCAGAGGTGCTGAACTGGCTGCGGAAGTCAGGAAGAGCGTTCCCGACCATATCTTGTATGCCGCTGGTGGCGATGACCGTCACAGTGCTGGCTGACGGTAGCGGAAACGATTGCAAGGTAACGGTTCGATTGTCGGCGGAGATGCCGATGTTTGAACCAAGAGGCGCGCCGCTTCCCGACAGCAGCGCCACTGTGTTTCCATTCACCGTTCGCGGATTCAGCGATTTGGAGAAGGTCAGCACCACGGTAGCGTTAGGCCCAATGTTCGTAGCGCCATCGTTCGGCGTGACAGCCACTACCTGAGGCAGAGTGACATCAGTGCCCGCGCCTGTGGTGAAGCTGCTGAAAAAGAAGTTGGCGCCATTGCCTGCCTGGTCTAGCAGGGCATTGGTAACGAACACCTGCACGCTGGTGTTGCCCGGCAGTTGCGAGATAGGCGTAAACGTCACCGTGGCCCCGTTCACTGCATAGTTCCCAGCCAGCCGTCCGGCTGGAACCGAGATCTGTATCGAATTGACATTGACAGTGGTGGGATCGACGACCTCATTGAACGTAAGCGTGATGGTCGAATTTACCGGAACGCTGGTGGCGCCATTTGCCGGCGTCACCGTACTCACCTGAAGCGGGCCGTGATTCTGAGAACTGCCGGTGGTAAAGCTGAAAGTGAACGGCGTCACCGCGTTTCCAACGGTATCCGTAACAGCGCCGACCACTGCCGTGCACGCAGTGTTGATAGCCAATGGCGCTGTAGGAGCGAACGTCAATCTGGTCCGGTCGGGGCTTAGAGTGACTGTGCCGGCAGTCGCTGTTCCACCTGCCGACAATGTGATGGAGCCATTATTCACACTCAAAGGCTCCAATGGAACGCTCACCACAGCCACTACCTTCGCATTGATTGGAACACCTGTGCTTCCATCTTGCGGGCTGACTGCCACAATTTGCGGACCCACAGTCACAGTGGTTGCCGAGGTTACAAAGGAAGAGCCAAAGAATCTGAGGCCCTGTCCTTCGAGATCAATGATGCCGTTCGTGGCTTGAATGACATACTCGGTGGAGAGTAACAGCGGAAAGCTGGTCGTAAAGGTCGCGCTTTGGCCATCAGCAGCAATCAACACTGTACCCGGGATGGGCGCCCCGGTTGCCCTGGGAAATACCTGTAATGTATCGGAAGTTACAGTGGCTGGATTGACCGGCTTACTGAACTGAAGTTGGACGATGGTCTTGATTGAAATTCCCACTGATCCATCAGCCGGGCTGCCAGAGAGCACTAGCGGGCCGTTGGTATCGGCGGCGCTTCCTGTCTGGAAGGTCGAGCTGCCGGCATTATCGATGAGACGGTTGGCCAGATCGGTGATGGCCGGGCTTATGGTGATCGTATAAAGCGTGTTGGCCGCCAGCGGAGCCGCCGGAGTGAAGGTGAGGAAGCGATTGCCGCTGGAAAGAGCAATCGATCCGGCTACAACTTGTCCCCCTCCGGAAACCTGAACTGCGGTGGCAGCGACAATGCTATCCAGAGGCTCGTTGAATGCCAGGGTTATGACTGCGTTGGTTGGAACATTCGTGGAGCCATCGGCAGGGCTGGTCGCCAACAGATGGGGCGCATCGGTATCCGCGGTGAATGAGGTTATGAAATTAGAGAAGGAAGAGTTAAGGCTGTTGCTGAACGTATCCTTGACATCAGAATTCAAGAACACGGAAAATTGCCGCCCCACAGCCAACGGTGGATTCGGGACAAAGGATGCTGTCAACCCACTGGCATCGACCTGGATTGTGCCGGGAACAGGCTGGAAGGTCGTCTGGTCAGTGATGCTGAAACTCTGAGGAGTGAGTGTCGCCGGATCGATGATCTTGCTGAACTGCACGGTGTACGCCAAGTTAATTGGAACGTTATTTGCTCCATTGGCGGGACTGGTGTTTACAACTGAAGGCGGAACGGCATCTGCAAGCGTTCCAGTCGTAAACCCACTTTGGAATTGCTGGGTCATTCGGTTTCCAGCTAGATCCCGCACGCTGTTGACCTGTACGCTGTAGGCCGTCGTGGGCAACAACTGCTGCGCTGGAGTGAATGTGACCGAAAGACCGTCGTTCGATCCTTGTACGCTGCCACTCACCGGAGTTGTGCCTTGGAACAGATTGACCACACCAGGGACGATTGATGTGCCACAACAAGTACTCTGCGCATAAGCCTGCAATGTCTGCGCGGCAGCGGCTATTTCCGAAGCAGGTAGCGACGGCGTTACCGCGCTGATTGCACCCTGGGCTCGCGATAGCGGAATGCCGGAGAGCAGAGGCTCAGTGAAACGAACTACGATCTTGCCGTTAACCAGGAAGCTGGTGGCGTTGTTGGCTGGATTGATCTGAGCAACTGCTGGTGGAGTTCTATCGGGATTGCGTGGATCGGTTCCCAGTTGGAATTCCTGTAGATTCGTCAGGCCATCGCCATCGGGGTCCTGGCTGGCAACCGATGCATCCAGCGGATTCAATCCGTAGAACACTTTCCAACCGTCGGTTATACCATCATTCATCGTGCTGGGGTTTAACGGATCTGTTCCCAGTGCGAACTCAACCGCGTTAGTCAAGCCATCGTTGTCATCATCCTTATTTGGATCGAGGACACGTAGAGTATTGGCGCTGGAAGGAACAGGGCTGGAGCTGGTCGAACCATTGGTCGCAACCAGGGTAAATGCGCCAGAAATATTTGCGCTCACCGTGAGGCTCAGAGTTGCGCTGGTTCCCGAAGGATCGACCGAAACCGAGTTAATGTTTACCGGCGACGGGACCGTTTGCGGCCGAAAAACAAAACTGGCAGTATTCAGGCTTGTGCCGGTCACCGTGAAATTGGAGATGGCCAGGGGCGTGGCGCTTGACACAACGAGTTTAGGGCTGACGGACGCAATGACCGGGGCCGGAATAACAATGAAGCTGGTGTCGGAGGTGGCGGTCTTTCCATTGACCGTGACCGACAAGGGGCCGGTGCTTGCGTTAGCGGGAACGGTGACAACCAAGGTAGTGCTGGTTGCCGATATAACTGACGCTTGTGCGCCGTTGAAGAAAACCGAGTTTTGAGAAGCCGTAGGGCTGAACCCCTGGCCTTGCAGCGTAACTGTTGTTCCGACTGCCCCCTGCTGGGGCGTAAAGTTCAGGATGGCCAGGGTTGCAGGCGATCCTAGCGCCGATCGGCCAATCTTCAAGATGTTTCCGACCGCATCATAAGAATAGGTAGCGACATTACCCGCGCCATCAACTACTTTCACCAACCTGCCCAGATCGTCATAAAAATATTGGATCGGGTTATTCGTTTGTGCAGCGGCGAACACAGCGCAGGCAAGCATTGATAGAACGATCAGTTTTGTTTTCGCTATCGGTCGGATCATATTGATTATCTCTACTCGTTCGAGGTTTGAACCTTTAGTTGTTGCCGGTATTTGCCAAGATAAACAGCCCGCTTCTCTCACATCTCAATGGTTGCAATTATTGTTGTCATGATTGTCACCATTTCCATTTTTTCTGCCGCTAAGATCACCGCTCTTGTCACCTGCGGCGTCTGCCGCCCGTTTAGCGAGGAGATTCAAGGCGTCGCTTGCATTTTCGTTTCTATAGGCCTGCTGGGCCCTGGGTCCCCAAAAGCGCGGACTGCTGAAGGGCTGAAAGTTGCTTCCCCCTCGAACCACGGGACCATAGCGATCCGCCAGGCCCCCGCTCAACGCTCCGATAGCCGCATTACGAGCCATTTCAGTACCGTTCCAATCTCCGGTAAACGCATTGTTGATCACGTCGGAGGTGATGCTGGCAACGGCTCCTCCACCCGCTGGCCCCAATCCTGCAGCGGCCCACAAACCTACAACTGATCCCACGCCTCCGGCCAAGGCGCCTCGACCAATTGCTTTGGCCAGGTCCCAACCACGGCAACCTTTGTCGTATGCCTTTGATCCCTCATCGATTGCGCCCCACGCGGCGCCTATGCCACCAATGATGATCGGCACTAATGGAATATCGCCGCTCGGATCAGTGAGGTTGGTGGGACTATCCCCGGTATAGCCGTAGAGGTTGAAATCAAAGCCGCTGAAGCCGGTGGAATCTTCGCTTACGAACCGGTGGAGCGCCGGACTGTAATAGCGATCTCGGTAATAGTAGAGGCCGCTGCCCTCATTTTCACGACCGGTGTATTGGAAGGGATTGGAGTTTGCAGTCCCTGTGCTGCTCGTATTTCCGAACGGATCATAAGTGTAAAGTGTCTGTTGCGTGCCGCTGGAATCGGTTAGAGCGAGCACGCTACCAAGAGCATCCAACATGGGCGAAAAACTGCCGCTGGTATCCGAGCGCTGAAAGAATTCGTCCACATTTCCGGCCAGGCGATTGGCAACCGGAGTTGAGCCATGGAGCTCCTGCACTATGTTGCTGTAATCGTAAACAAACGATGTGCCTTGGAAGTTTTGTACACGTCGGCCCAAAGCATCGTAGACGGAATTTGTCCCATTCAGTGATGCAAGCTGATTGCGGGCGTTCCACTTGAAGTTATTGCTTCCATCAAAGAGCACATTGCCATTGGCATCGTAGTTGATAGAAGTGCCGTTCCAGTTGATCAGCTCATTCGCGGCATCATAGCTGGCGCTGTCGATGGCTTTAGGCAAACTGGTTTGGGCAAGCGTGCCACCAACTTGAGTTCGCCGGCCCAGGGCATCGTAGGCATAAGTAAGATTTCCGAGGGTGCGGGAGCCTGACTGATAGGTAATTCCCGTCAACCGGGAATTCTGATCGAATGAATACGATGCGGCAACGCCGTTCGGCAGGAGGAGAGAGGTCCGGCGGTTGGCGTCATCATAAGTGAATTTCACCACAGAAGCAGCCTGGGTAATATTTGTGAGGCGGTCTGCATTGTCGTAGGAATACGAGATTGGAGGCTGTCCAGTGACGTTCATTCCTATGCGCCGGTCGGCTGCGTCATAGCTGTAGTTCACAGAACCTCGCGGGGTCGCCTGGGATAACAGTCGATCGAGGACGTCATATCCTTCGATAATGGCGCCCGCAGACGAGTCCACTGCGCGAAGCAAACGGCCCACAGCATCGTACTGATAAGAAACTGTGCTCTCGAAGTTGCCGTTTCCATCAGCCCCAAAGCCTTCAAATACCCGGCGGCTCAGAGCGTCATATTTGTACGTGAGAACTTTCCCGCGACGGTCGGTAAACCGGGTCAAGTTTCCATTCGCATCGTAGAGGTAGCTTTCCGACCGCGATAGTGGATCGGTATATCCGATCTTTCGATCCATCAAATCGTAGGTGTATTTAAGTGTATGAGATGAAGAGTCTGTTACTTCAAGCAGATTGCCATTGGGGTCGTAAACAAATGAGGTCGCACCCCCTGTGGGGTTTGTAATTTGAGAAAGTTTGTTGAGAGGAGTGTAACTATAGCGCACGGTCTGGCCCAGGGCAGTTGTTCTGCTCACTACCCGGCCTGCTCCATCAAATGCCTGATTGAGCACATTGCCGGAAGGATCAGTAATAGTTGTGGGGCTGCCATTAGTGTAGGTAAATTGCACCTGGTTGCCGAGCGCGTCCGTCACTTGCAATGGTTCGCCGAATTGATCGTAAGTAAATGTGCTGCCGTGACCTAAAGGATCGGTCGCGCTGGTCAGATTGCCGCTGCCGTCATAAGACAAGGACGTGGTTTGTTGGAGCGGGTTGGTGATGCTGGTTAGCCTGCTAAAGACCGGGTCGTAGGTAAAAGATGTAGTAACTGCATTCGGCGTTCCCGCCAGCTTTGTGCTGCTGGTCAAATTCCCCCTGGAGTCGTAAGTAAGCTGTGTTGTTCGATTCAGAGCATCGGTCACACTGAGAGGAAGATTCGTCTGCGGATCGAGCGAATATATGGTCTGATCGCCGAAGGAATCGGTCACATCGAGCAAGAAACCCAGAGGACTGAAATGATAGGTTGTCCGATTTCCCAGAGGATCAGTTACGGTGGTCAGGAGGACGGGGCTGGTCGGGACATTGGGATTCAAGAGAGTGTAGTCAAATTTGGTGACAGCGCCGTTTGCATCCACCTGTTGAATTACTTTTCCATCCTGATCGTAAGTATTCTGGATATATGCAATGCCCCGAGGATCGATCACCTGGGACATTCGATTTTGTGAATCATAGATGTAGGTGGTCACACCTCCGGCTGCATCGGTTACGGTCGCGAGCCTGCCCTGTGCGTTGTAGGTGTAGCTGACTGTTCTTCCGATTGGATCGACAATCGAGGTGATCCGGTCGAAATTGTCGTAATTGATCGTCAACGCGCGACCTACTGGATCGATGATTTGGGTGATCTGGATTGGAGAGCTCTGATTACCCCTTATAAGCGTTATGGTGTTCCCATTCGGATCGATGATGGTGCTAAGGTAGGCTACGCGCGGACCTGTAGGCGGGGGTTGGAATCGATAGATTGTTCCGTCTTTCAACCGATGGTCATAAAAGCCAAAATTAGGAGTGAGAGATGAGCCGATAAGCGAAGGTATCGATGAGTTTGCTAGAGTACCATCAGGCTGCTGTGATAACGGGAACTGATTTCCGTCGGGCGTAATCAGGCTGATGCTTCCTCGTTGTTGAAGGAAAGAAAAGGTGTTGAGCTGATAGCCATAGTTATGGTTTGTTCCAACACCGAACGGGCCCGGCGCTCCGGAAAGAGGCCGATAGGTTCGCGTCATCGCGACAGTTCCCCGGGCGCTGCTGAAACTGAGATCGGTTTTGGTTAAGACAAACAGGCCTGAGGCCAGATCGACAGGATCGCCACCGTCAGGACAATTTCCTCCAGGGCATGGATTTTTGTCATTAGGGCCAGGCGCCATTGGGCCATGCCAATCAAAATGAACAATTCCAAAGTTGTGGCCCGGACTGTTGGGGTCTGGATCAGGAACAATCTGGGTGCCATCGCCAGAGACCGTGCCTGTGCCATATTTGACCAGTTCGCCACGGACGGGATCCAGCGTGTCTAACTCCATGTTCACTCCGGGAGGAGTGTTGAGCGTGTTCGGAAAAGTTACTGCAACGGGCTGATTGGTGGTGGAGTCGGCTGGTTGAAAGGCGATGATATAGGCGCGAAGCGCTCCTGCGCCATCTTTAGGAGCATCTGGCAGCCGATCGACGGGTACTGAAACTCCCGTAAACGGGAATGGATCAGGTTGGGTGCCATCGGGAAGCGTGAATACTGTTCCTGCATATACGGTCGCCGCGACCCCGGGCAGAGTAGAGAATGTGAAGACCTGGTCGAAAGGCGCATTCTGTTGCACCATCTTGGTCTCACCATTGTCGATTCTGGGCAGGTGAACAAACTCAGGGCCAGTGACCTGATTGGCGGCAATCGTGTACGCGAGGTTTACGCTCGCATATTTTTCTCCATCGCTCGCGGTATTGCCGTTATAGCCGACCAGTTGCCGTCCGACGCAGGCGGCAGGCAAGTTTGTGAATAAGAAATTACCGCCGGCATCGGAAATCGTCTGTCCCGCGCACCCGGTGGCATGACCTGTATCGTCTACTCCCAGCAAAGTGATGGTGATGCCCCCTAGAGGACTCTCAATCGTGTCCGACTCGAGGACGCGACCGATCAGCGCAGTTGTCACGGGCTGAACAGCCAGATTCACAGTGGTCGACCGGCTGGTTGGAATGCCGTCGATCGTTGCGGAGGCGGTAATCGTGAGAACCGTGTTGCCCGTGAGTTGTCCGGCAGGCGCCGTAACTGAGAGAGTAGAAATCTGGCTTGCCGTGATCTGGGTTGGCGAAAAGCTAGCGGTTACGCCGGCGGGAACGCCCGAGACGCTCAGTTGCGCGAGTTGGCTGAATCCGTCGCCACTGTTCAGTGTGACAGCATAAGCCCCAGTCTTTCCTTGGATCACGTTGGCGGTGTTGGGCGAAGCAGTAACGTTGAAACTCGACGATGCAGTAATCGTCAGTGCGCTGGGGGATATACCTTGCGATCCCGCAGACGTGATCGTGAATGTTCCGCTCGCTGCTCCGGTAGGGATAACGAAGGTAAGATTCGTGTTGGTAAAGCTGGTGACCGGAGCCGCAATCGTCCCTCCGCCCTGCTGATTGAGGATGATTTGAGGGTTGGTACCTCCAGCGAAATTACTGCCATTCACCGTTATCAGCGTCCCGGCTGGTCCTGACGTGGGATTGAAGTCGTGAATTACAGGACTTCCTCCTCCCAGGGTCACCGAAACCGATTTTGTGGCGGTGTTTCCTGCCTTGTCGGTTGCTGCCACATTGACGATGTTGGCGCCAGGCGTAAGGATTGTGGAGCATGTGAAGGTACCATTTTGAAACGCTCCCGGAATGCCATTGCAGGTCGTGCTGGAAACCCCCGAAAGCGCGTCGGTCACGTTGCCACTAATCTGTAGTGTAGAGGTGGCGACGGTCGAGTTGTTGGCCGGAGAGGTAATACTCAGAACAGGTGGAGTCTTGTCGATGTTGACGGCCACCGATGTAGATGCGGTGTTGCCCGCGCGGTCCGTGGCAGTTCCATGAACAACCTGATTGGCTCCTTCGCTGCTTAAAGTTACAGGAGCCGGACACGATGCCACTCCTGAAGTCCTGTCTGAGCATAGGAAGGTGACAACTACGTTTGTGTTGTTCCAGCCAAAGCTGTTAGCGGCGGGATTGGCCGACGCGGTAATGACCGGAGCGTCATTATCCAATCCAGTGATTGTCACGGTGACTGAAGTTCCGCTCCGGCCCTCTACCTCCACAGAAATATTGTTATTGGCGAGCAGCGCCACTGGTTTTTCAACAACTAGAGTTGCGCTGTTCTTATTGCCTTTATCTTTATCCCGGTCGTCTTGGGAGCGCTCAAAATCCTCGGACGAGACGACTTGTTTTCCGTTCAAAAGAATACGGGCACGGGCAAATGGATCATGCGGATCGGAATCCCGATCGCCATCTTCGTCCACACGTTGACTCTCAACTCGTAGCGTGTACGGTGCAACGGGGTTCAAAACTGAAAACTGGTTCGACACCGGATGGGGCTCGCCACGCTCCCTGCGATAGATCTGCGGACCAAATGCAGTAAATGTCCGGCCAGGATTTGCGCCCTGGACTGACCAGGTCAATGCCCCAGGGCTCGGTTGTCCCGCTGCGGCATAGGCTGGAAGGGATGTTATGAAAATGGCCCAGACGAGAATGACACTGACCAGCTTTCGTCCAAGACCTTCCATTAGGCGATGGGACCGTTTGACTGCAGAAGAGCGTCGGAACATAGATTGCGATTCTCTCTTCGAAAGAATTCTTTTCCCCACACCTTCTGAACTGATAAAAATCGATCAAACGTGACGAAAATACTTTGTGTTTTTCTGTTAATGGCTAAAAACGTGACGCACCGACGGGACGGTTTGGAATACAACCCTTTCTTTTCACATGAATAACTGTTGATGACGGGTTCTTTTGGCTTGGTTAGGGATTGCTCAATCAGCCGCTACAAGGCTACGGGAATTTGATGGTTTGGTCTCAAGCCCGGTTTGAAGTGAGACAGAGGCCGTATTTATTGGCCTTTTGTTGGATCCGTGGTAGCTCTTTGGGTTGCCTACTGACACAAGGCAGACATGATTCTCTACGCGACAGCAGATATTGAATAACTTATCTCGTCACCGAGAAATTATAGAAATCAACAAGTTCCAGTTGTCCGTCAGCGCTCAAACCTGAAAGCTTTACTATGTAGTCATGCTTACTTAGCAGTTCTGATGGAATACTGATCATCACCGCTCTTCCGCCGTTTTGGGTTGGCTTACTTTTTAGCCCTTCCAGGTGCCGGATTTCCTTTCCTTCGGCGGTGCGGAGGCTTGCGGCGTAATGGGAGTAATCGTCCCTTTCCAGATCGAGGACCAGCATCACGGATGAAGGCGCGGGACGTATTACAACTACATGGCCTTCATTACCCTTCTCAATGCTCCTTAAACTTCCAGGACTCAACACGATCGATATAACTGTGGGATGCTGAGCCATGAATTTTGCAGTTTCTTGTTGAGAGTCCACCTTATTATTCTTCGCAATATTAGTATCGGGCGTTTGCCGGCGCAAAGTCTCCACTTCTTTTTGAAGCTTGTTCTGGTGGGATTGGACCTGAGCAAGCTCTGTGTGCAGGCGGCGGTTCCAGACCGTGAGTATGCTGA
>Ga0070730_10001383_pt1 | contig 23482 bp, 18 predicted proteins | sample Coa_R1_3_FD_66447 | JGI IMG/M metagenome (GOLD analysis project Ga0070730, IMG submission 66447) | Surface soil microbial communities from Centralia Pennsylvania, which are recovering from an underground coalmine fire - Coalmine... | ecosystem: Environmental > Terrestrial > Soil > Unclassified ... | reverse complement strand
TTGGCACGGGAAAGTGACCGGTATCACAGAACCCCGATTGCCTGTCCGCAAGCATTAGAACATGAGGGGGACGATAGAACGATGAACCAGAGTTGTGTGCGATGGTTCGATTAGCTTTTCAAGAAGCCAAAGAGGATTACGAAAACCGATCGGCCTCTGGCCTCATGAAGGTTGTCGAGGTGCTCGCGCGAAAGTCCAGTACTTGGGGTCCGCGATCCACGTCCAGGCACGCGTAGCGGCGGGAAGCCCCAGAGTTGTGATTGAGAGTAATGCGACGTGTTCCATCTCATCGGTGCTGACTCCGCTTTTACGGGCGTTCCTCGCTGCTGAATGAGTTGCACCTTCGAGACCGGCGCCGATCGAGAGCGCCAGCTTCACCAGCCTCCGCGTCTTCTCATCTGGTGGACCGGCTTGATGACAGGATTCGCCGAGATCGTTAAAAGCCTTCCACACGTCACCGTGTCTTTTACGAAACTGATTTACTGCTGTTGGCAATGACTCAGCCGGCATGTTTGCCTCCGATGCACGACAGTCTGCGTATCATCTCAAAAACGGACGGGCAGAGCCGAAACCTAACGAAGTCGGTTAACCGTCACGAGGGTTTGCTAAGGGTTCGATAAGGCTTCCTGAATGAGAGCTCTAATCGTTGCGATCCGTGCCTTTGGTTTTTGTTAGTTACGACCGGGTGCAATGCTTTCACGGCGGTAACACGGCTTCAAATTGCGTCGGGGACGCCAACCGTTCTTCGCAGCATTAAAGAAATGAGCGAAATTATTGCTGCAACGCGGGAACCAGAGCTAAGCGAACCGCCCGCTCATCATTGTTTCGCATTCAATCTCCTTATGCCCCGCGCACCTATGTGTGCAAAATCGACGCACCAACGATTCGCCCTCGCGATTTAGTGGCTGTAACGGGAAAGCAGAGATTCGAAACTCGCGTTGAGGATCGGATACTGCTGCCAATCTTTATAGTCGAAATGCCACCATTCGTAGGGATAAACCGCGAAGCCCTCGGCTTCCAGAGCGCGTCTCAGCAGAGCACGATCCCATCGTTCCAGGGATGTACCGCCGGGATAGATGGCGTAAGAGCGCTCCGACATTTCGTCATAGTTGCCAGTCATCGGGAGTTCGGCGCCAGTTCTCAAATCGTAGAGGGTAAGGTCGACGGCACAACCGCGGTTGTGCCGTGAACCTTGGGCTGGGTTGGCAACAAAGATTCTCTTGTCTGGCGGTGTTGCGTCCCAAAATATCTTCGTGACATACCAGGGCCGGTAGGCGTCGTGGATTAGAAGTCCATATCTGAGCGCCTGGAGCCGTTTGGCCGCGCGGCCCAGTGCTTCGGCGGCGGGCCTTTCCAGATAGGCCTTCGCTTGTTCGTATACCGGTGTTCCCAGGAAATTATTGCTGGTCGCGTAACGAATATCGAGCTTGATCGTGGGATCAATCGTCGTGAGATCCACAAGATCTGCGGGACGTGAGGATTGCTGCTCCGCAGGAGGTTTTTCCGCTAAGGCAAGCGCCCGTAGTGAGGAAATTGATTCCGTTGGATGTACCTGGATATTCGCTTGAGATTTGGGATTATCGTGACGTTTAAAAAGGACCTCGCCAATTTTCACCTGGGTCGCGCGGCCGCTGCCGTCCCGAAAAAACGTTGCAGTCTCGCCATCGTAAAGACCGTGACTTGGAAATTTGAAAACGTCGGCCGAGACCCGTTGCAGCGGGTCGAACTCGAACCACTCAATGAGGAGATGGAGCTTACCGTCTTTTTCGAACACGTAAAGAATGTCGTGGTCCCATCCGTATTCGCCGATAAGGCCTGTATAGTCGCCATTTGGCGAAGCGGGACGTTCCGCCTGTTCGCGGATATATTCTTTTTCATCGATCCTGATTCCACGCCCGGTAGGAAGAATCTTCGCAGTCAAGTCTTCCTCAAGCCGTCCATCGGGAACTAACGCGGTCCCCAACATACGTAGGTGGGTTTCAAAGCCCCCTTCTGCAGGCACCATTTCAAGACCATGGTCGCCCTCACTCAGATCGATCCTCTCTTCTCCCGCGCGGTAGCGTCCCACAAGCTTGCGGGATAGATCCTCCGGAATGTCCGTGGTGATCGGAGGGTCGGCAAGCGGTTTCCCCGCACGTAACGCAAGCATCCATTGCAGCGCCTGTTTTGCGACTGCGTTGGTGACGGCATTGGCCGCATCCTCCGTCGTTACGGTTACGACCCCAAGCTTGTCGTCGGGAAGGCCAGCCACTTCTGTGGCGAATCCGTAGATTGCGCCGCCATGGCCAATCACGCGATGCCCATCTAGTTGCGCGATGTGAAATCCAATTCCGAATCCGGTTTTCTCTCCGGTTTTGGCGAATTGCGGCGTCCACATCTGCTGCAATGTTTCTGGCTTGAGCACCTGGCCGTTGGGTCCGTGCCCTCCATGGAAGAGCACTGTAAGAAATTGAGCGAGGTCGGTCACCGTGGAGTACATACAGCCGGCCGGTGCCAGGCCAAGCTCAAATGTCGGCGCGGAGAAAGTCAGGCCGTCGTAACTCCACATGTAAGCCTTCGCCAGGTTCTTCAGCAGTTCCGGATCTGGGGTGAATGCGCTTTCGCGCATCCCAAGCGGCGTCAGCACGGCGCGCTTCAAGTATTCCGGAAACGGTTCGTGACTGAGTTGCTGCAATGTATACCCGACAACCGCGATTCCCGCGTTTGAGTACTTGATGTGAGTGCCCGGCCGATACACAAGTTCAGTCGAGTTCATGCTTCGGACGGTCGCCTGCAAGGTTGGTTCAGTGGGATCGAAATAACTGCCTACCGGAGGCTCACGCAGCAATCCCGAGCGATGGGACATCAGTTGCCGGAGCGTGATCGCTTCGCTATAGGGATTGCGAGGATGAAAATCCGGCAGATACTGGCTGATCGGCGCATCAAGATTAATCTTGCCAGCCTCTGTCATCTGCATGATGGCGATATCGGTAAACAGCTTCGAAACAGAGCCGACGCGGTACACGGTGTGCGCGGTGGCGGGAGTTTTGTGCTCGGGATCCTGATAGCCGAAACCTTGCGCCCACACGATCTCGTTCCCGTCGACTAAGGCAATCGAAAAGGCGGGCAATTGCTTTTGCTGCATTTCACGCTGAATCAGCGTCTCGAGTTTGCCTGCTAATTCCGCGTAATCCTTGCGCACCGGGACGTTCGGCTCGTTCCCGGCCGACAGATATCCGGCAAAGAGAAGGGAAGCGATGACGTGAAGAAAACATTGCCGGCGAGTTCTGGTTTCCATTCTCACGCATGAACCTCTAAATTCGACCGCCGCTTCTCCAGCTGGGCGGCGAAATTGGGACGCCATGTTATCATTCCCGCCGCATTCGCCAGCACCATAGTTCTGGGATCTAAAAACCATCGTGCCTACTCTCAGCAGCAAAGAGCCCAAGGAAGATCATCCGACCGGAGAGAAACAACTCAGGCGCGTCCTCAACTTTCGTGATCTCGTTTTCCTGATTATCGGAACCGTAATTGGTTCGGGAATTTTTCTCGTCCCCGGGGCGGTGCTTCGTCCCGTCGGCAACTCTGTTCCCGTTGCGTTGGCAGTGTGGTTCACCGGCGGGGTGGTTTCTCTGCTCGGCGCGCTGACCTATGGTGAACTGAGCGCGATGATGCCGAAGGCCGGTGGCCTGTACATCTTCATCCGCGACGCTTTCGGCCCCTTTCTCGCTTTCCTCTTCGGCTGGACTCTTTTTCTCGTCATCAGCACCGGATCGATGGCGACCCTGGCGGTCGCTTTCAGTGCCTACATCGCCGAATTCATCCCCCTCACCGTGGTTGAGGCCAAATTGATTTCCGTCGCGATCATCGCCGTGATTGCGTTCGTGAACGTGCGCGGAACGCGCAACAGCGCTGATCTGGGGAATGCGATGACAGTTGTCAAAGTTGCGGCGATTGTAGTCATGGGCGCCGTGCTGCTGTGGCTTGGGAAAACTCCACTTAGCGGGAGCGCGATTCCCATGAGCGTGGGTGCGCGCGCATCGGGCTTCGGCATGGCGATGATCAGCGTTCTCTGGGCCTACGAAGGATGGCAATACGCTACTTTCAGTGCGGGAGAGACGATTCATCCGCAGCGTAATTTTCCTCTGGCATTTTTCACCGGATCCGCCGCGCTGATTGCCATTTATCTGTTCGCAAACGTTGGATACTTGAAAGCACTGGGACCAACGCAGGTAGCCGGCTCAACCCGTGTGGCGGCGACCGCGGTGTCTAGCGTCGTTGGCGGATTTGCCGGGAAGGCCGTTGCCATCGCGATCTTGATTTCCATCTTTAGCGCCGCCAACTCCATCGTGCTCACCGCCTCACGAGTTTATTTTGCGATGGCGAATGACGGTCTCTTTTTCAGGCGGCTTTCTCAGGTACATCCACGGTTCGGAACTCCGGCATTCGCCGTAATCGCCACGTCCGCGTGGGCTGCGCTTCTGGCGGCGAGCGGCACCTTCGAGCAACTTCTAACGTACGTCATCTTTGTTGGATGGATCTTCTACGGTTTGTCAGCGGGGAGCGTATTCGTATTCCGCCACCGCCATCCAAACGCCGAGCGGCCTTACAAAGTGCCGGGTTACCCGATCACCCCGGCGATTTTTGTGCTGGGTGCTGCAATTCTCGTGATCAACACGATTGTGACTCAGCCGCTCAGGGCCGCCCTTGGGCTGGCAATCGTTCTGACCGGACTCCCTGCATACGCCATCTGGCGGCGTACCCGCAACGCGCACTGAGTCGAAATCCAGAGAATCGCGGCACATCGCCGTATTCGGCGTGTGCAACAGATATTGAATATTCTTGACAACATGCAACAGTCATTGTATTTTGCCGAACATTCCGCATGGGCCCGTCTGCTGGCATATTTTCTCGGCAGCCGGTCTCCAGGAAACTCCGGGGTGCAGTCTGACTCAATCTTCCATGACCGGCAGCAGCGCGATCAAGCCGAGCAATCACCGCGACACACCCCTGGAGGCTCGGTTCCGCAAGGCCGAGCCTCATCTCAACACCAGCCGGAAGCAGTTGATTCGCGCCATCCTCGAAAATCCAGACGACACATTCTTCCTTTCGTCCCGCGACTTGGCGAAGCGCTACGACGTTGATGCGGCTACGATCGTGCGGACGATTCAGGCTCTCGGCTACAGCAAATACGCCGAGTTTACGGCCGACCTGAGGTCGCATTTCGTAACGCGCATTACTCCGTACACAGTATTGAAAGCAGCATCCCGCGAGAAGCGCACGCTCGCCAACCGGATCCAGCACAGCGTTGAGATGGATCTGCGCAACCTGCAACACCTGCAATCCGCGTTGGATTCAGAAAAGATTTTGGCTTTGGCGCGGCAAATCAATGGAGCCCGTCGCACTCTCGTATTGGGCATCGATCTTGCCGCCTCGCTGAGTTGGCACTTGGCTTATTGCCTTACCGCGATGGGACTGGTCGCCGAAGCCCCGGTGGGCAGTGCAGGGAACGTGCAGCGCCGGGTTCAGACCCTCACCGGGAAGGATCTGCTGATCGCGATCAGTTTCGGGCGCTGCCTGCGAGAAACGGTCGACGCGGCCAAGCGCGCGAGGAAGCTGGGCGTGCCCACGTTCGGAATTACTGACGGAGAACAGAGTCCGCTCGCGCAGATTTGCGATGACTCCGCACTCGTCTCGGTGGCAAGCCCGTCGTTTGGAGGCTCCTACGTTGCACCCATGGCGCTAATCGGAGCGCTGGTTGTCGGCTGCGCCCATACCCAGACGGCGCGTTCACTTGAGATTCTCAGGCGAAGCCAGGAAGAGGACCGCAGTGGCCCACGCTGGTATAGCGCCATTGGTCCTTCCAATGGCTCGGAGTAGCGACACAGCATTGACCGCGCCCGTTTTCAAGGCGAGAGGAGGAATTATGAATAACCGCAAAACCCGCATTGCAGTTCTCTTTCAAGTGCCCATCCTGCTTGTCGTTCTCGCCGACGTGAGCAGTCCTCAGACCGCGGGGACGGGCGCAATCACTGGGACCGTTACTGACGCTGCCGGAGCGGTCGTCGCAGGCGCAGCAATAAAAGTTACAGATGTCATGACCGGTGAATCGCGGACAACGAGTTCCTCCGGAGACGGGACCTTTTCGGTTCCTCTGTTGCATCCTGACGCCTACAAAGTTGAGGTATCGAAAAAAGGATTCCGGCTGTCGGAGAACACCAACATTCCCGTCCACATCACGGAAACGGTGAAGTTAAATGTGCAACTCGCGATTGGCACCGAAACCGAGATTGTGAACGTCGCCGCTAATTCCGAAGCTCTGAAAACGCAGGAAAGCACATTAGGCAACGTCGTCGACGAGAAGGCGGTGAATTCGCTTCCCTTGGTCACGCGGAACTACACGCAAATTCTCGGCCTTTCTCCAGGGGTCTCTGCGGACGTCTTCAATGCGGGTGAGATCGGCCGCGGCGGCGTGGACGATGCGCTGGTGACTGGCGGCAGCAGTTATCAGGACAACAATTTCCAAATGAATGGCGTCGAAATCGACGACCTGCAAAATTCGGGTCATTACAGCGGTGGAGTGGCGACTCCGAATCCCGACAGTATTCAGGAGTTCAAAGTACAAACCAGCCAGTATGACGCTTCGTACGGTCGTGATGCCGGCGCCAGCGTCAATGTCCTCACCAAGGCCGGATCCAACTCATGGCATGGCAGCGTCTGGGAATACTTCCGCAATGAAGACCTGAATGCGAATGATTACTTCCGCAACCAGACCAAAGAACCGCGGGGAGTTTTGCGCCAGAACCAGTTCGGCTTCACTCTGGGAGCGCCGATCAAGAAAGACAAGCTGCTGTTCTTTACTTCCTATCAGGGGACGCGTCAGCAAAACGGCATCGATCCCAACTGCTCGAGCAGCGTGATTCTTCCGGTGCTGACGAACGATCGGTCTGCAGCAGGGCTGGCTGCGGCGGTGGGACCGGCGACCGCATTCGGGGGCGTGGATGTCCTTGGAAGACCAGTGGACGGCTCCAACGTAAGCGCACAGGCCCAGAAGCTGTTCAACGCGAAGCTGAGCAACGGGCAATACGTAATTCCCAACCCCCAGCAGGTGATCACGGACCCTGCCACAGGGTTGCCGGAAGGTTTTTCGACCTACAGTTCTGCGTGTCCTTATACTGAGGATCAATTCATCACGAATCTGGACTGGCTGCAGAGCACGAAGGGCACGCTCCAGGGCCGGTTCTTTTTTGCCAACAGCCAAGGCACATTCACTCTGCCGCTCACACAAATTCTGGGCAGCACGCTTCCCGGCGCCCCTTTGACAAATCCGCAGAACTTCCGCAATTTTTCATTGACGCATACCTATGAGTTCAGCGGGAAGTTGGTCAATCAAGCTGAAATCGGCTATCACCGCACGCATTCGGGCACGGATCAAACCTTTCCTTTCTCTTACTCCGATATCGGTGCGACCGCTCCCGCATTTGACAATGCACGCCCGGTGATTCAGGTTGCCGGCGGATTTAACATCGGCGGAAACGGGCAAACCGTCATTCTGGGTCAGAACACCTATGTTTTTCAGGACACACTCTCGTGGATCCACGGCCGGCACTCTTTTCGTTTCGGCGGAGGCTTGACCCGCGCTCAGGACAACATGTCGGGATTCCAGTTCGCGGGATATGCCGTGTTCCTCAATTATCCCGGTTTGCTTCTTGGCCAAGCGCCGTTAAACCCATTCGCAACCGAAGATCTTGCCGGCATTACCCAGCGTAATTGGAGAGTTTGGGACAGCAATGGCTATGCCCAGGACGACATAAAACTAACTTCTCGCTTGACCGTGAACCTCGGTTTCCGTTTCGAGCGAATCGGCGACTTCGGCGAAACCAACGGACGGAATGCCAGCATGGATCCATCCCGGATTGATCCGAATCCACCTGCGACTGGCAGCCTCGACGGAATTCTGGTCTCCAGTAATTTCCCGGGGACGCGGCCTGCAGGAGTCATCAGCAGCGGCAACAACCTCGGAATCCGAGGCGTTGGTCAGAATACGATCAACCCACGCGTCGGCTTTGCGTGGAGCATCCCTGGAACCGACCGTTTTGTCCTTCGCGGCGGCTACGGCGTCTATCACCAGCGCGCGACCGGCCAGATGTATCTGCAGCAAATCTCGAACCAGCCCTTCGGATTGGTTCAAGTGGTCGAGCCAGTGCTTAGCGGAGATATCTCGAATCCATTTCCGCCCGATCCCGGCGCTTTCCCGCAATTCCTCCCCTACAGCCCAAGCACCAGCCTTTCGCCATATCTGCTGGATCCGAACCTTCGACCTCCAATGTTCCAGAGATACAGCCTGGGAATGCAGGCTCAGGTTGCCAGGGATTTCGTCGTCGAAGTGAACTATGTCGGCATGCGTGGAACACACATGGTGATCACGCGCGACATCAATCAAGCGAATTTGGCAAACGCAGCGACCCCGATTCGTGGCGAGACGACAAACACACTTTTCAACATTCCCTTGCGAGTGCCGTACGAAGGTTTTTCTTCCAATAACTTTTCAGATATTCAGTCCACTGGCTTTGCTTGGTACAACGCCCTGGAAGCCACTTTGAGCAAGCGGTTCAGTCACGGACTCCAGTTCCTCGCTTCGTACACATTCGCGCGCGATTTGGCCAACGTTTGGGGAAGCACAACTGGCGCCAATGGAGGATTTCAGGTTGGCGACAACAATAATCCGCGTGCCGATTACGGTCCGGACTCGTTCGTTCGTCCGCAGCGTTTCGTGCTGAGTGCGGTTTACGAATTGCCCGGACCGCGCAATCGTCGTTCTCTGCTTGGCGAGGCTCTCGGTGGATGGAAACTCGCCGGCGTTACGACGATTCAGTCTGGTCACCTGCTGCCATTACTCAACATCACAGGCTCCAATGCGTTCGGGGTTGCGTACGATTTCGCCCAAATCACCCCCGGTTGTCAGATTGCAACCAGTGGTTCGACAACGAATCGCCTGAGCGGCTGGATCAATCAGAATTGCATCGCACCCTACCCGGTGATTGGCGATCCAGAGCCAGCGGGAACCTGCGGGAATCCCGACCCAACCGCCCCGTGTCCGGCAGTCGCTACGGCATTTGGCAACAGCCGCATGGGAATCTTGCACGGCCCCAGCCAAGTCAATACGGATCTGTCAATCATCAAGATGTTCCCGCTCGGACGGAATGACCGTACGAACCTGGAATTCCGCACCGAGTTCTTTAATGCGTTCAACCATCCGATCTTTAGCGATCCGGACCAGTACGTTTCCGACGGACCTGCTTTTGGCGTGATCAACAGCACGGCTTCAAACCCGCGAATCATGCAATTCGCGTTGAAGCTCAGTTTCTGATTTGGGCAATCATGCCGGCAGCGAAGAGCGCTTACTCTGGTCGAGCTACCGGCGATGAATTTGGCGGGCGATGCGAATTCAAGAACAGGAGCAGGCAATGGCGAGCAGAAGTGGCTTGACGTCACAGACGGTCATTCTTCGCAGTCTTGCATTAGCATTCATCGCAGTATGGCTGGTTGTGTCCAGTGCAGCCCAGAAGCCTCAGACATCCAGCAAGAAGGTTCCCGACGCGCAACCCACGAATGCCACCACGATCACTCCGCCGTCCACGCATGAGTTGACCGCTGATGACGTCGGCGCCTTTCTGGACGGCTTGGTTCCCGCGCACCTGCAGAAAGAAGATATTGCCGGCGCAGTGATCGCGATCGTTAAGGACGGCAAGGTGTTCTTCGCCAAAGGTTACGGCTATGCCGATGTGGAAAAGCGGAAACCAGTTTCGCCTTCCGACACGCTGTTTCGGCCAGGCTCTATTTCCAAGCTCTTCACCTGGACCTCGGTCATGCAATTGGTCGAGCAGGGAAAACTCGATCTCGATCGCGACGTGAACGACTATCTGGATTTCAAAATCCCGCCCGCGTCTGGAAAACCGATCACGCTGCGAAACATCATGACGCACACGCCGGGATTTGAGGAGACAGCAAAGGAGCTCTTCGTGCCCGCCGCTTCCGATATGCGGCCGCTTGAGGAATACATCAAAGAGCACACTCCGGTGCGCATTTTCCCTCCCGGAACGATTCCCGCGTACTCGAACTATGCCACTGCAACCGCCGGCTACATCGTGCAGCGCGTGTCCGGAAAGCCGTTTGAGCAATACGCGCAAGACAACATCCTTGGCCCGCTGGGCATGAAACATACGACCTTTGTGCAGCCCCTCCCCCCTGACTTGCTGCCGCTCATGTCGAATGGTTACGTGGTCGCCTCGCAACCCGCAAAATCATTCGAATTCGTGCAGGCCTTTCCCGCTGGCAGCGTATCGACCAGTGGACTGGATATGTGCAGTTTCATGATTACTCATTTGCAGGACGGGCAATTCGGGAATGTCCAGATCCTGAAGCCCGAGACGGCGAAACTCATGCATGCGCGGCAGTGGGGCTATGATCCGCGTCTTGATGCAATGGCTTTGGGCTTTTATGAAGAATCGAAGAACGGCCATCGCATCATCGGCCACGGAGGCGATACAGAGTACTTCCACAGCTATCTACATCTCATCCTCGATCAAAACGTCGGGTTTTTCATTTCGGTGAACAGCCTGGGCAAGCAGGATGGCAACCTCGATATCTTCCAGAAGTTCATGGATCGCTACTTCCCCTACACGCCGCCACCTGCAGAGAAGATCGCAGACCCGAAAACCGACGCCCAACGTGTCGCGGGCTTCTATATTCCCAGCCGTAGGGTCGAAACTTCTTTCCTCCGAGTCGGTAATGCACTCGAGCAACTGAAGGTGTCGCCCAATGAGGACGGAACTATTTCTGTCGATCTCCTGAAAGATCCAAACGGAGAGCCAAAGAAATACGAAGAAATCGCGCCGCTTTTGTACCGTGAAGTGCACGGGCAGCTTCACGTCGGTTTCAAACAGGATGAGCAAGGAAAATTAGTGATGTCACTGGACTGGCCGTTTTTCATCTTTCAGCGGCCGAGTTTCCTTGACGGCAAGTATCTGAACGTGGGGATCCTCATTTTCAGTCTGACCGTCATGGCCCTTGCTCTTTCGCTATGGCCAGTAGCAGCCGGCATTCGTAAGCATTACGGCCGCCCATTGCAGCTGTCTCCAGAACAGAAACGAAGGCGGCTCGCTGTCCGCATCGTCTGCATAATCAACTTTCTGTTCGTTATTGGCTGGGTGATGATCATTTCCAAGGCGGATAATCCCGGCGCCGCGAGCCGGAAGATGGATCCGTGGATCATCCTGGTCATGGTCGTGGGAGTCATCGGAGCGCTCGGAACGCTAGTAGCGATCGTCAACGCCATCCGCAGCTGGAGTCAGCAAGAAACCTGGATTTGGGCAAGGCTGGGCGATGCAGCGCTCGCTGTGGCCTGCATCGCTTTTACCTGGTTCATTTGGCACTGGAACCTGATCAATTTCAATTTGAAGTACTGATCGAATCGAGAACTCGTGCGCATTGACGCCATTTCGATCCGGGAAATACACCTGCGGCTGAAAACGGCTTTCGAAGCCAGTTTCGGCAAGCTTCACGAGCGCCGGATCGTACTCGTAGAAGTGAAATCCAATGGGGCGACGGGTTGGGGAGAAGTCACAGCGCTCGAGGGCCCCTTCTATAACTCGGAAACCACCGACACGGCATGGATTGTGCTTCGGGATTTTCTCGTCCCACTTGTGTTGGGTCAAGAACCGCAGTCGGCTACGGATGTCCCGGATTTCTCTTCATCCCTCCGCGGACACGAAATGGCCAAAGCGGCGTTGGAGAATGCAATTTGGGACCTCGAGGCTCAAGAGAAGAGTATGCCTCTGGCGAAGTTGCTGGGCGGTGCTAGGACGGAAATACCCTGCGGCGTTTCCCTCGGAATTCGCCAGAACGTCGACGACTTGGTATCGACTGTCGAACAGGAACTGGCGGCCGGATATCAGCGGATTAAAGTCAAGATTAAACCGGGCAATGATCTGGAACCAGTAAGCGAACTGCGGAAGCATTTTCCTGCAGTAAAGCTAATGGTAGATGCCAATTCAGCCTACTCACCGAAAGACGCCGAACATCTTCGCCATTTTGACGACTACGACCTCATGATGATCGAGCAACCGCTCGAATGGGATGATTTTTTCCGGCATGCCGAACTTCAGGCAAAGCTCAAAACGCCGATTTGCCTGGATGAATCTATACACAATCTTCATCAGACCGAAGCTGCCATCCGATTAAAGGCCTGCCGCGTCTTGAACATTAAGCTCGGAAGAGTAGGCGGCCACACCCAGGCACGCGAGATCCAGGATTATTGCCGCAAGAATGAAATTCCCGTCTGGTCTGGCGGAATGCTCGAGTCTGGGATCGGGCGCGCGCACAACATTGCGATGTCCACGCTGGCTGGATTCGTGCTGCCCGGTGACGTTTCCGCCAGCCAGCGCTATTGGGATGCTGACATCATCGAGCCCGAAGTTGAAGTCACCTCGCGCGGCACCATAAAAGTGCCGGACTCCCCAGGTATCGGCTACAGAGTTCTGCAACAGCGGATTGACAAGCTCACCGTGCGCCAGGAAACATACCATGCAACTTCCACCGTTTCTGTCGCGTGAACGATTATCTCGCTTTAGGAGCAACTACTTGAGTCGACGGATCTGGTTCTTAGTCCTGCCCTGCGTCATCGCATTCCTCATGTTCGCAATCACTTCGCGGACTTTCAGCCGCGCACAGAATGCAGTGTTAAAGTCTGATCAGCCGTTTGACGTTCTGATCGTGAACGGGCACATCATTGATGGAAGCGGCGGCCCATGGTACGCAGACGATATCGGCATTCGCGGAAGCAAGATCGTCGCCATCGGCGACCTCAAAGCAGCATCAGCGACGAAAGTCATCGATGCATCTGGCCGTATCGTTTCCCCCGGCTTTATCGACATGCTCGGACAATCCGAACTGGCGCTGCTCATCGATAATCGCGCTATCAGCAAGTTGGCCCAAGGCATTACCACAGAAATCACGGGCGAAGGCGGATCCATCGCTCCGCAGAACGATAAGACCCTCGCCCCACTTAAGCCAGCTCTGCAGCAGTACAAGCTGACGATCGACTGGATAACACTTGACGGCTATTTCAAGCGCCTGGAAAAACAGGGCACGCCGCTCAACATTGGGACTTACGTAGGCGCTGCCCAGGTGCGCGAAGCCGTGATCGGCGACGATGACCGCGCTCCCACTCCCGCTGAATTGGAGCAAATGAAGCGACTGGTTGCCGATGCCATGAAAGACGGCGCCCTGGGCGTTTCGACCGCGCTTATTTACCCGCCCGGGCATTACGCAAAGACGGAAGAATTGATCGCCTTGGCAAAGGTTGCCGGCCAGTACGGCGGGTTATACGCGACCCACATGCGTAGCGAAGGAACTTCGGAGATGGCCGCCATTGATGAAGCCATCCGAATTGGCCGGGAAGCAAGAGTCCCGGTCGAAATCTTCCATCTGAAAGTGAGCGGCAAGCCGCGCTGGGGCTCGATGACAAAGGTTGTCGAAAAAATCCAGGCAGCACGTGATCAAGGACTCGACATCCGGGCAGATCAATATCCTTACATCGCCGGTGGAACTGCGCTGGCTTCGTCGCTGCCGCCGTGGGTCGCCGATGGCGGAATTCAAAAACTTCTCGAACGCTTAAAAGATCCGAAGGTCCGTGTCCGGATCAAGGCCGATATGGCCGCCGACCATCCCGACTGGGAAAACCTGTACTTCGACTGTGGTGGCGGCGCCGGCATCATGCTGGCTGGAGTCGTCAATCCCGATCTCAAAAAGTACAACGGCAAAACAGTTGCCGAGATGGCCGCGGGCGAAAAGAAGTCCGAACTCGATGCGCTGTTCGACTTCATCATCGCTGACCAGGCGCAAACCGGCGCGCTGTACTTCATGGCCAGCGAGCAGGACATGTTATACGCGATGAAACAGCCTTGGACATCAATCGGTCTCGACGCCAGTGAAGCCGCCCTCGACGGCCCGCTGTATGAGCCGTTTCAGCATCCGCGAGCCTTCGGATCGATGGCGCGATTTCTGGGACGCTACGTGCGCGATCAAAAACTGATTTCGCTCGAAGAAGCCATCCGTAAGATCACCTCCATGCCCGCGCAGCGCGAACATCTTACCGATCGGGGATTGATAAAAAGCGGATTCTACGCGGACATCACTGTCTTCGACCCTTTAACAATCATCGACCAGGCGACTTACCAAAATCCGAACCAGCTGGCCAAGGGCGTCGATTACGTCCTTGTAAACGGTCAAGTGGAGTTCGCAAACGGAGCTACCACCGGCACCAAAGCTGGCCGTGCTCTGTGGGGACCAGGACGTACCAGGGACTAACATTGGCCGGATAGTTCGAGATCCACTATGCAGCCAACGCCGCTGTGGCGGACCAAACTTGTTCTGCCGGATCAAGGTGCCGAGTTTGCGGAGAATGTTTTGTAGACCGGATGGTCATGCGGAGATCATTTCGTCTCATCGTCTGCGACAATTGCAGCGCATTCTTAAATTCCGCGTCAGCTCTGTCCCGCAAATCCTCTATTAGTCGGCAACTCTTTCCGTGATTTAGCGTGTCTTTGGCAAGACCGACCAGTACCTCCCAATCGTGCCATTCGCCGATTGCGTCTTTTACCTGACCTAAGTGACCCACAAAGGATTGATCGTCTGAATCCTCCGCCAGTTGTAACAGATTGCGCAGTTCTTTGACCTTGAGCCGATACTCGTGCAAGTTGGAACGCCCTAATCGAGCTGGCTCGGTCAAATCGATCAGTGCGGCTAAAGCCGCCGCAGATACAGTTGCCGATATGGGTTTCTTGCTGAGGCTCCCATTCCCCTTTGGAGGAAAGATGTTTTCGATTTTCTTCAAGGCCCGCTTAAGGTGTCGCCGCATAGCGGAGCCATATTTCTTCTGTAACTTGTAAAATTTCGCGGTCTGGTTTGCGCGCTGGGCTCCCAGGTGCTCGAGTAAGCGAACCGAGCATGCGTTTTCCGAACCATCGTGGGGCATGCCCGAGACATAATCCGTGAGGACGTCAAAATCGCGAACCTTGCCAGCCCTTCTCCGCATTTTGGCGATTTCCTTGGAAAGCCGCTTGCCATTCTTCGTTTTACGGAATGGGAAGGAGTCAAGCACAGTTTCAATGCGTCTCGCGTTGGTGCGAAAGCTGTGAATGTCTTCGGGGGCAGGAACCGGGGGCATCTTTTTTAAAAGTTTCCGCAGTTTGCGAGCGGGCTTTTGAATTCGCTTTCGGTCGAGCGCCATGGTGCTTCCTCCCTCCGTGAGATTGAGATGCTCTGTGATAGGAAGGGTTTGCGCCGAGCGGCCGTGGGTTGGGACCTTTGGCGCGATAAAGCAGCCCTTTTTCAGTCCAGTGTCGGTGCGCCGTCGTTGTAGCCGTGACACCACATCACCTTCCACATTGGGCACAAACCTCTGGCTCTGCTTCCGCATCCACACTATGACACGACGATGAGCAAGAAAAATGGCAAACGTCATTCGCTAGCCGATCCCATCAACCTCGAACCGTTTAAAGACGGCGACAAGAGCCTCTTTCAGGTTGTGATCGAAACCCCGAAGGGGAGCCGCAACAAATTCGCACTCGATCCTAAGCAGCACATTTTCGAACTCAAGAAGGTTCTCCCGGCCGGGATGACATTTCCCTACGACTTTGGATTCGTTCCCTCGACCAAAGCGGAAGACGGCGATCCCATTGACGTGCTGGTCCTAATGGATGAGCCAGCGTTTCCTGGCTGTGTCTTAAAGTGTCGCCCAATCGGTGTGATCGAGGGCGAACAAGGCGACAAGAAGAAGAAAGTGCGGAATGACAGAATCCTCGCGGTCGAACAAGGCGCTCACAGCTGGGCGGATATCAGGACGGTCGATGATTTAGGAGACAAATTCTGCCGCGAACTCGAGGAATTCTTTGTTAATTACCACAAGCTCACAGGCAAGCATTACCGCATCCTGGACCTGAAAGGGCCAGATCAGGCGAGGAAGCTGGTGAAATCGGGAATGCGATGAGTCAGATTCTCATCCGGTTCCTCGTGGGTGGAATTATCGTCTCGGCTTTCGCGCTGATAGCCGATCTGCTTAAACCAAAAAGCTTCGCTGGACTATTCGGTGCTGCGCCATCGGTGGCACTGGCCACGTTAGGTCTGACGGTGTCGAAGGAAGGCAGCCGCTATGCCGCAAGCGAGGCTCGCTCCATGATGGCCGCGGCGATCGCCTTTTTTGTCTATGCCTCGTTCGTGAGCTGGATCATGATGCGCTACAAGCCAAAGGCGCTATGGGTAACGCTCGGTTCCATCCCCGTCTGGTTCGGTGTCGCATTCGGGATATGGTTGTTGTGGCTGGAATAGACATGCGGGTCAAATTCGATTGTTCTGCTCTCCAAAGAACGAAATGGCACGAGTATGCCGTTCGATTCATCTTTGGGGGAGTGATTACGGCAGTCGCGGGAATCATAGCCAAGAAATACGGAGCGGCCGTGGGAGGTCTGTTCCTGGCATTTCCGGCAATCTTTCCATCCAGTGCAACTCTCGTCGAGAAGCATGAAATGGAGAAGAAAGAGGAGCATGGACTACATGGAACCGAGCGCGGCAGGGAAGCAGCTAGCGTGGATGCGGCAGGTTCAGCGATGGGAAGCATCGGGCTGCTTATTTTTGCACTATTGGTTTGGCGATTCATGCCCAGCCACAAGGCGTGGCTCGTACTTGCAGGCGCGACTGTAAGCTGGTTTGCAGCTTCGGTGCTGCTATGGAGGCTTCGGAAGCGATCCTAGCGCCGAGTCTCCTTGCCGAGATTCCGGCGCCAAGACCTAGACAGATGCATCGGTACTTATGCCGCTCTTCGGCTCCGGGATGACCGCCCAGTGCCGACTGCTTGTTGACGTTGTTCATCGGTCATCATTTCGTTCGGCTTTACCTTCTTGCTGAATTGTTCCATTTTCTTCAGCGTCGCTTTCTCCTCTTTCAGGTTTTGATTGAGGAGTTGGGCAACTTTGGTATGTTTCATCTCGCGGGCCATATCAATCAGAGACTCGTATTCGCAGATTTCATACGTCTCCGCCTTGATGGCAGCACCGATATTGAAGACATCGACCAGATCCTCGGAAGGATCCTCCTCGGCGAATGCCTTCTTTTCCGCAACCAGGCCGCGAATGCCGTGGCACTCGCTGTCTTCCCGATCTTCACCCAGAAGTTGAAAGCACTGTTGAAGCCGCTCAATCTGGCCTTCGGTCTCCTCGCGATGCTTCTCGAATGCCTTCTTGAGTTCTGTGCGCGAGGAATCTTCGGCGAGTTCTGTGAGCGCGTCCACGAGTTGACGTTCGGCGTCCATCATGTCACTCAATCCGTGCACAAACAGTTCATGTCCAGTTTGCATCCTAATCTCCTTTAATAGCTTTGGGATGAGCGGAAATGACTTTTTTGCACCTTGAATCCCAGCAGAGCTGAGATGCCGGGCATAATCGTGGCGTTGTAATCGAATTGGTACGCTGAAATATCGCCGCCATGCGGGCGCGCTCTGCGGTCTGGGGGTGCTGGCAGACTTGTATTCCGCTGTTCAAAAAATCAAGGCGGCGTCAACCCGAGGGAAACGCCGCCTTGATTGTTTGTTCGTTGAAACTCAGGCGAGTTCGAAGCGATCGCTGTTCATCACCTTTGTCCACGCGGCCACGAAGTCTTGCACGAATTTCTCTTCAGAGTCCTTGCATGCATAGACCTCGGCGAGCGCACGCAACTGGGAGTGCGAACCGAAAACCAGGTCAACACGGGTGCCAGTCCACTTAACCTGGCCGGTCTTCCGGTCGCGCCCCTCGTACGCCCCTCCCGAACCATTGCCTGAGGGCTGCCATTCCGTGTTCATGTCGAGCAGGTTGACGAAGAAATCGTTCGTGAGCGCCTGGGGCCTCGTGGTGAAGACGCCGTGCTTGGACTTGCCGGTATTGGCTCCGAGTACGCGGAGGCCGCCGACCAGAACCGTCATTTCAGGCGCGGTCAGCCGCAACAACTGCGCCCGATCGATCAGGTGTTCCTCCGCCGATAGGCGCCCGTTGCCGCGGAGATAATTGCGGAATCCATCGGCTGTTGGCTCGAGGTGAGAGAAGGATTCAACATCCGTTTGCTCCTGTGAAGCATCCATCCGCCCCGGCGCGAAAGGAGCCTTCACCTCATGCCCGGCATTTTTTGCAGCTTCCTCGATGGCCGCACAGCCGCCGAGCACAATCAGGTCGGCAACAGAGACCTTCATCCCGCCGGGCTTCAGGCCGTTAAACTCTTTTTGAATTCCTTCGAGAGTCTCAAGAGTTTTCGCCAGTTGAGCCGGCTCGTTTACTTCCCAGTCCTTCTGCGGGGCCAAGCGAATGCGTGCGCCGTTTGCCCCACCGCGCTTGTCCGATCCGCGGAACGTCGACGCCGACGCCCACGCCGCCGAGACTAGCTGGGAGATGGACAGTCCAGACTTCAGGATCTTGGCTTTCAGAGCTGCAACTTCCTTGTCGTCAATCAGCTTGTGATCCACCGCGGGAATCGGGTCTTGCCAGGAGAGCGTTTCTTTCGGAACGAGCGGACCCAGGTAACGCACGATCGGTCCCATGTCGCGGTGCGTCAGCTTGAACCACGCCCGCGCAAACGCATCGGCAAACTGGTCGGGATGCTCGTAGAAACGCCGCGAGATTTTTTCGTAGGCGGGATCGAAGCGCAGCGAAAGATCCGTAGTCAGCATGGACGGCCCACGATTCTTGGACTTGTCGAATGGATCGGGCACGCTGCCATCGCCTGCGCCATTCTTCGGTCTCCACTGATGTGCGCCTGCCGGACTCTTGGTCAGTTCCCATTCGTACTCGAACAAGTTGTGGAAGAAGTTGTTGCTCCATTTCGTAGGAGTGGTGGTCCAAATCACTTCCAGGCCGCTGCCGATGGCGTCGCCGGCAATGCCCGTGCGGAATTTGCTCTTCCAGCCAAGGCCCTGCTGCTCGATCTGGGCTGATTCGGGCTCTGCTCCCACGTTGTCCGCGGGGCCGGCGCCGTGTGTTTTGCCGAACGTGTGACCGCCCGCAATCAGCGCGACCGTTTCTTCGTCGTTCATCGCCATACGGCGGAACGTTTCCCGAATGTCACGCGCCGCAGCCAGGGGATCTGGGTTGCCCCCAGGTCCCTCCGGATTGACATAGATGAGACCCATCTGCACCGCGCCGAGAGGACTCTGAAGATCACGCTCGCCACTATACCGTTCGTCCGCCAGCCACTTGCCTTCGGGGCCCCAGTAAACGTCCTCTTCGGGCTCCCAGACGTCTTCGCGTCCGCCGCCAAAGCCGAAAGTGTTGAACCCCATGGACTCTAATGCCACGTTGCCCGTGAGAATCATCAGGTCGGCCCAGGAGATCTTGCGTCCATATTTCTGCTTGATCGGCCACAGCAGCCGGCGCGCTTTGTCCAGGTTCACGTTATCCGGCCAGCTATTGAGAGGGGCAAAACGCTGCTGCCCGGCCCCGGCGCCACCACGACCATCGCCAATGCGGTACGTGCCAGCACTGTGCCATGCCATGCGTATAAACAAGGGGCCGTAGTGGCCAAAGTCAGCCGGCCACCAATCCTGCGAGTCCGTCATCAGGGCGCGAAGGTCTTCGATCACAGATTTCAGATCGAGGCTCTTGAATTCCTTGGCATAATCGAAATTCTTGCCCATCGGGTTCGACAGGCTGGAGTGCTGGTGGAGGACTCGAAGGTCGAGCTGGTTTGGCCACCAATCACGATTTGTATGCGCCGGGGTTCCGGCTACGAACGGGCACTTGGTTTCAGTCGCCATATTTTTCTCCAATAGTATGTTTGCTTTTTACGTTTCTTGAATTGAGCTTGATCTATCCCAAAAAGTGACGCAAATCCCGGTTCGGTGACACCTCGCCCCGTCATCTTGCGTTGCTACGGGGCCCTCGCAGGATTGTCGCATTGACCAGTGGCGACAGGAGATTCCGGGAGCTTATCCACCCTCCCGTCCGGATCACAACTGACAAAAGTTGGAACTACATATCATATTTCCCCTGAGCGTTCCTCGCAACCGGGGCGGAGGAAAACTCCTTATCTACCACAAAGGACTGCATGAACTTAGGACGCGACCTCTGACGAGGGAAAACTCTGCGGTGCTTTCACCGCCCCGGAGGCGTAAGATGGCGGCCATGCCCTACTCCAAGATTCCTCGCCGGTTATTTCTTGCCATGTCAGCGGCCCTGCCTTGGGCATTCCGCGGAGTTGCTCAGGGTCTGGCTGCGCCCAAGTCGGTCCCCGTTGGCCTCGAACTCTACTCAGTTCGGGATGAGCTGCAGAAAGATCCTGAGGGCACTGTACGCTCGGTTGCGCAAATGGGATATCAGTGCGTAGAGTTCTACGCTCCATATCTCGAATGGACGGATTCGCAAGCTAAAAGCATGCGCAAGCTCATGGATGACCTCGGCATCCATTGTTACTCGACCCATAACGATGAGGAATTCTTTAGCGCGAAGAAAATCGATCGCGTCCGCGACCTGAATCTAATTCTGGGTGCGAAGTACGTGGTACAGGCCTGGAGCGATCCCAAGCCGAATCTGGACAGTTGGAAAGCTCTAGCCGACAACTTGAACGCCGTTGGAGACAAGCTCGCACCCGCTGGACTCAAAGTCGGTTATCACAATCATGACGCGGAGTGGCGGCCAGTGGAAGGGAAGCGGCCCATTGAGATTATCGCTGCGAACACGAAGCCCTCGGTCATGTTGCAGCTTGATATCGGCACATGCCTTGAAGCCGGGTCGGACCCGGTAGCCTGGATCCGGAGCAACCCGGGACGAATTCACTCCATCCACTGCAAAGACTGGTCGCCTGATCCGAACGTCGGCTACAAAACTCTGTTTGGAGAAGGGAAGGCAGACTGGAAAGGAATTTTCCAGGCAGCGGAGAGCGTCGGTGGCGTCGAGTACTATCTCATCGAGCAGGAAGGCAGCCGTTACCCGGAATTAGAAACCGCCCGCCGCTGCCTCGCCGCATTCCGCTCTACGCACGGCTAACGATAGAATAGTCCCATGCGCAGTTTGGTTTTTATTTTGCTTGCTGCCAGTGCGGCCCTGTGGGCGCAGAGCGCCAGCCAGTCTTCGTCTGCGTCCTCAACTTCGCAGCAAAAGCAGGCCGCCAGCACCACCAAAGGCCCGACCTCGACGAATCCTAAGCTCACTCCTCCACGTTCGGACCGGGTTGAAGCGAAGGATCTGGGGGAAGATTCCGGCGAGAGCTCGAGCAAGAACACGCAGATCGATTTAAGTCCTCCTCCCGACGATGCGAAGGCACATCCAAGCAGCTCAGATATCCTCATGGATGAGGGCTCGGGGGATACGGGCGAGGTTCACCCTTGGGATCCGCACAAAGCAGCGAAGGATGTTGAAGTCGGAGATTTCTACTTCAAGAAAAAGAATTACCGTGCCGCGGAAAACCGCTATCGCGAGGCGCTGTATTACAAGGACAATGACGCCGTCGCGACCTATCGCCTGGCTGTATGCCTGGAGAAGATGGATCAGCCGGATGATGCCCGTGCCGAGTACGAAAGCTATTTGCGGATCCTGCCGCACGGACCGGAAGCAGATGAGGCCACAAAGGCAATCGAGCGGCTCAAAGGCCCTGCCAGTGCGAAATCCGCGGCAAAGTGATGCGTGGAAATTCTTTCTAGCTGGGACACCCGAGCTGAGGCACCACCCCGGATCCTGCAACGTAATGCTGCGCGTCCCCTCCGCCTGAGTCTGTCGAACCAGCCGCACACAAGTTCATCTCGTGCTGCCCATTTGCCCGCGCAACTCGCAGGCCTATAGTCCTTCAACGGTGCGGCTTTTTTATATTCGGGGAATCGCCATTCCCCACGCGACTTCTTCGGCCTTCGCCAAGAATCAGATTGGACGGCCATTTTGGTCCGGACTGCACCAGTTTTATGGTTCGCGCTCCCTGAATCAGGTTCTCGACCGAATCAAGGCACGCGTGGATCGCCTGCATCCGCAGTGATCCTTCAAACCGTCCACGAATAATCAGGATCGCTGTACCGTGCATCAGGCACCAAATGCCCAACATGAGTCGGTTATGTTTCTGCGGTGTGCCTCCTATGAGGTCGGCCAGGCGCTCGCGCATGAGGTTGAATGAGGGCCACGCCTCATGCAACGAAGGGGGTCTGCCCACTCCATCGAAAAGTACTTCATAGGCATAGCTGTGGGTAAGCGCGAACTCCAGATGCCCCCGGACCGCCTCGCGCAGGCTGCGCGTCCGATTCAGGGCGGAGAACAGTTCGCGTCGAGTCTGCAGGCGCAGGGCGCGCAGGATGTCATCGCGGTCCCGATAGCGCTCATAAACAGTTGGAGTCGTTGTACCTGCCGCTTTGGCAATGGCTCGCATGGTGAGCGACTTCTCGCCCCCGCGGGCCCAAAGCCGCGACGCGGCGCCCAAAATGCGTTGTTCCAATTCGGGATCGGGGTGACGCGGCACTTTCCCTCCTAACCCTTGGACAACTACCGATTAGTAACTTGAACTATGTATTAGTAACGCTGTATACTTTATTCACCTGAATTAAGTGACCTCGCAGGTGTGGGTCCCGCGGGTCCGGCAAGTGGCAGTCCTCCCCAATACGGGTTCCGGGATCCCCATCTGCGCTACCTTTTACTCCAAGCAAGGAGCCGTAAATGCAGTCAGGAAGTAAAAAGCAAGCAGTGGATGTAGCTCGCCTGAACGCCGATTTTTCGGCTGCGAGTGTTGAACTATTGAGTGCGCACTGTGCCACGGATCGGCTTCGTCTCCATTATTCCACGCATGACATCGCGTCCTTCGCCGAACCCACTACGCTTCACAAAGCGTTCAGTTCAGCGGAGGCTGTGTATCGCTTCTTTTCCCAGATTGAGGCCCACTGCAGACAAAAAGAGGAATCCAAGCGCTAGATTCTTCTTGACTCAAATTGCCTTCAACGAGATGGATACAACTATTTTTCCACTCGAATGAACTCTCCCGTCGAAGCGTTTACGGCAACAGTTAGCTTCGCTCCTTCGCGCCCTGTACCGTAGATCACATGCCACACCAGTTCGTTGGTGTTATGGTTCCAGTCGCATACATAAGTGACCGGCTGTTTGGGGTCTTTTTCGATAATTTTGTCGCCACCGTGCTTCTGCGCGGTCGCGAACGCCTGATCCGAATCGATTTTCAGAAATGCCATATCCCACACCTGCATGGAGGCGTTCGTCGAACTGTAGCTGTCCTCAATGCCGAAATTGACCCCAGGTGACGGCGCCCCCTCGGCCGCACTTCCGGACCACGTATAAGTTCTCGCTACCCGTGATGCCGCCGACGCGAATCCACCACGCCATACCGCCCATTTGCCATCTTGCCCCGTGCCCTCGCTGGTTGCCACAGACGAAATTCTGTAGGGCCTCGCATCCTGGTTCCAGCCACGAGCCGCAACGTACAGCTTCTGGAACGCGGA
>Ga0070730_10001382_pt1 | contig 23496 bp, 22 predicted proteins | sample Coa_R1_3_FD_66447 | JGI IMG/M metagenome (GOLD analysis project Ga0070730, IMG submission 66447) | Surface soil microbial communities from Centralia Pennsylvania, which are recovering from an underground coalmine fire - Coalmine... | ecosystem: Environmental > Terrestrial > Soil > Unclassified ... | reverse complement strand
AAGACCTGCGGCGGCAGCGACACCCTCTGCGCCTGGGCAGGCGGCTGCTCGGACGCCAGCGTCTCCCACTTCAAGCGTAAAGGACTCAGCGCCAATCTCAAACACCAGCGCGCCGGACCAGCGCGCCACTCTCTGCTGCAAGCGCGCCTCCCATTCGGGCAGCATCGCCTCGGCCAGCGCCTGCATGGAGCCAGGCCGCGCCAACCAGCCCGTATCGGGATGATGATACGTCTGGCTTTGCACCGACCACCCCGTTGACGGACTGCCCCAGGTCGAGGTATCCAGCACCTGGAGATAATCAATCAGGAAGTATAACGTTGGCGCATCCGAGGGGACACGCCAGAAGATTTCCGCAGGCGGCGCTGGCAGGGTCTCAAGTAAACGCGCGTGATGCTGAAGCAAGGCCAGCGCGGCAGGCAGGCTGTCGGCAGCGACCTCGACGGCGTGCGAACGATCAGGCCCCCAGGGGAAGATCAGATAGCCTGACGGCTGCCCGGCAGGGTTCAGCGCCAGCAACGGCGGATTATTGCTCTGCATGCGCCCGGCCAGTTGATGCTGCTCCTGCTCTAGCGTGCGCTCAAAGCTGCCCGCATAGGAGCCGGAGTGCTGCTGATAGAGGGCCAGCAGCGTAGCGGCATCGTCCGGCGTGGCCGGGCGCACAGCGTAGGGACTGGGCGCAAGTGCCCAGGTCGTTGCCCGGCTAATGCGCTGCTCCGTCACGTCAAACATATCGATATAGCCAAAGCGATGATAAAAGCGCGCAATGCCATCCAACAGCAGCAGCGCCTGCCGCCGACTTTGGGCGTAAGCAATCGCATCCTGCATCAGCGCCGTAGCAACGCCTTGCAGGCGATAGCTGGCATCCGTCACAACGGAGCCGATACAGACGGTGGGTAGTCGGGCTTTCCCCATCCGCAGCAGGCGCTCTTGAATATGATAGCCGCCCAGCAAGGTCGCGCCACGAAACGCGCCGCGCAGCATACCTGGCTCAAAACCAGGGGCTTGCTCAATATAGCGCCGGTTGCCAGCAATGGCGCGCTCTTTATCCGGCTGCCCGGGATTGAACGCCTGCGACGAGAGCCAGTAAAACGCATCCCGCTCCGCAGCGGTTTCCAGTGGGCGAACGGTGATAGATGAAGTGGACATGAATATGTTTCCTCGTTATCAGATATTCTTGCTCAGATGCTCATACGCCAGGCGCAGCCCTTCGAGGATGAGGTATTGATTGACCACCTCGATGACCGGCGTGGCCTGCGCGATGATCTCGGCCAGGCCACCATGCGCAATGACTTTGGCGCGCTCGCCGCCGGGCAGTTCGGCGCGCAGCCGCGCCACCATCCCCTCAACCAGCCCCACATGCCCGAAGACAATGCCCGACTGCATGGAATTGATCGTGTTGCGCCCGATGGCGCGCGGCGGCGGCTTCAGTTCCACCTGATAGAGCCGCGAGGCCGCCCGCGCCAGCGCCTCCGCCGAGATGCCCATGCCTGGCGCAATCGCGCCGCCCAGGAAATCGCCCTCTGCCGAGACGACATCAAAGCTGGTCGCCGTGCCGCACTGAATGACAATCGCCGGGCCACCGTAGAGTCGGTGCGCCGCCAGCGTACTCATCATGCGATCAGTGCCCGTCTCCCAGGGATTCTCCGTCAGCAGGCGCACGCCAACATCCATCGTGTGGTCGATGATAATCGCCTCGCGCCCACAGTAATTGCGCGCCAGTTCTTGAAAGACCGGCGTCAGCGGCGGCACCACGCAGGAGACAATCACGACATCGATGTCGCCATAGCCGTAGCCCGCGTGCCGCAGCAGTTCCCCCAGGAGCATGGCATACTCATCAGCCGTCTTCTCGCGCACGGTGGCGATGCGCCAGCGCGCGCGCATCTCGCTCTCCTGATACAGCCCAAACTTAATGCCCGTATTGCTGATGTCGATGGCGAGCACCATTGCTGGCCTCCCTTATGCTTCAGGGATCGTATCATGCCGACGCCGTTGATACAGGTTCCAGAAAGGACAAAACCCTAGATGCGGCCAGAAGCGGCTGGCGAGCGGATTATGCGGGCTAAAGCCCAGCACATACCCATCGATGCAGAGATCGGCGTAAGCATCGAAGACGCCCTGCGTCAGCGCCCGGCCTATCCCCTGCCCGCGTAGATGCGCGCGCACGCCTACCTCAGCGATGTCGGCATAACGTCCCAGCGGTAAATAATCGCGGTTGGTCAGGTCGGTCACGCGCACGAGATAGGTGTACGCCATCGCTACGACCTCGCTAGCGCGCTCAACGACGATCACCGTCGGCCCTCCCTCCTCAATCGTTTTTCCAGCCCAGCCCGCCGCCAGGATGGAGCGGAAGTCTGCCGCCAGCCCTGGCGTCATGCAAAAGAACGGGCTGTGCTGGTGATGATACTGGCTCTCTTCCAGATAGAGGTCTACCAGCACATCTTCATCCGCTGGACGGGCCTGCCGAACCCCTAGATCAGCAGGCGCTGGCCTATGGGACGGTGGCAACGGATCAGGAGGCCGGAATGCGCGCAACAGAAACGCCTCAAAGCCTGCGGCCTGAAGCAGACTATTCACTGGCACATCCAGATACGGCCAGCGGCAGACATCCACCTGCGCCCCTTGCTCGTGCCAGCGCTGCTGCATGGCCTCCAGCAAGGCGATGGCTACAGGAATGGCGTCCTCCTCTTCAGGCGACGGCAGGCTTACATTCTCAGCAAAGCCGGTGCGCGGCAGAAAGACTTCAAGCAGCGTGGCGTCGCTCTGGCGCTCTGGCGAGAACTCCCGCAGGCGCGTGGCGACAGAGCCGCGCACGCGCCCCCTGGCATCACGCGCCAGCAGCGGCGGCTCCATGTACCGCTGGCGCTGCTCAGCCAGCGCAGCCGTCACTTCCTGTGGCGAACGCGCCGGGCGCAGGGAGGGGTCCAGCCTGTGCCAGCGCGTCTCTTGCGCGATGATCAGGTCTACGACAGCGACGGTATCCCTCTCAGTTGCGGGTTCGACGGTGATCTTCATCTGCTTTCACCTCGCGCCAGAGCGCGACCAACTCTTCCCGCGAGAGCGACTCAAACGCCCGGCCCTGCGCGCGCACCAGCGCCTCCATTGCCGCAAAGCGCCGCTGAAACTTCTTGTTCGCTGCGCGCAGCGTCTCCTCGGCGTCTACATGCAGGCGCCGCGCCAATCCAACCAGCGAGAAGAACAGATCGCCTAATTCCTCAGCTTGATGCTCTGTATCGCCGCTCTCGATGGCCGCGCTGACCTCACGCGCCTCCTCCGTCACCTTCGCCAGAATATCTGCGACCTGCGGCCACTCAAAACCCGTCTTCTGCGCCTTCTTCTGCAACTCCTGGGCGTAGGCCAGCGCGGGCGTGTTGATCGGGATGCCCCGCAGCAGGCTCTCCACCTTCACATTCTCGCCGCTCTCGCGCCGCTCTCGCTGCTTAATCTCTTCCCAGTTGCGCAGCACATGCTCGGCGTCGCGGACCTCAACATCACCAAAGACGTGCGGATGTCGCCGGATCAGCTTGGCGTTCACCTCCTCCAGCACATCCCCCAGTGTGAACAACCCCTCCTGGCGGCCCACTTCGGCATGCAGATAGACCTGCAAGAGCAGATCGCCCAGTTCGTTGGCAAGCTGTTGGCCGAGTTCGGGCGGCACGGTCTCTGGAGTAAAAGCTTCTGGCAGCGGCGTCGGCCCGATCTCGTCCAGCACATCCGCCACCTCATATGCCTCTTCCAGTACATAGGGCTTGAGCGAATGGTGCGTCTGCTGCTTATCCCAGGGGCAGCCATCTGGCGCGCGCAGGCGCTGCGTGATGTAGCGCAGTGTCTCCGGCGCACGCAGCGGCGTCAGCGGCTCCAGCGGCGGCAGGTAGAGGCAGGTGAGATGGTCGGCATGCTCGCCGCGATCCAGTTCATACAACTTCAGCGAGACAACCGCCTCGCTTTCCGGCACGCCTGCCGCGCGCACCAGGCGCACCGGCCAATCATCGGGATAGAGTTCGCCTAGCGCCAGCTTCACCCCACTTGCCAGCCTCCGGTTATAGACCTGCGCTACCAGCGCCGGGCGCGTGGGAATGACCGTTGCGGCCATCCGCTCCGGCCCGATGCCGGCCAGTTCGGTGGCGTCCAGCACTTGCAGCCCATCCATTAGATCAATGCCCAGCGCCGCGCAGACCGGCTCCAGAAATGAGAGGCCAGCGATCAACCGAACTGCAACGCCCTGTTCCGCTGCCAGCCACCGCACGATGGGCGCCGAACGCTCTCCCACCAGCGGATGCCCCGGCACGGCGTAAATTACCTGCGCGCTGGGCTGCCCATCGGCGGCAGCGGCGCAGACCTGCCGCGCCATCTCCGCATACAGATCGTCCCATGTCTCGCTCTCTTCATAGAGCGCGTCAAATGAGCGCGCCTCCAGCCCCGGATAGCGGGCTTGAATGGCTTCAACGGTGGGATGCCGCTGCGTCCGAAAGTAGACGATCTGCCCGCCAGCGGCAGCCCCTTCCAGCACCGCCTGCGCCTCCAGCGTCACATCCTCCCAGCGCCCCGGCCCCAGCCCCAGAATCACAATCTCAGCCGCCATGAATAGTACTCCTAAAAATCGACCAGCGCCTGAATGTTCGCGCCCTGGCGCACCCAGCGCGTAAAAGCGGCATCTTGTGCCAGGTTGGGCTGATCGGGCACATTGAAGATCGGCATAGTATCACGCGAGAGAACTTTCACGATATAATACATGTTCGGCGCTGGCGATGCGCTAAGAGGTGGCTCGACGCCCGGCGAGGAAGCAAAACACAAGCGACCCGTAGGCACGGCAACCCCAATTGGCCCAACGGCCATTCCCAGCGGAGTGTGGAAAAAGACCGCATCCAGCCCGGCTGGCTCCTGCCCTGGCACAAATATACCAGCATCCCCGCCCGTCGAGCGCGTGCGATCCTGGGAGTATTGGGCCGCCAACGTCGCAAAGTCCGCGCCCTGCCGCAATTTTGCCAAGACCTGCTCTGCCGTCGCCTGCGTGTTCACCGCAATCCAGGCGACATGCGCCTCAACCGTCGTGGCCGTCGGCGTCAGTTGCAGCACCGCCTGTTGTTGGAGCGCTTGCCGCGCCAGAATGCGCAAATCATCCTCACTGGCATGCAGGCTGGAAAGGAGATCAGTTGGCAGCAGCGCTCCCTGCTGCTGCAACTCGCTCAGCAACTGGTCTACTGCCTGGGAACTCACCGTAATATGCTGCTGCGCCGCCCGCTCATTGGTCAGATCAGCGTTCATTAATTGCTCAAGCGACTGGCGCCGCACCGCCGCCAGATCATCACGCCGCGCGGGGTCACTCCAATCAATCGGCGCGTGAATGGTTCCCGTAAGCTGATTCTGCAACTGACAGAAGCTCTTATTAATCTGCACAAAGCGCAGGTACTGATCGAGCGAGATAGTTTGTCCGTTCACACGCGCCGCCGCGATGAGGTCCGCCGTAGGATCGGCGCAGCCGCCCAGCACGAGCAGCGCCAGCAGCGTCAGAGCCAGAACGATACACCGGCCCGGCAATCGATGCCTATAGGAAGGCAAAAGGCGGCGAGAAACGAAACCCCTGCTGTTCATACCTGTGATTATCGCACCGCGCCAGAAAGGCTGTCAATTGAGGCAGAGGCGCTTAAAGTTTTTCGGACAGGCTGCAAAGGGGGAAGGCACAAGCAAAAGCGCAGGGAGGTCTCTCTCTCGTGAGAGAGACCTCCCTGCGTGAAAGGAAAAATCGAGCAGGCTCACGCGCCCGGCTGAGGCTGCGGCGTTGGCTCGCCCGGCGCATGCAGATGCTCCAGCGAGGATTCGCCCATGCTCGGCGCCTCTGCCGTCGCGCCATCGTGCTTTCTGATGGGTGTGGACACCAGTTCGCGCCGCTTCTGCTCCACATCGATGCCCATCAGTTTCGCCAGATTCAGCCCTAGCACCTTCTGCTTCGCCTGCTTTGTGAACTGCGGATAGCCATAGCCTGCGACCATATCTTCCGGCAGCTCAAAGTTCCACAGCGCCTCCAGCGCCCAGCGGGGATGCCAGATGGGCGTCTCGCCGCCGTAGAGAATCTTGTCCTCGCCGCACCAGAAGAGCAGCTTCCCCAGATTCTCCGCAAAGGCGCGTGGCGCGCGCACCACAAAGTTCAGCGTTGCCGCAATCGAGGCGTAGAGGTTGGGAAAGCGCACCAGTTGCCAGCAAATCTCATCGATGAACGGCAACCCGACATGGAAGATCACAAAGTTGATCTCCGGGAAATTGGCCGCCGCGCCGTCCATATCCCACGCCTGGGTCGCCTCGATGGGCTGCGGCCCCAACGGCACGCCCTTGTGGACGCCAATGGTGCGCACCCCCAGTTCCAGCGCCTTCTCGAAGATCGGAAAGGCCACGCGCGGGTCATCCATGCGCCAGGCGAACGGCTGCCCGTAATCGTACCTGACGTTATAGAGCTTGAACGCTTTCGCCCCATACTCCTTGACCTGCACCTCCATCAAATCCAGCGCCCGGCGGCCCTCCAGCGGATTCACGCTGCCCCAGAAGACTGCGCGATCAGGATACTGCCGCGCCATCTGCGCGCACTTCTCCCACTGCGATAGCCCATCGCGGAAGAGGTCCGTCAGCGGCAGCGGCTGCGCTACGATCATATCCGTCTCGCTCTCCTCAAAGACCATCCGCGCCACTTCCTCACTCGTCCACTCTTTAAGGAACTCATCCGCCGACAGCACCCGCTCGCCCGGCGGCGTCAGCACCTGATGGAAAGCATACAGATGGTTCACAAACTGTTCGCCCGCCTTATCATAGGCATTGCGCTTGTCCATGTTAAAAAGGTGGCACACACAATCGAAGACAAAGGTATCGTTTCCGATCACGCGAGTTCTCCCTTCATCTCAAGGATGAGCAGCACACGAAGAGACTGAGCAATTATGGTTGCGGTTCCCGCAGCCGGGCCTCGCGCAGAGGCAGCAACTGTACCAATGGCAGCGTCAGACGTCGGCGCGCATCCTCTGACATGCGCTCAGGTGTCCAGACCGGATTCCAGAGGATCTCGACCTCGACTTGCTCTACACCCGGAAGCTGCCTGACTTCCGCTTCGATCATCTGCTCCAGGTGGACCGAGAAGGGACACCAGCCGCTCGTCAGCAGCATTGCCACCGAGACGCGCCCGCCCTCGACGCGCACCTCATGGAGCAGCCCCAGATCAACGATACTCACGCCGCGCTCGCGGCAGCAGGGGTCATAGCACGCGCGCAGCGCCTCTATCACCGTCTCGCGGTCCAGCTGGGCAGCGCTGGCGTCTTGCGCGTCGGTATACACCAGAGCCTCTGAACCATCAGCTTGATGAGGAGCAAGAGCGCAGGCATCGGCAGGAGAAACGTCGGATGGGCGCATCACGCCTCCTTTCAGCAGCGACAGGGGTAGGGTTCACACCAACCTTGGCGAAGAACAAACCCTTGCCGTCTGCATGAACCAGGCCATGAGTTCTCAATATATCCCCAAGCCACTTACTGTATAGGCAATCTACCCCTGTTAGTGTAAAATACCAGCACAGATTGAGCATAGTAGGGCAACTGGAACATTACCCAAGTCAATCCAGTACCAGAAGAGGCAAACACAGATAGGAGAAGAGGAATGGCATCCAAGAGCTTCTTTGAGGAACCCCGCGAATGGTCTGCACGCAAGCATCGTATTCTTACTGCATACTTGAGACCCTTCTGCCAGGCATTATCCGGGCAAGTACAAAAAGGCAGTGATAGACATATTTACTATGTGGACTGCTTCGCTGGGGCAGGCAGCTATAAATCACCAGATGGCTCAAAAATTGAGGGATCACCCGTTCTTGCTGCACAAATTGCTACATCGCTCCCTTATCCAATTAAGTGCATCAGCGTAGAGAGTAACCCTCAACATTACGCCAGCCTGGTAAGAAATACAGAACCTTATGAAGACATTGTGACAAACATTCAGGGCAACATAGATGACCATATTGGTAGTATCTTGGTACAGATCAAAGATAATCCTGCCTTATTTTTCCTTGATCCTTTCGGAATCGTAGATATTCCTATCGCCGGTCTGGTCGATGCAATAGCACAGCGACACGCTATTACTGACGCCCTGATACGCTACGATCCTACTATTGTAGGACGCCTTTGTGGACGGGCACTCAAAGATGCTAAGAGAGGGCCAGCCGATGCAGCAAACCTTGATAGGATATTTGCCGGGCAGGATTGGCGAAACATTGTTACAAGCGCAGCTAGATCAATCGACCTAGATCATGGTTTACTTGGTTTATATGCTGCCAGGCTGATCCATATGAAGGGCAGCAGGTTTAAGTTTGTTGCAAGCTACGAGTTACGCACCCTTGAGAATAAGCGTAAATACTTCCTGATATTCGCTACTGGCAATAAGCTCGGAGTGAAGCTCATGTCCGAGGTACTATACTCGGCTGAAGAGGAGTTCATTGATAAGAAAGCAGCAACTGTCCAAGTTCAGCAGCTAAGTCTGTTTGGGGAACCTACTGAAGAAGAGCTTTTCGCGCTCAAGGTAGATCGAATTGCATCTTCAATCAAAGAAGTGGGGGTCAGTAAATCATCCTGGACATACGAAGACCTCTTCTATGAACTAATCCTCTCAAGGGATTGGTTTGGTAGAGCGAGCGAGCGATTATTCCGACTTGCCTCCAAGAAACTAGAGGAAGAAGGAAAGGTTATCAAAGAGCCTGGCCCGCGATCAGGGAAAACGAAGCTCACTATCATAGTTTGATGGCATAGAACTTGCGTTCTAGTCAACTTCATGCTATAGTAAGCCCTGGTGAATTGGCGTGATTGAAGTATCCATGCCTCAGCTTGCTTCGTCTAAAGTTAAGGGCAGGACGGTCTGTCCCAGGAGGAGTAACTATGGCACAAAGTTCTTCCATTGAGTGGACTGAGGCGACGTGGAATCCAGTGACAGGATGCACAAAGGTGAGCGCTGGATGCAAATACTGCTATGCGAAAAGAATGGCAGAACGGCTCCAGGCGATGGGCCAGGAGCGCTATCGCAATGGCTTTGCTGTCACCTTACAACCTGATCTGCTTGACCTGCCATTGCGCTGGAAAACGCCTAAGCGTATCTTCGTTAATTCGATGAGTGATCTGTTTCACGAGAAAGTGCCAGCAAGCTACATCCAGGACTGCTTCAGGACAATGAATCAGGCGAACTGGCATATTTTTCAAATCTTAACGAAACGCCCAAAACGGCTTGTAGAACTGGCGCCCCAACTGCCTTGGAGCGACAACATCTGGATAGGCGTCAGTGTAGAAAATCAGAAGGTTGTGGATCGTATCGATTATCTCCGCCAGGTGGATGCCAGGGTACGGTTCCTATCCCTCGAACCGCTCATCGGTCCGCTAACCCGTCTCAACCTTGAAGGCATTCATTGGGTCATCGTTGGCGGCGAATCAGGTCCGAAAGCCCGGCCAATACGCGAGGAATGGGTACTGGACATCCGCAATCAATGTCTGGCACAGGGAGTATCTTTCTTCTTCAAGCAATGGGGTGGAATAAACAAAAAGCGTACTGGACGTGTATTAGAAGGCAGAACATGGGATGAGTACCCAAAGCGCCTTTCTCTTGCCCAGCCTGTCCTCATCTGATTTGCCTTTTTCCTCAAATAGAAGAAGAGGCGGTGGTGAGCAAGTTGCTCCCCACCGCCTCTTTGGGTACGGACGGCGCGAAAACGCTACGCCGTGTTTTCGCTTTCGTCGGCGATGATGGCCCGCCGGTCTGGCGTCCAGCGCGTCATATCGGGCAGCGCCAGCGCCAGAGCGAAATCGTCATCAGCCGCGATGCGATTCTGGCGCTTGACGCCACAGGATAAGCAGCGATGCGCCAGCCCGTATTCACCATCCGCCCGGACAAAGGCTCCGATGGGCGCCATCGTCCCGCCACAGGGACTGAGCCGGTCGCCGGGCCGCGAGAGGTCCACATGCCGCGAGTGCAGGCAGACCGGGCAGTGATTGCGGTGTCGCCCGCCGCTGGGAACCGGCCCGACCAACGCGCGGCAGTGCCGACAGCGAAACTCTTCCGGCTGATTGGGGCGCTGCCGACGCACCGCCGGGCGTGCGCGCTTCTCATACGATTCATCCCTTCGCCCATGTGAGGGAACCTGTTGAGCATTTTGTTGCTGGCCCCGCAGACGATTCTGCTTGCGCAGCTTGTAGGCGAAGCCATCAGCTTCAGCGTCGGTCTCCTCCCACGTTTCGTCCAGAGCCATTGTATGGTCGTGAGACAAGGATTCTCCTCATTGCTGCCTCGCGGCAACAGATCGGCAGAGGCGCCATGACCCCATACCGATCAGACATCGTTCCAGAGGGTATCACCTTGCTCACAAGCGCCGTCATCAAAAATCCCTTCTAGCCCCAGAGCGGGGAGAGACCAACGTTACTGATTGCTTATCAATCCTGCCCTTTATAACGAGCGGGAACACCTCTTGGTTAGCCTACCCGCACGGCTTCTAGCTGCGCGCAGTGTTCTTCTTCATGGTCCACCAGTGTGCTAATAACTTCCAGCAGCGAAAGCGGCCCGCGCGCCTCATGCACGCCGGTGCGCTGCCAATCAGCGGGCGCAATGCCGCGCAGCATCCTTACCAGTTCGGCCCGGCGCAGCGTATACGCCTGAAGCGAGTCGGCGAAATCTGCCTGGGCATATCCGGCGACCTCTGCCCAGCGACGTTCATCGTAAGCAGCCAGCGGCGGACGCTGCCGCACCAGGATCATCGACGCACGCGGCGCAAGAATCTCGTCTGACGCGCGCATGTGAGCGAACATGTCTGCTGCCGACCAGTCGCCATCGGCTGACGGCGCGCGCAGTTGCGCCTCGCTCCAGCCTGACACCGCAACGGCGACCCGCGCTGGTATCTCTGCCAGTCGAGCAAGCAGATCATCGATCCGGGTCGTTTCTTGCATGGCTGCTCCTTCTCTCTCAACAATACGGCGCTCGCCTTGCGCCTGCACTATACGCCAGAAAATCCTGCTGTGCCAGCCCTATTCGCGCACATGGTCGAAGAGAACCGTGCTGATATAGCGCTCGCCCAGGTCGGGCAGCACGACGACAATCAGTTTGTTGGCGTTCTCCGGGCGCTTCGCCACCAGAGCCGCCGCGTGCGCCGCCGCGCCGCAACTGATGCCCACCAGCAAGCCCTCCTCGCGCGCCAGCCGACGCGCCATGTTGACGGCATCCTCGTTGCTCACCGTGACAATCTCATCTAATATATCGGTGCGCAGCACATCGGGCACAAAGCCCGCGCCGATGCCCTGGATGCGGTTGGGTGGATTGGGCTGCCCGCCGGAAAGCACTGGCGAAGCGGTCGGCTCTACTGCTACTGCCCGAAACGACGGCTTGCGCGGCTTAATCACCTCGGCCACACCAGTAACCGTCCCGCCGGTGCCCACACCTGCCACCAGTATATCGACCTGTCCCTCCGTGTCGTTCCAAATCTCCTCGGCGGTCGTCTCGCGGTGAATCTTCGGGTTCGCCGGATTCTTGAACTGCTGGGGCATCCAGGCATTGGGCGTCGATGCCAGAATCTCCTCGGCCCGCGCAATCGCGCCTTTCATGCCCTGCGCGCCCGGCGTCAATTCAAGCTGCGCCCCATAATGCGCTAGCACCATGCGCCGCTCCAGGCTCATAGTATCGGGCATCACCAGCATGCAGCGATAGCCGCGCGCCGCCGCGACCCAGGCCAGCCCGATGCCAGTATTGCCGCTGGTTGGCTCGACGATCACGCTCTTACCCGGCGTCAGCAAGCCCTCCTTCTCGGCCTCGCGGACCATGCTCACCGCAATGCGGTCCTTGACGCTGTACCCTGGCTGGAACGCCTCCAGCTTCGCCAGCACCGTCGCCTGCGCGCCGTCTGTCACGCGGTTCAAGCGTACCAGCGGCGTCCGTCCGATCAACTCGGTCGCATCATTTGCCCATGCCATGTGTTGTTCTGCTCCTTGTCTTTTGCTGCTCTCTCGCCTTGTTGCTAAATCTGATAATCTGGTTCCCAGCCCTGCGTCAGTTCCTGATGCTGCGGCAATAGTTTGCCGCGCAGCATCAGCAGTTCGGCGGGTTTCGCTACAACGACGGAATCAGGGGGCACATCCTCCAACACCAGCGCCATTGCGCCAATCTTGCTGTTGCGCCCGATGGTGACTGGCCCCAGGATGAAGGCTCCGCTGCCAATCGTCACGTTATCTTCAATCGTCGGATGACGCTTCACCCGGCGGTTTGGCCCCGTATTCTTCCACCAGCCCGTCGCGCCCAGCGTCACTTGATGGTAGAGCATGACGTTATCGCCAATCTCTGCCGTCTCGCCGATGACCACGCCGGAGCCGTGATCGATGAAGAAGCGCCTGCCGATCTTTGCGCCCGGATGAATCTCAATCCCGCCTGTCACCAATCGCCCTATCTGGGAGATCAGCCGGGGTATGATGGGGAGATGCGCCCGGTAGAGCGCGTGCGCTATGCGATGCAGCGCAAGCGCGTGCAGCCCCTGATACATCAACACCTCGAAGATGTTGCGCGCGGCAGGGTCTTTCTCAAAGATCACATCAATCGCATCCGGCCAGCGGAAGCGATGCTGCCGCTCACGCGGCCTCGGCGGGCTGCCACTCTCCACACTGCGCAGCAACCGGATGGGCATTTCAGATTCGCCTGGTCGCTCCGGTGTCGCTGGCGCCTCCGGCCCAGGATGCTCTACAAGCGCCATATGCTTCTATTCCTTTCCTGTGGCTGGCGGTTGAAACCGCGCCTAAAGCCTACGCCACCACGTCCGCCTGCGCAGACTCCCCACCCCAGCATGGGCGCCCGCTCGTCTTAACCCGCGCAGGCGGGTTTTGTGGCGGCCTCTAGCCGCCCGCAAGCGCGGTTTTAACCGTCTGCTACCCTGCCGCACCGGGATGCACGAAGGCCAGCACGGCATCGCGCTTGATACTGAACTGCTTACGGCCCTCATCCGTTTCCGGCGCTTCCAGATCGCGCACCGTCACCTCGCCGCGCTCCAGCTCGCCCTCGCCGATCAGCAGCGCATAATGCGCGCCGCTCCCGTTGGCCTGGCGCATCTGCGCTTTGAGCGTGCGGTCGCCCAGCGAGAGCAGCGCCGCCACACCCGCCTGGCGCAGTTCCGCCGTCAGGCGCACCGCCTCGGCCTTCGCCTCGGCGCCCACATAGGCGACATAGGCAACCGGCCCCGACTCGCTGGGCGGCTGAATCTGCTGCTCCTGCATAAACTCAATGATCCGTTCCATGCCCGCGCCAAAGCCAATGCCCGGCGTGGACCGCCCGCCGAGCAGTTCGGCCAGCCCATCATAGCGCCCGCCACCACCCACAGCGCTCTGCCTGCGGCTCGCGCCCGCCTGCGGCACGGCCTCAAACGCCGTGCGTGTATAGTAATCTAGCCCGCGCACCAGCAGCGGATCGATGACATAGGCAATGTCTTCCGCCTCCAGCAGGCGGCGCACCTCGGCAAAATGCGCGGCGCACGCTTCGCAGAGATAGTCCAGAATCTTGGGCGCGCCCGCAATCTTCGGCTGGTCCTGCGGCTGTTTGCAATCCAGCAGGCGCAGCGGATTCTTATTGAAACGCAGCTTGCAATCCTGGTCGAGATCATCATAGAGCGGGCGATAATAGTCCAGCAGCGCCTGCACATAGCGCGGGCGGCACACGCGGTCGCCCACACTGTTCAGGCGCAGATCAATGCCGCTCAGCCCCAGCCGCTGATAGACCTGCATCAACACAGCGATCATCTCAGCATCGACGGCGGGGTCCGTCTCGCCCAGCGCCTCGCAGCCAAACTGACGGTGTTCACGATAGCGCCCGCGCTGCTGGCGCTCATAGCGAAACATCGGCAGACGCAGATAATAGAGCTTCACCGGCTGCGGCTTCATAAACAGCCCGTGCTCCAGATACGCCCGCACGACGCCCGCCGTGCCCTCCGGGCGCAGCGTCAGATGCTCGCCGCCGCGATCCTCGAAGGAATACATCTCCTTCTCGACAATATCGGTCCCCTCGCCGACGCTGCGCTGAAAGACCGGCGTCTCCTCAAAGGTCGGCGTCTCGATGCGCTGGAAGCCATACAGACGCATCACTTCCGCCACCGTCTGCTCCACAAAGCGCCAGTACGGCTGCTCATCTGGCAGAATATCTTGTGTGCCAGCCACTGCTTTATAGCTTGCCATTGCCCACTCCCTTATGTATACGGTATCAGGTTATTGTGAAAAGTTACCTGCTCGCCCAACTCAGCAGGCATAAAACTCCCCAAGGGATAATGTACCAAAGCAGAAAAGAAGAGAGGAAGAAGCGGGCGAGGACATAGCGCCCCTAGAGCGCCTTTGTACAGCGCCCGGTGGCCGCCTGCTAGCCCTCGCCCCAGGCGTGGAATTGATGAAAGTGATAGCAGAGCATTGGTGGAAACTTCATAGCAAACATTATACCCGCTCAGGCGGGCAATCGTCAAAGATTAACCCCAGCAGTGAGACTGGCGGTTAAAACCGCGTCTAGAGGCGCTGCGGCGCAGCCTCCAGGCGCGGCCTTCAGCCGCCAGCCTCGTGACTACTTGCTGATAAGAAACGCCAGTTCGGTTGCAAACTCAAAGCGTTGGATGGCCCAGGGCTTGCCCGCTACCAGTTGGCGGAAGTGAGCCTCGTAGGTCTGGGCCATTCCTTTGCTCTTGCCGCCCAGACTATGGACGGGAAATGACACCAGCAGATGATCGGTGTTGACCGTCTCCAAGAGCCGCAAGCCAGCATCTTTATCCAACTGCTCCAGGCAGGGAATCGCCTTGAGGAGCAGCGCCAGGTCGGCATGCCGCGTCGGGCACGCTTGCAGCACATCGCAGGCTTCGGCGCGCCCGCGCATCTGGGTCAGCGCTAGAAACCCGTTGAGGAAGTCCGCCATATCCTGATAGATGTCGTAAGCGTAGTATTCCGCATCCTCAGCCAGCGGCATCCAGGGCAGCGCCAGCGGATTCAGCCCGCAGGCCAGATCAAGGACGACGCGCGACGGGGGCAGACCGGCCAGGGCGCTGGCATAGAACTGCTCAAGGATGGGCAGACGCTCCCGCGTGGATGCGTGCTGTTGCATGACCTGCCTACACACAGGCCGCAACGCTGGCATCCCACCCGATTGCGACGCCTGGGTGAGTTCAGCCAGCCAGCGGGCGTACTGGCTCCCGCTAATATACGCGCCCCCAATCTGGTGCAGCTTTCCCCTGGTGGCTTTGATCGCCTCCTGCATATTCCGGCGCTTTGCCAGTTCGCGCGCTCCAACGTCCCTGACCACATCCGGGCAGATGCTGCGGTATTTGGGACGCTCAAGAACGGCCTGAACCAGCGCATCCAGACCGCGCTCGGCATCAGGGGGTCTGTTCATGGGCGCCTAGTCGTTCCATCAGGTGTGCCATACATCTGAGATTGTGCATCGTAGCGAGCCGGATAAAGAGGCTGTCGCCGATCTTGAAGAGATGATGCAGATAGCCACGCGAGTAGCGCGAACAGCAGAGGCAGTCGCAGAGCGGCCCAATGGGCTGATCGCTCTTGATATGCTGCTCGTCATTGATGTAGAGATAGGAAAACCACTTGCCCTCTGCTCCCTGGGTCGGGCCAATCGTTTCCCCGGTGAACACATACAGCCGCCCGTGCCGCGCATCGCGCGTTGGCATGGCGCTGTCAAAGAGGTCATACCCCAGCCCGAAGGACTCCACCACATTGGCCGGATGCCCAACGCCCAGCGCGTGCATGGGCAGCGCTGGCGGCACGAGTTCTCTGGTATAGGCCAGGATGTCGCTGAGCAGGTTGCCTTTGTCATCCAACGGCCAGCCGCCAAAGCCAAAGCCATCGAAGCCCATCTCCAGCAGTTCGCCCGCGCAGCGCTTGCGCAGTTCACGCGAGCCGCCCCCTTGAATCACGCCAAATAGCAAGGGACGCCGCTCTGGCGGCAGACGCTTTTGCTCCATGAGGCGCGCAAACTCCTGCTTGCAGCGTCTGGCCCAATTGATCGTGCGCTGCACAGACGCCTGTTGCTCCGCCAACGCATCGTCCACATGCGTGCAGTCATCAAGGCAGATGACCACATCCGCGCCATAGCTGAGTTGGAGTTGGACGCTCTTCTCCGGCGAAAAATGAAACTTGCGCGCCGCGCCATCCGGCTGAAACGTAATGCCTCGGTCGTTCAGCGAGCCATATTTGGGGTTCTGCCGGATCAGCGAATACGCCTGGAATCCGCCTGAATCAGTAATGATCGGGCGCCGCCAGCCCGACATCTGATGCAATCCGCCCAGCGCCTGGACTGTCGAGGAGCCGGGGCGCTGCATCAGATGGAAGCTGTTCATCACCACCGCTTCGATGCCGCAGCGTTCCAGGTCCGCGCTATCAACGCCGCGCACCACGCCGAGCGTGGCGTCCGGCAAAAACGCCGGAAGCCGCACCGCGCCATGCGGCAAGCTCAGGCTTGTTCTCACAGGATGTATGCTCAGTTCTGATGCCATAGCACGTTCTTTCAGGCAGGTTCTCCCTTGCTCATCTTGTACCGGCTATAAGCATAGCACGCTTTGCGCGCAACCACCCCCATGCGGTATCATCCAGAGAGTGTGAGTATACACCAGGGAGAAGAGACCCATGCCCGATACACCCAGGCCCACCCCAGCGGCTAGCTTTGATGAGCAGCACCGGGCGCTGGTGAAAGACACCTTCCGCGAGCTAGTGCAGAAAGCCATCGATGGCGGAGCCGACCCGGCTGATCTGGCCCAGGTCTATAGCGAGAAGGGCAAGCCAGAGTTTGTGCTGGCGTACCTGCTCGTCTCTGAACTGCCCGACCAGGAGAAGCGCGACATCCTTGCCAGCGCCTACGAGACGCGCGCCGCGCAATCCGAGCAGTGGGCCAGAGACAGCGAGGCGCGCTACAGCCGTCCCTTCCCGCTGGTGCATCTGGAAGCGCAGAAGGACCGCGCCAACGCCCGCAACCTGCGCGCAGGCAAAGCCGTCCGGCGCGAATCAAAAGCAGCCAGGCAACTGAACGTCAACATCACTATCAACAACTGAGCGCCCACGCTGCCAGTCCTCACTTTTCCGCCGCTGGCTTCTCTGGCTCCTGGCGTGTAATTCCTGAGAGGCGATCAAAACCCTTATCATACGAGTAGAGAATCGTAGCGCCTTCCTGCTCCATCGAAGCGGCAATCAGCGTGTCTCCAAAGTCCAGGTTATTGCTGGCGTAGAGTTCCAAAGCCCGCAGCACCGCTTTGCGATTCTGGATGTGCAAGCCTGGCAAGCCTAGCAGAGTTGTTAAGAGGACCGCAACCTGATCTCTTGGAAAGTTATAAAGGCGCTTAGATGAAAGCACAAAGACCGCATCCGCAATCACCGTGTCTGGGGCAGCCAGAGTGAGCTTCCCTTGCTCCACTTGCTCCAGCAATGCGGCGACTGCGGCCTGTTTTTCCAGATCGTCGCCAGTGAGAAAGCGTATCAGCACATCCGTATCAATAAACGGCTCGGCCATCGTTATTTCGCCTGCCTGGGCGCAAAACGATCCTCGTAGGCAATCTGGCGCATGGCCTCCCATGACAAGGGATGCTCAAGTTTGCCAGCGGCGCCGCGCAGCGAAGCGAGCGTGGGATAGTGAGGAACGCGCAACTGGACATTCCCTGACTCATCAATCACAAAAGCAATCTTGTCATGGGTCTTCAGGCCAAGATGCGCGCGCACTTCAGCAGGGATGGTTACTTGTCCCTTACTGGTAAGGGTGGCAGTGATCTCTTTCATAGCACCTCCCGATGTAAGGAACTAATTCATAAGTAAGGCTATTATACTAAACCCCTTACCTTTTGTCAAGCTGCTCACCTACCCATTGCTGCCTACGATTGCCAGCCAGCGGGGGCGACCGATGGGTTTGGTCTCATCCAGCGGGCGCACGGTATAGTTCGCGCCGCTGGCCGCCACCAGCCGCTGCATCTCCTCTGCGCTGAGCGCCCGCGTGCAGGACACGCGCGCATCATGCGCGCCGGTCGCATGCAGCATCGCCCGCTCGCTGCCCTTGCCCAGCGCGCGACGCGCCCAGCCGGATAGATGCGCCAGCGCCGCCGGTTCCTGCTCGCCATCGCGCACCATCTGGCGGCAGAACGTCTCCATCCGCTCCTCTTCGCCAGACAGCGGCTCCAGGAACATGACGAGCTTGCCCACGCGCTGCGCCTCCACCAGACAGCGCGCGCGGTCAGCCATGCGCAGGTGATGCAAGCCCCCGACCATGACAACCAGATCAAACGAACCCGGCTCCCAGGCGGAGAGATCGCAGGGGCGCGCCTCAGCAATCTGGAAGGTAGATTCTGCCGCCAGTTCACCGCGCGTCTGCGCCTGGCGAAACGCCAGACGCGCCCCGGCCAGCGAGCGCAGCGCCGTCAGTGTATCGGGGTCGGTGACCTGAAGTGTCAAGCGCCAGTCTTTGCCCAGGCGCCGCGCCAGTTCAAGCTCCAGGCGCCCACCGCCTGATGCGCCCGATGCCAGCCCCAGGACGCGCACCTCGCGCTTGTGTCCACTAAACGCCTCGCGGAGTAACTCACTCATAGCCCGCATGGCGCCAAGCAACTCAATCACCTGCGCCTGATCTGGCTGCACTTCCGTCTCCAGCACCGTCCGGTGCAGGGTGAACCAGGGCGCCGCGTGTTCGATCTCGCTGGTCGCGTAGCGCGTCAGCGCCAGCACATCCACTACCACCTCTTCACTCTCTGCCACTGGCTGTAACCACTTTGCGAAGGAGCGCTCGCTCTTCAGCAAGAAGCGCCGGAACCAGCGCGCAGGCCCGTGAATATCCTCCGCCAGATTGATCACTTCATCGACATAGGGATGATCGGGCAGCCAGCGCGCCAGTTGCTCAAACAGTCCCTCAAGCTGCTGCTCAGCACGCTCCCAGGCGCGGCTGATTGGACCGGCCCACTCTTCCAGCGCCGCAAACGCGCGCCAGTGCGCCACCAGCACCTCATGCCGCCAGATCGCCAGCAGCGTGGGCGGCTGCGCCTGCGTCACGCGCTCTCCCAGCAGCCGCAGCACCGCCTCGCGTGTGACCACATCCAGGAATTCTTCCTGGCGCAATCCCTCTGAAGCGCCCCAGCGTTCGCCCAAAACCTGGCTATTCAGCCGCGCCTCTTCTTCCGCCTGCGCCCACAGTTGCCGCATGCGTACATCCGGCAGCGTCTGGTCCTCCAGGTCTCCCTTCGCCCCATCCGCCTGCACCGCAGGAATCAGCGGTTGGGTCGCCTGCCGGGTCACTTCATCCGCCTGTTCTTCTGATGGCGCCTCAGCTTCCCTGCCTGGCTCCTGCTCAGCTACAACAGCCTCTTCTGCCCCCTCAGCAGACGCCGTCTGTTCTTCCACTACAGAAGTGGCGCCCGCTTCAGGTTCAGGCGGAACCTCATGCTCATCAGCCCCATCCGCCATAACAACCCTCCCAAAACAAGATTTTAGGCTGCGGTTAAAATCGCGCCTGAGCGTGTTTTGCCCTCAGGCGCGATTTCATATGCCAACGCTACTTAGCGGGCATGTGCTTCTCAAACCAACCGGCGATCAGATTCAAGCGCTCCACGCGCAGCTTGGGATGCCCGAAGCGCGACAGACCATGACTCTGGCCCTCAAAGCGCACAAACTCGACCTCGCGCTTCATATACTTCAACGCGGTATAGAGCTGCTCGGCCTGCTCGATGGGACAGCGCAGGTCTTGCTCGCTGTGCAGGATCAAGAGCGGCGTCTTGATATTCTTGACATAGGTGATCGGCGAATGGAAGGCATAGCGCTCCGGGTCTTCCCAGGGCGTCGTGTCAAAGTTGTCATCGCCAATATCCCAGCCAAAATCAGAGGTGCCAAACATGGTCGTCATATTGACGACGCTGCGCTGCGTCACCGCCGCCTTGAAGCGGTCGGTATGGCCGATGATCCAGTTGGTCATGAAGCCGCCGTAGCTGCCGCCCGTCACGCCCATGCGCGTCTCGTCGATGTAGCCCTGCTTCACCAGCGCCTCGACGCCGTGCATAACATCCTCGTAGTCCTCTTTGCCCCAGATGCCGCGCACGGCCAGGCTGAACTCGCGGCCATAGCCGGTGCTGCCGCGTGGATTGGTATACAGGACCACATAGCCCTTGCCACAGTGCATCTGGAACTCTTGATGGAAGGTATAACCATAGGCTGTCTGCGGCCCGCCATGCACCTCAAGAATCATGGGGTACTTCTTGGACGGGTCGAAGCCCTCCGGCTTCAGAATCCAGCCCTCGATGGACCAGCCGTTCGCGCCCTTATACTCCAACAGCTCCGGTTTGGCGATGTAAATCTCGCTCAAGAACTCGGCGTTGACCTCGGTGAGCCGATGCTTCTCTGGCGCATCAACCGTTTGCGTGAAGATGTCGCCTGGATGGTTATATTCGGCAATCGCCAGCCCCAGCCGCTGGCGCGCGGGGTCCATCGTGAAATCGAGCAGGTGCTGCTCACCCTGGGTGATCTGCCTGGGCGTGCCGCCCGCTGCGGGGATGGAGAAGACGTGGGTGCTGCCGCGCACTTCGGCCAGGAAATAGAGCGCGCCGCCATCGGGCGACCAGGTGGGGGCCGGATGCCCATGATCCTCGCGCATGTCGTCGCCCACCGCATCCTGGCAATTGCCCAGGAAATCATCGGTCAGCGAGCGATACTGCGTCGGCGCGCCATCCGCGCGATGGGCTGGCACGGTAAAGAGATCGACATGCCCACCGGACTTCTTCTGAAGTCCAGCCAGAAACGCGATGGTCTTGCCATCGGGCGACCAGCTTGGGTTGCCCGCGCCGATCTTGCTATCATCTGTCAGGCAGCGCGGCTCCCCGGCGACGACGGACATCACCCAGATGTCGCCGGCGGGCCACTCCCAGCGGTCCTCGGAGCGATCAGAGGAGAAGGCGATCATCTGCCCATCCGGCGCCCAGGCGACATCGCCATCGTCCCAATCGCCATCGGTCAACTGGCGCGGTTCGCCGCCCTCCGGTGAGATCAGGAAGATATGTGCGCGGCGCTCATAGACCCAGCCAGCGCCGTCCAGCTTATACCAGAGGCGATCAATCTTGCGCGCTTTGGGCGTCTTCTTGCCCTCTGGCTCGTCCGGCTCATCTTCGCCGCCCGTCTGCGCGGTGAAAGAGAGATAGCGGCCATCCGGCGACCAGACCGGGCTGCCCGCGCCGTGCTTCATAAAGGTCAACTGGCGCGCCTCGCCCCCATCCGCCGGAATCAGCCAGACCTGCGGCTTGCCCTTGCCCTTCTCTTTGTCCTCTTTGGCGTCTTTGCCGCCCGCGCCCTCGCGGTCCGAGACGAAGGCCAGCCATTTGCCATCCGGCGACCAGCGCGGGGCGCGATCACTTTTGGGACCAAAGGTGAAGCGGCGCGCATCGCCGATCTTGCCAGCGGTCGGCACGACCCAGATCGCGTGGCGATATTCGCCAGCGTCCTGATCGACGGTCTTCTGCACATAGGCGATGCGCGCCCCATCCGGCGAAATCTGCGGGTCGCTGACCCACTTCCAGCGGTAGAGGTCTTCTGCGGTGATTCCTCGGCTCATACTGCTCCCAATCTTGTGCTATGGTGATCTGCTATTTGGACCGGCTAGAAGCCGGTGGTACAGGTTAAGCAAACTCCTCTTTCAGCGGCTCGGCAATCTCGCTTGCCAACCGGCGAGCCTGGCCTGCCGCGAACGGCGGCGTCAGATACGGGATGATATGCGTCGCGCCCGCCTGGATGTAGCCGCGCAGCGCAGCGCGCGCGGCGCCCATATCCGTATCCGGCGCCACCCGATACTGCACCGAGCGCGCGATGCTGGCCGGGTCGCGGCCAATCGCGGCGCAATGCCCATCCAGCACCTGGCTCTTGTGCGTAAAATCATCCGCCGATCCGCCGGCAAAGTTCCAGATGTCGGCATACTGCGCCACGACACGCAGCGTCTTCTGCTCGCCGCTTCCGCCGATGACAAACGGCGGATAGGGCTTCTGCACCGGCTTTGGCTCGCAGCGCGCGCCCTGAAGTTGATAGTAGCGCCCGTCGAAGTCTGGCGCCTCCTCGGTCCACATCAGCCTGACTACTTCGCAGGCTTCCGCGAAACGGGCAATCCGCTCACCTGGCTTGTAGAGTGGAATGCCATAGGCGCTGTGCTCGCGCTCGTTCCAGCCCGCGCCAATGCCAAAGTCCAGCCGCCCACGCGAGATGCTATCCACCGTTGCGCCCATATTTGCCAGCACCGCCGGATGGCGGTACGTGTTGCCCGTCACCATCAGCCCCACGCGCAGGCGCTCGGTCTGCGCCGCGTAGGCCGCCAGCAGCGTCCAACCCTCCAGGCATGGGCCGGAGGGATCGCCTGCAATGGGCATAAAGTGATCGAACAACCAGGCATGCTCAAAAATGGGCAGCGCCTCGGCCTCACGCCAGACCGTCAGCATGTCCTCATAGGTGGTGTGCTGCGGCGCAGTCTTGATGCCAAAGCTCAACCGGCGCTTCGTTGCCATAGATGATCCTTCCTATGAAAATGCCGCCCTCCGCCCCGGCGAATAAATTCGCGGCTAAGGGCGTGGTCGTTCCGCCACCAGGTCCCCCTGCGCGGACTCCCTGCCCCAGGCGCGCCAGGCGCGGTTTTAACTGCCAGCGCCTAATCAGCGGATGGTTCGGCTACGGGCTTGGCAAAGTTCTTTGCCAGTTCCTCTCGTAAGATGTCGCGGTTCTGCCAGTGTTCGCGCAGCAGCGTGTGATATTCCCCATCGCAGATAGGCGCCGCCGCCTGACAGACGCGGTGGGGCAGCAGCCGAAAGCGAATGGAGTCGCCCTGGATGTCTACCCAGACATGGCGCCGGGTGGACCACGACCCCCACTTGAAAATCACGCCGGAGTCATACTCATCAAAGAAGCCGCGCCCCTTCAACTGCTCTCGATTTAAAGTACGCAGCAGGGATGCGCAGCCGCTCTCCTGGAGGATGCGCTTCGCGTTCTCGCGCCGCGCCTGGCGTTCGGCCTCATCGAGTTCCGGCTCCAACGCCGTCGATTCCTGATCTGCCATAGCTTCTGCAATCCTGGTTCAAAGGTATACGAGGCGCCCAGAGCAGAGAAAACGATGCCCGGTCGCCAGATGATCTGCCTACACACAAGCCGCCTTCTCACGATAGCATCGCTCTCCCTAAAAGTCAACTGCCTGACGGCCCCTGGCAGGGCGATGGAAAAGTATCCCCACACCACCAGCCGCCAGCCCGTCGGCCTGCGCGGGTTGGGACGGGCTGGCGGCTGAAGGCCGCGCCTGGAGTCCCTGCGGGACACGAAGCCCGCCTGTGCGGGCCAGGACGAACACCTGATTTCATGGTCAACGTGCATCATTCGCCGCTACGGGCGCGCGGCCAGGAAGTCCCTATGGGGCTGGCGCGTGCCTGGACGCTCGCTCCTGGCGCGCCACGTACCGGCAGGCCAGCGATTCGCCGCCCTCCCTGGCGGCGCTCCTTGTACCGCCGGC
>Ga0070730_10001381_pt1 | contig 23503 bp, 29 predicted proteins | sample Coa_R1_3_FD_66447 | JGI IMG/M metagenome (GOLD analysis project Ga0070730, IMG submission 66447) | Surface soil microbial communities from Centralia Pennsylvania, which are recovering from an underground coalmine fire - Coalmine... | ecosystem: Environmental > Terrestrial > Soil > Unclassified ... | reverse complement strand
AAGGAAGATCCGTTTCCAGTACGGGCGCTCGCCTTTCATTGGCGGAGCATCGGTCGCCATCGGCCGGCCCATGGCATGATAAAACCACAGCCCGGCCACCGGAAAATAGAGCCCGGTCACAGGCCAGACGATGTTCATGATCCGCATCTTCTGCGGATGTGCGATGAGGTCGAGGGTGATGATCCCAGCGGTCAGAAATCCAAGAGCTACGGAAATCCACGACACGACTTCGAGCCAGGACATTCTTCAACTCCTTCGGTCGAGTTCCCCCCTCGATAGTTTTCAAAGGCCGCTGAGACGTGACGCTCCGTCAACAGCGTACCCAAAACCAATGTCAATCTGACATGAGGTACCTGAACTGCGTGTAAGTAATGAGCGCAACAAGCAGGAGAATGAGCAACCCAAGCGTTCCAATCTCCAAGGCCATCCAATTCATCAAGTGCATTGTGTGCCTCTCCGGTTGGTCTCTGTTCCCGATTGGCACCCGGATACAACAATCGCATGCAGCGACTGTTCCACCGTCCGGGATGGATTGATGTCATTGCCGCCACACGATGTTCTGAATTGTGGGGCTTCCAGTCGCTGGAAGATCAAGGGCGTGCGACGCAGCTTGTTGTCTACTCGTTGCGTCGAATGGTCCTGCGGCATATGCGCAATCTGCACCGGTTGCCGTGGCCGTACAGCTGCGTCTCAGCCCTGGCCCGCCGATCGGCAATGGCGGTGGCCGCATGTGCGTTGGCCAGGAGCAACGCAATCAGCATCGGCAATCTGTCAGCGCAATCTTATCGGCGCCAGAGCGAGTTTACGACAGGCCGCTCGCCTGGTTGACGTCAATGACGGGTTACATTCCAAGTCTCTTCAATTTCAGTTCCAGCGTTGCGAATGATCTTGGATAGTGGGCAGAACCGGTGCAGATCCATTTTCACCCTCTCCATTGCCTCTTCGCTCGCACTGGTCGTCACGTCGATGGTGAGCCGGATCTTGGGAAACGGCACCTCGATCTCTTCGAGGAGCTGGGTGCCTCTGCGGTCCAGCATCGCCTCGGCATCGATCGACATGGCTTCGAGCTCGACGCCGTGCTTTTTGGCACACTTGTGGCTGATGACGTTCGTACACGCGATCAGGGCTGCAACGAGCGTTTCCGTCGGGGTTGGCCCCATATTCGTCCCGTCGCGTTCTTTGGGCTCATCGATGGTCGCTTTCACATCACGAGTCGAGATTTCGGTTCGCGAGTGGGTTGGGCATTCCCCGTGAATCCGCTGTGTGACGACTGTCTTCTCTCTTACTGTGGCCATGACGCGCCCAGTCCTGTGCGTTTCTCAATCGGCCCTAGCTGCGCCGATACGGCACCGTAGGTGCAGACCGCGTACGGCACGAAGTACGTCAAAATGATCTTGAGCCAGTTGATCGGACCGAGCCCGAAGAGGGCATCACCCTGGTTGATCACGTTCAAGATCGTACCCACCACCACCGCCACATAGAATGAGCGTCGCGGAATCCCATTAGAGAGGGCACAGAGACAGACCATTCTTAGCTTCGTCCCCGATGTCATTCGAACCTCCGTTCGGGAATATGGGCATCGCGAAATGAGCGCTTCACCTCGAGGTCATGAACGGACGATCCGCCGTCGATCCATTCGCTGTCCGACGGTTCGAGCGAAAAGGTGGTTCCGGCCGTGTCAAACCCGACCGGTTTAGGGCGTTGCGCCATGGCGGTCGTCTCCTCATCATAGCGGCGACCAGAGCGTCTCGCCGCTCTTATTTCTCGCTCCGGTCTCGATCATTCACTGTCCAATCGTAATCCAGAAATCGAACGGCAGCGTCCGATGGAACCTTTTCCGCGCGATATCGGTTCACGTATTCGATCAAGCCACCGGCGCGAGCGAGGAAGTCCTCGTTGTAAAATTTGAAGATCGCCGATAACCAAACCACGTTTTTATTTCGATCGACGCGTATATTGCGAGGCTCCGCCACGAAGATCTTTGCTGCCATGTCGAGCTGTCGATCGATCGTATCCGCAGTGAAGGCAATGCGTGGTAGCCTCGGACAGCCGACGACCATGCAGTTGAGCGCGAAGTGCACCCGCTCGTCCCCCAAGGGACGGATGACGTTGTTTTCGAAGCTATACAGTGATGTCGATCGTCCCCCTATCACGACTCCGCGCAGAAAGAAGAACGTGAACTTCGTTATCCCGCCGAGGCTTCGAGGAATGCGTGCGTCGACGACACCGTGCATCGCCAGGGCATTGTAGGCGTTGATGTAGAAGGCGAGCTTCGCTTGCTTTGATGGGAAGCGCTCGGGCGTGCTGAGCGGATCGACCGCCGCGATGTAAGCAACAACTTTGTCGAGATCGCCGTGGTTTTGTTTGAGCGCCTGGAAGGCAATACGCCCGTCCTCGTCAACATATTCCGCAAGCACCTTTGTCCACAAGTTCTCCCATTCATGGATGTTCATCTCCGCCACATCCTGCGCAGAAACGGGCGCTGTCGTGAAAAAGAGCGAGATTGGCGTCCAGACCATCCATACCACCAGCGCAATTATGCGGACCATGCCTTGCGACTTTCGGCTTCGGAGCCGCGTGTCTGCGACCATTCACCCTTCCTTCTCGCGCTTTGGCCGCCGGCGTGGCTTGCTGTCCGGGACGCGCCCGGGCCGCCCCGGCTCAGGTCGCGTCGTCACGGTGCCAAACAACGGATTCCAGAACCGGTCGCCCTCCATGGGAATCGGATCGAGAATGAATGCGTCCCGCATGGCGTTGTGCAAGCACATCGAGATTGGGCCGGCTTGCGTTGCTGCGGCGAAAACACAGGCGTCGATCCGCGCCTGCTCGAGCGAGCAAGCGCCCATAAAGTTGTGAATGAAGAACGAGAGCTTATTCACGCGGCCGCGGGCACGTACGAGCTCGCGCCGAGCAAGCCAGACCTTCCGTGCTAGCCAGATACTCGCGCGCATGGCCAAGCTGGGGCTCCCAACGAGGCCTCTGGCGAGGGCCGCCACGGCTTTCAATCGACTTTGCCGATCGAACTGGAGATGAGCAGTTCGCTCCAGCACGCATCTGACCAGTTCCGGATCGTCGAGCACGTCGTACGCTGTGCCATTGACGACCGCCGCCATCGCATAGCGGTTGCATTGGGAATGCCCGATATGCATCGTATCGAATGAAAGCGTGGTGCTGGCGCCGAGCTCGATTTGGCTCTTGATCGAGGCGATGTTCAGCCGCCCATCATGGAGGCCCGGCACCGTTCGACCCGTGTCTGCAGTGATTTGGAACGACGCGAGGCGGACGATATCGCTGTTCGCTATGAAGAATGCGACGACTGCGGGTATTTCGGCAATGTTACCGGCGAACACGGTCGTATTGAACATCACGGCCAGTCCCAATCCACGCGCGCGCTCGATGTATTCCTGTCGAATGGCATTGAGGGCGACCTCGCTCGCAAAGCCTCTGCGCTGCTGCGTCAGATCGACATGGAAGGTGACATCGACGAGACCAGCCTCGGCCAGCTTGCGAAGCAAATCACGTGTTGCTCGAATCCCGTTGGTCATCAATGTCGGGCGCATTCCTCGCTGCCGAATCCGCCTGACGATTTCGATCAACTCCTCCCGCTTTCGGAGCGTGGGATCTCCTCCCGTGACCTGCACATCCGTGTAGGGCCCGTAATGTTCGAAGATCCTATCGATCCTGCGAAGCACCTCCTGGATGGGCAGATCCTTCACCGCCTCTGATGTTTCCGAGAGGTAGCAAGCGGTGCAATCCAGATTGCAGCGCTGTGTGATCTCGAGCGCCACACAACCGATCGGCCAGCGACGGCCCATGAACTGGGTATCGCTCCATTGTCCGGTTCGCAGCATCCGGCGACGCGCCTCGACCATGGCGGCCTGCTGCCCGTCCCGTTGCCAGGCAGGCATGGGCGCTCGAAGGGCGTCCGCGGCGACCGCGCGGTCTGTATCGCGTCTACCTATGTGGGCCTCATAAGACATCTCGACCAACCGATGCAGAAGCGTTTCAATTTCGATCTTCACGATTTGACCCATTATTCGCGCGCCAGGGCCTCCAGCGTCATGCCCTTTCCTTCCAATCCCCGGATCGCCCATGGGATCATGGCGATCGCGCCGAGGAGCCAAAACGCGGCAGTTACCGCAATTGCGGCCGTGATCGAGACGCTCTGTGCCACCGTGACGAGCAGCGGTGGCGCAACGGCGGCACCGATTCGACCGAACGCAACCGAAAATCCGATGCCGGTCGCGCGAACTGGCGTCGGAAACACTTCCGAGAACGTGGCATAGGCGGCGATCCAGCCGCCGGTCGCACAAAGATTGGCAATCACAAATGCGATCAATACCCCCGAGAACACGCCCGTGGTCGCGGCTTTGCCGAGATACAGGATAGACAAGCTTGCCAGCGTGTAGAAGGCGACCACAGTGACCTTGCGCCCAAAGACATCCAGGGCGATAGCGGCCAGCACGCCGCCAACAGCCGCTCCAACATTGCCAATGATGAAGAACATCGGCACCTGCTGATCTGTGACTCCGATGTGCGGAAGAATGACGAGGGGGAGCAGCGCGAAGAGGCCGTAATATCCGGCCGCTTCGGCGAAATCGAGCGCGCAGCCCAAGGCCAGACGCCCCGGGTGCTTGCGGATCAGCCGCCAGGACTGATCGATGAAGCTCGCGGCAAGACCGCGGTTGATTTGCGTTCGTCCCGATATTCCCTCAAACGCGTGCCCGTCGGCGTTTATCTGGGCTGCAATTGACGCGGCGTCCTCTTGCCGGCCCATGGCTGCCAACCAGCGAGGCGATTCAGGCAGGGTCCGGCGAACCCAGATTGTGAACACCGCCATGACCGCTCCGAATCCGAAAGCCAACCGCCAGCCGATGGTGGGAGGAAGCAAATTGATGAAATAGAGGGTCACGAATCCGGCAAGGATCGACCCGAGCGGCCAAAAATTCATGACGGCCGCAGCGGCTCGCCCACGATAGCGCGCCGGAATGAGCTCCCCAATGGCGGCGTTGATGGCGGAGTATTCAGCTCCCACTCCGATGGCGGTCAAAAACCGAAAGATCAGAAAAGCCGTATATCCGGGCGAGAGCGCCGACAGCAGCGTAAATCCGGAATACAGGAGCAGCGTGATCATGAAGAGCTTGCGTCGGCCGAAGCGGTCCGCCAGATAGCCGAACAACACGGCGCCGACCATGATCCCGATCAGCCATACCGAAACCATCAGCGATGCCTGCGCCCCTGTGACGTCCCACAGCTTCTGCAGGACGCCAAGCACGTTGCCAATGATCGTGACCTCGAATGCATCGAGCATCCAGCCAATTCCAAGCACCAGCGTGATCCGCGTGTGGATCGATTTCCACCGAAGACCATCCAGCGCAGCGCCAATCGCCGGCCGCAAATTTTCCGCTTCAATTTCTGCCAAGTGCCAGCTCCTCAAGATCGCGAACTGCCGAGCTTTGCTCGAAACTCATCGCTAGCGCTTTCGCGCAAAGCAATCAGCGCCGCGCCTCTTGATAGCCGGAAGTTTGCTCGGGACGTTCCAAGCCGTACGTGGCACCGAGCACGATCCCATAGATGACGTGCATCACGAGCGTCATAACGGGCGCCATTATGCCCAGATCGATTCCAAACAGTTCCTTCCCAGCCATCGGCATCACGATGATCATCATCATCAACCACGCGCCGATGCTAAACCATGCCCCTTTGAGCCAGTGGGCACCGCCAGGAATGTAAGGATCGAGCCAGGCAAACAGCGTACCCCACAGCACCGTACCGATCAGGAAGTGCATTAGCCAACCTGTTGCGGGTGAAGAAGCGCCGAGCATGCTGGTCACCATCTGGATTGGATTGAGTTCGGGCATCATGCCCATCTGCTGCTTCATCAGCATGAGTGCAGACAGAACGACCGTGGCGACGAAGCCCGCAACCATGCCCTTGAGCCAATTCTTCGTTGTCATCACAATCTCCACATGCAGCGATTCCATTGCGGTCGCTCGGACAACCGCGCCCGGCGATGAGCCGTTCCAACGCATTGATAGAAAGCCGATTTTCGCTGTAACGGCCCAACCCCTCACTCTCTCCGGCGCGACACTGTCGCCCGGACCGGAAGGGAAAACTCGGTCTCAATGCTGGGTTCGCTCGTGCCGGTGCAAAGGTTACATCCGACTGTCGGGAGAACGACGGCGATCGCCCGCAACGACGATTTGGACCTTGAGCGCCAGCGGCAATTTTGTAGGTCAAGTTTCACTGCGGGACAGGACGCTCGGTGCAATACGCGGGTACTGAGGGTCTCGACAACCGTCGATCAAAAGCGTCATCTCATCCACCACGGCTTGCTCGAGGCTCGGACCCAAGCCCAATGATCCTACAGCGGCTAGCAGGTGCGAGATGCCATTTCTTCCATCGCTTCCCCGGGGCGCAAGCCTCCTTGATGTGTTCAAGATGTTTCCGGAGACCAGCAAGCCCCTCATCGAATTCCACGAAGTGTTGCTGCGCGGCAATTCCCCCTTCACGGACGCTGAACGCGAATTGATCGCGGCGTACGTCTCCCGTCTCAACAGGTACCGCTATTGCAGCGCCGTCCACACGGCGACTGCCGAGCTTCTGGGCGTCTCACACGGATCGGTGCAAATCGCGCTCGACGATGTCGAGATGGCGCAGATCCCGAACAAGATGAAGCCAGTTTTGCGTTACGCGGGAAAGCTCACGCGACAGCCTGATAGTCTGACCAAGGCCGATGTCGACGCGATATTCGAGGCGGGATGGGATGAGACTGCTCTCTATCACACGGTCGCGGTGACAGCCCTGTTCAATTTCATGAACCGCCTGGTCGAGGGGTTGGGAATCGAGCTTGACCCTGCTTACGTCAAGCCAGCGTCGGAGCGGCTGGCGCGGCGTGGCTATCTTCCGTTGATCGAGTTGATGCGTCCGCAAGGAGGCCACCCCGCGGAACGGCAGGAGTAACCTTTTCCTCATACCGGCGAATCGATGACTAAGGGCCAAATGAACCGGAATCGGCGCGCCATGGTCGTTGTCACCGGCTGGGAACGCCTCGGAGCGCAATGCATTGCTTCATGAATATGGATAGGTTGGAAGGACCGAGCGGAACGAGGGCCGCAAAGAACCAGACAATGACCGAATCGGTTCGTCTCGTCAGCGGAGACGGGCCACTGCTTGTCTTTGGCGGCCCCTACAGCAACCACGAGGCAACGCAGGCCATTCTGGACCAGGCGCTGCGTCTTCGAGTTCCGCCGGAGCGAACGATCTGCACGGGCGATGTGGTGGCTTACGGCGCGGACCCGGCAGCAACGGTCGCGCTGATCCGCGCCTCCGGCTGCCACGTGGTCATGGGCAATTGCGAGGAAAGTCTCGCGCAAGGAGCCGGCGATTGCGGCTGCGGATTTCCCGCCGGCAGCACTTGCGATCGCCTCGCTTCGGCCTGGTTCAGCTATGCTGCCAGCGAACTGTCAACAGACGCATGCAGCTGGATGGCCCGGTTGCCGCGGCGCCTTGACGTGGAGATCGGAGGTCATCGGCTCGCGGTGGTCCATGGGGGCGTGGAACGCATCAACCGCTTCTTGTTTGCGTCGACTGCTGAGGCATTCAAGAAGGAAGAGCTCGACAGAGCTGCAGTTGGCGGGCTCATTGCCGGCCATTGTGGGCTGCCATTCACGCAGTCCATAAGTGGAAGGCTCTGGCATAACGCCGGCGCCATCGGCATGCCAGCGAACGATGGGACAACGCGCGTTTGGTACAGTCTACTCCTCCCCGAAAAGGATGGGATTGCGATCGAACACCATGCCCTGGCGTATGACCACAACTCGGCCGCGGCCAAGATGCGTCGCGTCGGGCTGCCCGAGGAATATGCAGCGGCCCTTGAGACCGGCTTCTGGCCGAGCTGCGATGTGCTGCCGCTGAAGGAAATCCGAGAGCGCGGTGTGCGTTTGCAAGAGAGCCGCGTTATGTGGCAGCCGGCCCCAGCCGCAGAAGGCCGCGGCCGAGGCCGGCCTCAAACGCGGCAGCTCTGGCCAGCAGTCGAGCGTGACTCGGTCGTCAGGCTTGATCCGAGGAAGTTTCGCGATCCGGACATTACTGCTGACGGCCGGCCGCGCGCTCACATCAGCTTACAGCACCTGAAGACACTCTGGTTCAATACCGGAACGCTCTGCAATATCGCCTGTCGCAATTGCTACATCGAATCCGGTCCCAAAAACGACAGGTTCGTCTATCTCAAGCGCCGCGAAGTTGCAGCGTATCTTGACGAGATTGCGCGCGACCACTGGAGAACCGAAGAGATTGGCTTTACCGGCGGCGAGCCGTTCATGAATCCCGAATTCCTCGACATGCTCGAGGACAGTCTCTCACGCGGCTTCCATGTGCTGGTATTGACCAACGCGATGCGCCCGATGCAACGCGGGAAGTCAAGGCTCCTCGATATCCAGAAGCGTTTGGGCGAGCAGCTGACCATCCGGGTATCTCTCGATCATTTCACCGCTGAACGTCACGAGGATGAGCGCGGGCCTGGCACCTTCAAGCCTACCCTTGATGGGCTGACCTGGCTTGCCCGATCGGGCTTCAACGTGGCTGTCGCCGGGCGCACGATGTGGGGCGACGAGCCCGACGTCCAGCGGGCCGGCTATGCGCGGCTTTTTGCCGAACACGAAATCCCGATTGATGCATATGATCCGGACGCGCTGGTCCTCTTTCCCGAAATGGACCCAATGGCGGATGTGCCGGAAGTCACCACTTCGTCCTGTAATTCGCTTGGCAAGTCGTCAACCGACGTGATGTGCGCGAGTTCGCGCATGGTGGTGAAACGAAAAGGATGCGATCGCCCGACCGTCCTTGCGTGCACCCTGATTCCTTACGATGAACGGTTCGAGCTCGGATCGACGTTGGCGGATTCGCGTCGTTCGGTATCACTTAATCATCCAAACTGCGCCAGGTTTTGCGTGTTCGGAGGGGCGTCATGCAGCCCGGGCCCTGCCGCCCGCGGAAGCACAGGGGCAGCGCCTCGGTTTGAGAGCGTCACGTGATAATGCACGGCCGCCCAAGTCTCAAGCTTGCAGGCGCGCTGCTTCTTGGACTTTTGCTTGTCGCTCTCGCGATCGTTTGGGTTGCGCTACCTGTGAGGGAATGGGTGCAGTCCTTGATCGCGTCGATTCGCGAGCTTGGGGCCGCAGGTGCGGCCATTTACGCCCTCGCCTACATTGTCCTCGTCGTGCTCCTCGCGCCTGCCGAGGTGATGACGATCGCAGCGGGACTGATATATGGCGCATGGGCATTCCCGCTCGTCATCGTCTCGGCCACTGCCGGAGCGGCGCTCGCGTTTCTGGTTTCGCGTTATCTTGCTCGCGACATGGTGTTACGACTGATTGAGAAGCGCCCGTCGCTGCAAGCGGTCGACAAGACAATTGATGAAGAGGGTTGGAAAGTCGTCATGCTGCTTCGGCTCAATCCGCTCGTGCCATTCAATTTGCAAAACTACTTCTTTGGAGCGATGAGGATGGGCTTTGTCCCCTATGCCGTTGCCACGTTTTTTGGAATCATGCCCGGAACGGCCGCCTATGTGTATATCGGCACGCTTGGACAGGTCGCGACCGGCCCAGGCGGGAGCACCGTGAAAATCGTGTTCCTCGTTCTCGGCCTCGCCGCAACGGTCGTGTTGATCTTTATCATCAGCCGCAAGGCGCGAGCAAAACTGCAATCGCTCGGAGTCAACAGAACCTAGGCTTGCGGCGGCATCTCGCGAGCGACCGGAGGGAAATCAGGATGGGTTGCTTCATCGCGCCGGATCGATTCCGGGCTGCCTCACGACCCGCCGATCGTTTCCCATCCAGTTTACTTTATTCACGACGCGGCGGTGGACGGTTACTCGACGACCTTGACGCCCTTCCAGAATGCGACCCTGCCAGCGATCTTGGATGCTGCCGGCTTCGGGTTGGGATAGTACCAAGCGGCGTCCACGTTTTCCTGCCCCCCAACGACGATCGTGTAGTAGCGGGCCTGTCCCTTCCAGGCACACGCGCTCTGGGTGCCGCTCTCGCGGATGTGACCCATCGCAAGCGAATCGGACGGGAAATAATGGTTTCCTTCGACGATCACCGTCTCATCGGATTCGGCGATCACCGTGTCGTTCCAGATGGCCTTCACCATATCGGTCCCTCGTTATCGCGTTCACGACGCTCAAATAAGACAGGATTGTTACCGGGCAGTTCGCCCCAGCGCTTAAAAAGGTTACATGCCGCGAGGTGGCAACAAGGACGTGGCAAACAAACAATGTAGGCGTCTGTTTGAGATCGGTACTACTATCCAAAGCGCGTGCCGGCTGACAACCATGGGACTGGGACATGTTGCCTCCGTGTAATAACCGGCCTGCCGAGCGTCGGCTCCGCCGCGGGTCGAGGCGCATCCCCGCTTGGTTGATGGTTCTGCTTGGGTTGGCAATGTCGCTCCAACACGGTCCGCTTGCAGCGGACGACGTGGCCAAAGGAAGCCAAGGCATCGAGCGCGCTCCGGAGCAACCGATGTACACGAATCGCCTGATCGACTCGCACGATCCCTACCTGCTGCTGCATGCCCACAACCCCGTCGATTGGTACCCGTGGGGTCACGAGGCGCTCGCCAAGGCAAAGCAGGAGAACAAGCCGATCTTCCTCTCGATCGGATACAGCACCTGCTATTGGTGTCACGTCGCTGAGCGCACGATCTATTCGAATCCGGACATCGCCAAGCTGATGAACCAGTGGTTCATCAACATCAAGGTTGATCGCGAGCAACGGCCGGACATCGATCAGATCTACATGCTGGCGACCGAGATCCTGACGCAGCGCGGCGCCTGGCCGAATAATCTGTTTTTGACGCCGGATCTCAAGCCGTTCTTTGCGGGCAGCTATTTCCCGCCGCGCGACGATCCGGCAAGGGGTGCCGGCTTTCCCACGATCCTGGCCGCGCTCCACGATGCATGGACCAATCATCTCCAAGACAAGGTGCTGCCGGTCGCCGGACAGGTATTTCAGGCGATGCAGCGTGTGCAGGCGGAGATGACGGCGGGCAAAGAGGCTCCGGTGAAGCCGAGCGAGTGGCTGCTGAAAGCCGGCAAGGCGCTGCAATCGCGTATCGATCCAAAAAATGGCGGCCTGGGCGATCGCAGCGGAACGAAGTTTCCGCAGGCGCCGAGCATGGAACTGCTATTGACGAACTATAACATCAATCGCGACAAGGCTTCGCTTGATGCGATGAAGGCAGCGCTGAATGCCATGGCGTTCGGCGGGATCCACGATCATCTTGCGGGAGGATTCTACCGCTACTCCACCGAACCCACCTGGTCGATTCCGCATTTCGAGAAGATGCTCTACGACAACGCGCAGCTGCTGCGCCTGTACGCTGAGGCTTACGCGGCGACGAAGGATCCTGTTTATCGCGTGGTCGCCCTGGACGTCGGACAATATCTCAGGCGCGACATGATGGCTCCGGAAGGCGGCTTCTATACCGCAATCGATTCCGAGGTGAAGGGCGTAGAGGGCGCGGCCTATGTTTGGACGAGGGCAGAAGTCACCTCAGTCCTCGGTGATGAGGCAGCCAAGCGGTTTCTCGCAGCTTACGATGTCACACCGATGGCCGCCGCCGGCGCGCGGACCGACGAGTCAGGCACCGATCGGAAGGGGAGCGGCGTTTTGCGGATTCGCCTGCCGATCGAAGAAACGCTGAAGAGCGCCGGCTTTCAAGATGCCGCGCAGATGCTGGCTTTGCTCGGTGCGGCACGTGCGCAACTGTTGGCCGCCCGCTTGCAGCGGCAGCAGCCGGCGCGCGATGAAAAAATCCTCACAGGCCTCGGCGGTCTGGCGATTGGCGCGCTCGCTTATAGCAGCGACATCCTGCAACAGCCGGAATTTCTGATGTCGGCACGCATGGCGGCGGAACGAATCTGGGCCCTCGCCTACGATCCCGCAGCGAGGAAGCTCAAGCACGAGATATTTGCCGGGCATGCCCAGACAGACGGTTATCTCCAGGACTACGCGATGTTGGGAGGCGGCTTCATGTCGCTCTATGATATGACCAAGGAGGACATCTGGCGCGATCGTGCCGCCATGCTGGCCACCGCGCTTCTCCAACAATTCGCTCAGGCGGACGGCGCGCTGTCAACGACGCTCGACGAGAAGAACCTTTTGATCCCCGTCGGCGACAGCGGGGACAGCGATGTCCCGTCGGGCACTTCGGTTGCGCTCGATCTTTTGCTGCGGCTTCGGGACGCAACCGGCGATCGGCAATTTGCCGCGGCCGCGACGCGGATTGTCCGTCATCTGAGTGGTCGGTTCGGCGAGCAGCCGGAGATATGGCCCGCCACAATCACAGCCCTCAACCTTCATCCTCTGACAGATGCTGACCTTGGCGCCGCGCGGGAAGCGGCGGCTCGTGCGGCAGATGATCACGGGACCGGCCAGGCCTTCCATACTCCCGAGACGTCGGACCACGTCCGCGCGTCCGCGGATATCAGGGCCGGCGAGAAGGATGACGAGATCGTGGTCACGTTGCAGATCGATGACGGGTACCACGTCAATGCGAACCCGGCATCGTTCGACTATCTGATACCGACCTCCGTGGCGTTCGCCGACCTGCCCTCGCCGCGCACGAACTTTCCGAAACCGTCCCGTTTCAAGAGCGCCTTCGCGCCGGATGAGCTTGCCGTCTACGAGGGCACGGTGCCGCTTGTCGTGACCATTCCGAAGGGCACTATCGAAACCCAAGGTGAACTGAAGGGCGAGGTCGAAGTTCAGGCCTGCGATGCCAAAATCTGTCTGCCGCCGTCGAAATTGCCGCTGTCCGTTCCTTTGCCGGGCAGGTAGCTGCTGGCATGGTTATCGATGTGGTGGCGTCGCAGTGGCGACGTGCCTTCAGCCTTGCGCGTGTCACCGCGCGCTCTCGTGGCGTCACGCCGCTGGGACTGCCTCCGACAGATCCACGACTTCGCCGCGCGCGGGGTAGTTGTTCTTCTGGACATAGTCGATGGCAGCAAGAATGTCGGCGAAATGCGGTCGGGCGAACGGCATGGTCTGGACGCTGCCGAAATAGAGCGTGCTGTCCGGTCGTATCAGATAGAGCGCCGGCTCGGAGAAGCGCGCCGGCTCCTCGAGCCCGGTCGAGGTCATGCCGCGCCCTGACGAAATGAACAGTCCCCAACGCCGCGCGGCCGCCAGATCGAGGCCATAGCCGAGGCGCAGCCGCGTCAATCCCCAGCCGTCCCTGGTCTGCGTGGCCCGATCCTTTGTGTCAGACGACACGGCCACCACCGCGACGCCGCGCTTGTCGAACTCGTCGAGCTTTGCTTCCAGTTCCCTGAGCTGGGTCTTGCAGATCGGGCAGTGAAGGCCGCGATAGAACACGAGGAGCGTAAATTGCGCGGGCTTCTCACTTGCAAGATCGAAGGTGCCGCCGCCGACGAGATCGACTCGAAGAGGTGGAACGGCCCGCCTTGGAATCAAGTGCAGGAAATCTGTCATGTGTCTTGCTCCTTCTCGGTTTCTCTTATCAGAACTCGGCATCGAGGCCTGTGATCCCCGGAGCCCTGGATCGCAAAGGAAGGTACGGCCCACCAATCGCCGACAAGCGTTTCAGTGAACTCTTTTTCCGTCCACGTCGACCGCCTAGTCTCGAGCGTACAGCGTTCGAGGCGCGACCCATCGAAACATTCTTTGACCGAACAGACCCGCCAAACCGACGAATAGCGCGGCGGTTCCGAAGTTCCACATCAAAATCATCACGGTCGCATCGATGACGTGGAACAGCGATAGTGCCGTCGCCGTGACCGCGGCGACCGCCAGGCTTGCCATGAAGGTCGCGGCGATCGGGCGCAGCGGAGCGGCGTAACGCAGCATTACGAGCATCGCGAGCGACAACGGCAGGCTCGTCAGTACGAGAGTGGCGAAGCAGCGCGCGGCCTCGCCAAAGCTCATGCCGTCAGGTCCAATCGCGACCCATTGAGTCAGGCACTGGTAGCCGACATTCGAAAGCCACGCGATCAGCGCCGGGACGGGCAGAAGAAGCCAGAGGCGCGATCGGTCGGGGAGGCTGACCAGGAAGGCCGCGATGGTCGCCAACACGCCGGTCAAGAGCGAGGCCGCCATGCCGGCGGCAAAGGCTGGCTCCTGCAGCCGTTGAACCAGGTCGGGGCGAATACCCTGGTTGACGGCCAACAGCGTCAAGACGACCGCTGCTAGCAGGAGCCAGCATGCCGCCCGCATCACCGGCGGCCGCAGCCGCCGCACCGGCGTGGCATTCGCCGCAAGGGAGGCAATGAGATCGGGTGTCTTGATCACGGTTCGCTCCGATCGAACAGCATTTTGCGAAGGCTCTTCAGCGCACGATGAGTGTTCACCTTCAGAGAGGTGATTGACATGCCGCTCACCGCTGCCGCCTCCTTTAATGACAACTCCCTGAGCTTGAGCAACCGAACGGCTTTCTGCTGTGCAGGAGGAAGATGGCTGACCATCCCCTCGAGCTCTCGCCCATCCGCTCTCTCCTCTAGGTTCGCCGCGGGCTCGCAAAAGGTTTCGTGCTCGGAGGTTAAAGGTATTTCACGGTTCCTGGTACGACCTTGACGGCGTAACCGGTCGATGAATCGCCGATTGGCGATTGCAACCAGCCAGGGCGCAAACGGCCGCGTCGGGTCGTAGGTCTGCCGGATCGAATGGATAGTCAGAAGGACGTCCTGAACAGCGTCTTCCACGTCACTGGCGTCGCGATGTCGCCGTGCCGCAAGAGAGCGCAAATAAGGCGTGATCTCGTGTAGCAGGCGATGATAGGCAGCTTGGTCCCCCTCCTGGGCACGCGCCATCAGGATGGACCATTCGACATCCCTGGTGACCGATGCCGGACCTCCTGCCCTGCCGGGTCCATCTTTACCGACGACCCTCAGCGATGGTCCGCGGTTGCGTGCGTCATGCGTCATCGGCCAAAGCTCCGTTGCCGGGCTGACTGCTCATATATGTATGAAGACGGAAGCTTGCGTGCATATCTACCATGAACCGCCTCCCTGCTCCCAGCGCCGCGGCCAGCGTTCGACCAAATGGTCGAGCGACAACGGTCCAGGGCCGAGGGCCATTATGGCTAACGCGAGGCCTGCCCACGGCAGATGGAAGTGCGCCCAGCCCTCCGGCACAACGAGCTGAATGATGCCGGTCATTACCAGGAGAGCCAGTGCGCTGAACCGGGTCGCAAGGCCAACGACGAGCAGAACTGGGAGCACGATCTCGGCGATGCCATCGAGATAGGCGAACGCGGTCGGCAGGGGAAAATCGTAGGCTTGGCCGAAAATGTGCAGCTTGAATTCGTCTTCGAACAAGAACTCCGCAGCCGGCGACAGCGAGAGAAAGCCGTCCCACTTGGTCAGCCCTGACTTAAAGAAAGGCGTGGCCAGCGCAATCCGTAGCACCGGCGGCCCCACCACCAGAGCGACGCGGGCGAGCCATCCTTTTATATCTCGCACGGCATTTTCGACGGTTGCGATGCTCATATGCGTCGTGACCATGGTCATGTTCGCCTCACGTCTGGCGCGAGGCTGTAGCCGATCACGGCGGCTGCGTGCATCAGATCAGAAAGATTGGCCGAGAGGTCGAAACGGGGGTTGGCGATCAGGGCGGCTTCCAGCGCCGCGAGCGCCGATCTTCCGTCCATGAGCGCCTGGATGAATTCTAGGCTTCCCTCAGGAATCGATCGAACTTCAACATCGGCCATTGGACGAATGACCAGCACGTCCTCGCCGCCGGCGTTCAAATCGACTGGCGCAGGGACGCCATCCGCGACATTCATCTGCCAGATCGTCAGCGCCGGAAATTGCGACCGGACAAGCCGAAGCGAGGGATGCAGGACGAGCCGGAGTTCAGGAAACTGATCGGCAGAGATATCGGCGAATACGCCGGGATCGATCGGCGATGCCTCGGGCGCGTGATAGGCCTCAGTCCAGGCGCGTTCGACGCGTGCGATATCCGTAAGGTAGGGTAGCACCCTAGCCGGCTCGAAGCTCCCGATGAAGTTTGGGAAGCCGACCCCATAGTCCAGCATGATCGGCGAGCGCGGCGGTTCGACGATGACGTAGGCGCGCGCCATGGCGCGAAAGAACTCGTCGCCAACGATGCGGTGCACGGCCGGGAACGCATCCTTGAGCGTCTCAATCAGGCTGACCACGACGTTGTTTCTGTAGACGGCGAACCGCTTGGGGTCCGGTTGACCGTCTGGACCGACAAGACCCCCGGGCGTCGGGAGCCCTGGATCCAGCAGAGCTGCCGCGAAGCCACGCTGTCTTTCAACGAGCTGCTGCATGGCGCAACTCCGGTTTTGCGGCAAGCATGATCGCCTCGGCGCGTTCGGCCTCCGCCGCAAGTGTCGGCCACACCGGCACGTCCGCATCCCATTCGATCAACGTGGGCATAGGCCCAGTGAGCGCCACCGTGTGGGCGTAGAGATCCCAAACGATGTCGTCGACGGAGCGGTTATGCGTGTCGATCAGGAGTGGTCGTCCCTTGCCGTCGGCGTCTCTGGTATGGCCGGCAAGATGAATTTCCTGGACGTGGCCGAGCGGATACGCGTCGACGTAGCCGAACGGATCCCATTGCTGATTGGTCGAGGCGACATAGACGTTGTTGACGTCGAGCAGCAGGCCGCAGCCGGTGCGCCGGACCACCTCGGCGATGAAGTCGATCTCCGAATAGGTGCTTTCGGCGAAGGCAAGATAGGTCGATGGATTCTCAAGCAGCATCTGCCGGCGGAGGGCATTCTGCACTTGGTCGACATGTTCGACAACGCGGGCGAGGGTCTCCGCAGTATAAGGCACGGGCAGAAGGTCATTGAGAAAGCCATTGTCATGTGATGACCACGCCAAGTGCTCAGAAAACAAACCCGGTCGGTATAGCAGGATCAGCCGGTTGAGGCGGTTAAGATGCTCTTTATCAAGCGGCCGATCGGCGCCAATCGAGAGTCCAACACCGTGAAGCGACAGCCGGTATCGCTCGCGAATGGCCGACAAATAACGGTGCGGGGGACCACCCGCACCCATGTAGTTTTCTGCGTGAACTTCGAAGAAGCCGATGTCAGGCAACGTTTCGACGATCGTGCGGTAATGCTCGGCTTTCAGGCCGACACCCGTGCGCGCCGGGACACGGTTGTTGACGCAAGGAGACGGAAGCGGCACGGCAACCTCCAATCATGGCAATGATGGGCGGGCAATGGGCGTTGCCCGCCCACGAGAACCGTCAGGCCTTCTTCTCGGTCAGGCTTCCTGGCCCTTTCGGCGTCTGCATGGTCGTGCAGGTGCCCTTGGGCTCGAGCTTGAAGGCATTACCCTGATAGTCGATCGTGCTGGTCCCGGCGCAGGTGGTGCCTGGTCCTGCATAGCAGTCGTTCTGACCTTTCAACGCCACGCCGAAGCATTTCTCCATCTTTCCGGTCTTGAGTTCCTTCGCCGTTTCAGCTCGTTTCTGCATCATCATTTTTTCCATGTCGCCCTTTTCCATCTTTTCCATGCCGCCTTTCATCTGTGCGGCGGCCGGTATGACGGCGAACGATGTGGCGGCTGTGACGAAGGCGCCGGCGACGAGTGCGGATAGCGTGCGGTTGGACATGTCCATTCCTCCGATTGCGGTTTGCTGCGCGACGGTACGCGACTTGCTTTGCGGCGCGCCGAAACGGCCCACCACCAAATTAGATTCGTGGCGGATCTAGAAAGGTTACTCGGCTGGGCCCTGCAATGTGAGCGGATAGTTCCGCGCCGGAGAATGGCTGTGGTTAATGACTAAATAACCCGGAAATGGCACGGCGGGTGCGTATCATGATCGGAGCCGCATGGCCCTGGCAGTCTACCCCAACGATCCGATGGCACGGCGCGTACGCACGATCATGCTGCCCGGCGCGAGGCGATCATCTGGCGGCGCACGGCGAAATACATGTTTGTTTTGCCATGGGGACATGTCCGCCAGGTTGAGATGACTTTCGCGTAGGTAGGTGATGGAGATGGGCGCCCTGATATTTGGTTCGCGTCCTGGCACGATCCTGCCGGCTGAAGTAGCCGAGACGAAGGTGCGGCAGCGCTGGTCGCGCCTTTAGTCTGGCCTCGATCACTACGCACTCTCAATTGCCATAGTCCCGACCACATACGGGGTGGACCTAAGCTTGACCATGATCACGACGTGAACCAGTAGGTCGATGGGAACCAGCATCGCCGGCACGAAGATCCAAGGCAATGTCCCCATGACCAGCGTGCCCGGCCCTTCCGTGAACACGCGGAATGCCGTGCCCGGAACCGACAGCACAGCGAGGGTAAGAGCGGTGATCAGGTCGAGCAGTCCGAACGCGTTCCAGACGCCGAGCCATCGCTTTGGTATTTTGATCCCGAGTCCGAACAGGGCCAAGAACAGCAGCGCGATCGCACCGGTCATGATGTCGCCGATGGCGGCAACAGGCGCGAACGGCGCCGACAGTCGCCCATCGAAATAAAGCAGCAGGAAGAACACACCGGCGACACGGCCCGCGTGGACTGCCACCAGGGCCGGCATTGGAACCGATAGCAGCGCCTCGCGCGCCTGCGGAATTAGGACCCAGGCTCCAAACAGGATCGCCAACAAAAGGGTGAACGGCACGAGGTTGACCGGAAGCGGACCGAGTGTCCCCGGCACGAGAACGCCAAGTCCATAGACCGCAACGACGGCAGCGAGCCACGCCGCCGTGGCGGCAAAGAGGGCAATCTTGAATTCAGCGCGAAGCGGCGCAGGGCCAATCAACAGACCTGCTTGAGCCGCGCAATAAGCGGTTGCGAAAATCGCTGCGACGATATCGAGCATGGTGGGCCTCCGCGGTATCTGCTGCGCTCCAATTGAAGACGATATAGATAGTGAACAACGTGTTCGGGACAACCGACAGCGCGCGGCTTGCCGTTCGTTACCGAACGATCGGCGGCATGAGTCCGGAAATAGAGGCGTGGAATGCAAGGAGAGATCGACCGGCGCGTCGCCCGTACGCGGCGCACGCTTCATGAAGCGCTGATCCGGCTGATCAAGCGCAAAGGGTACGATTCCCTGACCGTGCAGGAGATCATCGACGAGGCCGACATCGGCCGGGCAACCTTTTACGCGCACTACCGCAGCAAGGACGATCTGCTCCGCGGCGGTTTCGAGCGGCTTCGCGGCGAGCTCAAAGCCGCACGACGAGAAGCGCCAAAGGGCGAAGGGGATGGGCCGTTGACATTCAGCCTCGCGATGTTCGAGCATGCCTGTGCTTACCGGGATGTTTATCGCGCCATGTTGGGAGGACAGGGCAGCATCATCGCCATTAACGAAATCCGCCGTGTGCTTGCCGAGATGGTGAAGGAAGACCTGTCGGAAGTCAGAGACGATGCTGTGGTCCCGCGCGAACTCATGCTGCAATTCGTTGTGGATACATTCCTCACTGCCCTGACATGGTGCCTCGAGAAGAGGCCGAAATTGGCGCCTTCCCAGATCAACGACATGTTCCGTCATTTGGTGACCCGAGGCATCGGACAGGCAATCGTCTCGAACGGCCGCTGACCCGGGCGAAGCGGTGCATTGACAAATTGGCTATGGATTCCATCGGTTTACCTCGATCGGTCGGTTTAGGCTCCTGGATCGATCGTGATGGATCAAGCCTTGCGCGACCTAGGCACGACGCTTCGCTCGGCGGTACAGCTGCCGCAGCGACAGCACGTGCAGCAGGATCCCGCATGGCACCACGAAAGCAGGGGTCAGCACACCCGGATAGGCGCCGGTCGCGCCGATGCTCGGCACATCCGGAACGATCAGCTGGAGGGGGCCTGGCGAGGTTATCGCCCCCATGGTGATCGCGACGGCGAAGTCGGCGAGGCCGAAAATATTCCAGATGATCGCCGCCCTTCGACCCTGAGCTGTACCACCTGCCACGGCGATCGCCACCGGCAGGGCGAACAGACCGGTCAGCACATCGCCAATTCCCGCCGGCCACCCGAGTAAGCCGGCCAGCACCCCACGCAGTGCGGCAACCAGAGCCCAGCTGCCGAATATGCGGTAAAGCTGAAGGGCGATGAGCCAGGTCGCCGGCATCGCATCGAGCACCTGCCCCACCCGCTTCGACAATAGCAACAGCGGGACGCCGATGATCATCGGCAGGAAGATCGCCAACGGCAGCACCGGCAGTGAGGTGCCCGTGCGGAAGTCGCCATTTATCGCCGCGCTCCAGGCGACGGCGAACCAAAGCGTGTATGGGATCATGACCGCCAGCCAGATCGTGCGGCGTTGGTCCGGCGTCAGGTCGGTGCTTTCGAGGCCGAGCCACAAACCGAGCGCGACAAACCCATGCACCGTTAGCTGGTGTGCCGTGGTCGGAACGCCGCTGCTCTGGATGATCGGCTGCCAGTAGATCAGCACCATCCACAGCGCGGTCAGCGGCGCAAGCCACAACAGACTGCGCCATCCCTGGCCTGTGGATTCGGCATTGGCGTGAACCAATGAGACTGCCATGTTGTCTCCTTCTCGTCACAACTTTGCTAACCATAGAGCGCTTCAGTCTGAGTCGAGCGCACTTGAGCCGCATAGTCAGTGGGATCGAGGCGACAAGGCCTGCCCCGACTGCACGAGCTCACCGACGTCCACGAGCGGCTCCCTGCAACTGACTATACGGTCGCTTCCTGCTGGGACTACTCGTGACAATGTTGTTGGGGTATGAAGCAGAACTTAACAGTCGGGCACGGAGCGCTCGATGGCGTCTTGACGTTCCTGAGCGCTGGCCAGCACCGCGCCGAGCGGGAGCATCGCCACCGCAACAAGGGTAACCTTCTTGGGCAACGGGGCGAACAATCTAAATCGACGCAGTTGAGATCTGGGAGTGGAGGCGCTGGGATTGGGAAAAAGGACCCCTCAGCGACGTACCCATGAGCTTGCGCAAGCATTTCCGAACGACAGGGTTTGCGGCTACGGCGCTTGTCACCCTGGCTATGGCAACCGTTACCAAATCGGTGGCCGAGCCAGGAAGCTGGCGAGCGGAGTGGCCTCGCACTGATTTCTCGCAACACACCGTCCCGTTGGAGGAGATCAAATCCGGCGGCCCGCCTAAAAACGGTATTCGGTCGATAGATAAACCTCGTTTCGAGCAGCTAAAGGATGGCGCTGTATCCGGATGGGCTGCCCGGATGGGTGGGGCCGAGCCAGTCATTTCGCTCGTCATCAGCGACGACGCGCGGGCCTATCCCTTAAGCATTCTGATTTGGCATGAGATCGTGAACGACGTTGTCGGGGGCACACCCGTGACCGTCACTTATTGCCCGCTCTGCAATACCTCTCTGGTTTTCGAGCGCATGGTGGAGAAGCACGTTCTCGATTTCGGCACGACGGGCAAGCTACGAAACTCAAATCTTGTAATGTACGACCGTCAAACCGAAAGCTGGTGGCAACAATTCGAGGGCGATGCCATTGTGGGACTGATGAGCGGCAAGCATCTCCGTCTAATTCCGTCGCGCCTGGACTCTTTTGGCCGTTTCCGTGAGCGCTTCCCGAGTGGGCGAGTGCTGATCCCGAATGATCCCGCCGCGCGCAACTACGGCGCCAGTCCCTATGCCGGGTATGACGCCAAGGGGTCAAGAGCGTTCCTCTACGACGGCTCATTGCCTGATGGAATCGATCCGATGGAGCGCGTGGTCGCGGTTGAGACGAGTCCAGGCCGTCACGAAGCCTGGTCACTGCCTTTGCTCAGAGAACGCGGCACGATCGAAGAGGGTGATATCGTTCTCAAATGGGAGACCGGGCAAACCTCGGCGCTCGACAAGACAACGATTTCGAGAGGCCGCGATATCGGCAACGTGATCGTCCAGCGACGGGAAGGTGGACGATTGTCCGATATTCCCTACGATGTCACGTTTGCGTTTGCTTTCCACGCCTTCAGGCCGGACAGCCCCATGCACAAGGCAACGGCGGCTGGCTCGAAGCATTGAGCGAAACCGGCCGCCGTGCAAGTCGTGCAATACGGGGTGCACTGATAAGGGGCACATCGAGCCATGGCCTCAGCGTCAGTCGCAGATGTAAATTCTACCGGTGTGCACGCACATGCCGCGTAGCAGGTGGCGCCAATGCGAATGCACCAAATGCTTTGCCGGGCGCCACATGCGTCCGATGTGCGCTTGATCCAATGCTCAGGTCTGCATTGGGATAGGCGAAGGCGTATGCACCAGGCTCCTGGATTGCCGCCATCGCGTTTGCCGGACCTGTGGCAAGGATCGGCAGAACTGCGACGATCGCGAGAAGGGTTAACTTTGTCATGTGAGAGTCCTCCATATTGGGTGGCATTCCCGCCTAGGCGACTCCTGCATCGCTGACGATCTCTACAGCAGGTCGCCTATATGGAGGTTCGCAGACTCTCCTGCTCAGGTTACGTCGCGCACTCGCGATCGTGATTTTGTGATGAGATATCGCCGTCGTCTGAGCATGCTCGATTGTTTTCTCCTCTGAAGATTGCCGCGTTCCTGAACGCTTCACTTCAGCGAGTTTGGCGACGGCCTGGCTTCGGACGCTGGAGCAATCGGCAGTTGGGTCGGCCCTTAGCGACGGCAGCTTCTCGATTTCATGGAGCGTGAAGCCGATCTACCGCGCTTGGCGGATGAACTTGATTTGTCTGATCAGCTCCAGCGAATACACACGAACGCCGGTCCCCGGCGGCTTCCGCGGCTGTCTCGATGCTTCACGAGGTCCTGCGAAAGGTCTTTCTGCTTACCTGGCGTGTTCAGCACTCCGCTCTTCTTCAGAGAGACTCTCAGCGAAAATAAAGATGTTACGATAGGGATCACAGATGTGAAATTGTTTGAAGCCCCAAGGCTGCGCCTTGACCTCAGACGCAGTAATCGCATTGACTGCCAGGTACTCTTGGTACAATGCCTCGATATTGCTCACTCTGATCCAGAACGCCCCGTGGCGAGTCGGAGGCTCATTAGAGGGATGGAGATGGAGCTGCACTCCATCTCGTTCAACGATCATAAACCCCTCCTCCTGATGTGTGCAGGCAAAGCCGATTCGTCCATAAAAGGCTTTGGTTTGCTCCGCATTTCCCACGGCGATGCGAGGAACGATTGCATGAAGGATTGGCTTGCTCGTTGGTGTGGCTGCCATGTGGTGCCGTTCCTTTCTTATCTGCAAAAGACAAACGCGAGTTACTACATGTGCGCAAGGCGGCGCACCATCAAGGAACGGTGGCCTTGGTGGTTCCGCCACCCGAGCATAGAACTGCCAGTCGAGTGGCTTCAGCGTGTGGCCTGCGAAGTTTCGGCCGAACGTAACAAAGCATCCCGCAAGAACGAATAGCAATATAGCAGGAACGCGTCTTGTCAGATCGAAAGGAGGATCTGCTGCGCAACATATTGTGCATTAGCTAAAACTTAATCTGACAGCGGTGTCCTAGTTCCCCACGGCGAATCGCAAGCCGAGGCGGGGCGCGGAGCTGGTCGGGGTTGCGCAGCGCCCCGCCTCGGCGATTGGAGGAC
>Ga0070730_10001380_pt1 | contig 23508 bp, 18 predicted proteins | sample Coa_R1_3_FD_66447 | JGI IMG/M metagenome (GOLD analysis project Ga0070730, IMG submission 66447) | Surface soil microbial communities from Centralia Pennsylvania, which are recovering from an underground coalmine fire - Coalmine... | ecosystem: Environmental > Terrestrial > Soil > Unclassified ... | reverse complement strand
TGTTCCATACCGCTCCACTCTTTACGTTCAGCGTCGCCCCGTTCTGCATCCGGAAGGTCAGCCCGCCGGCGCTTGTCCCCATCGTCGTCGTCCCGCCGGCATTCACCGTCGCCGTATCCAAGGTCGGAAACCCTGTTATCAGGCTGATCCCACCGTTGGCATTGATGATCCCGGTTCCAGTCACCGTCCCGTTGCTCCAAGTCGTCAGCCCGGTCACCGTCAGCGTGTCCGACCCCGTCAGTATCCCCCCGTTCAGCGTCAGAGCCGCAACCGTGTTGGTCAGCCCCGTTGTCAGGGTCGTCGTCCCCGCGTCCATTTCCATGGCCGCGCTGATCTTTGCTCCGCTGTTGAAGTTCACCGTGCCGTGGAAAAGCGCGGTTCCTGTCCCACTGATCACGGTCCCGGAATTCAAACTGAACGTGCCACCACCAAAATCCAGGCTCGCACCCGAACCGATGCTGTAGGTTGCGGCGCCGCTCCCCCCTCCGGTCAGTGACATGGAGCCGGAATTTGCCGTCACCGTGCTGCCCGTATTGTTGTTGAACGCCACACTGACACTGGTGATGCTCGTCCCTCCGGTCTTCTCAAACGTCCCCGCATTGTTGATCACCGGCGTCGTCCCGCCTTGGTTCTGGATCGCTCCGTCGTTCACGATGTTCCACACCGCTCCACTCTTCACATTCAGCGTCGCCCCGTTCTGCATCCGGAATGAGGGTCCACCTGAGCTCGTGGCGAACGTGGTCGTCCCCCCGACATTCACGGTCGCCGTATCCAGGGTGGGAAACCCCGTTGGCATGCTGATCCCACCATTGGCATTGGTGGTCCCAGTTCCAGCCAGCGTCCCGTTCGTCCAAGTCGTCAGCCCGCTCACCGTCAGCGTGCTCGTGCCCGTCAGAGTGCCTCCATTCAGATTCAGGACTGAGTCCGCGCTCGTGCCACTCAAGGTAAGAGTTCCAGCGGTCATGGTCAGGGTAGTGAATGTGGCGGTACTGCTGATGGTGAGAGGTCCGGCAGTGAAATTGATGGGAGCCCCAGCAGCCAAGCTGGTGATGGTCTGATTGGCGGCATTCAGGCTGGGGATCGTGATGGTGTTCGCGGAAAACGTGCTGTCGATGCAAACTTTGTCCGTCGCAACAGGGACGGTGCCACCGCTCCAGTTCGTGGCGGTTGCCCAGGAATTGTCGCCGGCGGTGCCGGTCCACTGTATCGTGCCGGTCGCACAAGCGGCCCCTGCGGCCGCACTGCAAAAAACAATCCAAGACAGCAACATGACCAGCATGCGTAGTGTTTTCATTTGGATTTCCCCCAAACACGAATCCCGGAGGCCTTGAAACTGACGAGGCTTGGCCCGAGTGGCCTGCGGGGAGGGGCAGGGCGAGAAAGCGGCGGAAATTGTCCTACCAGATGGAATCGCTGTCAAGCTGAAGTTCACAAGCGCCTTATAGGGCAGGAGTGCAACTTCTTTCCTATTGCTGGAGGTCTTCACGAAAGGCGGGCAACCACAACTTTGCTCGTGAGGAACACAGGGTCCCTCGACTTCGCTCGGGATGACAATGGGTTCCACCGTGCGTCTCCGTCCGGTACACTATCAGCCTGAATGATGAGCCCTGATTCCACCGTCGCCAGCCCGCAGTTGCTGACCGAGAACGACCTCTACCTCTTTAACGAGGGCAGCCATTACCGCATTTACGACAAGATGGGTGCGCATCTGGTTGCACATGAGGGCCAGAGCGGCGCGGTGTTCAGCGTTTGGGCGCCGAATGCGCGGTCGGTATCGGTGGTCGGCAGTTTCAATGGATGGGATCCCAAAACGCATCCGCTTCGTCCTCGCGGATCTTCGGGGATCTGGGAAGGGTTTGTTGCCGGAGCGAATCATGGGGCGCTCTACAAGTTCCACATCGAATCGAATCGGCACGGATATCGGGTCGATAAGACAGACCCGATCGGGCTATTGCAGGAAAAGCCGCCACGGACCGCATCTGTCGTTTGGGACCTCAACTATCAGTGGGGTGATCACGATTGGATGGCGAAGCGTGGCGAACGGAATTCTTTGCGCGCGCCGCAAGCGGTTTACGAAGTACATCTGGGCTCGTGGATGCGCGTGCCCGAGGATCACAACCGGCCGCTCAGCTACCGCGAGACTGCGCCCCGGCTGGCCGAGTACGTCGGGCAGATGGGTTTCACTCATGTCGAATTCCTGCCCGTGATGGAGCATCCGTTCTATGGCTCGTGGGGATATCAGACCACGGGATACTTTGCTCCGACGTCGCGTTACGGCACGCCGCAGGATTTCATGTATCTGGTCGATTACCTCCACCAGCACGGAATTGGGGTGATCCTCGACTGGGTCCCCTCGCACTTCCCTTCCGACGGACACGGCCTCGCGTATTTCGACGGTACACATCTCTACGAGCACGCTGACTCGCGCCAGGGATTTCACCCCGACTGGAAGACCCACATCTTTAATTATGGCCGGGCCGAGGTGCGCAGCTTTCTGATGTCGAGCGCGATGTTCTGGTTCGACAAGTACCACATTGATGGATTGCGCGTGGATGCAGTGGCGTCGATGCTTTATCTGGATTATTCGCGAAAGCAGGGCGAGTGGATTCCGAACAAATTCGGCGGCCGGGAAAATCTCGAGGCCATCGATTTCCTGCGGCGCTTCAACCAGGAGTCGTTCAAGGAACATCCCGATATTCAGACGACGGCCGAGGAGTCGACCTCATGGCCCATGGTCTCAAAGCCTGTGTATCTGGGTGGCCTCGGCTTCGGCATGAAATGGGATATGGGGTGGATGCACGACACCCTCAAATATTTCCGCGAGGATCCGATTCACCGCAAGTATCAGCACAACATGCTGACGTTCCGCATGCTGTACTCGTGGCATGAAAATTTCGTGCTGCCGCTATCGCATGACGAAGTAGTGCACGGCAAGGGATCGCTGATCGGAAAGATGCCCGGAGACGAATGGCAGAAGTTTGCCAACCTCCGTCTGTTGTTTGCGTACATGTATGCCCAACCCGGCAAGAAATTGCTTTTCATGGGAGACGAGTTCGGGCAAGTGCGCGAATGGGCGCACGACAGCAGCCTGGAGTGGCACGTGCTGCAGTATCAGGTGCATCGGGGCGTGCAGGCTTGGATGGAACAACTGAACCGCTTCTACCGCAACGAGTCCGCTATGCACGTGTTTGATAACGATCCTGCCGGATTCGAGTGGGTCGACGTCAACGATGCCGCGACCAGCACGATTTCGCTGCTGCGAAAGAGCGAGGCTCCTCGAGACACCATTCTGGTTTCGTGCAACTTCACTCCGGTGCCTCGGACCGAGTATCGAGTCGGCGTGCCCCACGGCGGATACTGGCGCGAGATGCTGAACAGTGACGCCCGCGAATATGCCGGCAGCGGGATGGGCAACCTTGGCGGGGTTCAAGCCGAAGAGACTCCGATGCACGGCCGACCTTTTTCGTTGAAGCTGACTCTGCCCCCGCTGGCGGCCCTATTCTTCAAAGCAAGCTGAGAAGTCGATCGTGAGTCCTTCCTAACCTGATACCTTTCCCAAGCGCGGCGAATCTGCTTAAATCAGGGTGGCATGCCACGGAGTGTGCATAGCTTTGGTCGATATTCATTCCCACATTCTTCCCGAAGTAGATGACGGGCCCAAATCGTGGGACGTGAGCGTAGCACTATGCCGAATGGCTGCGGCAGATGGGATCACGCACATGGTGGCTACGCCGCATGCCAACGATCGTTATCATTACGATCGCGAATATCTCGGCGGCCTGGTAGCGCGTCTGCAAGGACTTGTTGGAGACTCACTCAAAATCCTGCTGGGCTGCGACTTTCATCTCTCCTACGAAAACATCCAAGATGCTCTCGCCCATCCCAAGCGCTACGTGATCGGGGATACGCGGTACTTGCTGGTCGAGTTCAGTAATTATGGAATCCCGCAACATGCGACCGACGCCCTGCTCAAGCTTGGGGATGTCGGCATTACTTCGATCATCACTCATCCGGAGCGAAATCCAATCTTGCGTGAGAACCTTGCCCGCGTAGTGGAGTGGGCCGAGCAAGGATTGATCGTGCAGGTAACGGGCTCAGCCCTGTCGGGATTCTGGGGCGAGCGCAGCCGCCGGGCCGCGTTATGGCTGTTGGAACATCAGGCCGCGCACGTACTATCGACCGACGCTCACGATACCGAAAAGCGCGTTCCGATTCTCTCCGCGGCGCGTGATACCGCAGCTGACATTTTTGGAGAAGAGATCGCAGAAGCTCTCGTGGAGGCAAATCCGCGTGCGATTATCGAGAATCAGCCGCTGCCGTATTTCCCGCAGCCGACGGTTTCTGCTGAGGGGAGGGGGCGGAAGTAGGGTGGGTCTTGGGTGTTAGGCCTTGGGCCTTGGGCGTTAGGTCTTCGTCTTGGGTGTTAGGTGTGGGGGTTCAATCTCTGATGCAGCAGTCCGAGTGCCCAAGACCTAAGACCAAAAACCTAAAGAACCTACTGTGGGCTGGAAGAATCGCTCGTAGGTGTAGGCGATGGTGGAGATCCTGCCGGAACCGGACTAGCCGCCGCCGGTGAAGTATGGGAGGTCGGCGCCGCGGGGTCGGCCTTGGGTGCAGCCGGCACAGTGGTCATGGCGCTTTCTGGATTGAGCAAATGATCTTTGCTGGGCCCCAATCCCAGCTTGATCAGAGCTCTTGAGTCGGGGACGGTCTTGCTCTGCCAGCCATTGTCCGCCTGGTAGCGGCGCATCGCCTCTTCACTGGCCTGGTTCCATGTGCCGGTGGCGGTTCCGCTCAAATAGTGCTCGCGGATCAGGGCTTCCTGAATTTCCTCCGCGCGTTCCGAATCAATCTTCTGTTGACCGCGTACCCGGCTCGATTTCCTCTTGCGTGAAGAACGCTTGCCGGAGGACGTCTTAGTTGAGGCCGTTCTTGCGTTGCTGGAAGATGATTTGTGATGCGTCGAAGCAGGCTTTTTGGCGGGTGTTTTCGTGTCTGCGTTTCCCGCATCCTGAGCCACGGCCATGGCGCAGACAAGCATGAGAGCGACTGCAGCCGCGAACCAAGCCCGGATTGTGTTCCCTAGGGTCATCCAAACAAAAAGAAAATGCCCAACTGCTGACCGGCACTGTCATCATCTTCGATCTCAGATCACAGTGCCAGTACTGGTTGGGCGTATGAAGTTACGGAAGTGTACCGGCCAGGAAGATGGTTCCATCCTGCCGATTCGTGCCGCGCTGGCGTACCAGGAATACCACATCCTGTCCGCTCTTTAGGCCCGACTCGATCCGGGAAAACTCTTCTTCACTGTTCACAGGCTGCTTATTGATTTCCAGGATGATGTCGCCGCGTCCGAGGTTGACGTCCTCGGCAAACGATCCCGGCTTCACATCCTGCACGATCACGCCTTTTCCAGACGGTATGTCGAGGCGGTCGGCCATCTCGGGCGTCACCTTGCGCACGGTCACACCGAACTTGCTTTGCTTCGGGGTGTTCTCGTCTTCGTTATCCTGATCTTCGCCCAGCCGCGCGGCAAACAGCTTGGCGCGATCGGCGATGGTGACGTTTGCTTCCTGTGGCTTGCCGTTGCGCAAGAAGCCAAGCGCCACCTTGGAACCGGGCTTGCGGGAAGCGATGTCGGCTACGAGTTCCGATCCCTTGCTGACCTTTTTGCCGTCAACCGTGGTGATCGTGTCGCCGACTTTGAGTCCCGCTTGATCGGCTGGGCTTCCCGCCACGACACTGGAGACCGTGACACCGGATCCTGAGCCATAGACGCGAGCAATGGCGGGATTCTCAACGGCGTCGAACATGATGCCGATCGAGCCGCGCGAAACCTTGTGCTCGGGTCCGGTCAACTGGTTGTAAACGTCGACGACGGTCTTGGAAGGAAGGGCGAAGCCAATGCCGGCGTAGGCGTTGGTCTCGCTCAAAATCGCCGTGTTGATGCCGATGACCTCGCCATTCATATTGACGAGCGGGCCGCCGGAATTGCCGGGATTGATGGCCGCGTCGGTCTGAATGAAAGTCTGGAATTGCCGGCCGGGAACGATGTCGCGTCCCTTTGCGGAAACGATTCCCGCGGTGACCGTGCCCGCTTGCCCGAATGGACTACCAATCGCGAGCACCCAATCACCAACCTGCATGCCATCGGAGTTGCCCATCTTCGCGGCCGGAAGCGGATGGTCGACATCAACCTTGATGACGGCCAAATCGGTTTCCTGATCTGTGCCGATCACCTTAGCTTCGTGCTGCACGCCTGGAGGATCATCTTGAAAGCGAACTCGAATCCGATCTGCTTTTTCGACGACGTGCCGGTTCGTCAGAATGTAGCCCTTGGCATCAACCACTACGCCGGAACCCAGCGAACGCTCGCGAATGGAGCCGTCTCCCTGCCCCGGCCCCTGGCCGGGACCCTGTCCGGGCGCGCCGAAGAAGTGGTTGAAGAAATCTTCCATGCCGCCACCGTCTTCGTCGTCACCGCCACTATTTCCGCCGCGGCGCCGGTGCGGGTTCTTGATGGTCGATTCCGTATTGATATTGACGACGGCGGGCTCGAGCTGCTTCGCAATTTGCGAGAACGCATTCGAGAGCTGCGTCGGTGACGGCAGCGTGAGCGGCGTGGCATCACTGCCCTTCTGCCCTTCTTTACCTTTTACGCTTTGGGAAATGACCGTGCCGATCAGAATGCCGACCGAAAGCGTGGCCAGAATCGTCAATGTATAGACCCAGCGATGGGCCTTCATGCGCATCCACATTGCGCCCGAATCCATATGGCTACTTACCCTCCAGAACTGACAAACCCTTTATAGTATACCGATTTACAAGTAATGATCGGAGCTGTTCATTACGGCAGGTGACGAGCAGATCACTCGTTTGTTAGACGCACGAAACCGGCAAAACGTTCGATCGTGGTGGCGAATCTTTAAGGATTCACATCTCCCCGGATCTCATAGCAGGCATTAGGGATGCCGCTATTTCGCTGCGTACACCGTTTTGCCGCCGACTACCGTCCGAAGCACTTTTGTCGCTAACAACTTCTCCGCTGCGATGGCCGCGAGGTCGCGATCGAGCACGACGAAATCTGCCAGCATTCCGTTGGCGAGTTGACCTTTTTCTTTCTCTTCGAACTCGGCGAATGCAGAACCACTTGTGTAGGCGGCAATGGCCTGATCAATCGTGAGTTTCTGATCGGGGAAGTATTCTTGTTTGCCGTTTTCACTCTTACGGGTAATTGCGGCGTAGAGTCCGCGGAATGGTGTAACCGGCTCGACGGGATAATCCGTGCCGAACGCCAATGCAATTCCCTTGTTCAGGAAAGACAGCCAGGCGTATGAGGTCGCCGCACGTTTCGGGCCGAGTCGGTCCTGCGCCCAGCGCATGTCGGTGAGCAGATGGCAGGGCTGCATGGAGGCAATCACCTTCAATTGTTTGAACTGAGCAAATTGCGCCGGAGTCGTTACCTGCGCATGTTCGATGCGCAGGCGAAAATCATCACCGCCGTTGGCGGCCTTCCCGTGCGCGTCTTTGGCAGCTTTTTCGGCCCCGGCAAAGGCATCCAGGGCCATCTGCACGCCTTTGTCGCCGATGGCATGAAATTCGATCTGAAATCCCGCGAGCACGCGCTCTTTCGTCAGATCGTTCAGCTTGGCGGCATCGTATCTCGGCAGCCCGGAATTTTTCAGATCGTCTGCATAGGGCTCGAGCAACGCCGCTGTGTGTGACCCGAGCGAACCGTCCATGAATCCTTTGAGCATGCCGGTGTGCAGCATCAAGTCGGATTGAGAATGCGACTCGCGCCTTTTGCTGAGTTCTTCGATTGGCTCGTCAAAGGGCAGCCATTCGCTGATGCGAGCTGTCAGCTTTCCTTCCTTCTCGAGTTCTTCGTAGATCTGAAAATTCTCCCACGCGGGAGAGAAATCTTGCGCGGACGTCACACCGTGCTCGGCGAGATCGGCCAGCGCCAGTTCCAATCCTTGCCGGCGCTGATCGTGCGTCGGTTTGGGAATGACCTGGGCCACCGCAGCCTTTGCGGTCTCGCGCAAAATTCCAGTCGGCTCGCCGGCTTCATTCCGATCAATGTGTCCTCCTTGAGGATCGCGAGTGGCCAGGGTAATGCTGCCTAGCTGTAATGCCCTTGTGTTAGCGACTGCGATGTGGCCATCGATGCGATCCAGGAAAATGGGATGCCCGTTCGAGACCTCGTCGAGGTCCCAGCGTGTGGGCAGCGCTTTTACCGGCCAGAGAGTCTCGTCCCATCCGGCTCCTACGATCCACTCGCCCGGCTTGGACTCATCAACTTTCTTGCGAACGCGCTCGCGGAATTCGTCGAGCGATTTCACGCCAGTCAGGTCGACGCTGAGCTTGGTCATCCCAGCGCCGTCAAGGTGGAGGTGGGCGTCGTTGAACCCGGGCATTACGAAGTGTCCGCCGAGATCGATGACTTGTGTCTGGGGGCCTTTCAACTTTTCGATATCGACCGTTTTGCCGATGGCCTGAATGCGATCGCCGCGGACCGCAATCGCCTCTTCGCGCTGGATCGAACTGAACGCGCTGTTGGCAGGCACGCCAGTATAAATGTTCGCATGAATAAAGATGACGTCGGCCCTGGGCCGCGTGTCGGGACTTGGCGCGCTGATCTGACTCACACCGTGAGAGATGCTGAAGATGCCAACAAGGATTACGCCGAGGCTTGCCTTCGTGGTCAGATTCATTCCCCCACCCCCGCGAGCGCAAGCATGGTGAGCAGAATTCGCTTCAGTGCCAGTTCGCGCCCGTTACAGTCAAACCATTCCTGCAAAGTGTGCGCTCCGCCGCCCGAGCCTCCGCCGCCGATGGCAACGGACTCGAGGCCCAACGATAAGGGGATATTGGCATCGGTCGACGCGCGCTGCACTTGTGCCGAGTTCGCCAGCTGGGCATCAACGGTACGCATAACCTGCAAAATCCTCGCGCCGGGCCGCAACTCACCCGCGGGACGGTTTCCGATTACCACCACTTCGCAGTTCACGCCCGACGGCCTTTTTTGCGCCGATGAGCGCATTTCGGCGGACATGGTCTCATCTTCGACGGCGCGGTTGAGGGCGAGGCGCAAGGAGTGCTCCAGCCGCTCCATTTCGGTCATGGAGGTCGATCGGATGTCTATCTTCATGCTGGCCGACTCGGGGATGGAATTGACCGAGGTTCCGCCACGGATCACGCCGATATTGAACGTCGTCTTTGGCGTTGTGGGAACGGTGGTCGCGGTGAATGTTTCGATAGCCCGCGCCAGAATCACAATGGGATTGGGCGCCCCGAAATCGCTCCAGGAGTGCCCGCCGGGGCCGCGTACGATCACTTCGAATCTGCGGCTGCCGAGGGCTTCGGCGACGATCGTGTCCGCTCCCGCGCCGTCGAGCACCAGGCTGTAGGCGATAGAATCCTTCCAACGCGGGGTCGAAAAGATATGCCGCATGCCGCGCAGGTCGCCTTCGCCCTCCTCACCGACATTGCCGATAAATACAAAGGGCAGCGCGTGCCGGACTCTGACCGATCGCAGGAGCGCCGCGATGGCAAGCATTGCGACTACACCGGCAGCATTGTCGGAAACCCCGGGCCCAAAGATGCGGCTTCCCTGCTGGCGAATATTGAGAGGCGTGTTGGCGGGAAAAACCGTGTCGATGTGCGCGCTCAGGGCCACATAGCGGCTTCCGAACCCGGGATGAACGCCGAACACGTTGCCCACGTCATCGATGCGAACGTCGTCGAGGCCAACCTCGCGAAAACGCTCTGCCAGCCACGCTCCGCGAGCTGATTCGCCAAAAGGCGGCGCCGGAATCCTCGCCATTTCCATCTGCCAGGCCAGCAGCTGGGGCTCGTGAACGCGAAACCAGTTAAACGCCGAGCGCACCTCGGGAGCCGCAGCCAGGCGCGCCACCTCCTGCTGCATGGCAGGCACGATCTCAGGCAAGTCCGCGCGCGGGGGATTCGGGCTCATCGGAGTTATGGGTCAGTGTACAACGCGTGGGAAGCGATTGGGGATAGCCGGAGGGGTGCGATGGTATCGGCGTTGTCCCTTACGCTTTTCGGGGTAACGCGTGCAGCTATTGACCGACAGACCTGCTGCAAGGGAGATCCCTCGCTCCGCCTGAAAAGCGGCTCTGCTGGGGATGACGCCTGGTCAAACGTTTCTTCAGCGGCTCTGCTGGGGATGACGGCAGTCAAACTTCGTTTAGGGGACGGGGCGCGGGGACAGTCCGGCTCTCTGCTCCACCGCTTCGACGAGCTTTGCCGTCGCTGGAACCGGAATCTGATGCCGACGCGCACCCCGCAGGATGGGTCCGGCGATCGCTTCAAGTTCTGGCTCCTTGCCTTGTTCGACATCTTTTTGCATGGAGCTGCGCATGCGGACTTTGCCCATCTTCATGGCTGAGGCAATAATCGCTTCTGCATCCAACCTGGCTCCTTCGGCAACGGCGACTGCACATACCTCGCGGATGCAAGATACGGCCAACTGACTCCAGTAAGAGTCCGCGAAAATCTCGTCTGTGGTCTTGTCCGCGGCAGTGCTGGTCAGCGCGAAGGGCGCAAGGAACGCGAGTTTGCTCCACATGAGCGTCGGCTCGTGATCGACGAAGCGGCACTCGAAGCCGAGTTGCTGAAACTGCTCCAAAAGGCCCTCAAGCAGCGGACGGCCCGAGGCCGAGACATTGAGCCGGGCGAAGGGCGAGCGATGAATGATGTGCGCTGGTGCGACGCGTTCGCTCTCTACGGCGATGGTGGCGGGAATGATTTTTTCGGTTCCGAACTTGGAGCGCAGCGCGGCGATGTGATCGATTCCATTGAGTAGCGGGACGATCGCTTGGATGGACTCCGGATGCGTTACCGCTGCGAGGGCGGCGTCCAGCTGCGTTGTCTTGACCGTGAGCCAGAGCACCTCTACGGGTGGAACTTCGGCCGCGACCGAAACCTCCCCTTCGTAGTTGCCGAATGGGCTTTCCAGGCGCAGACGCCGGGGATATTGCGCCAGCACTTCACGCCTGACCACCAGCGTCACGGAAGCGCCGCAACGCGCCAGGCTCCCGGCGATGAGGCCTCCTACGCCGCCTGCACCGAGAATGGCATGATGCAAGGATCTTCCGGTAGAAACGTTCATCGGCTCTGGCTACTCTCTCTTTTACCAAGTGAGGCCGCAGAGAAAACAATCAAAACAGGCGTTGCATGATCAGATGGCTTTCGCATGAACACACTCTAAAATCTCGGCCTCGCTGAGCGTGTGGTCGCTCTTCTTGGCGCGTTGATAGATGCGGTCCACTACATCCTCGGCGGCGGGAATACCGTGGCGCTCCAGCCAGAACAGTACATTCGATTTTCCGCTCATCGGGCCAATGTCGATGATCTGGTCGAGTCCGAACACATGCGACGGAACACCAGAGTAGACCGTGTTCGCCAGCACGACGTCATTCTTGTGATAGGCCTTGATGATGGCGGCGGCGTGAACGCCGGTTGCGGTGCGGAACGCGTCATCGCCTACCACCGGATAATTACGCGGGATCGGCACACCCGTTGCCTGGGAAATCTTCTCGCAGTAGGCCTTCAACTTGGTCAAATCCTGCTGGTCCCACGGCGGAATGCTCATCAATTTCAGGTTCACCAGCATCTGATCGATCTGCGTGTTGCCGACGCGTTCCCCCAGGCCGATGGCGCAGCCGTGGACGCAATTTGCCCCCGCGATGATCGCGGCCAGTGAGTTGGCGATCGCCAGGCCCCGGTCGCTGTGGCCGTGCCAGTCCACCCGAATCTTTTCGCCTGAAGGCTTCACCACCTGCTCGATGACAAAGCGCACAAGCGATAGCGCTCCCATGGGAGTGGCGTGACCGGCAGTGTCGCAGATGCAAATGGCGCGCGCGCCGCAGTTGATCGCCGCCGTATACAGCCGCTTGACTGTCTCCGGGTCGCAACGGCTGGTGTCCTCGGTGACGTACATGACGTCGAGGCCCAGCGAAACGGCATATTTAATCGCCTTCTCCGTGGTCTGCAGAAGGAAGTCGTCAGTCCAGCCTTCGGTGAACCTGCGGATGGGGCTCGACCCGATGAAGGTTGCGGCCTCGATGCGCAACCCCGTCTTCTGCACGATCTCGGCGATGGGGCGAATGTCATTCTCATGCGTGCGCGCGGCACAGTTGGCCTGAATCTTCATTTTGTGCGCAGAGATTTCGCGCGCTAACGCGGTCACCGCTTCGACAGCGCGCGATCCGGCGCCCGGCAGGCCGAGATCGAGGGCGTTGATGCCAAGCGCCTCCATGAGATGAAGAACTTCAATCTTTTCGGGAATCGATGGATCGCGCACCGATGGCGACTGCAGCCCATCGCGCAAGCTCTCATCGTTGAGGAGCACGGGCCCGGGGAATTTAATTCCTGGCGGAAAATTCTTGTTCCAGTCGTAGATGAGGTCGGAGGTGTTCATGGAAAGAAGCTTCTAGCTTCTAGCTGCTAGCTTCTAGCAAAACCTCGTGCTGCAGCACTCGCACCCGCCGGGCGAAACTTCGGTGCCCTTCGGAAAACCATTGTTGTATTTCTAGACCCACAGTCAGCATTGCGCAGAGCTAGAAGCTAGGAGCTTATTTCTCTTTCGGCGGCAAGGTCAGCCCGAATATTGATTTCATTCCCTTGCCGGCGACATTCACCTTCGTCTCCCCGGGAGTCGGCAGGTACAGGGCCTTGCAGTTTTCGCAGCGATAGACTTCGGCATTCGGTCCCCAGGCCTTCTCGATGTCGCCGCACTCCCGCTCTACCACATCCAGCATGTAGGACCAGAGCTTCAGGTGTCCGCCGCAGAACTTGCCCTTGGCGTCTTTCTCATTGCAGGCACGTTGTCCGGCCTTCTTGATTTTGACTTTGTGGTTGGGGAGTTGCGGAACGTTCTCAGTGCCGGTTGTCGCTACTTCGCCAGTTGCCAAAGGAGATGCTCCTCAGTCGCGCGGCTGCTTTGCCTGATCAAGCGGGCCGCCGGATTCGGCCTAACGCGCTCATTGTAACCGAAAGCGAGTGATGAGCGATGGCTGGGACTCGTGGAGCGCAGTGGGTACTGTCTTGAGGAGCTTGATAACTGTAATTCAGATGTCACGTTAGCGAAAAAAGGTCTGGTTTACGACGGCAGTAGCGAACTCAGGGCAACGCGATCGCATTCCAATGCGTAGCGGTCGTACCAAGTCTCTGTGAAATCCAACAGCACGTCCTTCATCCTTCGTCCCGCAATTAGTGGGATAAGCCCGGTATATTCCGCCCAGGTTCGAACGTGCGTACCTCCTCGAGGTTCGGACTCAAAGAACACCCACTGCTCCATGGTTGTACCGATGGCATGATCGATCCACGCGACCTTTTCTCCTGGAACGCACAGGGTGATGACATGAGTGAGGGTGATCTTGATGGGCTTTACCGCCGTTATGGATAAGCGACTCCCTTCGCGCCAGGGTGTGCCCTCCGTCCAGCGGATTTCACCGTAGTAATCAGAAAACTTAGGCCATAGCGTCCAGTCGGAAAAGACCTGCCACGCCATTAAAGCTGTGGCTTTGGTGTGGATCGAATACTCGATGCGTTCGAACCGTGCCATCTGTCCTGGAATGGTATCAAGAAACCAAGATGCGCCTATCCCTGAAAGCACAGCCCCTGCCTTACACATCCCTGTGCAGGATTGGGTGCGGGTGAACGTAGCGGCCTCCATCTGGCGCACTTTGGCGCATTGTGTCGTTCCGGTGATGTCCTATAGTGGAGGTAGTCAAATTAGACATCCTCCCGCTGTGCCCAGTCGGGCGTGAAATCAAAGTGAAGAAGCCTGGTTTTCCCGATATCCGATAACCGACGATTCAATTTTCCCTGCAAAGATTGCCGCAAATCATGCATCCCACATCGGATTCATTCCGACACTGATGAAATCTGTCCTTCTAGCCGACGATAATGCATTCATCCTTGAGACCATTGCGGCGCGTATTCGGGACAGCGGAATCGGTGTGATTACCGCAAGCAACGGACAGGAAGCAACCGACCAGGCCAAACTTGTTTCGCCTGATTTAGCCATTCTCGATGTTTCCATGCCTGTGATGAACGGTCTGGACGCCGCCACGCGTCTCCACGAAATCCTGCCGCGTCTGCCCATCATTCTTTTCACCTCGTTTGCGGACGCGTTGAAAGGCCGGGCAACTCCACCTGGTGTGATTGCAGTCTTTGACAAAAGCAGCAGGTTTACTGATTTGATCAGTGCAGTGGAGGAATGCTTGCGTTCGAGGGAAAAAACCGGTTAGTTCCTCTGATTGCTTCTCCAGTGGTTCCCGCTTTCGATCTGCTAGTCTGAGAACCCATGATCACGATCGTTTCGGGATTGCCGCGCTCGGGCACATCTTTGATGATGCAGATGCTTGTCGCGGGAGGAATGTCTGCGCTGGCAGATGGCGAACGCAAGGCTGACAGCGATAATCCGCGAGGATATCTTGAGTGGGAGCGCATTAAGCAGCTTCCCAACGATCCCAGTTGCATCGCGCAAGCCGAAGGCAGGGTGGTCAAAGTGATTTCGCGTCTGCTGCTGTCACTGCCGGAAGGTCATGAGTATCGGATCATCTTCATGCAGCGGCCGCTGCCGGAAGTGCTCGCCTCGCAAGATGAGATGCTGCGTCATCGCGGAACGTACAAAGCAGGCACAGATTCTGCCGCCATGGCCGGCGCTTTTGAAAAGCACCTGCGCGAGGTCGATGCGTGGCTCGACGGCAGATCTTACGTCAAAGCAATTCGAGTCTCGTATCACGAAGTGTTGCGGGAACCGGGGCCGGTCAGCCGCGAGGTGCGGGAATTCCTGGAGATACCGCTGGACTTGCAGGCAATGGCCGCGCAAGTGGATGCGTCGTTATACAGAAACCGTGCGAAATAGAGGAGTCATCAAAACTCGCGCCTGGGTTTTGCCTGATCCGGCCCAACCCTTCCCGTGGCAATTTCGGCCACGTAATAGTTCTCACCCTTTACCGGTTCGCCTGCCATCCGTCGCAATATGGCGATCTGTCCGACATGAGTAAGAGCATCGGCGATGGGTCCTTGAAACAATTTCTCGAATGAAGCCTGCACGGCCGCATTCGATGCCAGATAATCATCGAGCCGTTTCAGTGCGGCGAAGAATCTGTCCACGTCCTTCTGCCATGGTTGGGGCTGCGAATCGTGCCATTTCTTTTCACCTGTCGCCATCGATAGAGCCCAGTCCAGCAAGTCGCCGATGTGCGCCAGTACCTGCCCCGGCGTGCGAACTCCTGCGCCGGCCTGAAAATCCCCAAATCCTTCTGGCGGATTTCGCAAGGCTTTCGCTCCGCGATACGCGAGGGTTGCTAGCGTGTGTTGAAAGAGCTCTTTCGAACCGAGGTTGACGTTGAGTTGCGCTGTGTCGCTCATGGCCAACAAGACTACACTGAACTGAGGAGCCCGCAAAAATGGCAAAACACGTAACCCCCGCTGCTGCAAAAGCGAGTTCTCAATCCAGCCGCGTTCAGCCTGTTCCTGTGAGCCGCGACAACGCCGAGCACTACCGCTGGGGACACGATTGCGACGGCTGGTATTTAGTCAAGGATGAGCAGCTCAGCGTGATCGAAGAGTTCATGCCTCCAGGCGCAGCCGAGATTCGACACCATCACGAACACGCCCAGCAGTTCTTCTACATTCTGAACGGTGAAGTCCTCATGGAAGTCAATGGCGAGACCACTCTGATCCGCGCAGGAAGCGGGATTCGAATCCTGCCGGGAACTCGTCACCAGATCCGCAATCCCTCTTCGGATGCGGTGCGGTTCCTGGTCATCTCGCAGCCGCCGAGTCACGGTGACCGCATCGACGAATAGCTGGTAAGACTTAGCTCACAGCCGCTTACGCCGGACCACTCCCGCCGCCCGCAAAGCGCCGCGCAGCCGCGCTCCCATGCCGCGCGCGAACTGCATATCCAAGAATCCTTCCATCTGGCGGCGGAAGCTCTCGCCGTAACCGTGCCACCAGACTTTCTTCATACCGGGCATGCGGTCGGTGTCGAGGTATTTGACTCGAACCATCTCATCGAGGCCAAAGCGCCCGTGGGTTCGCCCTACGCCGCTTGCTTTGACGCCGCCGTGCGGCGCCTCGCTGATGCCGAAGCAGGAGATCACATCGTTAATCATGACGGTACCGGCGTGAATGCGGCGCGCCAAACGTTCTCCACGTTTCGCATCGCGCGTCCAGATGCTGGCAGCCAAGCCATATTCGGAGTCGTTGGCCAGCCGGACTGCTTCGTCGTCGTTCTCGCATGTCATTACGGGGAGAACGGGACCGAAGGTTTCTTCGCGCATGATGCGCATGTCTTGCGTCACGCCGGCCAGGACGGTGGGCGCGTAAAAGTTTGGCCCCGACTCCGGCAGACGTTTTCCACCCGCCAGCACTCGTGCGCCGCGCGACTTCGCGTCTTCAATGTGAGATTCAACAATCCGAAGTTGGCGCTCCTGGATCATCGGCCCAACGTCGGTGTGCGCGTCCATGCCATTGCCCACCCGCAACTGCCTGGTCTTCTCCGCGCATGCTTTGGCAAAAGACTCGTACAGACTGCGGTGGACGTAGCAGCGCTCGACCGACAGGCAGGCCTGGCCGGCATTGACGAACGCTCCCCAGACGGCCGCACTCGAGGCTACGTCGACATCGGCGTCGTCGAGCACCAGCATCGGATCTTTCCCGCCTAATTCGAGAACCACGGGAAGCAGGCGCTCGGCCGCGGCAGCCGCGATGCGCTTGCCGGTGTTGACGCTGCCGGTGAACACTAACTTGTCGATGGACGAATGCAACAGGGCGGCGCCCGCCGGCCCTTCGCCCACGACGACCTGAAACACATCCTGGGGAAGGCCCGCGGTGTTCAGTAAGGAGGCTAGTTCGAGTGCGACCAGAGGCGTCAACTCGGAGGGCTTGAGCACCACCGCGTTGCCTGCCACCAGCGCCGCCAACGTCTCGGTTGCTGGAATCGAGAATGGATAATTCCAGGGCGAGATGATTCCGATCACCCCATGCGGCTCGCGTACCAGCCACCCGCGCTTGAACTTCGTAACGATATTGGCGTGAGGCACGGGCTCGTCGCGCAACAGGCTCCACGCGTTGTCGATCAAGAAACGGGCGGCATCGAGGACTACCAGGACCTCGGTGACCAGCGCTTCGACAAGTGGTTTGCCGGCTTCGCGAGTGATCGCAGACGCGATCTCCGATTTCTTCTCGTACAGCTTTCCCTGAAACTGGCGCAGGACCGCGATCCTCTGGCGTAATCCCAGATCTGCCCAGGCGCTCTGTGCCGCTCGCGCCCGTGCCACCGCGGCTTGAACGTCGCTAGCAGAGGCACAATCGAGTTCCCGCAGCACCTCACCGCTGGCCGGATTCACCGACACGATTTTGCGGCTTGCGATTTGCAGATCAGTTGGCATAAGGAAATCGTAGTCCGCCACGTGAGCGCTTGCCAGGACTACGGTCACATCAAGAGCGTCCGCCGCACTCAGTATTCCACTCCCACCAAGTACAAACCGCTGGCCGGTGCGGTAGCTCCTGCCGCCGACCGGTCTCGGGCGTCGAGAATCCTGGTTATGTCCTCAACTTTCAACGTTCCACGTCCCACCAAGAGGAAGGTGCCCACGAGGTTCCGTACCATGTGGTGCAGAAACCCCGATCCGCGGACGTGATAGACCAACTCTTCCCCCGCGCGTGCCCATTCCGAAGAAAAGATCGTCCGTAAATTGGAAACAGGTTCGGCTTCACGGCCTCGCTCGGGATCTACTGCGGCAAACGACGTGAAATCCTTTTCTCCGGTCACCAGGGGTGCCGCCTCCTGCATGGCTGCTTCGTTCAGTGGATAAGGATAATGCCATACATATCGCGCCAGAAACGGTGGGCAAATCGCCTCGCGATAGATGCGGTAGCGGTAGGTCTTCGCCTTGGCGGAATGGCGCGCGTGAAAGCCAGCCTCTGCCTCTGTGACCTGCATCACTCGCAGCGATGCCGGCAGAATGTCATTCAGAGCCTTCACAAAATTCTGCGTGGGGACGGAAGACTCCGTGACAAATGTCACCACTTGTGCCAAGGCATGCACCCCTGCGTCGGTGCGGCCCGATCCCTGGGGCAATACTTTTTCCCCGGTGATTCGTCCAATAGCTGAGGCCAGTGTGCCCTGCACCGTGGAAGTGTCAGGCTGCACTTGCCAGCCGGAAAATTCCGCCCCGTCATAGGAGAGGATCAGTTTGAGATTCCGCATGCGATCTTTCGAGTCCTAAGCCGATTTCGGATCATCCAACCCACTTCGAGCGTGCTGAGGTTATCTCCGTACGGGGTCCACCTTTATTGCATTTCGGTCAGATATACTAGACCGTTTCCGCGGAATTCGGTGTTTCGACGCGAGCTTTCGCGTCCGGAAATGCTTGTGTGCCCAGAGAGTAAGTTGACTGTTCCGAAGGTACATTTTCAGCTTTGTGGAACCTTGCCCGGCTATTTTGCGTATTACTGCCTGGGTGGAAATTGTTTGGAACGGCTTTTTCAGGTTATCCCAAGTCGTCGTAGCAAGCCTTAATCCATAGGTTTTAACGATCGGAGATGAGTAGATGCCATTCGCACGTATAGTTCCCACCATCCGGCTCGTCGCTGTCGCAACTCTGCTGGCCACGTTCCCCTTGACATGTTGGGGCCAGGAACAGCCCGCGAACCCGACTCCGCAGAACACGACGGAGGCCCGGCCGTTGCCGGTGATGAATTACGCCAAACCGGTCTCGCATTTTCCCAACCCGCTTGGCCCTTATACCGCGCGCCACGTTGCGGCGCCCAATCTGAGCAACACCCCGCGCATCGACTCGCTGATGAAGGACGGCAAGCTGTACCTGTCGCTGAATGATGCGATCGCCCTGGCACTGGAAAACAACCTGGATATCGCCATTGCGCGCTATAACCTGAACATTGCGGACACCGATATCCTGCGCGCTCGCGCCGGTGCCACCACCCTCGGCGTCAACACCGGCATCGTGCAGAATACTCCCGGCGGCGGCGTGGGCGGTCTGGGAGCCCAGGTCGGTTCCGGGACTGGCGGCACCACTCTTGGTGCGGGTGGCGCGGGAGCTGGCGCGGGCGGCCTGGTCGGTTCGACCCTCGGCTTCGGTCCACTGATTACGAGCTTTGACCCCGTGCTGACCGGCACTCTTCAGGAAGACCACTTCAGCCAGAAGGCGACCAGTATCTTTCAGGGTGTCCTTCCGGGTGCGTCGCTGGCTCAGAACACAGGTACGGCGAATTTTGCTTACACCCAGGGATTTCAGTGGGGCACAAATCTTTCTGTCGGATTTAACAACACGCGGTCCACGACGAACAGCTTTTTTAGCGCGAGCAGTCCGTTGCTAAACTCCGGATTTAAGGCAACGGTCACGCAGCACTTGCTGCAAGGATTTGGCTTCGCGCCCAACACCCGTTTCATCCGGATCGCCAAGAATAATCGCGAGCTTTCCGACGTCGCGTTCCGCCTGCAGGTCACCACGACGGTCGACCAGATCGAGAATATGTACTGGGACCTGGTGTATGCCTACGAGAACCTGCGCGTGAAGCGGGAATCGCTGACCTTCTCGGAAAAGACTCTGTCGGATACGAAGAAGCAAGTAGAAATCGGCAGCCTCGCTCCCATCGAGTCGGTGCGTGCACAAAGCACGGTGGCAGCCGATCAACAGGCGCTAACCGTGGCGCAGACCAACCTTCAGTTAGAGCAATTGCTGATGAAGAACGCGCTCAGCCGAACGCTGCATGATCCGGCCCTGGCGGGAGCCGAAGTAGTTCCAACATCAACGATGTCGGTTCCGCAGAGCGAACCGGTCCAGCCGACCGAGGACCTGGTAAATCAGGCGCTCCAGCATCGCCCGGAACTCATTGAGTCCCGCATCCAGTTGCACAGCCAGGAACTCAGCAACAAGGCCGTGCGAAGCTCGCTGCTGCCCACGTTGGACCTGTTCGCTTATTACGGAGGTACAGGCGTTGGGGGAGACCAAAACGCGCTTGCGACGTGTTCCGCGAGCAACACGAACCCCTTCTGTACTCCGCCAGGGACGATCTCTTCTACGAGCTACCCGTCCACCCTCAACCAGCTCGTGAACTCGACGGCTCCTGACAAAGGCGTCGGCTTACAGCTCAACATTCCGCTCCGCAACCGCGCGTCGCAGGCAGTCCAGATCCGATCCGAACTGGAATACCGCCAGCTGCAGATGGCGTTGCAGCAGACGGAAAACAAGATCAGCATCGAAGTGCGCAACGCGCAATTCGGAGTGGAACAGAACCGCGCCAGCGTCGCCTCCGCGCAAGCGGCGGTCGATTATGCCAAGCAGTCTCTCGATGCCGAGCAAAAGAAGTATCAGTTCGGCACGTCAACGACTACAGCCGTCCTGCAGAACCGCAGCGCGCTGGCCAACGCCGAGTCGACCTTGCTCTCGGCTACGGCTGCATACGAAAAGTCGCGCATTGAGCTCGATCGCGCTACGGGGGCATTGCTCGATAGTCAGGGAATCAGCATCGACGACGCGGCGCGAGGCCAAGTGTCACGGCTTCCGAATGTTCCCTTTGTTGCGCCTCGTCAAGAGCCGCCTGTGACAGAGCCGGCAATCCAGCCACAACAGTAATTGAAGTGAACCACGCCGCTGCCTGATCGGGCAGCGGTGTTTTTTTGTACTCACAATTCTTTACAAACCCGCGCGCCCACCGCGAAACTTCTCCCGCTAAGATTGAAATGACGTATTTTCGTCTCTGGCATCCAACATTGGCATTATTCGAAGTCTGATCATCCAATGCTTTGGACCCCGTTTAGTAAGGAGAAACTGCATGCTCGTACCTCGTTGGAGTTCTGCGTTCCGGCCGCTTATGGCGCTGCTCGCTTTAATGCTGGTTGTGGGAGCTAAGCCGGCAGTGGTTTCCGCGCAACAAGCCGGCTCCGCAGCCGTCTCTCCGTCCGTGCCGGCGGCCCCGGTGCCGGCGCAGCGGGAGCAGGTCCATTTGGCCGACTACTCCGCTCCGCGCTCTGCATTCCCAAATGTGTTGCAGCCCTATAAGGCGCGGCCTCTCGGCCAGACGAATCTCGGCAACTCGCCGCGCATCGACGCGCTGATGAAAGACGGCAAGATTTATCTCTCCATCGACGATGCCATCGCGCTGGCGCTGGAGAATAATCTCGACCTCGAGATCGCGCGTTACAACCTCAACATCGCAGATGCAGATATGCTCCGCGCCAAGGCGGGGGCCAGCATTCTCGGCGTGAACACTGGCGTGGTCCAGAACACTCCGGGCGGCGGCGTAGGCGGGCTCGGCGGCACGGTTGGCTCGGGTACTGGCGGCACGACCGTCGCGGCAGGTGGCGCGGGCACGGGCACCAATGGCTTGGTCAGCTCGACCCTGGGCATCGGCGCGCCGATTACCGGTTTCGATCCCGTGCTTACAGGAGCCGTGCAGCTCGATAAGAATCAAACGGAGTCCGTGAGCGTGTTCAGCCCTGTCCCGATCGTGGCCCAGAATACCTACAGTGCGAATTTTGCTTACACCCAGGGCTTCGATTTCGGCGGCGCGCTGACTGGCGCTTTCAACAACAGCCATCTCACAACCAACAATCCCACCAGCCTGCTGACGCCCCAACTTGGCTCGAACTTTCAGTTCCGATTTACGCAAAATCTGCTGCAGGGCTTCGGATTCCTGCCCAACACTCGATTCATCCGGATTGCCAAAAACAACCGTGAAATCTCGGACGTGGCCTTCCGCCTGCAAATCATCACCACCGTCGACCAGATCGAGAACATGTACTGGGACCTGGTCTACGCCTTCGAAAACGTCCGCGTGCAGCAGGAGTCGCTGACCTACGCACAAAAAGCTCTCGAGGATGCCAAGCGCCAGGCACAAGTCGGTACCGTCCCGCCGATTCAGGTAGTTAGTGCGCAGAGCACAGTCTCCACCGGACAGCAAAACCTGATTGTGGCTCAGAACAACCTGCAGCTGCAGCAGTTGTTGATGAAGAACGCGTTGAGCCGGAGTATCGAAGATCCGGTGCTCGCTGAGGCCGATGTGATCCCCACCTCAGCGATTGAGGTGCCGCAAGAGGAGCCGGTCACACCGGTGCAAGATCTCATTAACGATGCCCTGCAACACCGGGCGGAACTGGTGGAAAGCCGCATCGATCTCAATTCCCGCGACATCAACGTGAAATCCGTGCGCAACACCATGCTGCCCACCCTGGCCGCGTACGCTTATTACGGGGGATCAGGAGTCGGTGGAGACGTGAACTCGCTGGTGCCGAATTGCTCGACGACGTCAGGCAGTTTCTGCTTTAACCCGGCCAAGGCTCCGCCGCCGTTTCAAACTTCGAACTCTGTGGGATACGGCGGAACATTGAATCAGCTCGTGACCTCTACGGCTCCCGACAAGGGCGTCGGATTGTCCCTGACCATCCCTCTGCGGAACCGCGTGGCGCAGTCCAACCAGGTGCGTGCCGAACTGGAATACCGGCAGGCGGTGGTGCGCCAGCATCAGCTTGAGAACCAGGTGCGGATCGAGGTCCGCAATGCGCAGTTCGACGTGAAACAGAATCGTGCAGCCGTGCAAGCCGCACAGTCTGCGGTCGATCTGGCGCGCCAGACTCTCGATGCCGATCAGCAGAAACTGAAGGTCGGCCTGACGACGCAGACCGCCATTCTGCAGGACGCCGCTACGCTCAAGACCGGCGAGTCAAATCTGGTCTCGGCCAAGGCCGCTTATGAGAAATCGCGCATCGAACTCGATCGCGCAACGGGTTTGCTGCTCGAGCACGCCGGCATCGATGTCGCGGACGCGACCAGCGGCCAGGTTACGCATTTGCCCAAGGTGCAGTACGTTGCGCCGCGCCAGGAGGAGCCCGCCGCGCAGCCGGGTTCTCCGACGACGCCATCGATTCAGCCGCAGCAGGGAGGACAGATGTAGCAGGAACTCAGCTGCGATCCCGTATAATTGAAAGCATCCCTTTTACATGCAGTCTCGCGGGTAACGCTGGGAACTAATGCAGAAGTGTCTTGTCCACAAGCTGGAATATAACGTCGCCTATCACTGCAATTTGCGATGCGACCACTGCGACCATCTGTCTCCATTTTTCAGCCCGAAAGACGACGAGTTCAACGCTTCTATTTCGCTGGAGACATTTGAAAAGCAGATTGCGATTCTGAGCCGTCACATTCATGGTGAAGAATTTCTGATCCTGGGCGGCGAGCCGCTTCTTCACAAAAACTGCGTTGATTTCCTGCGGCTGGTCAAGCAAAGCGGTATTGCCGACAAAACTGTCCTGGTCACGAATGGGTTCCTGCTTCCGGTTCAGAAGGACGAACTGTACAAGATGGTCGATAAAATCACCATCAGCTTTTATCCTTCGCTGCCGCTGAAAAAAGAAGTCATCGATGAGGCCCGGGTGCGATGTGAGAAGCATTCGGTCGAGCTCGAAATCCACGATCAGCCGAAGTTCAGCATGAGCATCGT
>Ga0070730_10001378_pt1 | contig 23528 bp, 20 predicted proteins | sample Coa_R1_3_FD_66447 | JGI IMG/M metagenome (GOLD analysis project Ga0070730, IMG submission 66447) | Surface soil microbial communities from Centralia Pennsylvania, which are recovering from an underground coalmine fire - Coalmine... | ecosystem: Environmental > Terrestrial > Soil > Unclassified ... | reverse complement strand
TGCTTCATCTCCAGCAATTATCCTCCACTGCGGCAACTGTTGTAAGCAGGCGATAGCGCAAGCTTGCGCCGTCTCTTCGCCTCTTTCAAAGAGCTGACTGTCGAATCAGTTCCTACTCGAACGCTTCGTGATAAAAAGAATGACGGGATGCCTCTGAGCTGAGAACATCTGCTATGCCCGACAAGCCCCAATCCCCCGACGAAAAGCTGCAACACGAATTCAATCGCTGGGCCGCGCAAGGCGAAGGCCCCAAAATGGAGCAGCATCACCTCGACATCACCGAAAAGACGATCCGGCTGATGAATCTTCGTCCTGGCGAGCGAGTCCTCGATCTCGGCTGTGGCTCCGGATGGGCGACTCGCCTGCTTGCCCGCCTCGTGGGCGACGGGCCGGAAGGATTTGGTCAGGTCGTTGGTCTTGATGTATCCGATGAGATGGTGCGCCAGGCCCGCGAATCCTCCAAGGACTTCGAGAACATTCTCTACGTCTGGGGATCGGCGATGCGGATTCCATGGGAAGAGAATTTCTTCGATAAAGTTCTCTCGGTGGAATCGTTTTATTACTACCCGGATCAGGACCGGGCGTTGATGGAGTTATTCCGGGTGATGGCACCGCGAGGCAGGCTGTTCATCCTGATCAATCTGTATAAAGACAACAAATATTCACTGCAGTGGGTCGACAAGCTGAAAGTTCCTGTCCATGTGAGATCGGCCGCCGAGTACATTGAGCTGTTCAAAAAGCACGCATTCGAAAATGTGGAAGCTCGGCAGATTCCCGACGACACGCCCACGCCCGATGATTACAAGACAAAATCGTTTAACAGTCTGGAAGATTTGCGGGCGTTCAAGCGGGAAGGCGCATTGCTGCTGATGGCATCGAAGCCCGACCTGCGCACACCTGCCCCGGGATACACGATTTATTAGGGACTATGGATTAGGGACTAGGAACTAGGGATCAGGGATTGAGGTTAGAGGTCCGCAACTGCAAGGCCCGTAGCCCCTAGCCCCTAATCCCTGCTCTTAAATCTCGCTATCGTCGTCATCATCCCTGTCACGCCCGCCCCGGTCCTTTACCGGGCTCATCGCATGGCCATCCTGGGCATGATGGATGTCGATTCGGCCATTCACATTGGAGGCGCGAATACGCGTCCCGCCCTTCCCGATTTCTCCGCGCAGATCGTGCCCCACGAAGCGATGATGATTCACGTGCAGGCCGAAATCGTTGTTGATTCCTCCCGAAACAGTAGAGGCTTCGACCTCGGCATTCGAATCGGAAGGGATGGTCAGATCGACGGACCCATTCACCGAGCTCAGTTCGACCGATTGTCCGGCGAGCTGGGCAAATCTCGCATCCAGGCGGCCATTGATGGTCGAGAGCTGCGCTCGCCCAACCAGATCGTGCGCCTCGAGCTTGCCGTTAATGCAGGAGGCACGCACTTCGCCGCTCACTCCGGAGACATCGAGCGATCCATTGATCAGTTTGATTTCATCCAGCCGGACTCCGCGGGGCACCGTCAGGGTGTACTCCACGCTCGCAGGATTATTGTGCGAGCCCCAGTTCCAGTTGTGGTCGTGACTGGGGTACTTGGTCTCGATGGAAATGTAATCCTTGCCAGACTCGATTTCGATCTTGGCCTCGTCCAGCCGTTCTTTGGTGTTGGCGTATTTGATCGCATCGACCTTCACCTCATTGCGGTCCCAGGTGGAAATTCGAACCCCGCCATTGATGTTGGAGAGTTCCACCCGTCCGTCGGATGTGATGGGGTAGGTCTGGTGAAATTCCTCGGTCAGGTCCCCACCGTGATCGGAGGCATGCGCCGCAAGTGCAAGAATCAGGAGGGCGCAGATGGTCCCGAGCGTGGCTCCGAGCCAGGTAGCGGAATGACGATACCGGTTCATGATTCCCTTCCTTTCAATGCTTTAGACGTTAAGCCGACGGATTGGTAAGGCGTAGGCCACAAAAAAATCGGCTCGACCTAACTCTCAGACAAGACGTTACTTCGGTGACGTTTCGCGGGTACCGAGGCCGCAGGACAATCGCCCTATTGAGTTGATACGTGGGGTTTTAGCGTCTTGTTCCTTTTTCCAAAAAACGCAGCCCGACGCCAGCAAGCGATGGCTCTAGCTGGCGCGTTGGTATTGGTGTCGGTCATTTGTGCTTCGACTTGTGTGGCGCAGTCCCCGGAAGCCGACAAGCCCGTACCCATCCTCACCGGCAACGTGGGCACTTTCAGTTTCGTCACCGCGGGGCAGAATGTTATCGACACCCAGATCAATCCGGTTCTTCTCGTGCCTCTCGGCGACAAATGGCTGATCGAGTCCCGCGCCGAATTCGAAGGACAGTTTCAGAGACCGCCAGGCGGCGGACCTTACGGCGGCCCCGTCGACAAGCACATTGATTACGCGCAGGTGGACTACATTGCAAATTCATATTTGACCGTGACCGCCGGCCGGTTTCTCACTCCGTTTGGAATTTTCAACGAACGCCTATACCCGGTCTGGATTCGCTTCCTGCAGCCTGACCCTTTGACTTTGCCGATCAACACGGCTCCGAGCGATGGTGCGATGTTCCGGGGAGGATTTCCAGTCAACGCCCGAGCCAACATGAACTACGCGGCGTACGTTTCGGCCACCAGCATCGGAATCGACAGCGTCGATTCGGAGCGTCACGTGGGCGGACGCATGGGATTCTTCTTCCCCGGACCGCGGCTGGAGGTTGGCGGATCGTACCAGCGCACACTGCAAGATTTTCGCAAGAACGCATTCGGCTTCCACATGGGCTGGCAACCCGCGAAGCTTCCGCTGAGCCTGCGCTCGGAGTTCGCTCGCTCGTATGAAGGCAGCGGATATTGGTTTGAGGGAGCGTACCGGCTGAGCCAGTTGCACTACTGGCAAAAAGCGATGCGTCGTACCGAACTGGTGGCGCGCGCCCAGCAGTTTTTTGTCGGCGCCATCGGACCCGACGGCGGCGCCGCCCTTGGCCTGCCGAGCGCGAATACACGGGAGGCAGATTTCGGACTCAATTACTTCTTGCGCGACGGGTTGAAGGGTATCGCCAGCTATGGACGCGGCTTCAGTTCCGCCGGCAATTACAACCAGTGGAGTTTCGGCCTGGCGTATCGATTCCTGGTTCCGCTCGGCCGCGTGGCAACTTCGTCGGAGGCACAATGAACAAAAGCTTCCACCCGCGCACGCTCGTTCCCGTTTCCCTGTTTGCGCTCGCCTTCGCCTGCGCCGGATTTGCCGGGACGCCAGGTCCCAAGAAGGACGCTGCTGCCGCTCCTGTTGTGCAGTCCGCCGATGCAGATACGATGCGAGTTCAAGGTGAGCAGCGCTATCACGCCAACTGTGGCCGATGTCACGCCGCCCCACAGAAGTTTCCGCCGCGGATGATGGCAACCGTTCTGCGTCATATGCGGGTGCGCGCGACCATCACCGCAGAAGACCGCCGCCTAATCCTGTTCTACATGACCCAGTAACGAGGAAGGTTCAGTTTCACACTCCCGTGACAAATCCAAAAATAATTCATCGTACGGTTGTGGGGTTCGTGCTCTTCGGCATGTTGTCTGCCGCGGCATCTCGGGCGGCCGATCCCGTGCACGTGATTGAGTTCACCGCCGATAAAGACAGCCGCTACAAAATTGCCGGCATGCGGATGCCGGAGATCACCGTCAAAGCAGGAGAGCAGGTGCTGCTCCGGGTGACGGCCAACCGGGGCAAGTCCTGGAACCGCGACGGCTCGATCCATGGGTTCACCCTACTGCGGGCCAAGGACCGAACCAGGGTCGAAGGATGGGACCTGCTGTTTAAGCCGGGCAAGCAGGAGTTTCTGCTGACCGCTCCCTCCGAACCGGGCGAATATGAAGTGGTATGTACAGTCATTTGTAGTGAGGACCACGAAGGCATGCACATGAAGTTCACGGTGCTGCCATGAAGAGGTTTGAACCAGGAGTGGTTATGAAGCAAGCAATTGCGGTGGCAGTCATCATCATGGCGCCCCTCCTCCATGCGCAGAATGCTCGTACGTTCCACGGGGAAGTTTCCGACAGTCAATGTGCCCTGAATGTGCACTCGCTCACTCGGTCCCATCAGGAGATGCTCAAGTCAAAATCAATGGGCGGGACGGCGAATACGTGCTCGGTGTACTGCATCGAGCACATGGGCGGATATCTTGTGCTTTCGACCGAGAAAGATGTCTATCGCCTCGATCGCGCGGACCTTGTCCACGGCTTCGAAGGACGCCGCGTCGTCATCTCAGGGGTGCTCGATCCCAAGCTCAACCAGATTCATGTCCTCAAGATTGACCTTGAGGAGAATAAGTAGTTTTGCTTCCCGCTTCCGTGATCAGATAAATGCAGAACACAGCGATCTCCGGTTCGATTGGATGCCGGTACCGCGGGATCGCGTACACGACGTAATAGATCGCCGGATAAAGCAATACCAGCCAGAAGAACAACCAGGCTCCTGGTTTGCGCTGGCGCAGAGCCCGGCCCAGTCCCCAAAACATCAGCACCGACGACCCGAGGAAGAGTGAATTCTTCAGCACTCCGAGCCACGCAGGACCCGTATCCTTTGGCGGCGCTGCCCAAAAGTACACGAATCTCCGGAAGCACAACTGAAGAAAGCGTGCATGGTTTGCTTGGATGAAGGCGGCCGCCTGCTGCTTCCGCATGGCGATATATTCCAACTCGCCCATGGCCTGAAACTGATGCATTGCGTACGGATCGTGTGGAGGATCGAGATACAGCATCAATGTCCCGTCCGCGCCGTTGCCGTTGCCCAGGCGTAACTCCGCGCCGAAGTTGTCGCGGATGAAGATGAATCGCCCGAAGGTTTGATAATTCCGCACGAGCCAGGGCGTGATGCAAACCAAGAAAACTACCGAAGCCAGCACCACTCCGCCGAACGACGATTTGCCCTGCTTGGAACGCCGATACCACGCCCACAGTCCCGCTGCCGGCAGGAACGAGAGCAGGGAAGTGCTGTTCAGGGCGACGATTCCCCACAACAGGCCGAACTCCAGCCACGGGAGCAGACCGTCGCGCTCCTCCATCGTAAGCGCGAGCCAGAAAATGGAGGCAAGCAGCAAGGCCGAAAGACTCGTTTCCCACACTGCGCGCGTGCACCAGAATATGACATTCGGCAGCAAGGCCCAGGACCAGGCTGACCAGACGCCGACTTGCTCGGAGAACATTCGACGGCCGATCCGGAAGATTGGAATGCACGTTAGCGCCGAAAACACGCTGTTCAGCGCCAGCAGCACGAACGCTGACGCTCTCGAATAAATGCCAAAAAGCTGGAACACGCCGGCCGTGAGGTACACGTACAGCGGAGGCTCCCACGCCGTTGGCCCGGTGGGCGGGCCGAACGGGCTGCTGAAACCATGACCCGAGGCAACGGACGCGGCAATGCGTCCCATCTCCCACCCGAAGCTGAAATTGCCGCCGCTTGTTTTGAACTTGTAGGTATGGCCGATGACGATCCACGCCAGCCGCAAAATTAAAGCGATTGCGGCGATCTGGATCGGCGAGTTCCGAACTCCGGTCCAGGCTGAAAAGAACGAGTCTGAGTCCCTCAGATTGTCCGTTGCGGGTCGGGATCCCATCTGCCCTTATTTGTAGCGAGGAAATCGACCTGAGGCAACTAGCAGCTGAACACTCACGTTCATGGGGTGCTTTTTTGATGGGGTAGCCCCATAGCCTGCTCTGAGCCGAGTCGAAGGGTCTCGCTGATTTTGCGAGACATGGGATTCACAGGCGTACAATGCCTCATCCGCACGGAGGTGCGTCATGATTCTGGGGATGACCACTGCTACGTTCACACTGCTGCACGTCCTGATCAGTCTTGTGGGAATTGGGTCCGGACTTGTGGTGATGTACGGGCTCCTCACCTCAAAACGCCTCGACCGTTGGACGCTTTTATTCCTGACCACGACGGTCGCAACCAGTGTCACCGGTTTCCTTTTTCCAATCGCGCACATCACGCCTGGAATCGTCGTCGGCGTGCTGTCGCTGATCCTATTGGCGGTCGCCATCCTGGCTCGTTACAGTCTGCGGATGAGTGGCGCCTGGCGCTCAGTCTATGTCGTCACCGCTTCGCTTGCGCTGTATTTTAACGTTTTCGTATTCGTCGTTCAGTCATTTGAGAAAGTGCCTGCCTTGAGGGCCATGGCTCCTACTCAGAAGGAACCGCCCTTCGCCATCGTCCAATTGCTGATCTTGATCATATTTGGGGTCCTGACCGTGCGGGCTGTGCAACGCTTCCATCCCGGATCGGCGCAGTTGGAAACGAGGAACACTCGACAAGCCGCCTGAGACTCCAGAGCCAGGTGTGATGGAAACAAATCCGCTAAAATATTAGTTTTGACCGGACGCTCGTTTGACCGCTGACCTCATCCTGACCGCGTGCGTTGGTGCGCTTGCCGGGCCCAAGGGCATCCTGCCCTATATCCGGCAGCATTTTCTCGACAAAACTTTTCAGGGCTTGTATCACGCCAATGCCTTCGATGTGGCGTTGCTGGTACCGTACTTCGTCGTCCTGACTCTGCTGGCAGGATACGGTTTTCACCGCTACGTCCTGGTTTATCTCTACTACAAACATCGCCAGAACCGGACCACGGAACCGCTGTCTCGTTTTGCCGAATTACCTCGGATCACCGTCCAGTTGCCGATATTCAATGAGCAGTATGTTGTCGAGCGACTTCTGGAGGCGGTCTGCAAGCTGGACTACCCGCGTGAGAAACTAGACATTCAGTTGCTCGATGATTCTACGGACGAGACTGTCGAAGTGGCTCGCGGCCTGGTCCAGCGCTACGCGGCGTTGGGGCACCCGATCACCTATCATCACCGCACCAATCGTCACGGCTTCAAGGCAGGGGCGCTGGCCGAGGGCTTGCAATCGGCCAAGGGCGAATTTGTCGCCATCTTCGACGCTGACTTTACTCCGCCCGAGGATTTTCTCCTTCGGACCATTCATTTCTTCGCAGATCTGAAGATCGGAATGGTGCAAACTCGATGGACCCATCTCAACCGCAACTATTCGTTCCTGACGGAAGTTGAGGCCATCCTGCTCGATGGCCATTTCGTGCTGGAACATTCCGGCCGCGCGCGCACCGGCCTTTTCTTCAATTTCAACGGCACTGCCGGGCTATGGCGGCGCGCCGCCATCGATGAGGCTGGCGGCTGGCAACATGACACCCTCACCGAAGACACCGATCTTTCCTATCGCGCGCAGCTCAAGGGATGGAAATTCATTTACCTGCAGGATGTGGAATGTCCGGCGGAGCTTCCCGTGGAAATGACTGCCTTCAAGACGCAGCAGGCGCGCTGGGCCAAGGGCCTCATTCAGACGGGAAAGAAAATCCTGCCGCGCGTGCTGAAGAGCGATGCTCCTTTTCACACCAAAGTGGAGGCGTGGTATCACCTGACGGCTAACCTCAGCTATCCGCTCATGATCATGCTTTCCGTGCTCTTATTGCCCGCCATGATCATCCGTTTCTACCAGGGCTGGTTCCAGATGCTCTACATCGACCTGCCCTTGTTCATGGCTTCGACGTTTTCAATATCGAGCTTTTACCTCGTGTCGCAGAGGGAGTTGTTTCCACGAAGATGGCCCCGGGCCCTGGTGTATCTGCCCTTTCTGATGGCACTCGGAATCGGACTAACCATCACGAACACCAAGGCGGTAATTGAAGCCCTGATTGGTAAGCAGAGCGCGTTTGCGCGCACGCCGAAGTACAGTGTGGTCTCCAAACAGGATAAAGTCGGCGCGACCAAATACCGCAAACGGTTGGGATGGGTCCCCTGGGTGGAATTGCTGATTGGCGCCTACTTCGCATTGACGGTTTACTACGCGATAGAAAACGAAAACTACATCACAGTTCCGTTTCTGCTGTTATTTGTTCTTGGATACTGGTATACGGGCCTGATGTCGCTGCTGCAGGGCCGCTTTGGAGGAAAAGCACTGCCGGCAACCACGCATACCAAGCCGTTCCCGGTCGGGGTATGAGACAGTAAGGGACACTCGTCATCTGCCGGGCGTCAAAAGAAACTCGGCACGTTCGCCTTCCGCTTGACCTCTCGTTTACAATCCACTCGCTGCTGAAATTCATACGCGACGCGCGCCAGTCCAACAGACAGCGCCGAAGGAGGATGCGAATGCACCCATCGCATAAGATTCTCCACCTGATTTCCGTCTCGTTCTTTTTGGCATTCCTGCTCAGCTGCGGCTCTGCTCACGATTCCGACGAATATTACGTTTTCGTCTCGGCGAACCTGCAGGTTGCTTACTGGAAAACAGCGGGGACGGGTTTTGCCAATGCAGCAGGGGGATACAAGGTCCGCTACGAGTACAGCGGACCGCAGAACTATGACCCCAAGGCGGAACGCGACGCGATTGACCAGGCCGTGCAAAAGAAAGCGACGGGCATTCTAGTGGGTGTAACCGATCCTGCCGTTCTCAAGGACAGCATCGACAAAGCCGTGGCTGCCGGCGTTCCTGTGATCACGCTCGACTCCGACGCTCCCACGAGCAGGCGTCTCTTTTTCATCGGAACCAACAACTATCAGGCAGGTTTCACGGGAGGGCAGCGCCTCGCCCAGGAACTCAAAGGCAAGGGCAACGTCGTAGTCTTCAGTATGCCGGACCAGTCGAACTTGCAGGATCGTCTGCGCGGATACAAGGAAGCGCTGGCCCGAACGCCCGACATCAAGATCACGCGCGTCGTGGATATTCAGGGTGACCCCAGAATCGCATTCGACACCACGACCCAAATCATCGGCAAAGAGCGTGACAAAGTTGACGCTTTTGTCTGCCTCGAAGCCCAGTCGGGCAAAGAGGTAGCCGGCGTGCTCAACAGCTATCACGTATCGGGAAAGACTGTGATCGCGATGGACACAGACCAGGAAACTCTCGACTGGATCCAAAAGGGCCTAATCGCGGCTACCATTGCGCAGAAACCCTACACCATGGCTTTCGTCGGCATGCAGATGCTTGATACGCTGTATCACCACAAGCCGACCTCGTTGATGGCGGACTGGTCGAAGGATGGCTACGCTCCAATTCCGACCTTCGTGGATACCGGCACGGGCCTGATCGACAAAAGCAACGTAGATTCATTCATCCAGGCTGGAAAACTTCTGGCCGCACCGAAGTAGGGTTACGTCTCGCGCTTTGTGGGGCGGCCTCGCCTCCATCGGGAACTTGTGCACAGGATATTTCAATTCAAAAGGATCGATGATGCGAAAGTTGCTGTTCTGCCTCCTTGGCCTTCTGCTTATTTGCTCAGCAAGCTACGCTCTTGACCGCCAACCCGGTGCCGACTACCACGCCCGTCGTGAAGCACTCGCAAAGAAAGCGGGCGGCGTGGTCGTCCTTCTCGCTCCCCTCGAAGGCCCCGACGCCGTGTACGGCTTTCGGCAGGCGGACAATTTCTATTACCTCTCCGGTGTGACCGTGCCTGGCGCTGGCTTGCTGGTCGCGCCTGCGATCGAGGCCAAAGGTGATACTCCGGCGCGTGCTTACACGGAAGTGTTGTTTTTGCCCCCCCGAAACTTGCGCATGGAAAAGTACACCGGGATTCAGTTGGGCGCCGATGATCCAGATGCTCCCAGGCAGACCGGTTTCGATCGTGTCGAAGAGACCGGCAAACTCCCCGAAGAGGTTACCAAACTCCTGGCAAATCATCCGCCGGTTGTCTACACGGAATTGCCCTCTCCGGGAAACACTCCCGCCAGCGACGACATGCTCGGATTCCTCCGTCACAGCAATGCGATGGTGTTTTTTCAGGACGTGACCCCGACGCTGTCATCACTCCGCACCGCAAAAGACGCGGGCGAAATTGCGTTGCTTCGGAAAGCAGTCGAAGCCTCGGACGCCGCCCATCTCGCCGCCATGAAGGCGGCCAAGCCAAATATGAAGGAATATGAAGTCTCGGCGGTGATGCAGTATGAATGGACTCGCCGTGGCTGCGAGCGTCCATCGTACTCGCCCATCGTGGGCTCCGGCCACAACTCGACGGTTCTGCACTACTCGGAAGATACCGGGACGATGAAGGCAGGCGAAGTAGTTGTGATTGATGCCGCCGCGGAATATTCGATGTATGCCGCCGACATCACCCGCACCTTGCCGGTCAGTGGACACTTCACCGCCCGCCAAAAGGAAATCTACGACATTGTCCTCGGAGCGCAAGAGGCCGCGATGGCGGCGTTTCAATCGGGCAAGTCAATGCTCGTGGGCGATGGCGAGAATTCTCTGAATAAAGCTGCGAGGGATTACATCAAGAACCACGGCAAAGACTTGCATGGACAGCCGCTGGATCAATATTTCATTCACGGACTCGGCCACTATATAGGGCTTAACGTGCACGATCCCGGAGACTACAAAGTTCCGCTGGCGCCCGGCATGGCGTTCACCATCGAGCCGGGAATTTATATTCCGGAAGAGAACATCGGCGTGCGCATCGAAGACGACTACCTGGTCGATGCCGACGGCAAGTTGATCAAGCTGAGCGCGGCGCTGCCTTCCAAGGCGGAAGACGTCGAGAAAGCCATGGCCGCAAAGTGATGCGCAAGCCGCCTGGCCTCCCACCACCGCAGCTTGCGCTTAGTACCGCTGTCGTTAGAAAGAAAAGAAGTTTAGCGTGTTCGTAGCATCATCGACGTAGTACAACCCATTGCTTACCGGCGCTACTCCAAACAGAGCGCCCGCTCCCGGTGGGTTGCCACTGTTGTCAAGGAGTACTTTCCCGACTTGATCGCCGTCGGGCGTCGTCATCACCGCAAAGCCGTTTCCTCCATTCATCGAAACGATATTTCCGCGCCCTACAACCGTAAGCCCGAGAGGATCGTTTATGGCTCCCCCGCTGGTCACGGTTGAACCGATTCCCGCAGACGAGGTCCGGGTCAGGGCGTTCGGGATTGCGGCGATCCTGTTGTTGACGGCATCCGCCACATAGAGCGTCAATCCCGAGCCATCTGACTCCTTCGACGCGCCCAGATGAACACCCGTCGGTCCGATCACCAGGGCAGCCGGGTCCGTCTTCTCTGAGAACTTCGAACCAATGACCGTAGCCGACTGTATCGTGGGCATGGATCCCGAAGTGCTGATATTGATTCTCAGAACGGTACCTTTGTTCACCACCTTGCCGCCGCCGGCAACGGTTCCATTCAAGACGTTGGTAACGAAGAGTGAGGCGCTGCTTCCGCGGTCAGAAGCGGTCATATCCCACGGACCGTTAATCAGTGGTCCGGAGAATGTCTCCACCACGTTGCCATTACTGTCCAGCACAATCAAACAACCCGCTTTCGCCGTGTCGGACGTTCCGTCGGTAGTCGGCAAGCTGCCTACGATGACCCATCCGCTTTTCAATGCGACCAGCGCGGTGGTCAGACCAACTCCGCCGGGACAATGTCCCGGGAGACTGGCGGCGTCGATTTGAGCGAACAGGCTCATTGCGCCGCCCGGAGTGATCTGCACGATGGTTGTCCCGGTGCCTTGCAGATTTGCGGCGTTGTTGAAGTTGCTGATGAGAAGGTTCCCCTCAACCAGGGCACCTGTGGTAGCTGGAACGACAACGAGCCCGTACGGATTGACGTCGCCGTTAGCAGGCACAGTGGAAGAAATAATTGTGATGTGCGCATAGGCAGTCGCAAAAAGCAAACTGGCTACGCAGGGGAGGGCGATCATCCGCCAACCAGGCAGATGCCGCAGAAAATTCAGCTTTTTCATGGTCGAACGACCTCCAGGATTTGGTTAAGAGTGGATGGGCAGCGAACCGCTCTATTTACCTCACTCTATGTTGTTGCGGATGCATAGGAGGCATTGTCAAAGTGAGGTCAAATGTTTGTTATCTCACTCGACGTCGATGCAGGGTTTTGACAATTCACCATCAGGGGCATGCGAACTTCAGGGCAGGCGATCAGCGTCAGTGTTCTTTCAAAGACCTGCAAACATCACGCACAAATGTGTCGGGTTGTATGCGGCCGTGACCCCAGATTTCGTTGTACTCGACTGTGGGATGCTTTGCGACAATCTCTTCCTCGCTCAGTCCTGACTTCATCATTTCCTGTACGCGGTCGCGAACGGTAGTAACCATAACTACGAAGTCCTTCAATTCGGATCCAGTCACGACTTTGCCGCGCGCGGGTACGACGTGGAAGTTAGAATCCGTCCAACCGCCGAGCGTTTTCAGCAATCCCGCCACTGTGCCGCCCCGCTGCCCATCGATTCGCGGATATCCGTCCCCTGGGAATGTTTCGCCGAAATACACCAGCTTGGCTCTGTGAAAATGAAACAACGCGTCGGCGTCGCTGTATCCGGGGGTTTGACGAACGCCGTGGATTGCCTCCCCATTCAGATCGAAGGTAAGCACTTCAGAGAACGCGACTCTGGGGCGATCGACGCCGAGCTTCACGAGCCGGCCTGGAAGCGGTTCTGGTGGACCCATGACGTGGCCACCGATTCGTTGCAATGCGTTTTCTTGCATCGCAACGAAAGCACCTCGCTTTCCCCACCCGGCGTCGCCTTCGGACTGCGAAGGATCTTCGGCAGCGATCACCACATAACGAACGGAAGATTTGGTTCGCCTTGCCAGAATGTCACTGATCTGTGGCGTGCTTGCTGCTGAAGGAAGCCCAATCAGCAGCGCGCCATCAGGCCCCACACACGCGATTACGTTGCCAGCGGAGGTGGCGAATACCAGTACGTTCGAAGTGATCTCTGTGACTCCGATCTTCTCCTGCGCTTTCGACGTCTTCGCGCAAGAGAATGAGAGAAGTGTTAGTAGAACCCCAGAAAACACTCCGCGGAGCGGCAATTCCATGCTCGACCTCCAGTGGGCTACGAGATGTATTCCCGAATATATTCGTCTTTAGTGTGCGCAAGCTGGCGGATATCGCCGTCGAACGTTACTTTTCCGTCGCGCAGGATCAGGAAGCTCATCGGAATGTTGCAGTACTGGCCTCGAGGCAACGCTTTCAGCTGATTTGTGGTTGGATCGAACTCATGCGTGGCCAGGGTGAACGCATCCTGCAGCCGGTGCGTTACCAGCAGGGAACTGGTACGGTACACGTCGCGTTGCTTCATGATCAATTCCACGATGGTGTTCGAAGTGACCGGATCGAGCCCGCCAGTCGGCGAATCATAGAGCAGCAACTCCGGACGCGTGATAATGGCCCGGGCGATTGCAACGCGCCTCCTCATGCCGCCTGACAGCTCCGAAGGGAACAGGTCCAGGGTGTGCTCGAGTTCGACGAAGCGCAGCGCCTCGCGCACCTTAGCCTCGATCTCCTCGGTTTCGACCCCATGTTCTTCCATGAGCCGATAGGCGACATTTTCGCGCACCGTCAGCGAATCGAACAGAGCGCTCTCCTGAAAGACCATACCGAGGCGCCCGCGCAGAGGGAACAAGTCCTGCTCGCCCATTTCTGTCACTTCGTTGCCCAGCACAGTGATACGCCCCGCATCGGGCCGCATGAGACCAAGCGTGAGCTTGAGGATCGTACTTTTACCCGCTCCGGCTACGCCGAACAGCGCCTTCGTTTCCCCAAAGGGAAGGCGAAATGACACGTCACGCAAGACCTCGTTATCTTCGAACGTCAGGTGTACATGCTCGAATACAACCGCGGAACCTCCAGACACCGGCGCCGCCGGAAGTTGCGGATCGAGAGGCAAGAGGGGAACCGACATAGCTTACTTGTACGAGAGCAGCGAAATCAGAAGCTTTGTGACAAAGAAATCGGTCACAAGAATCAGAACCGAGGCAGCCACCACCGCCTGAGTTGTGGCCCGGCCCACGCCTTGGGTGCCCCCGCGCGCCGTCATTCCATAGTAACAACCAACAGTGGCGATGATGAAGCCGAACAGAACCGGCTTGATCAATCCCATGAAAACGTCCTGGAATACCAGCACCTGCCAGGCGCCGCTCCAATACTGGCGGGCATCAAGGCCTAGAAAAATCTTTGCCACCATCAGTCCGCCGGTCAGGCCAACCAGGTCGGAGATGATGGCGAGAAAAAAGAGCATGAACACTGTAGACGTGACGCGCGGCGTCACCAGTTTCTTCATTGGATCTGTGCCGAGCGCGCGCATCGCATCGATCTGCTCCGTCACGATCATCGATCCGAGCTCGCTTGCCATGCCCGAAGAGTTGCGGCCCGCTACCATCAGGCTGGTCAGCACTGGCCCGAGCTCGCGCACCATCGACGTCGAAACCAATTGTCCGATCAGGGTGATCGAACCAAAACGCTGCAACGTATTGGAAGTTTGCAGGGCCAGTACCGCGCCGGTGAAGAAACCCGTCAATACGACGATGGGCAGCGAGCCCACGCCGATGAGGTCGGCTTGCTGCACCATGTCGGCAAAATAAAGAGGCTTGCGGAAGAGATTCGCCACCGATTCGGCGGCCATCAGGGTGTATTCCTGAACCGCCTGAACGTTTTCTTTCGCAAGCTCTGTGGGCGAGATCAGTGGCATGCAGTCAAGTCCGGCATAGGACACTGAGACCGCCGGGCTTGACCGCACTATAACAGAGAAAGCGGGATTGGCGGTCGACGAAGGCCCGCCCACGTCATCACGTAGTCATCCGTCGTACAAGAGGAATCTCGTAGATGCCGAGAAGGGAAACTGATGACTGACTACGGATGACTGACGACTTCGACGATCTTCTACCCTCGCCCCTTCTTCTTAATCTCAATATTGAGTCTGCGGATTTTCTGATTCAGCGTCGAAAGAGGTACGTGGAAGCGTTCGGCGGCCTCGGTCTGATTCCAATTGCACCGCTCGAGCATGTCGGTGATCACACGGCGCTGCACATTCTCGACGATCTCGAACAGAGAAGCATCCGAGGGCGGATCGTGCAGAGAGAATGCAGAGCCGCGGCCCATCAGCGACTCGGGGAGCAGGTCCATGCTGATCTCCGGCCCGGAGGATAGAACCACCGCCCGCTCGATTACATTCTCCAGTTCACGCACGTTGCCCGGCCACGAATAGGCCATCAGCGGCCGCAGCGCCTCCGGTGTCACGCGAAGGACTGGGCGTCCATTTTCTTCCGCGTACTTTCTCAAGAAGAATTCCACGAGTAGCGGGATGTCTTCTTTCCGCTGGCGCAGCGGAGGCAGTTCGACTGTAATCACGTTCAGCCGGTAGAAAAGGTCTTCCCGGAAGCGGCCCTCCCGCACCATCTGCCGCAGGTCAATATTGGTCGCTGCGATGATGCGCACATCCACCTGAATTTCCTGGATTCCGCCGAGGTGCATAAAACGCCGGTCCTGCAGAACCCGCAAGATCTTGGCCTGCGTTTCCAGTCCCATCGTGGCGATTTCATCGAGGAAGAGGGTGCCCTTATCCGCGACTTCGAACAAACCCTTCTTTGACGCGATGGCGCTGGTGAACGCCCCCTTGACGTGGCCAAACAAGGTGGATTCGAGCAGGTCCGCGGGCATGGACCCGGTATTCACAGGGACAAAAGGCTTGTCGCGCCGCGGCGAGTTGAGATGAATCGCCTTGGCGATGACCTCTTTCCCGGTTCCGCTCTCCCCCTGCAACAGCACGGTCGAACGGCTGTTCGCGACCTGCGCAACGAGATCGAAAATCTTGAGCATGGGCTCGCTTTTGCCCACGATGTTTTCGAAGTTGTAGCGCTGCTTGAGAGCGCGCTTGAGCTGAACGTTCTCTTCTTCTGCTCTGCGCCAGCCCACCGCCGCGCGCACGTCCGCCAGCAGCTTTTCGTTGTCCCACGGTTTTTGAATGAAATTGGCTGCGCCAGACTGCATCGCCCGCACGGCGTTCTCCACCGTCCCATAAGCCGTGATCATAATGACTGGCAGCCGCGCGTCGTGGCCCCGAATCTCCGAGAGAATCTCCATCCCATTGCGGCCCGGCAGGGTCAGATCCAGCAAAACGAGGTCGAAGGGCCGATCCGCCATTTGCGAAAGGCCATCTTCGCCCGATTCGGCAGTCTCGACCGCGAAGCCCTCAAGCTCCAGCAGCGTCTGAAGCGACTCGCGAATCTCAGCTTCATCGTCAATGATGAGTACCGTACCCGCCGGCGACGAATTGCCGTTTGCTGTCCCGCGTGCGATGACTGCCGCTTCAGACATGCGCCACCTTTCTGCTCAGTGGGAAGTCCAGAGCGAAAGTGGTGCCTGCTCCCGGATTGCTCTCGACACGAATCTTGCCCGAATGCTCCTGAATAATTCCGTAGGTCACTGATAATCCCAGTCCCGTTCCGCGGTTCTGCCCTTCTTTGGGCGTTGCCTTGGTCGTAAAAAATGGATCGTAGATGCGTTGAATGTGCTCCGGCGCAATGCCTGACCCCGTATCGCTAACCCTGACGCTTACCATCTCGCCGTTTGTAGTGGCGACTTTCAGTTGGCCCCCGCCCGGCATTGCATCTTTGGCATTGAGAAACAGGTTGAGGAACACCTGTTGCAGTCTTCCCGGATTCCCCTGAATCGCCGAAATTCCCTGCGTCAGATCCGAGTTCACCTGAATCTTTGCCGTCTTGAATTGATGTTCCAGCAGAGCCAACGTGTCGGTGATGACCTTGTTGATATCCACGTCCGCAAATTCCGTCCCGCTCGTCCGGGAGAAGTTCAGGAGATTATTGACAATTTCCGAGGCCCGGAATGTCTGCCGCGTAATCTTTTCCAGCAATCCCGATTTTTGCGGATCGCCCTGCAGTTGCTTGGCCAGCATCTGCGTGTACGAAGAAATCACGGCGAGCGGCGTGTTCACTTCGTGAGCTACGCCAGCCGCAAGCAATCCGATCGACGAGAGTTTGTCCGCCTGTGAAAGTTGGCCTTCCAGTTCGACGCGCTCCGTGATGTCATCCATGATTACCAGCCGTCCCACCACCTGGAACTTTCGCGTCACCAGGGGCGCGATGGCCACGTTCACCGTACGCGTCTCGCCCGCAGGAGTCTGCAGGCGGAACTTGTACAGATTGTTGATGCCGGCATTCTGGCGGACTCGGTAAAACTCCTCAACGAACTCCGCCGGAAACACGCTGCGCACACTTTGCGTAAGTGCCTGCCAACGGGGCAAGGCATACATCACTTCCATCTGGGCGTTCCAGCTCTCGATGCGGTCTTCCATGTCGAGCGCCATGATTCCCACGTTGATCGACTCGACGATGTTCTCGTTGAAGTCCTTCAGCCGCTCGTACTCGGCCATCTTCTGCTGCAAGGAGGCGTAGAGACGCCCGTTCTGGATCGCAATACCGAGATATCCGCCCAGGGTCTCGAGGAGTTCCACGTCTTCGCTGGAGAGATAGTCCCCTTTGTTCGTCTTTCCTAATCCCAACACCGCGACCGGTCTCTGCTGGGCCACACATGGGATGTAATAGTGCAGATCCAGCTTGGCGATCGCGTCCTGCGATCCTGGGGTTTCGCGCGGAACCTGGTGTGTATTCTCAAAGAACATGTGCCGCGCAGGTTCCGGGCGTGACGTGCTCAGAAATGTCAGATCCAGCTTTCCCACCGGGCTCATGCCGAGGGACTTGGACAAAACAAACAGCTCGCTTTCATCGCTGGCGCGCAAGAAGATGGCGATCCGATCTACAGACAAAGTCCGCGAAAGCCGGTCGACAACCGCCGCCAGCAACGCATTCAAATCGGTTTCCGAACTGAGTTCGCGGCCGAATTCGATCAGCGTGCGGCGGTAATCGTAGACCGTCCGGTAGAAGAGATGATCCACGCGGTCCTGGATCCATTTGCGCACCGGGTCAAATAGAAGCGCCGTTACCACCACGGCCAGGATCAGCCCCACAGGTCCGGTGCCGGGATTGCGCAGGTGAACGAATTCCGCCACGCCGGCCACCAGCGCGAAATACAAGCCGACGACCGTTGCCGCCGCCAGCGTGTAAACCACGCCACGCTTGAAGATCAGATCGACGTCCATCAGGCGATAACGGAAGATGGCGTAGCCGAAGGTTAAGGGCAGCAAGCCCAGCGACAACACCGAGATGTTGACGGCACCCTCGGGAATCCAGCCCATGGCGTGCGGAAACACGTAAGCCAGCACGTACACCAGGGTGTAGGGCGCAATGGCCAGAATCGTCCCGCGCGTCACCCATTTCAATTGCTGTCGCAAAATCGTGCTGCCAGCTCGCCGGTGACTCTGCACCAGAACCGCTGCTGCCAGCAGGAAGAACAGCGCGCCATACGAAACATCGAGGCGGTCAACTCCACGGCTCAGGCGTCCGGTTGCTTCCAGCAGCCGCATCGCCGCCAGCCGGGCGCCCAGCAGTAATGCGCCGGGCAGGTAAATGAAAGCCAGAATCCACGCATGTTTGCGGACAAACTCCCGACGTTCCGGAAAAGTCAGCACGAAGTGCAGGAATAATGCTGGCTGCAAGACCCAGGCAACGATGTTCGACCAGTAGATCGTCCAGTCGAAGTCGTTCAGTTTGCCGGTGTACTTGAAAGAATAAGCAACGAACGAGACCAGGCAGAAAATGTAAAAGTGCGTCGAACCCGTTGCCGTCCAGCGCCGCAGAAGAACGTAAATTCCGATTCCGAGATAAATCAGCGCGATCAGGCGCAGGGAATTGTTCAGAGACCGGTCGGCCGGAACCAGGATGACATTGGAATCGAGGGTGACCCCTTGCCGGACCAGCGAGTACGTCGCCTTTGACCAGACGCCCGTGCGGTAAAGTTGGCGCTCCAGCGACGCGGTGTTCTTGACGTCCTGCCCGTTGACCCCAACCAGTTCGTCTCCCAGCTTAATTCCGGACTTGGCGCCGGGACCGTTGGCCTGAATTTCATCGGCGAAGAGCCGGCCAGCCCTCTCGGTCCATTGCACTCCATCATCCGGGGACGTGACCTTGCGCTCTGCCTGGAAGTTGAAGCCCGCGAAAACCACCGCCGCTACGGTCATCAAAAACAGCAAGACCGCGACAAACCGTGCTTGGCTTTCTCGATTCATGGAAGAAACCGGACCCGAACCCTTGGGGCTCAGAGTGGTCGGGGATGACGACTCCTGATCGAGAGTGAGCAACTTCGCTGCCACGGAGCTTCCTGGGTCGGAACGGCTAAGTTCCGCAAAACATAACACTTCCGAAAATTATAGATGCATTTTCGAACACAAACTATGTCTTTTTGGAGGTTTCTGTGGGATTGCGTATCCCTTTATCCTTCAATTTGTTGGGCTTACAGTCGCTCGCCTGCTCGCGTTTTTCCGGTCGTGTGCAGGGGGCTATGGCAACTCAGCAACCGGCTACATCAGCTTAGATGTGAAATTACACTGCTGGGCCGTCTAACCCTGTGATCCCCTGTGACCCCAGTGGTGAACCTCTTCGGGAGACAGATTCGGGAGACAGAAAAACACGCCGGCTCGCTACCCGGCCTTCCGTTCCTCACTCGTGATCTCGTGCGGCTCGTCGTCCCACTCAAAAGACAGGGCACGAGTCGTGGTCTCGATGGGGGCCAGCTCCGGAATATCCTCAGCCACTGAAGCTCCGAGCTCGGCGAACTTCCGGGCCGAAACCAGCACGCGGCCTTCGAGCGATCCGACCGCCTGGTTATAGGCTTCCACCGCGCGGTCCAGGTTGGCGCCCACTCCGGTGATGTGCCCCGCAAGTTTGCGCAAGCGGTCGTGAAGCTCTTTTCCGAGATCACTGATCTGCTGCGCATTACGCGCCAGCTTTTCCTGGTTCCATCCGTAGTTGATCGCCTTGAGCAGCGCAATCAAAGTTGTCGGTGACGCCGGAATCACCCGGTTCAGCACGCCGTGTTCGATGAGTCCGGTGTCTTGTTCCAGCGCCGCACTGAAGAAGGTTTCGCCGGGAAGAAACATCACTACGAATTCCGGCGTCGTTTCAAACTGCTCCCAATACTTCTTGCCAGCCAGCGTGTTGATATGCTCGCGGACCTGCCGCGCGTGATTCGCAAGGCAGGTTTGCCGTGTTTCCTCGTCGGTCGTTTCAAACGCTTCAAGGAATGCCTGCAGCGGCGTCTTCGCATCGACCACTACCCGCTTGCCGCCGGGTAACTTCACGACCAGATCCGGCCGGAAGCGTCCGGCATCGGTGGTGATCGTTTCCTGCTCGGCGAAGTCGCAGTAGGGAAGCATTCCTGCGATCTCGACCACGCGCCGCAACTGAATTTCTCCCCAGCGTCCGCGCACGTTCGGAGTGCGCAACGCGCGCACTAGGTTCCCCGTCTCCGACTGCAGTTCCTTTTGCGTGGTAATGAGCGACTGGACTTGCGCCTTCAGGTCGCCGTAAGCCTCGCCGCGCGCCACTTCCATCTGCTGAATCTGCGCGTCGACCTTCTCGAGCGACTCGCGCACCGGCGTGACCAGGTCGGCAACCGCTTTCTGCCGCGCTTCCAGATCACCCTTGGCTTCGCTCTGAAATCGCTTCAGCGATTCCTGCGCAATCTGCAGGAACGAAGCGTTGTTGCTCTTCAGCGCGTCCGCGGCCAGCGCTTTGAACGCATTCTGCAGATCTTCCGCTGCCCGCTCCCCTGCACTTGTGAGTAATTCAATCTTTTCGTTGCTGGTCTTTCGTTCAGAATCCAGAGCGGATTCTAACCGTGCGCGGGCGGCAATCAGTTCCTGCTGTTCTCCTAAAAGCCGCTCCAGACGGGCCTTTCCGGCCGTTAATTCCTTATCCGTCAATGACAAACGAGCCTGAAGCGCAGCTGTCCGCGAGCGCAATGCCAGCCAAGCAAGCACGATGCCAAGCAGCAGTCCAATGCCCCCACTGATCCCTAGTTCCATAGACACAGGTAACTTCTCACGCCCCGTCCCAACCCCTAGCCTAACACCAGCAACAAAGTTTAAGCCGCAAACGCCATTTCGTGCCCGTATCGCAGTTGATTCGATCCATCCCAGGATCTTGATGGTGGGCACAGACCATGCGCATATCCCCCCGAATGCTGCTGACGTTCTTGCTTGGCCTTGGCGCGGCGACGCTGCACGCACCCGCCTCCGGCCAATCGCAACCAGCGACCCTCAAGCCGGTCGCGGCGATGACGCCCGACGTCCCGTTCAATAACAGCGAGCGTCAGGATGAACAGCAGTTGCTCATGCTGGCGAATCAGTCACGGCGCGAAGCAGGCCTGGGCCCGCTTACGCTGGATGCCGGACTCTCGAAGGCCGCGCGCATCCACGCACAAGCTATGCTTGAGGCCCGTCAACTTTCTCATCAGTTTCAGGGTGAGTCCGCGCTCCCGCTGCGGCTTGCTGCTACATCCCATCTCCTGCTCGATCAGGAAGGCGAAAACGTCGCCCTTGATTACGACGCCGCCCACGGACACGAACATCTGATGCTCTCTGCCCCGCATCGCGCGAACCTGCTCAACCCGGCCTATAACGTGGTCGGGTTGGGCGTGGTTCGTAGCGGAGACCGCTTGTACATCGTGCAGGACTTCGGCCGTGCCCTCCCCCATTACTCGCCCGCCGAAGCAAAGGACCACATCGCCACTGCCGTCAATCATCTGCGCCATCAGTCTGGCCAGCCAGACCTAAACCGTCAGGATCAAATGGGTGCCGACGATGCGGCTTGCTCGATGGCGCAAGCCGACAAGCTTGGGACTTCTGCTGTCCGCAAACTGGCGGCGCGCTCAACGGTACTCACATATACGAGCGTTCACCCGGAGACCCTGCCCGCCGAAGCTTCACGCTCGATCGGCGGTCCCAACCTGCATCTCTTCTCCGTTGGAGCCTGCTACAACCGCACCGAGACCTATCCCAACGGCGTGTATTGGATTGTGCTGACGCTGGAATGACGCGTTCTCATCTATCGGTGGACGGAAAGGTCCAGGTCACCAGGTATCATCGCAATCGTCGTCGATAGAACTGACGAGTCTCAGGTTGTCTCTGCGAACTCGGCTTTTCTCTGCGTGCTCGGCGGTTAAAAGCTTTTGAAGTTCGCAGAGAAGCTTCCGCCAAGAGCGAGCAGGTTTTCGATCTCACCTGACCATTAACTGCAGGCACACGGTTTCCCGCGAAGCGCCTCCCAACCTTCCCGCACGATCGGAGGAATAGCCAGCAGTGCCGCCGCCGGATCCGCCCATCGCACGTGCCAGATCGCATTCACGGCGAGGCCCAACAATGCGATCAGCGACAGATAGGCACACGCCGCGGACTGAGCCGAATCCGCTCTCAGGGCCGCGCTTCCTGTTGCCGCCGACAATCTCCGTTTCTCTCTGCTGAGCCAGGGCATGACTATCGCAGCGGCTATCAAAACGGCAATTCCGAGATAGGTAGGTTGAGGCAGGCTATACCCGAGCAGCGCTAGAATTGAGGTTCCAGCAACGTAGGCAGCTAAAACAAAGAGCAGCCCTCCAGAAATTCGGGCGGTGATTCGTTCCGCATGATCAGGTTGTGCAACGATCCGAAATTGCCACAACACGACAAACGCTGACAGAAGTTCGATCGCGCTATCGCCGCCGAACGCGAGCAGCGCTGGGCTGCGTGCAATCCAGGCCGCCCACAGTGACAGAATTGCCTCCACCATCATCCAGCCGATGGTGACCGTCTGAAGACGTTGAATGCGGGCTACCGTGTCCTGCGTCGGAATCTGTGGCACCGCGCCCATGGTGACATTATTTCATTCTGACGCTACGACGCCGCGAGCTCCGCGGCTTCTCTGACCAGAAACCCCATCTTGGGATGAGACGGTTCCATGCTGACGTGTATGCCGTATTCGTTGAGCGCCTCGGAAGTCACGGGACCAATCGAGGCGATTTTGATTCTGCCCAGAGCCGCAACCAGAGATTCTCTCGTCCCCATCTCCTCGGCCACCTGAAGCAGATGGTGCACTTGGATCGCCGCCGTGAACAATGCGATCTGAACTCGGCCTTCCACTACAGCCTGAATCGCGTCTTTCAGAGGCGTGACGTCCTCGGGCAAGGCCCAATCGTAGACGTGTACTGCCAGCACTGTGGCGCCGCGCCGACCTAGGCCCTCTAGCAAACCTCTGCTGGGAGCCCCATATTCCTGCACGGCAACATTCTGGCCTTGCAGGGAAACTCGGTTGGCATCGAGAACCTGAAGGATTTCTTTCCACGTGTTGGGTTCGGGGACATTCCATGCAATCGGTACGCCAAGTTCCTTGAGCGCGCCCGCCGGTTTCGGACCGCGGGCAAGGACCGGAATTTGGCTGAGTGCTGTAACGAACTGCTCGCGCGAGCACAACGGCTCAACCGCCCGAACCAGCGCGCGCGTGCCCACGCCGGTCAAGAAAATGGCGAGGTGAATCTTGCCTTCCAGCAGGGAAGTGACGAAACGTGAGATATCGCTATTGTTCGGCGTATTGACTTCGCGGGTGGCCGGCGCAACCAGCGCGCGCCCACCGCAATTTTCAATGAGAGTTGCGATTTCCGCCGACCGTCGGCTTTCGAGAGATAAGACGGTGCGTCCCCCAAACCCCCTCAACCCACGTTCAGATTCAATCGCGACATCGCCAGCCATAAACAAATCGTAGCACCAGGACCCAAGCCGCCGCCTCCGCCCCGGACGCATAGACTCCGTGGACCCGGCCGCCGCCTCCGCCCCGGACGCATAGACTCCGTGGACCCGGCC
>Ga0070730_10001377_pt1 | contig 23534 bp, 21 predicted proteins | sample Coa_R1_3_FD_66447 | JGI IMG/M metagenome (GOLD analysis project Ga0070730, IMG submission 66447) | Surface soil microbial communities from Centralia Pennsylvania, which are recovering from an underground coalmine fire - Coalmine... | ecosystem: Environmental > Terrestrial > Soil > Unclassified ... | reverse complement strand
GGGGGGCGGAGGGGGCGGAGGGGGCGGCGAGTTCCGCGTGGTCGCGACCGCGCGCGACGGGATCGACGCAATTCGAAAAGTGCACCAGCACCAGCCCGACGTCGTCACGCTCGACCTCGAGATGCCGCAACTCGATGGCCTCGGCGCAATCGGCTACATCATGTCGGAATCGCCGCGGCCCATTGTGGTTGTCAGCGCACATGCCGGACCCGGCACGCAGGCCGCGATTCGCGCGCTCGAGCTTGGCGCCGTCGAGATCGTCGCCAAGCCGCCGCCCGAGGTCTTCGGCCACCCGCGCGCCGCACTCGAAGCGCTGGCGCCGCAGCTCATCGCCGCGTTGCACCGCGCGTTGGCGGCCGACGTCTCGCACGTGAAGGTGCTCGCGCGGCCGCCGGCGCCGGTCGTGCATCCGCCGGACGTCGCGCTGCGCGGTCGCGCGGTACTCGCCGTCGGTATCGCCGCGTCGACCGGCGGGCCACGCGCGCTCGCCGATCTCGTGCCGCGACTACCGACCGGAGGCGGCGCCGCCGTACTCATCGTGCAGCACATGCCGCCGAAATTCACGCGCAGTCTGGCGGAGCGGCTCGATTCGATGAGTCCGCCTCGCCTCCGCGTCGTCGAAGCCGCCGACGGCGTACCCGTGGTCGCGGACACGGCATACGTCGCCCCGGGCGATTATCATATGCGGGTGCGCACCGCTCCCGACGGCCCCGTCATCGTGCTCGATCAGTCGCCTCCCGTCTGGGGAGTTCGTCCCGCCGCCGATCCGCTGTTCCGCTCGCTCGCCGAGGTCTACGGCGGGCGGTGCGTCGGGATCGTGCTCACGGGCATGGGCCGCGACGGCGCCGTTGGGTTACGCGCCATCCATGACGCCGGCGGCGCCGGCCTCGCTCAGGACCGGGAGACGGCAGTCATTCCCGGCATGCCCGTCGCGGCCGTGCAGGCGGGCGGCGTGGACGTGGTGCTGCCGCTCGGCCAGATCGCGGACCGTGTGGCCGCGGAGTTGGCGCGGCGGCGCGCGGCGGGGGCGCCCCCCGGATGATGAAGGGCTATCTGCTGGTCCGGGCCGATGGCAGGGCGTACGGACTGCCGGTCGGGCGCGTGTTGGAAGTAGGGGATGCGACCGAGGTGCTCGCGATTCCGCGCAAACTTCCTGCGGTTCGTGGGCTGACGCCGCTGCGTGGCCGACTGGTGCCGCTCATTCACCTGGGCGCGTTTCTGGCGGGGAAGGAGGCGCCGCCCGCCGCGGCGGACGCCGCTCCCCGTACGCGCACGGTGGTGCTCGTGAAGCTGGGTGCGCAGCAGGTGGCGTTCGAAGTCGATGAAGCTGACGCGGTGATTCGCGAAGAGCCGCTGCCTGTGCCGCGCGGGCAGACGCTTCCTTGGGCGGTCGGAGTGGCGGCGCGGCCCGATGCCGCTGGGGGAGGCCTCGTTCCCATTCTCGACCTCGAGGCGCTGGGCGATCGCATCGCATGACGAGTCCCGCTAGCGGCGATGACATCCAATTGGTGACGTTCAAAGTCGGCGGTCAGGACTTTGCGTTCAACATTTTTCAGGTCGAGCGGATTCTCCGCTACGAGGCGCCGGCGCCGCTGCCCAAGGCGCCGGAGTTTCTCGAGGGCGTGCTGCGGTATCAGGGAGGTGCGGTGCCGCTCGTCGATCTCCGCAAGCGGCTGGGCGCGGCGGCCGCGCTGCGCGACGATACGCGCACCGTGATCCTCGAATTCGACGGCGGGAAGATCGGCGTCATCGTGGATACGGTCACCGAAGTGCTGCAGGTGCCGGCGCAGGCCGTGACGCCGCCGCCCGGCATCGTGCGCGGCCTCGCCGCGGAATACATCGCGGGGCTCGTCGTGCAGGATGGCCGGACGATCGTGGTGTTGAACACGAACAAGCTGCTGAACTCGAAGGAGAAACTGGCTTTGCAAGGAGCATCATGACGGCGGAAACACCGGTCGGCGCGCTGCGGCGCGAATACGATGCGATCGCGCGCCAGCTCGAAACGGCCGGCGGCAGCGGGGGGGCGAGCGCCGAGCGCGAAGCGACGAAGCGTGAAATCATCGCGTTCTTCAAGAAGGTCGACGGCATGCTCAGCGAGCTGACGCAGCTGAAAGAAGACATCCGCCAGCTCGTCGATCGCTACAAGCAGGTTACAGCCGACACGAAGCAGGCCGCTGCTCCGGAATTCACGGGACAACGGCCGGTGCTGCACGCCGACCACATCGGCGCGACGACGTTCATCGAAAAGGGTTGGAGTCTGATTTCCCTCGGCGACCACGCGGGGGCGATCCAGGCGCTCACGAAGGCGCTGCAGCTCTCTCCCGGCGAGACGCAAGCGGAGTCGCTGCTCGGGTGGGCGCAGATGCTGCACGAGGAGTACGACGGCGCGCTCGCCACCTTTCAGAAGGTGTTGATGAAGGAGCCGGCCAATTCGCTCGCGCGCATCAACGTCGGCTACATCTGCCTCAAGAAAAAGATCTTCGGCGAGGCGATCGAGCATTTATCGAAGGCGATTCGCCTGGACAACGACAAGAAAGCCACGCTGTACGCGCACTTCTATCTCGGTCTCGTGTATCTCCAGCGCGAGATGTACGAGGACGCCGAGACATTTTTCCAGAAGACGCTCAAGCTGGGCCCGAACCTGATCGAGGCGTACTACGAGCTGGGACGCGCCCATTGGTTTGCCGGTGATCAAGACAAAGCCAAGTCCACGTGGGAAGACGGCTTCAAGGCGAACAAGTTCAATCCCTGGGGCAAGAAGTGTCAGGAGATGCTGGAGCTTGTGGCTAAGGGCGAGGAGCCACCGCGAGAATAACGCTCATCGCCCTGTGGCTGCAGGGCGCCCAAGTCGCGCTTCCCACCGCAACGCAAGTCGGGCGTGTGACCGCCATCGCGTGGCCGGGGCAGGAGGCACTGGCGACCGCGATCGCGGAGCAGGCCGATCACATGACCGACTTCCCGGGCATCAGCACGACCCCGAGCCGGCCGATACGGATCATCCTGGCGCCGACGCGCGCGCGGTACGATTCGCTCACGCGCGGTCGTCTTCCGCTCTGGAGTGAAGGCGCCGCGTTTCCCGATGCCGGCACGATCGTGTTGTTGACGGAGCGACCGTCCGTCGGCCCGTCCGCCCTCCGGCACGAGGTCGCGCATCTCGTCCTGCGCTGGCACGTGCGCCGGTACTTGCCGCTCTGGTTCGAGGAGGGGTACGCGGCGGTCGCCGCGCAGGAGTGGGACCGGCTCGACGCGCTGCGGTTGAACTGGCAGCTCGCGCGCGGTACGCGCATGGATCTGGACGACGTCGATCGCGCGTTGCGCGGCGACCGTGGTGATGCGGAGACCGGCTACGCGCTCGCGACGACGGCGGTGCTGTTGCTGCAACGCTGGGGCGGGACGGAGGGGTTGGCGCCGCTCCTCGCCAACCTGCCGCAGGCGGAGTCGTTCGATGCGGCGATCCGGGCCACTTATCACATCACAGAGGATGACTTCGAGGCGCGCTGGCAGCGCGATCTTCATTCTCGCTACGGTTGGCTGTCCTGGCTCGGTGCGATGGGCTTCTTCTGGTTGACGATCGGCGCGCTGCTCGTCGCCATCCTGCTGCTGCGCAGGAAGCGCGATCGGGAGAAGCGCGCGGCGCTGGATGAAGCGGATGGAAGCCAACTGCTTGACGATCTTGAGATTACCGAATAGACTGAGGCCCGATAATGGCGGACCAAACTTTCGCTCGCGCGCGCCTGCGCTTTGGACTGAAGAACTACATGGTTCTCGGCGGTGCGCTCGTATCGCTCGCGCTCGGGTACTGGTTGTTGTCGAGAGGATCCACAACGCTCGCGCCGGTGCTGCTCGTCCTCGGGTATTGCGTGCTGTTCCCCGTAGGACTTGCCCTCTAGCACCTCCGCTTCCCCAATGGCACGGGCGAATAGCTCAGCGGTTCAGAGCGCCTGCCTTACACGCAGGATGTCGGGGGTTCGAATCCCTCTTCGCCCATTGGTGTATGCAGCCTGTTACGGAGGAATGAACACGGTGAGAGCGCTTCAATTCGCAGTGGCGTTGTCGATCGGTGTCGCGGTGCCGTTAACGGCGCAGCAGTTGCTCGGACCGCAGCAGCCGACCGAGCGCTTGCTGGTCATGCCCCTGATGTGGACCACGTCCGCCGACTCGGCGGGGTCCATCGCGCTCTCGGACGCGGTCCGCGATCGCGTGAACGCGCTCGTCAAGAATAAAGTGATGGTCGTGAGTAAGCAGAAGCTGTGCGAGGCGCTCGCGCAATCAGGGTTTCCCTGCAATGGGCTGCTCGACGACCAAAACGCGAAGCAGCTCGCTCGCTTCCTGCAGGTCCACTCGTATGTCACCGGCACGTTCGCAAAGAACGGCTCGAATCTCACGGCCGACGTGGAGATGCTCGACGTGGGCAGCTCGGGAATGTCCGGCCGCTTCACCATGACGAACGGCAATCCGGGAACGACGGCCGCGTTGGCCGAGGAGGTCGCGCAGCGCCTTGCGTCGATCGTGCGCATCAGCGAGCCGATCCGCAACTGCAATGACGAGCGGAAGAAGAGCAATTACTCGCGCGCCCGTTCCGAAGCGCAGAAGGCGTTGACGGTCGACCCCAATTCCACCGGCGCGTGGCTGTGCATCTCGACGATTTACGAGGCGCAGCGCATGCCGCCCGACAGCATCATCGCGGTGAACCAACGCGCGCTGAAGGGCGATTCGCTGAATGCCACGGCGCTCGAAAACATCGCGCGCGCCTACCAGCAAAAGGGCGACACCCTCAAGGCGCTCGAGACGTTCATCACGCAGCTCGCCGGTGACCCGCGGAACACGGACCAGCGGCTCGCCATCGTGCAGCAGCTGCGGCAGATGAAGCAGTATCCGCGTGCGGTCGACCTGCTGGACCAAGGATTGAAGGTGCAGCCGGGCGAAGGGCGACTGCTCGACATGAAGCTGACGATTTGCACCGAGGCCAGCAATTTCCGCTGCTCGAGCCAGGTGTGGCTGGCCAAGGCGAAGGCCGATTCGACATTTCTCAACGACACGACCAACCTGAAGGCGGCGATCGGTGCCGGCCAGCAGGCGTCCGACACCGCAGCGCTCGATTACTTCACGTCATTCGCGGTCCGTCGTTTTCCGAACAACGCGGCATATATCAAGGCGCGTGCCGGCGCGTTCGAGCTCGCCGGCAAAACCGACTCGGCGATGGCGTACTACAAGAAGGCCATGGCGGTCGAGCCGAACGATGCCGCGACAAGTCTGCAGATTGCCAAGACGATGGTCGATGCGGCGGTGTGGGACACGTTGGGAACGCATGGACCGCACATCGACTCCACTGCCATCGGCGCCCGCCGCGCTGCATTCGTTGCAAAGGTCGACTCGGCCAAGCCGTACTTGAAGCCGGGTCTCGCCTCGGCGGACTCGACACAGCGTCTGGCTGCGGATGTCATCATGTTGACGGCGGGCTCGAAAATCGCGCAGGCTGGCGCTTACATGGACGCTTACCAGTGGCTCGATTCGTTGCTCTCGGTCATCGGCTATACGTCGAGGACCGGAGCCGACACAGTGGGGCCCAAACATCAGGTCCGCATCAACGCCAGCTTCTGGTACGGCATCTCGTCAGTCCTGACGTTGAATGGGCCGTACCAGGCTATGACGAAGGCCAAGGGCGCAGCCCGGTGCCCGGACGCTCGCGCCGTGTTTGATCGACTCGCGCGGACGAAGACGGCGTTGCAACTCGGGCGGCGCGTGTCGCCACCATTTGCCGACCAGATGCTCGGGTATGTCGCGCAATACGAGAAAGCCAAGACATCGGTGCAGGCGGCGTTCAAATGTAAGCCGCCGCTGTAAGCGGCCGTTGAATTGACCTAACCGCTGGTCTATATTCCGGCGCTCCGTCAGGGGCTTTTGGGGCTGTAGCTCAGCTGGTTAGAGTGCCGGTCTGTCACACCGGAGGTCGCGGGTTCGAGCCCCGTCAGCCCCGTCTTCAACATCCCCGCATTCTCGCACCCCCGCCCCTTCTCGGCGGGGGTTCTTTTATTTTGGGAGCGTGCCCATGGCCGCCTCCCCCCCGGACTCCCGGTCCGCTCCGTATCATGTGCCGGTCCTGTCCGCCGCGGTGCAAGCGTGGGCGCAGGGAAGCGCGCGCGCCGTCGATGCCACCCTCGGCGGTGGCGGGCACGCCGCCATTCTGCGCGACAGCGGCGCCAGCGTGCTTGGCATCGACCGCGACCCCGATGCGATCGACGCCGCGCGCGCGCGACTCGGAGCGCAGGGCGTGGGATATTTGCAGGGGTCCTTTGACGCGCCGGCCATCCTTGCTGCCATTCAACAGTTTCGCCCCGACCGCATCTTGCTCGATCTCGGTGTGAGCTCGCACCAGATCGACACCGCGGAGCGCGGCTTTACGTTCCGACCCGGCGCGCCGCTCGACATGCGGATGGGCAGTCGAGAGCCGGGAGCCGGGAGCCGGGGATTAACGGCACGGGACGTTTTGAATACCTGGTCTACCGAGCGACTCACGGCGGTCTTCCGCGACAACGCCGACGAACGCCGCGCTGGCGCACTCGCCAAAGAGATTGTTCGCCGGCGGGTCAATGCGGCGTTTGCCATTAGTGATGACTTCGTGAACGCGATTCGCGCGGTGCTGGGGCCGCGCTCGGGGCCCGCCGATTTCGCGCGCCTGTTTCAGGCGCTTCGCATTGCGGTGAACCAGGAAATCGAGGCGCTGGCCGCCGCGCTGCCGGCGCTGCGCGATGCGCTCGTCGGCGGCGGCAGGCTGGGCATCATCTCCTATCACTCCGGCGAAGACCGCGTCGTGAAGAACGCGTTCCGGGACTGGGCGCGCGACTGCGTCTGTCCGCCCAAACAGCCGGTCTGTACCTGTCGCGGCCGGGCGCTGGGGCGTGTCCTGACGCGTAAGCCCATTGTCCCCGAGTCGCGCGAGATCGCCGCGAATCCGCGCGCCCGCTCGGCGCAGTTTCGCGTCTTCGAGAAAACCGGCGACAATGGCCTTTAGAGGGCGGCATTGGATCGGCGTCTGGCTGGTCGCGCTGCTCGCGGCGCTGTGGGCCGTGATCGCGCGGCAGACCGCGGCGTTGAACGCGGCGCGCGCTCTCGCCGATCTGCGCGACCAGCGCGCTTCACTCGAAGGCCGGCGCGCGGACCTCGAGCGCCGCGTCCGCATCGCCCAGAGCCGCGCCGTCTTGCTGCCCCGCGCGCAGAAACAGGGCCTGCGCCTGCCCGCCGACACGGAAATCATCCTGATCCCGACGACGTCGGCACCTCCGCGAGACCGGCACTAGCATGGCCAAACCCCTCGTGCGGTTGTGGGTGGTCGAGATCGTGATGGGACTTGCCTTGCTCGCGCTCATCCTGCGAGCGGCGCAGGTGCAGCTCCTCGAGGGGCGCCGCTATGCCGCGGCCGCCAAGGCGCAGCGCACCGAGCACGTCGTGCTGGATGCGCGCCGCGGCACGCTGTACGACCGTCACGGGCTCGGACTCGCGCTCACGCAGGAGACCTATCACGTCGGCATCGCGCCGAACGAGCTGCGCGATCCCGCGCGCGACGGAGCGACGTTGGCCCGCGTGTTGCGCGTCGCGCCGAGCGAGATCGAGCGCGCGTTGCGCCGTCGCTATGCGTGGTACGCCGGCCCGTACACCACACTCGACGTACAGCCGCTGCGCGCGGTGCGCGGCGTCCATCTCGAGCCGGTGCTGCGACGCTTCTATCCGTCCGCGGACTTCGCGCGCGCCGTGATCGGGAGAGTGGGTGACGACGGTCGAGGATCGGGAGGTGGTGGGGGAGGGCTGGAACGGCTGTTGGACAGCCTGCTGGCGGGCACGCCGGGAGCGGCCGTCGTCCTGAAGGATCGCGAGGGCCGCGAGTACGAATCGCCCGCGCGCGTGATCTCCGAGCCGGTCGCGGGCAGCGATGTCGTCCTCACCCTCGACGCCGAGCTGCAGGAGATCGCGCAGCGCGCACTCGATGACGCGGTCGAAAACATGGAAGCGGATGGCGGGGACGTCGTGATGCTGGATCCGCGCAGCGGCGAGGTCTTGGCGGTCGCGTCGCGGCGCGCCGATGGGACGATGCGCCCGAGCGCGTTTACCGACGCATTCGAGCCGGGATCGGTCGCGAAGATCTTTGCCGCCGCCGGGCTGCTCGCGCTCGACCGGGTGCGGCCCGATGAGCGCGTGTCGGGCGAAGGCGGCCGTTATCGCCTGGCCGATCGCGTGATCACCGACGAGCATCCCTTGCCGTCTTTGACGCTGGCCGACGCTATTCGCGTCTCGAGCAACATCGCGCTCGTCAAATTCGCGGCGCGGCTCGACCCCGACGAGCAGTACGGCATGCTGCGCGCGTTCGGCTTCGGCTCGCCCACCGGAGTCGAGTTTCCGGCGGAGTCGCCCGGACGGTTGCGGCCGCCGCACGAGTGGTCGCGCCCCAGTGCCGCGAGCCTGGCGATCGGCTATGAGCTCGCGGTCACGCCGATCCAGCTCGCCGCGGCCTACGGGGCGATCGCCAACGACGGCGTGCTGCTCGAGCCCACGCTCATCCGTGAGATTCGCGCGCCGAACGGCACGCTGATCTATCGCCATCGTCCCGAGCCTGTGCGTCGGGTCGTGACTCCGCAGGTGGCGGCGCGGCTGCGCGAGCTGCTGCGGGGCGTGGTGGATCCGGGAGGGACGGGGGAGCGCGCGGCCCTCGCAAACTTTCAGGTCGCCGCCAAGACGGGCACCGCCCGGCGCGTGGTCGCGGGTCGCTACGCGGTGGGACAGTACACGGCATCCTTTACCGCATTATTCCCGGCCGATGCGCCACAACTCGTCGTCGTGATGAAGATCGACAATCCGCAGCGCGGCAGTTATTTCGCGGCGCAAACCGCCGCGCCGGTCACGCGCTCGATGCTCGAGCAGGCGCTCGCTGCCCGCACCGTGGCGCTCGATCGCGCCCGGCTGTCGAACGTCGCCACCAGCTCCGCCCACACAACGATCGATGAGCACGAGGGAGAAGGGGTCGTGCCCTACGTGGTGCCATGGCCCTACGTCGCCGATACGACCACGAGCCAATCGGATCGCGTCGTCCCCAACGTCACCGGCCGGCCGCTCCGCGAGGCAGCGCGCGCGCTGCATCGTCGCGGCTTCCACGTGGTCGTGAAGGGATGGGGGGTCGTCGATCACACCTGGCCGGCTGCCGGCGAGACCGCGCCCGCGGGCGCCACGGTCACGATCTTTGCCGAGCTGCGGGCGACCGCTCCAGTCCACACTTCAGCGAGTAAATGAGCAGATCACTCCAGGAAATCATCGACGCGCTGGCGCGCGCCGGCGCCTTGATCGATGCTCCCGGATCGCGGCTCGACGGGACGCCGCCGGACATCACCGGCCTCACCGCCGACGCGCGCCGCATCGAACCCGGGATGCTGTTCTGCGCCGTGCGCGGCGCCGCGCTCGACGGCCACACGTTCGTTCCTGATGCGGCGGCGCGCGGCGCCGCGGCGGCGCTCGTCGAAGCGCGCCAGCCGCCGGCGGCGCTCCCACAGATTCTCATCCGCAACGGCCGCCGTGCCGCGGCAATTGCCGCGGAAGCCTGGTACCGCCGGCCCGCCGCTCGCCTACAACTGATCGGAGTCACCGGCACGAACGGAAAGACGACGTCGGTGCTCTTGTCGCAGCACGTGCTCAGCACGCTCTGGCCCATGGGCGCCATCGGAACGCTCGGCGCCTTCGATCCGGCCGGCGCGCCGGTCGAGAGTGAAGCCGGGAATCTGACGACGCCGGGACCGATCGACCTGCAGGCGACCCTCGCGGCGCTCATCGAGCGCGGCGCGCGTGGTGTCGCCATGGAGGTCTCGTCGCACAGCCTGGACCAGGGACGGGTGGACGGGCTCGTGTTTCGGGCCGCGATTTTCACCAACCTGACACGCGATCATCTCGACTATCATGAGACGTTCGACGCGTATTTCGCGGCGAAGGCGAAGCTGATCGGGTACCTCGCGGATGCGGGTCTTGCCGTCATCAACGCCGACGACGCGGCCTGGGCGCGGCTGCCCCGCTCGCCGCGCCGTATCACGTTCTCGGCGACCAATGGGACCGCCGACGTGACGGCGCGCGACGTTCGCGTGGATTCGCATGGCGCGCACTTCACGCTCGTGACCGCGGAGGGCAGCTTCGCGGTAACATTGCCGCTGCTCGGTCGCTTCAACGTCGCGAACGCGCTGGGCGTCGCGGCTTGCGCCGTCGGGCTCGATGTCCCGGCGCGTGTCGTCGCAGAGCGACTTTCGACCGCGCCGCAGGTGCCCGGGCGCATGGAGCGCATCGCGACCGATCCCTGCGTCATCTTGCGTGATTACGCCCACACACCCGATGCGCTGGAGCGCGCGCTCGAGACGGTGCGCGAGGTGACGCCGTCCCAGGGTGGTCGAGTCATCGTCGTGTTCGGCGCCGGGGGCGATCGCGATCGCGGCAAACGCGCCCCGATGGGCGAGATCGCCGTGCGTTTGGCCGACATCGCGATCGCCACGTCGGACAATCCCCGCACCGAAGATCCCGAACGGATTCTCGATGACGTTGAAGTCGGCATGGCCGGCAGGCAGCACTATCGGATTACCGAGCGGCAGGCGGCGATCGCGCAAGCGATGGAGATCGCGCGCGAGGGCGACACGATTCTGCTCGCCGGCAAGGGGCATGAGACCTATCAGGTGATCGGCACGATCAAGGAGCCGTTCGACGAGCGCGAGATCGTGCGCAGCCTCGGGGCGAACTGATGGCGCTCCGCCCCTGGACGAGCGACGAGGTGGCAACGGCGCTCGGCGTGCCGTCGCCCGCAAGACTGACGTTCAAAGCCGTAGCGACCGATACCCGATACCCGATACCCGAGAGCCTGTTCGTCGCTCTCAAGGGCGAGAATTTCGACGCGCACAATTTTCTCGCCAAAGCCCAGGAGCAAGGGGCGCTCGCGGCTGTCGTGCGCTGCGGCACGCCGGCCGTCGCTGGCCTGCCGTTCTTCGAGGTGGACGATACGCTGCGCGCGTTGGGACTGCTGGGCCGCGCCCGCCGGCGCATGCTTCCACCAGCGACGCCCGTCGTCGCCATCACGGGCTCGAGCGGCAAGACCAGCACCAAGGAGATGATTCGCGCGGCGCTCGGCGCGCGGTATCGCGTGCACGCGACGTCGGCGAATCTGAACAATCTGATCGGCGTCCCGCTCACCATCCTGAGCGCGCCGGAGGATACGGAGGCGCTGGTCGTCGAAGCGGGGGCGAGCGTGCCGGGCGAAATCGCGCGCATGCGCGACATCATCGAGCCCACGATCGCCGTCATCACCAACATCGGGTACGCGCACGTCGAGGGGTTTGGCTCGCTCGAAGGCGTGATGGCCGAGAAGCTCTCGCTGCTGGACGGGGTCCCGGTCGCCATCATCGGATCGGGGCCGGAGGGCATGTGGCCAGAGGCGCGGCGCCGGACCCAAGTGATTCCCGCGGCGCTGGCGGGCAAGAATGTCGACGACACGCTGCTCGACCGTTATCTCGACAAGGACGGTCACCCGCGCCTGTCGCTCGACAGCGGCGAGAAAATCACCCTTCCGGCGCTCGGCATTCATCAGCTCGAGAATGCCCAGATTGCCCTGGCCGTGGCGCAGCGCGCCGGGGTCGATCACGACGCCGCCGTGCGGGCGCTCGCGGGCCTGGAGCTTCCCGGTGGCAGGGGAGAACTCCGGGAAATCGGGAATCTGCTCGTGATTGACGACACCTATAACGCCAACCCGTCATCGCTGCGGCGCGCCGTGCAGACGGGGGCGTGGCTGGCGCGGCGGCACCGCCGGCCCTTTGTCGTGGTGGTGGGCACGATGTTGGAGTTGGGGCCGGAAAGTGCAAGATTGCACGCCGAAGCGGCGCGCGAGATCGCCCAGCGCAAACCGGCGCTGGTCGCGGCGGTGGGAACGTTTGCGCGCGTGTTCGAATCGCTGCGCGAATCGCTCGGCGGCCGGCTGATCACGGCGGCGGACGCCGCGGCGCTCGGACCGAAGCTCAAGTCGGCGCTCCGCGGCAACGAGCTCGTGCTGCTCAAGGCCTCACGGGGGGTGGCATTGGAACGTGTCCTCGACTACCTGACCTGATGCTCTATCACCTGCTCGCGCCGCTCGCCCGGAAACACATCCTCTTCAATCTTATCAACTACATCACGTTCCGCGCCGCGGGGGCGACCGTCACCGCGCTGCTGCTCGCATTCATCGTCGGACCGAAGATCATCGCTAAGCTGCGCGAGCATCGCATCGGTCAGATCGTGCGCGCCGAGGGCCCATCGAGTCATCAGGGAAAACGCGGCACCCCGACGATGGGCGGGCTCATCATCATTCTCGCAACCGTCGTTCCGACCCTGCTGTGGGCACGGCTCGACAGCCGCTACGTCATGGTCGCCGTCGCCGCCACGTTGTGGATGGGGTTGATCGGTTTTCTCGACGACTACCTGAAGATCGTGCGCGGCCAATCGCAGGGGCTCGTCGCGCGATGGAAGCTCGTCGGGCAGGTGACCTTCGGCGTCGGGCTCGGCGTATACTTGCTGCTGTTTCCGCTCATCAACGACATCCCGTCGAATGCCACACAGCTGCCGTTCTTCAAGTACATCATCTGGGTGTTGCCGTGGCCGATCTACCTCGGGTTCGTGACGTTCGTGACAACCGCGAGCTCCAATGCCGTGAATTTGACGGACGGATTGGACGGTCTCGCGGCGGGATTGACGGTGATCACCGCGGGCGCGTTCGCGATCTTCTGCTATCTGTTCGGCCGCGTCGACGCCGCGCGCTATCTCGGCGTGCTGTATCTGCCCGGGGCGGGGGAGCTGACGATCTTCCTTGGCGCGTTGCTTGGAGGATCGCTCGGCTTCTTGTGGTTCAACGCCCATCCGGCGCAGGTGTTCATGGGCGACACGGGCGCGCTGGCGATCGGCGGGGCGCTGGGAACCGTGGCGATTCTCTTGAAGACCGAATTCCTCCTGCTCATCGCAGGCGCCGTGTTCGTCGCGGAGACGGTGTCGGTGCTGATGCAGACAACGACGTACAAGTGGCGCAAGCGCCGCTACGGGAAAGAATACGCGGACGCCCACAAAGTCTTTCGCATGGCACCGCTGCACCATCACTTCGAAAAGCTGGGCTGGGCCGAGCCGCAGGTCGTGATGCGGTTCTATATCCTGGGCATTCTGTGCGCGATGATCGCCCTCGCCACGCTCAAGGTGCGGTGATGAATCCGCCCTCGACCGTCCCGGCGCTCGTTCCCGCGACCTGGCGCAGGCCGGGGAGCGTCGTCGCGATCATCGGGCTCGGCAAGAGCGGCGTGGCGGCCGCGCGGCTGCTGGCGCGCGAAGGCATCCGCGTGTACGCGAGCGACGCCTCCGACCATCCCTACGCCGGCCAAGCCGCCGAGGCGCTGAAGAGCGTGCCGTGGGTGGATGTCGACATCGGCCGCCACGATCTCACCAAAATTCGGCACGCGGCTGCGGTCGTCGTCTCGCCGGGTGTCCCACCCGACGCCCCCGTGCTGACCGCCGCGCGCCACGCCGGCGTCGAAATCGTCTCCGAGCTCGACCTCGGCTTCCGCGCGCTTGCGGCGCTGCAGCCCGGCACGCGCAGCATCGCGATCACCGGCACGAACGGCAAGACGACCACGACCGCGCTGGTCGCGCACTTGCTCGGCGCCGCCGGCTTGCCGTCGACGACGGCCGGAAACATCGGGCGCCCGGTGACCGACCTCGCGATGGGCAATGAGCGCTATCAGTGGCTCAGTCTCGAGGTCTCTTCGTTTCAGCTGCACGATAGCCCGAACTTCGCGCCGGAGATCGGCGTGCTGACGAACCTGGCGCCCGATCATCTGGACCGCTATCCGTCGGCGGAGGCGTATTATGCCGACAAGCGCTTGCTGTTTCGGAACGCGAGCGCCAACGACGTCTGGGTCCTGAATGCCGATGACAAGCTGGTGCTCGAGCTCGCGCGCGGTGTGGCGGGTAGGAAGGTGATGTTCTCGCTCGAGAAATCGCGGGGTTCGGACGCGTGGTACGATGGCGCCAACCGTCTGCTGCGGTTGGCGGGCGACGCGCTGATCAGGCGCGACGAACTGCAGCTGCTGGGCGACCACAACGTCGCCAACGCGCTGGCGGCGGCACTCGCCGTGCGTGAAGCCGGCGTGCCGTCGCAGCGGTTGGCGCAAGGGCTCCGCTCGTTTCGGGCGCTGCCGCATCGCCTCGAGCCGGTCGGCGAGGTCGGCGGCGTGCTGTTCATCAACGACTCCAAGGCGACCAACATCGCGGCGACGACCGTGGCGGTCATCGCGATGCAGCGGCCGTATGTCCTGCTGCTCGGCGGCCGTCACAAAGGTGAGCCCTACACGAGCCTGGCGCCGCTGCTGGCGGAGCGCTGCCGCCTGGTCATCGCGTACGGCGAAGCGGGGCCGCTCGTCGAGCAGGATCTGAAAGGGAAAGTGCCGCTCGAGCGCGGCTCGACGTTCGAGGACGTATTCGCGCGCGCGCGGCGCGCCGCGCGGCCGGGCGACGCGGTGCTGTTGTCTCCCGCGTGCTCCAGCTACGACATGTTCAAGAACTACGAGGAACGGGGGGCCACATTCCGCCGGCTGGTAGAGGCGCTGTAACCTGGGAAGGGCGGCTGCTCGCCGTCGTCACAGCCGTGCTCGTCGTGTTCGGGCTCGCGGCCGTGTACGGCGCGTCGAGCCTCGTCACGACGGCGGGCGGGCAAGTCGGCGCGAGCTTCGCATTACGGCAGGCGGTCGGTGCCGTCGTCGGCGGCCTGCTCGCGATCATTCTCGCGCGCACCGATTATCACCGCTGGCGCCGCTGGGCCTGGCCCCTGCTGGGTGTGACGCTGACCCTGCTGCTGATCCCGCTGCTCCCGTTCACGCATCCGATCACCCCGACCATCAACGGCGCGCGCCGTTGGGTGAATCTCGGCATTCTCACGTTGCAGCCTTCCGAGCTCGCGAAATTCACGGTCGTCGCCTGGTGCGCGATGCTCGCGGCCAAGAAGGGCGAACACATCCGCGAGTTCAAACGCGGCATCATGCCCTTCGTCGTGATCCTTGTTCCGGTGACCGGCCTCATTTTCCTGGAGCCGCATCTCTCGATGGCGTTGCTCGTCGCAATTCTGGCGGGGACCGTCATGTTCACCGCCGGCGCGCGCATCGGCCATTTCCTCGCGCTCGGCGCGGGCGCCGCACCGTTGCTGTTCGGCGCGGTGGCGACCGCGCAGTATCGCCTCGCGCGCGTGCTCACGTTTTTGAACCCCGGCGCCGCGCCCGCGGAAGCGAGCTGGCAAGTCCAGCAATCGCTCACCGGTATCGGCGCGGGGCAGCTGCTCGGCACCGGATTCGGGCAAGGTCAACAGAAGCTCGGTTATCTGCCCTACGCCTATTCCGATTTCATTTTCTCGACGATCGGTGAGGAATGGGGGTTCGTGGGCGTGGTAGCGATCGCATTGCTGTTCGGGACCCTCGTGTGGCTCGGCTTCCGCATCGCGCGCAACGCACCGGATGCATTCGGGCAACTGCTGGCAACCGGGATCAGCGTGATGATCGGGCTGAGCGTGATCCTGCACATCGGCGTGAGTCTCGCGGTGATCCCGGCGACCGGCGTCACGCTGCCGTTCATGTCGTACGGACGCTCGTCGTTGATCGTCGCGCTCGCGGCGACCGGCGTCTTGGCGAGCGTGGGAAGAGCGAGAAGAACCGCTTCGTGACCAAGATCTTGATCGCCGGCGGCGGCACGGGTGGCCACCTCATGCCGGCGCTCGCGCTCGCTCGCGTTGCCGCCGATCTCGGTCATCACGTCGTGGTAGTCGGCGCCGCGCGCGGCATAGAAGCGCAGATCCTCCCGCGCCACCCATTCCCATATCACTTGCTGCCGATGGAGCCGATCTATCGCAACGCCTGGTGGCGCAATGCGCGCTGGCCCGTGATCGCGGTACGCGCGTGGCGTGCGGCCGGACACGTCTTGCGCGAGGAGCGACCGGCGATCGTCGTCGGAACGGGTGGATACGCGGCGGGCCCCGTCGTGTGGCGGGCGCAACGGGCCGGCATTCCGACCGCGTTGCAGGAGCAGAACGCGTTTCCTGGACTCACGCAACGTCTGCTCACGCGGCGCGCGCGACAAGTGCATCTCGGTTTTCCCGAGGCCCGGCTCCGCCTGTCGCCCGGACGAGACACACAAGTGTTCGTGTTCGGGAATCCCATCACGCCCCCAACGCCGATCGATCCGGCGGCAGCGCGCGCGGAGCTCGGCGTGTCGGAGGATCGTCGCACCGTGCTCGTGTTCGGCGGCAGTCAGGGAGCGCGCGCGCTGAATGAGACGGTCGCACGCACACTGCAGATCGGCCGGCTCGCTGATGTGAATCTGTTGTGGGGCACCGGCACGGCGCACGTCGCGCAGTACGCGCCGCTCGCCGTGCCGGGGCGCATCGTCGTGCGCGGCTTCTTCGATCCGATCGGCACCGCGTACGCGGCGGCGGACCTCGTGTTCGCGCGCGCGGGCGCGATGACGGTTTCGGAGTTATGCGCCTGGGAGAAGCCGAGTGTGCTGGTGCCGTTGCCGACGGCGGCCGCCGATCATCAAACATTCAACGCCCGCGCGCTCGCGAACGCCGGCGCGAGCGTCCTGTTGCTCGAGCGCGAATTCACGCCCGACGCTTTCTCGCGGACCGTCGGCGGATTGATCAATGACCAAAAACGACTCGCCGCGCTCGCCCAAAGTGCCCGCGGACGCGGGCACCCGAATGCCGCCCGAAGCATCATCCAAAAAGTACTGGAGCTTTCGCAAGTCGCGTAGTTTTCCTATATTAGCTGCCCACAGATGACCTTGTTTCGAACCGGGGATCCCCGACCCATCCATTTTATGGGCATAGCCGGGGCGGGGATGAGCGCCCTGGCGTTGATTGCCAGGCACCGGGGAGTCGCCATAACTGGTTGTGATTCTGATACTTCGGGTGCTGGCAGCGCCGACCTGACCGCCTTGGGAATTCCGGTTTGGCGGGGTCACGATCCGAGCCATATCGACGGCGCTCGCGCCGTGATCGTGACGGCCGCGGTCCCGCGCGACCACCCCGAATTGGAACGGGCCCGTGCCTTGGGCCTAGCGGTTGTGCGCCGGGCGGATGCGTTGGGAGAGCTGGCCGCCGGCGGCAGGGAGGGCCTGGTGGCGGTCGCGGGCACGCATGGCAAGACGACCACCACGGTCATGGTGACTGAGGCGCTCACGGCCGCCGGGCGAGATCCGACAGGACTCGCCGGCGGCCGTGTCGCTGCATGGGGCGGCAATGCCCGCATCGGCGGCGATCAGCTGTACGTGGTCGAGGCGGACGAATACGACAAGGCGTTCTTGTCGCTGCGCCCGACGGTGGCTGTGGTGAACAATGTGGAAGCCGATCATCTCGAGTGCTACGGCAGCATCGCGGCGCTCGAGGCCGCGTTCGCAGAGTTCGCGTCGCGTGCGCAGCGCGTGATCGTTGGCGCGGACGACGCCGGCGCCGATCGCGTCGCGCTCGCACTCGAGGCGCCGGTGTGGCGCGTCGGACAGGGCGCGACCGCGGATGTGCGCATTCGCGCGGTGCGACTCGAACCCGGCGGCTCGCGCGCGACGATTCTGCTGCCCGGTGGAAATACGGTGGAGCTCGTGCTCGCCGTGCCGGGATTGCACAACGTACGGAACGCCGCGGCGGCACTCGCGGTATTGCAGGCGCTCGGCGCCGACGTGCAAGCCGGCGCGCGCGCGCTCGCGGAATTTCACGGAGTGGGTCGACGGTTCGAACGCTTGGGCGAGGCGGCGGGTGTGACGGTGGTGGACGATTATGCGCACCATCCGACGGAAGTGGCGGCGACGTTGTCGGCAGCGCGGCAGGCGTTTCCCGGACAACGTGTGATCGCCGTGTTTCAGCCGCATCTGTTTTCGCGGACGGCGCTGCATGGTGAAGCGTTGGGACGGGCACTCGCGGCGGCGGATCTGGTGGTCGTCGCGCCGATCTATGCCGCGCGCGAGCAGCCGCAAGCGGGCGTGACGCATCACCTGGTCGTGCGTGGCGCGACGCGAGCCGGTGCGGCGACGGTCGCGGTGCGCGAGCGGGCCGGGCTGACGAATCACGTCGCGCGCGCCGTACGCTCGGGAGACGTGGTCTTCACCCTCGGAGCGGGCGACATCACACGAGTGGGGCCGGAGCTGCTTCAAATTTTGGGAGCAGGGAGCAGGGAGCAGGGAGCAGTCGCGTGAGGTGGAAGGTTCGCGTGCCGCGCATGCCTCGTGTCTCCTGGCGCGTGCTCGGCTGGGCGGGCGCGGCGATGGCGGTGATGGTGCTCTGGATGACGGCGCCGCTCGCGCTGCGCCGCCTGGAGTTTTTCCGCGTGCGGCAGGTGGAGCTCGTGGGCATCCGCTATCTCGATGCCGACCGCGTGTTGTCGGCGCTGCAGCTGCCCGCGCGCGCGAGCGTCTTCGACGACACGGACGTGCTCGCCGGGCGGCTGCGCGCGTTGGATGGCATCGCCGATGTCGCGGTGAGCCGGCGTCTGCCGGGATCGTTGAAGGTCACGGTGCGCGAGATCGAGCCGATCGCCCTGGTGATGAACGACCACGGTGCGTTGCAGCCGGTGGATGCGGCGGGGCGCGCGCTCCCGTTCGATTTGGCGACGCTCGATCTGCCGGTGGTGCAGTCGAGAGACAGCGGCGTCGTGAGTGTGCTCGCGCGGGTACAGGCGTTCGATCCCGTGCTGTACCAGAGCATCGACGCGGCGCGGCGCGCGCCAGGAGGGGCGGGGGCGGCGGGGGCGGCGGGGGCGGCGGGGGGGGGACCGCGCGGTACAGTGGTGCTCGAGCTGGGTCCTCATCGCGTGCTGCTCAACAGCGATGCGGGGCCGGAGGTGATCCAGGCGGTGGTACTGGTCGCACGAGATCTGGCCGCGAAAGCACGTCCCTACGCCGAGCTCGACGCTCGGTTCGCCGGGCAGATCGTCGTCCGGCGGCGGAGTAGTGGGGGGGGGAGCGTCTGATGGCCGATCGCCGCCTCGTCGCCGGACTGGATCTCGGCAGCACCAAGACGTGCGCGGTCATCGCGGAGGTCGCCGGCGATCTGCCGCGCGCGCCGCTCGCCAAAATTCTCGGCGTCGGGATCGCGAAGAACAGCGGGGTGCGCCGCGGCATGGTCCGCGACATCGATGAGACCACGCGCTCCGTCGCCGCCGCGCTCAAGGACGCCGAGCGGATGGCCGGCGCGCGCGTCAACGACGTGACGTGCGGGATCGCCGGCGAACACGTCTCGGCGCGGAATTCGACCGGCGTCGTCGCCGTCAGCGCGGATGAGATCACCGCTCAGGATGTTTCGCGCGTCAACGAGGTCGCGCGCGCGGTCTCGCTGGGACGCGATCACGAGCTGCTGCACGACATCCCGCAGGAGTACGTCGTCGATCAGCAGCACGGCATCTCCGATCCGATTGGGATGACCGGCACACGGCTGGAAGTGGACATGTATCTCGTCACCGTGCAGTCGACCGCGGCGCAAAATCTGCGCAAGAGCGTGCAACGCGCCGGCTATCGTGTGGCCGACCTCGTACTCGAGCCGCTCGCCGCGTCGTATGCGGTGCTTACGGACGATGAAAAGGAGCTCGGCGTCGCGTTGGTGGAGGTCGGCGGGAGCTCGACCGGCGTCGCGATCTTCCACGAAGGCAAGATCCGGCACCTCGCCTCGCTCAAATACGCCGGCTCGCACGTGACGAGCGACCTCGTGCAGGGGCTCGGCGTGACGCAGTCGGACGCCGAAAGGTTGAAAGAACGGCATGGCGCGGCGTACACGCCGCTCGTGGATGCCGGCGAAATGGTGAACCTGCCGTCCACGCCGGGCCAGGGCGCGCGGACGGCGTCGCGCGAGCTGGTGGCGCACATCATTCACCAGCGCGTGGACGAGATCTTCCAGCTCGTCGGCCGCGAATTCGAGCGCGCGGGATATGGCGCCGGACGGCTGCCGGCGGGCGTCGTGCTCTCCGGCGGCACGGCGCATCTCCCGGGCATGGTCGAGCTCGCGCGCGAGGTGTTCGCGATGCCGGTGCGGGCGGGCCATCCCGAGCTGGGCATCTCCGGGCTGGTCGACAGCGTGCAGGCCCCGCGCTATGCCGTGCCCGTTGGTCTCGTGCTCTACGCGGCCCGCAAGGTGGCGCAAGGCGGGGGTTCAACGAGCGTCTTGTTCAACGCCCGTCCCGAAAGGCTGTTCGCACCACTCAAGCGTTGGTTGCAGGACTTCTTCTGAGCCCTAGGGGAGAACCATGATCTTCGAACTCGAAGAAACCGTTACGCAAAACGCGCGGATGAAAGTCGTCGGCGTCGGCGGCGGTGGCGGTAACGCCCTGAACCGCATGATCGACGAGCACGTGGGCGGCGTCGAGTTCATTTCGGTCAACACCGATGCGCAGGCCCTCCTCAACAACAAAGCCGACGTGAAGGTGCAGATCGGCAAAAAGCTCACCCGCGGGCTCGGCGCCGGCGCGCGGCCGGAGATCGGCCGCCAGGCCATCGAAGAGAATCGCGATGAGGTACTGCACACGCTGCAGGGCGCCGATCTGGTGTTCGTGACCTGCGGCATGGGTGGCGGCACGGGCACCGGGGCCGCGCCGATCATCTCCCAGGTCGCGCGCGATCTCGGCGCGCTCACGATCGGCATCGTGACCAAGCCGTTCCTGTTCGAGGGGCGCAAGCGGATGCGGCAGGCGGAAATGGGCATCGCCGAGATGCGCAAGCACGTGGATACGATGATCGTCGTTCCGAACGAGCGGCTGCTCGCGGTGGTCGGCAAAGGAATTCCGTTCCAGGATGCGTTGAAGAAGGCCGACGAGGTCCTCTTGCACGCGACCCAGGGCATCTCGGCCCTTATCTGTGTTACGGGCCTCGTCAATGTAGATTTCGCGGACGTTCGCACGGTCATGCAGAACGGCGGGGCGGCCTTGATGGGCACGGGCACGGGGCGCGGAGAGAATCGCGCGATGGAAGCGGCACAGCAGGCGATCTCGAGCCCGCTGCTCGACAACATTTCGATCGCCGGCGCGACGGGCGTGCTGATCAACATCACGGGCGGCGAAGATCTGACGCTCGGCGAAGTGACGCAGATCAGCGAGGCGATTCACGATGCCGCCGGTGACGAAGCCGAGATCATCTTCGGCGCCGTCAACGACCCCGCAATGCACGGCGAAGTGCGGATCACGGTCATCGCCACGGGGTTTGATAAGACCGGCGCGATGGCGGATGCGCTGGCCGGGATGCCGCAGCGGCCCGCGGCGGGTGTATTGCCGTTCCGCGGCCCGGGTGCGCGACCGACGCCGGCACCGCCGCCCGGATTTGTGAAGCCCGCGGAAGCCGCGCCGAAGCGTCCCGGCCCAGGGGGGGCACAGGCGCCGTTGAATCCCGAGCTTAACGAAATGGAAATTCCGACCTTCATTCGGAGACAGATGGACTGATGCCGTGGCGGGCGAGTCAATACGTAGCGGCCGGCGCGCTCGCCGCTGGCTTGCTGGTGTGGGCTGCACACGAAGCGTGGCCGTCGCGCCGCGTTATGGTCGCGCTGCCGATCGTCGTCACCAACGCCTACGATAACTGGGCCGACACGCTCGGCCGGCGGGAAATGCTGTCCGACGTGCTCACGCGCGCCGGCATCAGCGGCCACGAATACGCCAGCTTCATGAAGGCGGCGCACACGCTCAACCCGCGGCGCATGCAGCCCGGCATGATCTTCCAGATGCGCCGTCTCAAGGGCGCCGACGGCGTGCCACCCAACCGGCTCGTCGTCCAGCTCGATCCCGAGCGGCGGGTCGTCATGACTCGGCTCGGCGGCGACTCGGGGTGGAGTGAAACGGTCGAGAGCATTCCCTGGACTACCCAGCGGCTTCGGACCACCGCCGTGATTCAAAGCAATCTGTACGATGCGCTCGACGAGGCGATTCCGGATTCCTTCCTGCCGGCGCGGCAACGTATCGCGCTGGCCTGGGCTATCGCCGACGTCTACGACTGGGAAGTGGATTTCAGCAGGGACGTTCGGCCGGGCGATCGCGTCGAGGTGCTGCTCGAGCGGCTGCAGTCGCCGACGGGCGAGCGGCGGTTCGGGCGGATCCTCGCCGCGCGCGTCGATGTCGCTGGTACGCCCAGCTTCGCGTTCGGCTTCGACAATGCGAGCTCCGGGCGGGGCGGGTTCTACGACGACAAGGGCCGTTCGCTGCGGCGCGCGTTCTTGCTCGCGCCGTTGCGCTTCAGTCATATCTCCAGCCGGTTCGGAAATCGCTTCCATCCCATCCTCAAACGGTGGCGCAACCACGACGGCACCGATTTCGCCGCGGCATTCGGCACGCCGGTGCGCGCCACGGCGGACGGCATCGTCACCGAGGCGGGGCGGGACGGCGGCTACGGCAACCTGATCGAGATCCGCCACGCCAACGGCATTCGCACTCGCTACGGCCATCTGTCGCGCTTCGCCGCGGGACTCCACGTCGGGCAGCGCGTCAGCCAGCAACAGACGATCGGCTACGTGGGATCGACCGGTCTCTCGACCGGCCCGCATCTGCATTACGAGTTTCTGGTCAACGGTCGCCCGACGAATCCGCAGCGCAAAGATGCCGGCGCGGGCGAGCCGGTGCCGACAAAGCTCAAGGCGGCATTCGACGCCGTCCGCGCACAGCTCCTCGCCGAGCTCGAGCCGTCGGCTGCACCGGTTGCCGCGCCGTCCCTCGGGTCGGTAGCCGGATCGGCGCGCGAAGACTAAGCTCCACGCTTGGAGCTCTATCCCGCCGTTGACATTGCAGGCGGGCGCGTCGCCCGTGCTCACGGCACCATGGCCCAGCCGCTCGAAGCGCTCGCTACCTTCACTCGCGCCGGCGCGCGCTGGATTCATCTCGTCGACATGGACCGCGCCTACGGCCGTCCGGACAATCACGAGCTGATCGCGGCAGTGCTGGGCGCCGCCTCCCCCCGGGTACGCGTGCAAGTGGGCGGCGGGCTGTTTCGCGAGACCGACATCGATCGGATGTTTACGCTCGGCGCGGCGCGCGTGGTGATCGGTTCCCGCGGCGCGGTCGACGGTGGGCTCGTCGAGCGCCTGGTCGCCCGGCACGGCGCGACGCGGCTGGCGGTCGGCATCGACGCCAAGGCCGGCAAGGTGGCACCGCGCGGCACGAGCGAGATGCTCGATCTCACCGCCCGCGAGCTCGCGCTCCGCGTCGCCCGGCTCGGTATCCGCACCCTCGTCTACAATGAAGTCACGCGCGACGGCCAGCTCAGCGGCCCCGACGTCGCAGGCGCGCGGAATCTCGCCGCGCTCGAAGATGGCCTCGACGTAATCGTGTCCGGCGGCGTCGGCTCGCTCGACGACCTGCGCGCGGCGCGCGCCGCCGGGCTGGCGGGAGCGTGCGTCGGCCGCGCGTTGTACGACGGCAAGTTCACCGTCCGAGAGGCTCTGGCATGTCTCTCGTGATCCTGCGCGTCGTCGCCGTGCTGGCGCTCATTTTGTTGCTGTGGAATCCCTCCAG